>Ga0306925_10003920_pt1 | contig 13312 bp, 10 predicted proteins | sample flu12Cox44000176_FD_203755 | JGI IMG/M metagenome (GOLD analysis project Ga0306925, IMG submission 203755) | Lab enrichment of tropical soil microbial communities from Luquillo Experimental Forest, Puerto Rico - flux8day.12C.oxic.44.000.176 (v2)... | ecosystem: Environmental > Terrestrial >... | reverse complement strand
CGGCATCGCCGAACATCGTGTCGATCATCGTGACGCGCTTGAAGTAGTGACCGACTTTGTATTCCATCGTCATGCCGATCCCGCCGTGCAGCTGTACCGCCTGCTGCCCGATCAGCCTGCCGGAGCGACCGATTTGCACTTTTGCGGCCGAGAGCGCGTTGCGCCGCTCGGCGGCATCTTCCTCCGACGCCATCATCGTCGCGAACATCGCCATGCTGCGCGCCTGCTCCAACGCGATCAGCATGTCGACGGCGCGGTGCTGGAGGATCTGGAAGCTACCGATCTCACGGCCGAATTGCCGGCGCGTCTTCAGATAGTCGACGGTCAGCTCGTGCATCGCCGCCATCGTCCCGACCGCCTCGGCACAGAGCGCGGCGATCGCCTCGTCGACGACGCGCTCGACGAGCGGGAGTACCCCACCCGGCTCTCCGAGCACACCCTCCGGCTCGACGCGAACTCCTGAGAAAGCGATCTCCGCAGCGCGCAGACCGTCCTGGGTCGGATAGCCGCGCCGCGACACGCCCGCGGCCTTGCCGTCAACGATAAAGACGCCCACACCGTCGCGGTCGCGACGGCCGCCGCCGATGCGTGCGGTGACCATCAGCTTGTCGGCCGTGTCGCCGTGCAGCACCACTCCCTTTTCGCCGTCGAGCACCCAGGCGGCGCCGTCGCGCACTGCGGTCGTCGAAATGTCGGCAAGATCATAGCGCGAATGCCGCTCGGTCTGGGCAAGGGCAAAGGTCAGGCCGCCATCGGCGATCTTTGGCACAAGAGCCGCGCATTGTTCCGCGGTGCCGCCATGGCGAAGAAATCCGCCGCCGAGCACTACGGTCGCGAGGAACGGTTCGAGCGCCAAGGCGCGCCCGAAGGCCTCCATCGCTATCATCGTCTCGACCGGACCGCCGGCCGAGCCGCCATACTCTTCCTCAAAGGGTAGGCCGAGCAAGCCCAGCTCGGCATATTGCGCCCACAGCTCGCGGCTCCAGCCCTCCGGGGCCCGCCCATAGGTCTTACGCTGCTCGAACGCGTAGCGATCACCGATCAGGCGGTCGAGGCTCTCCTTGAGAAGCCGCTGCTCCTCGGTCAGGTCGAAATCCATCGCTCAAAGCCCAAGGATCGCCTTGGCGATGATGTTCTTCTGGATCTCGTTTGTGCCGCCGTAGATCGAAACCTTGCGGGTGTTGAAATAAGTCGGCGCGATCGGACCGGCCCATTCGGGGCCGATCGGCGGTTCATTCCAACGCTCGTCCTCGTCGTGCTCGGGCTGGTATGGCATCGCATAAGGACCGACGATTTCTAGCAACAGCTCGGTCGTCGCCTGCTGGATTTCCGAGCCCTTGATCTTGAGGATCGAAGAGGCCGGGTCGGGCTTGTTGCCGACGCGGTTGCGTTCGGCGGCGACGACGCGCAGCTGGGTCATCTCGAGCGCTTTCAGCTCGACCTCGACCGAGGCGAGCTTTTCGCGAAAGCGCTCGTCCTCGATCAGCGGCTTGTCGCCGGCGCGCTCGGTGGCGGCGAGCTCCTTGATCCGCCGGATGCGCTCCTTGGAGAAGCCGACCCGAGCGATTCCTGTGCGCTCACGGCCGAGCAGGTATTTCGCATAGTCCCAGCCCTTGTTCTCCTCGCCGACGAGGTTTTCCGCGGGAACCTCGACGTCGTCGAAGAAGACTTCGTTGACCTCGCGCCCGCCATCGATCGTGACAATCGGGCGAACCGTGATCCCCGGCGTCTTCATGTCGATCAGCAGGAAGGAGATCCCTTCCTGCTTCTTGGCCTGCGGATCGGTGCGCACCAGGCAGAAAATCCAATCGGCGTGCTGCGCCAGGGTCGTCCAGGTCTTTTGTCCATTGACGACATAATGGTCGCCGTCGCGCTTTGCCGAGGTGCGCAGCGAGGCGAGGTCCGAACCCGCACCGGGCTCGGAGAAGCCCTGGCACCACCAATCGTCGAGATTGGCGATGCGCGGCAGGAAGCGCTTCTTCTGCTCTTCGGAGCCGAAGGCGATCATCACCGGCCCGACCATCGTGACACCGAAGCCGAGCGGCTGCGGCGCCGGCGTCAATTGCAGCTCTTCCTGAAACATGTACTGCTGAACCGGGGTCCAGCCGGTGCCGCCCCATTCGATCGGCCAGTTGGCAACCGCCCAACCCCTCGCGTTGAGGATGCGCTGCCAGACAACAATGTCGTCCTTCGCAAGTCCCGTGTTCGCGATGAGCTTGTCCCGGATGCTCTCCGGCAGGGCAGAGCGGAAGAACGCCCGCACCTCGTCACGAAACGCGAGCTCTTCGGCGGTAAAGCGGAGATCCATGACGCGCACTCCCTGTTCAAGCGGGTGCCGAGGAGGCGAAGCCGCGGCCCTCGGCGGCGAGGCGACTAATCCGAGTGGCGGGCCGCAGGGTCTCGTCGCCCGACCGCTCGGCATAAAGGGTCAACCGGTCGCGGAGGTGAGCCAGCCCCAACTGATCGGCGTAGTACATCGGTCCACCGCGCCACACCGGCCAGCCATAGCCATACACCCAGATCACGTCGATGTCGCCGGGACGTGTGGCGATGCCCTCTTCGAGAATGCGCGCACCCTCGTTGACCATCGGGAAGATCATGCGCTCGACGATCTCCTCCTGCGTGATCGCCCGGCGGGTGATGCCGGCCCGGGACGAAGCATCAAGGATGGTCTGTTCGACCTCGGGATCGGGCAGAGGTGTGCGCGATCCCGCATCGTAGCGAAAATATCCCTTCCCGGTCTTCTGGCCGAAATGCCCGGCCTCGCACAGGGCGTCCTCGATCTCGTTGCGCTCGCCGCGTCCCTTGCGGATCCGCCAGCCGACATCGAGTCCGGCCATATCGGCCATCGCGAACGGCCCCATCGGAAACCCGAACCCGGTGACCGCGGCGTCGACCTGCTGCGGCAGCGCGCCTTCGAGCAACAGCCGCTCGGCCTCGACCGAGCGACGTGCGAGCATGCGGTTGCCGACAAAGCCGTAGCAGACGCCGACGGTGACCGGCACTTTGCCTAGGCGTCGGCCGAGCGTCACGGCGGTGATGAGCGCGTCGGGCGAGGTCGCGGCACCCCGCACAATCTCCAACAGGCGCATGACATTCGCCGGGCTGAAGAAATGCGTGCCGAGCACGTCCCGCGGCCGTGAGGTCGCCCGCGCAATCTCGTCGACGTCAAGGGTCGACGTGTTGGTAGCGAGGACCGCATTGGCCTTCGCCACCCGGTCGAGATCCCCGAAGACCCGCTTCTTGAGTTCCATCTCCTCGAACACGGCCTCGATCACAACATCGGCCGAACCGACCGCGTCCAGTTCGGTGACGCCGTTGATCAGCGCCATGCGGCGCTCCACCTCTTCGGCCCCGAGCCCGCCGCGCGATACGGTCGCGCGGTAGTTCGCGGCAACCCGGTCGAGGCCCTTTTGTAGGAGGTCGCGCCCGGTCTCGACGATGCTGACCGGGATGCCGGCATTGGCGAAGCACATCGCAATGCCGCCGCCCATCGTACCGGCGCCGATAACCGCGCCCCTCGCGATCGGGCGCGGCTTTGCTCCCTCTGGTATGCCGGGCACTCTAGCCGCCTCGCGCTCGGCGAAGAAGACGTGGCGCTGCGCCTTCGACTGGTCGCCGGCGACCAGCTTGCGAAAGAGTTCGCCTTCGCGCTTGAGCCCTTCTTCGAAAGGTAGAACGATGGCGTTGCGCACGGCCTCGACGCAAGCGGCCGGCGCCTCGCGGCCGCGCAGACGTCGGGTCAGCGCCTCGGCGGCATCGGCAAAGCCCTCCGCCGAGAGCTTGTCTTCGCGGTCGCGGACGAGCCGCAGCGGCCGGTTCTCGGCTGCGACACTCCGGGCGAATGCGATTGTCCCCGTGGTCAAATCGCCGTCGACGATCTCGTCTACAATCCCGTCCGTCAGCGCCTCGGGGGCTTCGATCGGATCGCCGGTGACGATCATCTTAAGCGCCTTCTCAGGCCCGATCAGCCGCGGCAGCCGCTGGGTGCCGCCGGCGCCGGGCAACAGGCCGAGCTTGACCTCCGGCAGTCCGACACGCGCTCCGGCAACAGCGACGCGGAAATGGCACGCCAGCGCCAACTCGAACCCACCGCCGAGTGCGGTCCCGTGCAGTGCCGCGACCACCGGCTTCGGCATCGCCTCGATTGCGGCGATGACCTCGCCGAGGCCCGGGGCTTGCGGCGGCTTGCCGAATTCGGTGATATCGGCGCCCGCGAAGAAAGTGCGCCCGGCGCAGGCGATGACCACCGCCTTGACCGTCGCGTCGTCCCGGGCCTGACGAAGCGCTTCGGCGAGCCCGGCGCGCACTTCGTGCTTGAGCGCGTTGACCGGCGGGTTGTCGACGGTGACGACTGCGATCTCACCATCCCGGCGGAGATCGACGCTGGCGTTGATATTGCCCACCTTCACCTCCCGCCTTGTCGACGGCTCGAGAGTAGACCCACCCGCCCGGTCGATGAAGGCCTAGAATCGGAGACGCTTGTCTCCGGGCAATAGTGTATCACGTTGGAAATTGCTGCCAGCATCGGTTGTCGGGTCCCGCGTGCTCGGCCGCCACAAGCTACAAGCCAAGATTGAGTCCGTTATTGCGGATTGTTGCACCTGCAGCAAATCTGCAGCAAAAGCTCTCGTAAGGGTTGAAACGCCAAACGGCCCGGCGTCGGATGTGCCGTCGGCGGCGTGCGGGCATGTAACAAGCGGTCCTCGAACGCCGCCCGCCGCGGCGGGCTTGGAGAGGTCCCATCAACCATCGGCACCTCTTTGGTCCAACCAACGCAACTTCGGACCTCTATCGGTTGGGATATGTAATGAGAATCGGGCAATTTTAAGATCGTGATCATCGCAAGGAAAACGATCACGCCTTTGACTTTGCGAAATGCCCTCTCGGCTTGACTCGAAAAGTGGAGGTCGTCAGGTTCGTTACAAGCAGGTGTGGCTATAGCGAGGGCTGATGCACGGACGACTGGGCGTGTCGAGGAAGACCACCGGCTGATGCCCATAATGGGTCGAACAGACGGCACCAAGCTGCTCGAGGTTTGCGACGTCGCGTTGCGGTTTGGCGGGATTGTCGCGCTCGACGGGGTCTCCTTCGAGATCGAAGAGGGCGAGATCCTCGGGCTGATCGGTCCGAACGGCGCGGGCAAGACGACGTTGTTCAACTGCCTGAGCCGCATCTACACGCCGAACCGGGGCGAGATCCTCTTCGAGGGCCGCTCGCTGCTCGATCGCCCGCCGCATCGCATCGCCGAAATCGGCATCGCCCGTACCTTCCAGAACCTCGCGCTGTTCGCGCCGCAATCGGTGCTCGACAATGTCCGCATCGGCGGTCACACCCGCAGCCGCAGCGATTTCGTCAGCGATGCGCTGCGCCTGCCGTGGGTGCGCCGGCAGGAGGCGGCGTTGAGCGAAAGTGCTTGGTCGCTGATCCATATGCTCGACCTCGCAGACGTCGCGATGCGGCCTGTCGGCGGCTTGCCGCTCGGTACGCGCAAGCGGGTCGAACTGGCGCGGGCGCTCGCCGGCAAGCCGCGGCTGCTGCTGCTCGACGAGCCGGCAAGCGGGCTCAACCACGAGGAGGTCGGCGAACTCGGCGGGCTCATTCGCCGGGTATGTGACGAGCGCCAGGTCACCGTGCTGCTCGTCGAACATCATATGAACCTGGTCATGTCGGTTTCCGACAAGGTCGTTGCGCTCGATTTCGGCCGCAAGATCGCCGAGGGCACACCCGCCGAAGTGCAGCAGGACGAGGCGGTGATCCGCGCCTATCTCGGCACCGGCAAGGAGCCAGCCGTTGGGAGCGCCGTGCGATGATGCTCGAGGTCGATGGTCTCGAGGCGTTCTACGGCGAGCAGCAGGCGCTGTTCGGGGTCGGCTTCGGCCTCGACGAAGGGCAGGTGCGGACCCTGCTCGGGGCCAATGGGGCAGGTAAGACGACAGTGCTGCGCGCCCTCTGCGGCATGGTGCGCGCGGCCGGCGACGTCCGCTTCGACGGCAAGCGCATCGTTGGCTGGGCGACGGAAGACATCGTGCGCCTCGGCATCGCTCATGTGCCCGACGGGCGCGGCACGTTTTTGCGCGTCTCGGTCGAAGAGAACCTGCAGCTCGGCGCGATGACCCGCCGCGACCGGGCCGGCATCGCCGCCGACATCGAGCAGGTCTACGGGCATTTTCCGCGCCTCAAGGAGCGCCGGACGCAGCAGGCGGGGACGCTGTCCGGCGGCGAGCAGCAGATGCTGGCGGTCGGCCGTGCGCTGATGCTGCGGCCACGCTTGATGCTGCTCGACGAACCGTCCTTCGGGCTCGCACCCCTCGTCGTGGAGGAGTTGTTCGAAACGCTGCGCGATCTTAATCGCGAGATGGGCGTCGCGATGCTGATCGTCGAGCAGAACGCCGCCCTGGCGCTCGAGCTGGCAGAGCACGCCTACCTGCTCGAAACCGGGCGCATCGTGATGGACGGGCCGTCGGCGGTGATCGGCGCCGACGAGTCAATCCGCCGTTCCTACCTCGGGTATTAAGGCGATGGAACTGTTGCTGCAGCAGGTACTGGCCGGGCTCGCCAACGGTGCGATCTACGCGCTGATGGCGCTGGCCGTGGTGATGATCTACCAGGCGATCGATCACCTCAATTTTGCACAGGGCGAGATGGCGACGTTTTCGGCCTTCATCGCCTGGCAGCTGATCGCGTGGGACCAGCCGTATTGGCTGGCTTTCGCCGTCGCGGTGATTGCGTCGTTTGTCGGCGGCATCGTCATCGAGCGGATCTTGTTCCGGCCGATCCACAACGCGCCGATCCTCAGCCAGCTTGTCGCGTTTATCGCGTTGTTCAGCATCCTCAACAGTACCGACGGCGAGATCTGGAACTTCACGATCAAGACCTTTCCGACGCCGTTTGGCAGGGAGCCGCTGTTCGGCAGCCGCCTGATCAGCACGCATGAGGCCGGCATGATCGGCGTCACGGTGGTGATCCTGGGGCTGCTCTACCTGTTCTTCCGCGGCTCGCGCCTCGGGTTGGCGATGCGCGCTGCGGCGGCCAACCCGGATTCGGCGCGGCTCGTCGGCATCCGGGTCGGCTGGATGATCGCGCTCGGCTGGGGCATGTCGTCGGCGATCGGCGCCGTTGCCGGCATGCTGATCGCGCCAGTCGTATACCTGGAGCCCAACATGATGCTCGGCGTCCTGCTCTATGGCTTTACCGGCGCCGTGCTCGGTGGCATGACGAGCCCTGGCGGCGCGGTGGCGGGCGGCTTTATCGTCGGCGTGATCGAGAACCTCGCCGGCACCTTCATCCCCTATTTCGGTCGCGAGCTCAAATTGACCATCGCGCTGGTGCTGATCACCGCGGTGCTGCTGGTCCGGCCGACCGGTCTGTTCGGCCGTGCGGTGGTCAGCCGGGTATGACGATGCCCCCGCGCGAGGCCGTCGAACCGCTGGCCACGGCGCGGCTCGCGGCGATCGCGCGTCCTAACGCGCGCTATCTCGCGATCGCCGCGGTGATCGCCATCGCCGTGTTGCTGCCCGTAGTCGCGACGAATTTCGTGGTCTTTCAGCTGACCCTGGTCATGATCTACGGGCTGGCGATCCTCGGCCTCAATCTGCTGTTCGGGTTCAACGGCCAGTTCGCACTCGGGCACAGCGCCTTCTACGGGATCGGCGCCTATACCGCGGCGATCCTGATGGATAAGATCGACCTCCCCTACTATTGGACGCTGCCGTGCTCCGGCGTAGTGTGTTTTGTCGTCGGCTTTCTGTTCGGGCTGCCGGCGTTGCGGCTGCAGGGCCTGTATCTAGCGCTGGCGACCTTCGCGCTGGCGGCGGCATTGCCGCAGATCCTCAAATTCTCTCCGCTCGAAGACCTGACCGGCGGGGTCCAGGGGATCGTGCTGATCAAGCCGGAGGCGCCCGCCGGGTTGCCGCTCAACCCCGACCAGTGGCTCTATTATTTCACGCTGGCGGTGCTGCTGGTGCTGCTCGCCGTCGCGACCAACCTTGTCAACAGCCGGACCGGGCGGGCAATGATGGCGATCCGCGACCACCCGATCGCGGCGGCGGCCATGGGCATCAACACTTCCCTCTACAAGACCCTGACCTTCGGCACGAGCGCGCTGTACACCGGCATCGCCGGCGCCCTCGGCGCCATCGTCGTGCAGTTCGTCGCGCCCGACAGCTTTTCCTTCTTCTTATCGATCTCGTTCCTGGTCGGCCTGGTGATCGGCGGCGTCGCCTCGATCCCGGGTTGCCTAGTCGGCGGGCTGTTCGTGCTGTACGTGCCCAACATCGCCGAGCGCATCTCGACCGGGCTGGCCGGGGCGATCTACGGCTGTATCATGTTGCTCGTCATCTTCGTCATGCCGTCCGGCGCCGCCGGCCTCGGCCGCGTCGCCCTCGCTCGCGCGATGGCGTGGCGCACGCGGCGGCGATGAGAGGCGGCAGGCCTGATCCAGGTTGCATGTTCTCAACCACGGAGGAGAAAATGGACCAAAACCGACGACAGCTGTTGATCGCGCTCGGCCTCGGCGGGACCGCTATGCTGATCCCCGGCATGGCGCGGGCCGAAAAGAACTACGATGTCGGCGCTACCGACACCGAGATCAAGATCGGCAACACCGGCCCCTACAGCGGCCCGGGTTCCTCGTACAGCACGATCTGGAAGTGCGAGGCCGCCTTCTTCAAGATGATCAACGGCCAGGGCGGCATCAATGGCCGCAAGATCAACTTCCTTTCCTACGACGACGCCTATAGCCCGCCGAAGACGGTCGAGCAGGTGCGCAAGCTGGTCGAGAGCGACCAGGTGCTGTTCCTGTTCAATACCGCCGGCACCCCGACCAATACCGCGATCCACAAATACATGAACCAGAAAAAGGTGCCGCACCTGTTGCTCGCCACCGGCGCGACAAAATGGGGCGACCCCGAACATTTCCCGTGGACGATCGGCTTTCAGCCGACCTATCAAAGTGAGACCCGGATCTACGCCAGCTACATCCTCGAAAAACACCCCAACGCCAAGATCGGCATCCTTTACCAGAACGATGATTACGGGAAGGATTACGTGAAAGGCCTCAAAGACGGGCTCGGCACCAAGGCCCAGTCGATGATCGTCATGGAGACGACCTACGAGACGACCGATCCGACCGTCGACTCGCAGATCGTCAACCTCAAATCCTCGGGCGCCGACGTGTTCCTCAACGTCACGATCGCGAAGTACGCGGCGCAGGCGATCCGCAAAGCCGGCGAGATTGGCTGGAAGCCGGTGCATTTCCTGAACAACGTGGCGACGACGATCAGCGGCGCGATGAAGCCGGCCGGGTTCGAGAATTGCCAGGGCATCCTGTCGACCTTCTGGATCAAGGATCCGACCGACCCGACCTGGAAGGACGATGCCGGCTACAAAGAATGGGTCGCCTACATGGACAAATACTACCCGGAGGGCGACAAGACCGACAACGTCAACGCCTACGCCTATACCGTGGCGCAGACCTTGATGCAGGTGCTCAAGCAGTGCGGCGACGATCTGACCCGCGACAACCTGATGAAGCAGGTCAGGAACATACACGATCTCGAATTGCCGATGCTGCTGCCTGGGATCAAGGTCAACACCGGCCCGAACGATCCCTATCCGATCAAACAGATGCAGATGGCGCGCTTCGATGGCGAGCGGTGGGCGCTGTTCGGTCCGGTCATGACGGGCAACGTGCACGTCTAAGGCGGTTTGGACCGGCGCCCCTCGGTCCCGGACTGAGGGGCGCCCGCCGGAGGTGAGGCGGGCGCTCGCGGCCGGCGCCGCCGGCATCACCGGCTTCGTCCGCGCCGGCGCGGCGCGCGCGGCGACTGCAATCAGGGATGGCGCACCCGAGTAGGTTGGGTGTTCTCGACCAGGGAGGAGAGAATGGACCAAAACCGACGACAGCTGTTGATCGCGCTCGGTCTCGGCGGGACCGCTTTGCTGATCCCGGGCAAGGCGCGCGCCGAAAAGAAATACGACGTCGGCGCCAGCGACACCGAGATCAAGATCGGCAACACCAACCCCTACAGCGGTCCGGCTTCGTCCTACGGCACGGCGGGCAAGTGCGACGCCGCGTTCTTCAGGATGATCAACGCCCAGGGCGGCATCAATGGCCGCAAGATCAATTTCATCTCCTACGACGACGGCTACAGCCCGCCGAAGACGGTCGAGCAGGTGCGCAAGCTGGTCGAGAGCGACCAGGTGCTGTTCCTGTTCAACACGCTCGGCACCCCGACCAACACTGCGATCCACAAATACGTCAACCAGAAAGGGGTGCCGCACCTGTTGCTCGCTACCGGTGCGACCAAATGGGGCGACCCCGAGCATTTCCCGTGGACGATCGGCTTCGGGCCCAATTACCAGAGCGAGAGCCAGATCTATTCAACCTACGTGCTCGACAAGCACTCCAACGCCAAGATCGGCGTGCTGTACCAGAACGACGATTACGGCAAGGATTACCTGAAGGGCTTCAAGGACGGGCTCGGCGCCCAAGCCAAGTCGATGATCGTCATGGAACAGCCCTACGAGACCACCGACCCGACCGTCGACTCGCAGATCGTCAACCTCAAATCTTCGGGTGCCGATCTGTTCTTCAACGTCACGATCCCCAAATTCGCGGCGCAGGCGATCCGCAAAGCGGCCGAGATCGGCTGGAAGCCGATGCACATCCTGAACAACGTGGCAACCTCGGTCGGCCTCACCCTGAAGCCGGCCGGCTTCGAGAACGCCAAGGACATCCTGTCGAGCTTCTGGTTGAAGGACCCGACCGACCCGACCTGGAAGGACGATCCCGGCTACAAGGAATGGCTCGCCTTCATGGACAAATACTATCCGGAGGGCGACAAGACCGATTCCACCAACGCCTTTGCCTATTCCGTATCGCAGACCTTGGTGCAAGTGTTGAAGCAGTGCGGCGACGACCTGACGCGCGCCAACCTGATGAAGCAGGTGGCCAACCTGCACGATCTCGAACTGCCGATGCTGCTGCCGGGGATCAAGGTCAACACCGGCCCGACCGATTTCTACCCGGTCAAGCAGATGCAGATGGGGCGCTTCGACGGCGAGCGGTGGGTGCTGTTCGGCCCGGTCATCGCCGCCAGCATGCACGTCTAAGGTCGGTGCATTCATCGCCGGATCGCGCACGCGCTGGCGAGCGAGGCGAGGATAGATCCTCGCCGGGCGAGCCGATACCCGGCGGTGACGACCGTAGCGCGCTAGCGGACTCTCGCGAGATCCACAATTCATCGTGATCGCGAAGGAATAGCTGGCAAGACAGCGCAGCGGGATTGAACCCTCGCGTCAGACCCCACAGGGTAAAGCTCTCGCCTAGGGCGTGAAGGCGCCTCAGAAAGGAGAAGTCCGTCGGTACCCGCTCAAATCCGAATCGTTCGGCCACGCGTCGTACTTGTGAGACCCCGAGCCGGGCGGACAGTGCGGCCTCGCCGCGAAGCGCCTATATCTGCCGCCAAGCGGGCTCGCTCTCGACGTAGAGGGCCAACGCATGAAACGAATGCAGGACGCGGTTACGAACTACGCAAGCCCAGCGGAGATCGGGTCCGTCAGGCGCATAGCGCGGCAAATGCTCGTTCCAAATATGCAGGGTCCCGACCAATTCGCCCGCTTCGATTCGTGTACCGTCGGACAGCGAGATGGTAGAGCGCGCCGGGCTCAGCCCGACCCGCAGAACGCAGCTTGGATCGTCAGTAAATTCGTAGACACCGTAACAGGTCCGAATGAACAAACTCACCGACATAGCCCACAGTTCATCCGGCCATTCGGCAGATGCACGACGCAGCGCGGTTACGACCCCCACTGCAGAAGCAGCGGTCTCAGTTGCCATCGTGCAACGCCGAAAAAAGCCCGTTGAACTGACAGATCGCGGCGGCCGGCCTATTGCGCCGCATTGTTTTTCTCCCACTGTGCGGCCCGCACCCAACTCAGCTTCACCCTGGGGCCGCTTCGATAGCGCCAAATCGGACTTCGCGCGCAGGTGCCAATGCAGCATATTTGCTGCGATGCTGCAACGCAACAACGTGTAATGACCAAGAAAGCTACGGTTTCCGCCTGGATGCCTCTCATGGGCTGTGCGAAGATCACGAGGATCCGGATGAAGGTCCTCAGGGCAGTTGTCAATTACAGTTCTGGCGATAGCAGTGCTCAGGCTTGAGAATGTCGGCAAAAAACGTACCGGTCCATATGAGTTGCACGACATGCCGATAAGAGTGATCCGCGCCGCACGGCTCGGCGTGAGCAGATATCTGCTCGGCTTCTGTGCCTGGCCGAGTGGAATTGCCAACGCGACTGGGGTTAGTCCTGCCGTTCTGCCGTTGGAAGGACGGATCACCGCGACGGCGGCGGTGCAGATCACTGTGCCACGCCACCTCTGGCGCCTGCCGTGAGACGCGTTACCCGTGAGTTATGGCGTGCTGTGCGCCGGATAGCGATCACCGGCGCCGCACTTTTCGTGTTATGCGTCGTCGGTTTCATCTGGTTCGCGGCCCGACCCGCACCCGAGAACGAATCCGCGTCGACCGACGCGATCGTTGTGCTGACCGGCGGCCGTTTACGCCTGCAGAGTGGCATGGACCTGCTGCGCGACGGAAAGGGGCGCAAGCTTTTCGTGTCGGGGGTCAATCAACAGGTCAATCTGGACGAGCTGCTGCGGGTTTCGGGTAATGCCCCGGACTGGGCGACTTGCTGCACAGCTCTCGGCCACGACGCCGACAATACCCTCGGCAACGCGCGGGAGACGGCACAGTGGATGCGGCAGCAAGGCTTTAGCAGCCTGCGTCTCGTCACGGCTTGGTACCACATGCCGCGCAGTCTCCTCGAATTGGACCGCGCCATGCCTGAGGTCGAAATCATCGCGCATCCGGTCTTCCCCGACGACGTCAGCCAGGAACATTGGTGGGCTTCGCGCAGCACCGTGCTACTGCTGGCGAGCGAATACGGCAAGTATCTGGGAGCGCTGCTCCGCCCCGTTGTCGAGCGACTACGTTCGGTGCCTACCGTATGGTCCGCCGAAGCCGAGATTGGACGATGATCTGGGCGAGAGGGCTCGCTTTTAACGTTGCCTTCTTCGCCTGGACAGCGATCGCCGGCACGATCGGGTTGCCCTTTCTGATAGCGCCGCGAGCAGCGACGATGCAGTTCGGCCAGTTTTGGGCGCGAAGCATCCTCTTTCTCCTTCGGGTCATCGTCGGACTCGATCACGAAATCCGCGGGCTCGATCGTATTCCGCGCGGCGGCTGCATCATCGCGATGAAGCATCAGTCCGCATGGGATACCCTGATCCTCCTCATCGTGCTCA
>Ga0306925_10003919_pt1 | contig 13314 bp, 13 predicted proteins | sample flu12Cox44000176_FD_203755 | JGI IMG/M metagenome (GOLD analysis project Ga0306925, IMG submission 203755) | Lab enrichment of tropical soil microbial communities from Luquillo Experimental Forest, Puerto Rico - flux8day.12C.oxic.44.000.176 (v2)... | ecosystem: Environmental > Terrestrial >... | reverse complement strand
CACGGTGTTTTTCAGCTCCAGGATTTCGCCCCGCGCATCGACGGTGATCTTGTGAGAAAGGTCGCCTTTGGCAACCGCCGTCGTCACTTCCGCGATGTTTCGCACCTGCGCCGTCAAGTTGCCGGCCATAGAGTTGACGCTGTCGGTAAGATCCTTCCAGACGCCGGCCACTGCGTTCACCTCGGCCTGGCCACCCAACTTGCCGTCGGTGCCGACTTCGCGCGCAACGCGTGTCACTTCGGATGCGAAGCTGTTGAGCTGCGCCACCATCCTGTTCACCAGTCGCGCGATATGCAAGAACTCGCCTTTGAGCTCCCGGCCGTCGACTTCTAAAGCCATGGTTTGGGAGAGGTCGCCCTTGGCGACCGAGCCGATCACTCGGGCGACTTCGGTGGATGGCTGCACCAACTCTCCAATCAGGCTGTTCACCGATTCCACACACTGCGCCCACCCGCCCGACGCCCATCCGAGACTGGCGCGTTCGTTGATTTTGCCCTCCTTTCCCACGGCCTTGCTGATCCGCTCGAATTCCATGGCGAGGCGGTGGTTGAACTTGAAGATATCGTTCATCGTGTCAACGACTTTGCCGGCGATGCCGGTCTGATCAACCGGCAGCCGAACCGAAAAGTCGCCGTCCCGGAACGCGATGAGCGTATTCAACAGGGTCCTGATATCGAGTAGGTCGGTAGCTGATTCGGGCTTCATTGGCTGCCTCCGGGAATCGTTCTAGGTGACGTCAAAAGGCCTTTGAAGACGGCTCCCAGGTTGAGAAACTGGTCTAAACTGGATGGCTTGCGGAGGTAGCAATCCGCGCCCAACTCGCTCGCTAGGATCCGGTCGCGCGGAGAGTCCGACGAGGTCAATACCACCACGGGAACGTGGGCTAGAGCCGCCGTCACGCGAAGCTCGCGCAGGATCTCAATCCCGTCGTGGAGGGGCAGATTTAAGTCAAGGATGATCAAAGCCAAGTCCTCCGTTTCCAGGCGAGATTCGGCCTTCGAAATCAGCTGCAGCATATGTTGTCCATCTGCCACCACATGAACTTTGTGATCGAGTCCATGCGTCCGGAGCGCCTCGCGGATCAAGTAGACATCGGCCGGACTATCTTCTGCCAGCAGAATTTCGGCCTTGGTTCCCTCCGGTCTCTCACTTTTGGCAGCGATCTCTCGTGGTTTGCCCATATTCCCACCTAGACGCACCCCAATCGGCCTGGGCGGAGATGCAATTTCTGTACCGAGGTGCAGATTCTGTATTCTGATAATGGCGATCTCTTCCAGTCTCTTCTTTCGTAAGGCCGGATGGGAAACGTACTAGATCCTTCCATCCAGACACTCACCGTACGTATGCAGACAAAAATCATCGCCGCTAGGCACGTCGTGGTCCATTTTATCCCCTGCGGCGGGGCTGGTGCTGGAAACCGTATGGATCCGAGAACCAGCCATGCTTGGACAACACCACCCCCCCCGTGAATGGCAACGCAGGCTCTTAACGAGGCTAGGAGTGACTTCGAGTGGCATCCAACTTGCCACTGGCGGACCAAAGGCATTTCCGCCAAACGGCCGATTCGTCTGTTGCCCTCAGCGATGACGAGCGAGACCGCAAACTTTGCCGGCGGCGGCCCGGGGGAGATGTTCGAGTCTCGCGAGCGAGGACGCCGGTGACGGGGCTCGACACCGATACAGGCCCTGGCGTCGGGACTCCCCCAGGGGCGCGACCCAGATCGAAGATCAGAGGGCGCCCGCACCGCCGGGCGCCTTGCCGCGCGACTTCTACGGCCGGGCGTCCGGCAGCCTGCCGCGTCTCGGACGAACGGGAAATCGAAATCGGCTTTGCTGGGATGGATCGAAAATTGAAACCAATCGCAACCCGGGGCCGACCCGTCGTACAGATTTCGGGGGGGGTCGAAAAACGGCACTGGGGCTTTCGAGTGAGGGATAACGGCATCGGAATTGCTTTTGAAAACTAGGAACGATCTCTTGCCAACCTCCGGGGGTCCAGGATGCCTATTCTCGCGGCGGTTGGCCGATAGTCGCACGGCGTCAAGACCGGATTTGGGCCAGTGTCGGAACTCAGCCACTTTATCCCTCACTCGGGCCCAACCGGAATCCCTCAGGGGCTGCCCTGTGGTTTGATGCAAGCGTAGTGGAGTGGAGTTTCATTATGCCCACTGATCAATCCGGGTTTCGCGCCGCTTTGGTCTTCCCAAGCCGCACTGATAGTAAGGAACTGCCAAGGTACATGTTTAACAAAAAGAGAAACCGGACCATTCTCGTGGTGGACGACGACAGGTCCGAACGCGAGGCTATGTGTCGCCTGCTGGAGGAGGACGGATACACGGTCTTGGCCGCGGCAGACTACTGGCAAGCAGTAGCCGCCCAGCCGCAATATCAAGGTCAGATCAATTTACTGCTGACCGCCATCGCTCTGCCTGGAAACAACGGCTACGAACTGGCCAAAGCTTTGTTCCGAGATGACCCCAATCTCAAGGTGCTGTTCGCTTCCAGCCCGTCCGGGGCCGAAATCAGCAGATATTACAATATGCCGGTGGCGGGGCCGCACCTGGTGGACAAACCGTTTCAAGCCGTCGACTTGCTGCGTCGTGTCGAGACCGCGATCCGCCTCGAACAGGTCGCCGTCAAGCCAAAGGTATTGGGTAATGCGAGAGGCTAGGCCCCAAGTCAAGGTAAAATTACGAAGATGACCGGGCGGGAACCTGCGGCACCAGTGCTGATCGTCGATGACGACGGAGGTCAAAGGTCTGACTTGGCCGACATGGTTACCTCTTTGGGTTTTGCGGCGACTACCGCCGCCGACGGCCAGGAGGCACTGAATATCCTCGAAGCCGCCTCACCGAGTGCGATCCTCACGGACCTGGTTATGCCGTGCAAGGATGGCGTCGAACTTCTGAAGGAATTGACCGCACGAGGCAATCGGACTCCCACCATCGTTTTGACGGGATTCGGAAGCATCGAGCGGGCTATTTCGATCGTCCATGATCTGAAGGCCTTCTGGTTTCTCGAGAAGCCTGTGCAGTCCAATGTACTGGGCGCCCTTTTGGAAAGGGCGGTCCAACAGAATCGACTTTTGGAAGAAACCGAGCTGTTGAACCGCCAGCTCAGCTATCAGGGCGTTTTAGGCGAATTGGTCGGCGATTCGCCGGCCATGAAAGAGATCTTCTCCCTCATCCGGCAGGTCGCGCCGACTACAGCGTCGGTCTTTGTGACCGGAGAGAGCGGGACGGGGAAGGAACTTGTGGCCCGCGCGATTCATCGGTTGAGTCCTCGAAGCGGTGCGCCTTTCGTCGCTGTCAACTGCGCCGCATTGCCGGAAAGCCTGATCGAAAGCGAGTTGTTTGGCCATGAGAAGGGTGCGTTTACAGGGGCCGTCGAAAGAAGAGCAGGATGCTTCGAGCGGGCTCAGAACGGAACCTTGCTGCTCGACGAGATCGGTGAGATGCCTGTCGCCACCCAAGCCAAGCTGCTTCGCGTCATCGAGGAGTCGAAGGTGCGCCGCCTCGGTGGCGCTAGCGACATCCCCATTTCCGTCCGCGTTCTGGCCGCGACGAACCATTCTCCCGGGCAGGCTATCCAGAACAAGCTGCTGCGTGAAGACCTGTACTACCGCCTCAACGTGTTCCATATTGCGCTTCCCGCCCTTCGCGACCGAAAGCAGGACCTGCTAGCCATCAGCACAGCGATGATCCGCGATCTGAACCACAAGCACAACTGTCGCGTAACGCATCTGAGTCCGGAAGTCCTCCGGCGATTCGATGAACACTCGTGGCCTGGTAATGTCCGCGAGCTTCGAAACATGGTAGAGCGGGCAGTCATCCTGGCGGGCGAAGGAGAGATCCAGCCGCGACACCTCCCCAGCCCTCTGCGTCCGGAAGCGACGCCAGTATTGTCACCCGGCCCGTCCAACGATCTGCTGCAACTCCGCGTTGGAGCTCGGATGAAGGAAGTGGAAGAAGCTTATATTCGCCTGACGCTACGGCATACGCATAATCATCGTAGACGGGCGGCCGAGCTTTTGGGAATCAGTCTCCACACCCTCTACAACAAGCTCCGCCTCTACGGGGAAGAAAAGCTCAAGGGGACGGCGGTGAATTAAGGCACGGTGGCTTGATCCCGGTCCGGTTCGCCAGCCGGAACTGTAAAAAAGACGGTGGTACCGGCTCCCGGACTCGATTCAGCCCAAATTCTTCCTTTGTGCCTCTCCACGATTTCCCGCGAGATCGTAAGACCCAAGCCCGGAGCGGTGGTTTGTTTACCGCTCAGGCGCTCGAACGCCTTGAACATCCGTTCCACGTAAGCGGCTGGCACGCCCGGACCATTGTCCCGAACCGCAAAGAGCCAGGATTCTCCCTGCCTTTCCGCGGTCACATGAACGCGCGGTGCCGTCTGGTGGCGATAAAGAACCGCGTTGCGTACGAGATTCTCGAAGACTTCTGAGAGCCGATCCGGATCGCCCGTCACGCAGGGCAGCATGTCATAGGTCACGACGGCACCGCTTTCACGCACATCCTGGTCGACCTTTGCCAGTGCACGGCGCAGCGCGGCGTCCATCCGCGTTTGGCGGAACGCGCGCTCGTCAATCGCGAGGGCGATCGCATAGCTCGACAAGCCATCCGCCAAGCGTTCGATTTTTCGGGCGCCCTCAACGATGAAGCCGACGCGCTGCTCAACGTCAGCAGACTGGTCTGGCTCTCGGTCCTTGAGCAGAAGTTCGGCGTGGGCACACACCGCGCGGACGGGTGACCTCAAATCATGGCATGCGCGCAGAAGCAGTTCGCTCGTCTCCGCGCGGGACTTCTCCTCCTTGCGCAACGGGTCGGCGCCCTGGCCATCAGGCTTCAGCGAAGACATGATTCCAAGCATAGATGGAAACGGCATTCGGAAGGCAGCGACGGCCACTCGCTACATGCCGGAGGGGAGTTCTCATGGTGCAAAATTTGGACCCTTTTTGGGTCCAGAAAATGGCGACCCGTGCCAATCATCGAACCACACTTAACCACTCATCCGAAACTCGGACGAGCGTTGGTGGCGACAGCCAGGGGAGGGTTTTCCCCGTGACCAACGCCACGATCTTCCGCATCTCGGAGAGATCGCACATGGAACTCATGACGCACAATCACGGCGGCAGTCGAGTTGCTCTGGCCGCGAACCGTACGCGCTACAATATGCAGAACCGGTCCCGCCCGATCGTCAATCCTTTCGGGCCATCCGATGGCCAGATGGACGATGTAGCCAGGGGGCAACGATTCTTCCGCCTCAAACAGAATGCCGCTGCTCGACATGTTGATGGTGGTACCGCGACCGGTCTTTAAAACGCGCTTCCTGCGAAACAGCGAATACCGTAGATTCATTCGGATCGGGTACCGGATTTTGGCCCGGCAGCGTGGATCGGATTCAACGACCTCTAGTTGTACCGACGAAAGCATATGCGGCCCGGACACTGCAATTTTCTAGCCAGCCGAACCCGCTCTAAATCCGGCTCGGCGGCGGGGAATGCGGTTCGCGGTCCTCGCTCGGCTCTGCGCCAAAGCGTCGATCGGTAGTATAGTGGTGAGCCAGATGCGGCACGGTTGACAGCGCTATCGGCAATGGTTGGCTGTGGAGGTGGTTCGTGCGCCCAGAACGATATGCGGTGAGAGAAATCCTGCTGGCCGGCGCAGTCGTGGCGGCCATCGCCACCTATAGCGTGCCCCGAGCAAACACTCCGGAACCCCGACCGGCCTCGGCCCGGCTGATTTCGATCGAGCCTGTGGGTGATACGGGTGACCTATGTTACCGCGGAGGACCTTCCGGGCTCGCTCAGCCGCACCAGGTAAGTCTCTTTCGAGCCTTCGACGCCAAGCGCGTGTACGCCGCCGATACCTTGGATCTGACCCGTCCGGCGGAACGTACGATTCGGGACACTTTTCCGATTTACAGCTCGATTGCGGTGGACCCCGTACGGGAGGAAGTGGTGCTCCAAGACACGAACCTGTTCGGCATCAAGATATTCAACCGGTTGGACAATACCCCGCCGAAGGTCGAATCTACGACGCCCAAGCGCGTGATCCAGGGTCCCGAGACCCATTGCGAGTACAACGCCGGCCTTTCGATCGATTCCCGGAACGGAGACATTTATTCGGTTGCGATGGACACCGAGGATAACGTGATCGTGTTTCGGCACGACGCGGCAGGAGATGTCGCACCGATCCGCATCTTAAAAACTCCCCACCGAAATTTTGCCTCCGCCATCGACGAGGAGAACAACGAGCTGTTCGTGACCATTCAATATCCTCCGAAAGTGGTGGTGTACCGCAAGGACGCCGCCGACGAGGAGAAGCCTCTGCGGGTCGTCGAAGGCCCGCACACGTTGCTGCACGACACTCACGGCCTGGCTCTCGATCGGAAGCGGAAGCTAATGATCGTCGGCAGCTGGGGCAATTCGAGTGACCCGAACGTCGCCGGCTCGGGAAAGTTCTACCCGCCGTCGATTGCGGTGTACCCACTCGACGGGAACGGGGATGTCGCTCCGCTCAGAGTCATCCAAGGACCCCGGACTCGACTGGATTGGGCCGGAGGGATGGCGCTCGATGTGGAAAGCGGTGATCTATTTGTCGCCAACGACGTGGGCGGTTCCATCCTCGTCTTCAAAGAAACCGACCAGGGCGATGTGGCGCCGGCGCGCGTGATCCAGGGGCCCAAAACGGGATTGAACCATCCGATCGGCATATCCATCGACGCCAAGAACCGAGAGGTGTGGGTCGCCAATATGGGCAACGCTTCGGCGTCGGCTTTCCCGTTGAGTGCGGAAGGCGACGTGACGCCGCTGCGAACGATCCGCAGCGCGCCTTTGGGGAGGCAATCGGTGAAGTTCGGTAAGCCCCAGGCAGTGGCTTATGACAGCAAGCGGGACCTGTACCTGGTGCCGAATTGAGTGAATTCGCCGCAGATTGCGGCCTTCGCCAGGCTGGCGAAGGAGAACACGCCCCCGGTGAGCGCACTGGCAGGACAAAAGACGTTGATCAGCCGTACCATGCACGCCCTCGAGTACGATCCCATTGACGATGAGCTGTTCGTAAACAGTCCTCTGAATAATGCGATTCTGACGTTTCGAGGCGGTGCCAAGGGAGAGGAGCCGCCCATTCGGGTGATTCAGGGGCCGCACACTCAAATCCAGAGCACGGGCTATGACGGCAACGATAAGATGGCGATGGATCCGATCCATGGTGAGATCTATATTCCGGTCGCCACCAGCCAGGGCCCGGGCAAAGGGGTCATTTTGGTGTTCGACCGGGAAGCCAACGGGGACGTAGCGCCAAAGCGGATTCTTGGTGGCCCTGACACGGGATTTCAATTCCCCACCTCGAAGGGACAGGGCTTCCCGTACCTCGCGATTGATCCGTTTCGAAATCTTCTGGTCGCAAGCTCGCGCACATCATTGTTGATTTTTGATCGCACCGCAAGCGGAAATGCGAAGCCGCGAGCGGTAATCGAAGGGCCGAAGACGGGGCTCGCCGACGGTGCGACTGCCGCCGGCGGAAACTCCATCAAGATCTCGCCCAAGGGCTTTATTGTCGGCGGATGCTCGCCCAGAGGCTCGGTCTGCGCCTGGACGATCGCGGACCGGGGAGACGTGGCTCCGCGATGGAGAATCCCGGTGCCACAGATCGCCGGCGTCGGCCTGGCGGGACAGCTTGCTCTCGATCCGATTCACCAAGAGTTGATCGTCCCCAACGGCGCCCGAAATGTGGTGATGACGTTTCGGTGGCCGGAAATCTTCGAGTAATTCCGTTCGACCCCCTTTACGGCGTGAAACTCCCGCGCCGAGACCTGCGCGAGACCCCGCGAGGATTAGCTCCCTCACGCCCTTACCGGAGATCGTTTGGCGACGGAGACCCATCCCGTACAATAGAATTTCTATGCCATTCGAGGAACTAGTCGAGGCTGAAGGACACCTGATCGATTCCCACGTCATGGAGGATATTTTCGATAAGGTCGTCGAACATAACGCCCGATTTGAGGTCGACGAGTTCCGCATCGGACGCACCAACCACGAGCCGTCGTATCTGCGGTTAAGGGTTGAGGCGCCCGACGAGCGATCGATGGAGCACCTGCTTCAGGAGTTGCTGGGACTGGGGTGCGCCCCGGTCGAAAGCGGTGACGCCGAGCTGCGGGAGGTCGAGCGCGAGCGGTGCGCACCGGAGGATTTCTATTCGACGACCAATCATCGGACCTATGTCCGTCACAGGCAAAAGTGGGTTGAAGTGGAAAACCAGCGAATGGACGCTATGATCGTGGTGCGGGAAGGCCGCGCTTACTGCCGGCGCCTGCGCGACCTGCGTGTGTGCGACCGGGTCGTGGTGGGGCTGCGCGGCATCCGCGTGATCCCCGAATCCAAAGAGCGAGACCGGCTGGCCTTCGCCTTTATGTCGAACGGCATCTCGTCGGAACGCCAGGTGGAGACGGCGGTGCGGCAGACCGCGACTCTGGTGCGCCATACTGTCGAAGACAAACGCAGAGTTGCGGTGGTGGCCGGACCGGTCGTGGTACACACCGGGGGGGTAGCCGGTTTGACAGCGCTCATCCGCAACGGCTGGGTGCAGGCGCTGCTCAGCGGCAATGCGCTGGGGGTACACGACATCGAGGCGGCGTTGTTTGGAACATCGCTTGGCGTTCGCCTCTCCGACGGACGCCAGGAGGAGCACGGCCATCGCAATCACATGCGTGCCATCAATGCCATGTATCGCGCCGGCTCGGTGCGAGACGCGGTCGAGTCGGGCCGCCTGCGGTCGGGCGTGTTGTACGAGTGCGTCAAGGCGGGGATTCCGTTCGTCCTGGCGGGCAGTTTGCGAGATGACGGGCCGTTGCCTGAAACCATCACCGACATGAATTGCGCGCAGGACGCCTACGCCGAACAGCTCAAGGATGTCGGCCTGGTGCTGTGCCTGGGGACCATGCTGCATTCCATCGCCGTCGGCAACATGCTGCCGAGCTGGGTCAAAATCGTCTGCGTGGACATCAACCCGGCCGTCGCCACCAAGGTGAGCGACCGCGGCACCGGACAGGCGGTGGGCGTGGTAGCCGACGTCGGGTTGTTTCTCGATCTGCTGGCGAAGGCTCTCAAATGAAAACGCCGTATACCGACGAGCATGCGGCGGCGGGGGTCCGCGCAACGCTTCCCCAGATCGAGACCTGGCCGAACCAGTTTCCGGATTACGAAGTTCAAATCGAAATGCCAGAATTCACTTCGGTCTGCCCGAAAACCGGCCTGCCCGATTTCGGACGGATCGTGCTGCGATACGTGCCCGACCGGCGCTGCTTGGAGCTCAAGTCCTACAAGATGTACTTGCTGGCTTACCGCGACCTGGGCATATTCCAGGAAAATGTGGTGAACCGCGTGCTCCGCGACGTGGTGAAGGCCGCCAATCCAGTCGAAGCCACCGTCGTCGGCGAATTCACACCGCGCGGCGGGTTAGCCACCGTGGTCACAGCCTCGTGGGGCCGGGCCCGGAGAGCCTCTCGTGGAAAGCTCTGAGCTGATCGCGATCCTGCGCGAGGTCCGCGAAAAAGTGCGGGCGCGCCATCCGCAAGGTACCGCACCCGGCCAGATTCCGCTCCCCGACCTGCTGCCGCTGGTTCACGCCCGCGATGCCGCGCTCGCCAAAGTGGCGTCCATCGGCACTGTCAACCCTCGCCCGGCCGGCGTCGTCAATGCCGTCATCCAGGGCTCGAAGCGGCTGGTGGCGCGCATCCTGGATTGGCACGTCCGCGAGCAAGTGACGTTCAACCGTCAGCTGGTTGAGTGCGTCAACAGCACGATCGAAGCCCTCAATGAGAACAATCGCGCGATCAACCAGCTGGCCGGTTTGGTGGCGGATCTCAGCAAGCACTGGGCGGCATGGCGCGGGGAGTGGGAAGAAAAGCTCGAACAGACCGAGGTTCAGTCTCTGCGGAGCGTGGCCGAGCAGCACGCCGCCTTCCTCGAACAAGGGCGCAGGCAAGCCGCCGATTTTACGAAACTCCTGGAAAAGACCGCCGAACAGATTCGAACCGAATCCGAGCGGCTGATTCATACCGAACTGCGCCTGGTGCGGCGGCGGACGGCTCTTTCCCCAGCCCTCGCTCCACCGGCAAAGATGGCGGACCGGTCGCCGGCATCGTTCGACTACGGTCGGTTCACGGAACGCTTCCGCGGCACCGAGGAATATGTTCGGACCGGACAGAGCGTCTATTTGCCATATTTCGTCGGCCGGACGAACGTGCTCGACCTCGGCTGCGGGCGAGGCGAATTCCTCGAGATGATGCGCTCCGCGGGCGTGGGGTCGCGCGGCATCGACCTCAACCCGGAGTGCGTGGCACGCTGCCGCCAAAAAGGGCTGGCGGCTGAGGCGGCGGACCTGTTCGCCTACATGAACGAACAGCCGGAGGCCAGCTTCGACGGCATCTTTTGCGCACAGGTGGTTGAACATCTGCCGCCGGAGCGCGTACCAGAGATGATCCGGCTGGCCGCCAGCCGCCTGGCGGTGGGCGGTGTCCTGGCGATCGAGACGCCCAACCCCGAGTGCCTCGCCATCTTCGCCACGCACTTTTATCTGGACCCCGGGCACGCGCGGCCAATTCCCTATCCGCTGCTGGTCTTCTACCTGGAGGAATTTGGCATCGGCAGAATCGAGGTGCGACAGCTTTCGCCCGCGGCCGACACCGTGCCTTCTCTAGCGAGCTTGCCCGCCGAGTTCCGCGAGGCGTTTTTCGGCGGGCTGGACTACGTGGTGATCGGCAGGAAGTTATAACAGGCGGAAATTGACTTCGATAGTTGCCACTACCGGAACCGGCTGCCCGTCTTTGGTGCCCGGCATAAATCGCCACTCGCCGATCGCCTTCAAGGCCTGTACGTCCAAGCCGAGTCCGAGGCCTCTCACCACTCTCATGTCTTGGGCCGTGCCGTCAGCGGCGACGACCACCGAAACGACGACTGTGCCTTGGTATTTCGCCAGTCGCGCTTCTTCGGCGTACTCAGGCTCCACCTTATAAGCGAGCGTCGGAGGGGTCACGCCATTCGCTACCCGAAGCGCGCTCGCGCTGGCGCCGCGGCGGATGACCACCGCCTGCGCGCCCAGTGAAATTCGCACTTTGGAGGCTTGCTCCCGCAAGGACTGCGCCTCGGTATCGCGGCTCTCGCGGGACAAAAACGACGCGTACAGCTCCATGGTCAGCGCGGCCTCCGGCGATCCCGTGGCTTCGAGCGCCAAGGCGTTTTTGAACAGCGAATCAGCCTGTTCTATCGATCTTTCCCGCTCGCGCATCAACGCCATCCACATCAGGGCCGGCCCGGCGTGAGCGGAGTCCGCCGCCTGTGCTCTCTGAAAGTAATCCATAGCCAACGCGGGGTCCTTTTGCCTCCAGGCGTTCGTGCCCAGGTTCACCAGAGCCTGGGCGGCCTCCGGCCGATTCCCCAAAACCGCGACCGCTTTTGTATAAAAGGCCTCGGCTTCCGGGAAGTTGTTGCGGCTCCGCTCGAGATCGCCGAGTTTTACGAGGCCGATGCCATACTCGGGGCTCTCCTGGCCGGAGACCTCGGCCCGGATCGCGAGCGACGAATCGAGCAGCCGGCGCGCCGTATCATATTGGCGCGACACCTCGGCGGCCTTGGCGGTGCTCTCCAGCATCTCATGGTTCTTTTCGGAGACAGCGGCGCGAATGGTGGCATCGACATCGGCGGCGAGCGATGCCGTTGGCTGCTGCGCCTCCACGGCGGCGAAGGGAATGAGGAGAGCCGTGGCCAAGCACGCCGCGAGGGCCACAACGGCCCGTCGCGGGGCGTTGCGATTCACGCGGGAACCGAGAATCCGAAGTATCCGGCCTTCCAGTTGGGAACCCCGTGCCATGGCCACTGCGGTCGAGGTGGCGGTCGGCCACGATCGCAGGCTACGGGCGATCTCGAGAAGATGACCGGCATAGTCGGAGGCGCGTGCACCGGTCGCTAAGACCAGATCATCGGCGGCGCACTCGCGCTCCTTGAGGAACCGGCGCCAGCCAAACCAGGCCAGCGGGTTCCACCAGTACAGGCTCACAGCGGCCCGGGCCATCAGATGTGTGATCACGTCGCCACGCCGGACGTGCGCCAACTCATGCATCACGACCATCCGCCGGCGATCCGCGCTCCATTCCGCCGCATCGGCCGGCAGGAAAATGACCGGCCGCCGGACTCCGAACGTGATCGGCATCGTGCCGCTAGGCGTTCGTAGGATCTCTGGGAAGGGGTGGACCTTCGCCATGTCAGCGAGGGCAAACGCAGGAGCTCTGCGGCGTATGCGCCGCAACCGGGCCCAACTCACGAGCATTTGCGACCACAAGACCATCGCACCAGCAGCCCATACCCCGCTCAGGTAGGCTCCCCAGTCAACATGCCCCATTGCCGGGGCGCCCCGAACGGCGCCGGTACCGGCCTGGCCTCGGGAAGGCCGAAGTTCCACCGAAGAAGCCGCTGCCCGGAAGACCGCTCCCGGCGGGAGTTTGTATGCCACCGGAACCGGCAGGGTCGGCAGCCATCCGGAAAGCACGGGCAGCATCAGAAGACCGGCGAACGCCAAAGTCCAGACCAGGTGCCGCGCCGCGGCCGAGCCCCGGCGCAACCCAGAGGTCACGAGCCATGCCCCGCTCAACAACGCGGTGGCCTTGAGAGCCACCGTAAACAGAAGCGCGTCCTCATACCAGCCTGACATTCACTTACCCTCCCTCCTGGCTTCGTCGATCATCGCCGCCATGCGATCCAGTTCCTCGGCCGTCAGCCGCCGGGACGACACGTCGAGGAGCGCGGCCACCACTTCGTCCGGTCGATCGTTGAAAAACGTGTCCACGAGACTCTTCAGGGCCGAGCGCTTGGCCTTCTCGCGGTTGACCACCGGGCGATACATGTACTTCAAGCCTTCGGCCTGATGTTTCACGTGGCCCTTGTCCTTGAGCACCCGCAGCATGGCGCGCACCGCCGAGTAGCTCGGAGCATCGTTCATGGCCGCGCGGACCTCGGAAACCGAGGCTTGGCCGCGCCGGTAAAGAATCTCCATAATCTGGCGCTCCCGCCGGCTCATTCCCACCAAGGTCATGAGGCCGCCTTCCCATGCTGAATTTTTAGCATATGCTAGTAAATTAGCACCTGAATCGGCGGCCGTCAATCGATTTTTTGGGTGGGATGGCAGGCCATCAACATAGGTAGGCGGTCGCCCGCTTTCCCTGTTACACCACCCGGCGTACGGGTCCGTACCGGGCGGTTCGGTGGGTTGAGCTATCGACCGCCAGTCAATCTTGGAATCCCGAGCGAGTC
>Ga0306925_10003917_pt1 | contig 13317 bp, 14 predicted proteins | sample flu12Cox44000176_FD_203755 | JGI IMG/M metagenome (GOLD analysis project Ga0306925, IMG submission 203755) | Lab enrichment of tropical soil microbial communities from Luquillo Experimental Forest, Puerto Rico - flux8day.12C.oxic.44.000.176 (v2)... | ecosystem: Environmental > Terrestrial >... | reverse complement strand
CTCCGGCTCTTCAAGCCATCGCGGAACCGATCTCTTGAGGATCCCTGGCCCGCTCGAACCCAATCCTCGTCCCGTGATGACAAGCACGCAGCGACGTCCAGCATCGTGGGAAGCCACGACAAAAGCGGCGAGCGCACGATGCGCCTCGGCCTGCGTCATCCCGTGCAGATCCAGAGTTGCCTCGATCTCGCGAAGACCGCGCTTGAGCCGCTCAGCGTTGGCGCGATCGATCCCGGCGAAGCGATCGAGCGGCGCAGCTGGCGGCGACGGGATGACATTGGTCTTGGCGAATTGAACCGGGCTTGGGTCCGATGCCGGAACTCCTTTGGCCACAGTCGGCAACCCGCGGCCCCGCAATGGCGCTACATCGCGAACCGCCTCCTGCCATAGTGCGCGGTCACCCCGCGGGCGACCTGCCTTGCTCGCCGTCATTACTTCCCGACGCCTGCTTGCCTTCGACGAGCACAATATGGAGACGCCGGGGCCCGTGCGCACCGAGCTCTATGTGCTGCTCGATATCCGCGGTGCGCGATGGACCGGTGATGAAATTGATCGTCCGCGGCAGCGCTTCCGACATCCCGCGGGTGCCCAGACCGTCCCATCCGTCCTCGTAGGTTGCGACGACTTGGTTAGCCTCTACAAGAACGATGTGGGTGTCCGGCAAGAAATTCAGCGTCGTCGGAGTTTGCGGCCCGGAAATCAGCATAAGCGACCCGGTCTCGGCGACCGCGGCGTGGCAGCCTGTAAGGCTGACCTGGTCGTTTGCCTCGGCGCGGCCGCGTCGAATCTGCAGCAGCGGCCAGTCTTTCCAAGGAATGGCGTCGAGGCTCGGGTCTGGAGCCATAACCAGTTGAGCCGGCAGATTTTCGGCAGCGAGGTAGTGGGCGACCGCCTCCGGGACCACCGCGATCGAACTCACCCGGGCTACCGTCGCTTGCACCTCCTCGGCCATCGTGACGAACAGGTCGACCTGGGCTCGGTGATCGAGCATCGCTGCCCGAGCTGGAGTTGGGTTGCGGCGATGCGCCGCGATACGCGCGCGCAACTCGGCTTCGAGATCCGCGCCGATCCGGTCGCGGTTCAGCGAACTGCGTACGTCGGCCAGAATGCGTTCGCGGGCCGCCCTCATCTGGGCCGCTGCATCTTCTGCCGTTCGGCCCAAAGGCTTTGGAAACTGCGGCCCTCGGGCGCCGGCATGTCGCGCGCTCGGGTCCAGGCAGCGGCCAGCGGCAAGGCGCGAAACCTTCCGCGCCTGCTTCCAGCCCAGCCGAGAGCCCGGCTGGCGAGTTCGGCGAACACGTGATAGAGCACCGGCCGGCGCGCTACCCAGGCCCACGCCGAGAGGCCGATTCCGTAAACCGATGGGCTCTGCCTTTTGGCGTATTCGCGCTCTCGCCAATGGCGCATCATCTTGGGCAACGGGATCTTGACCGGGCAGACGCTCTCGCAGCGGCCGCAGAAGGTCGAGGCGTTCGGCAAATGTCCGGCCTGCTCGATGCCGATCAGACTCGGGGTCAATACCGCGCCCATTGGCCCCGGATAGACCCAGCCGTAGGCGTGACCACCGATCGCAGTATAAACCGGACAGTGATTGAGACACGCCGAGCAGCGAATACAACGCAGCATGTCCTGAAATTCTCCACCGATCAGGGCGCTGCGGCCATTGTCGAGCAGCACGACATGGTATTGCTCGGGGCCGTCGAGATCGCCCGGGCGGCGCGGTCCGGTCGAGATCGTCGTATAGGTCGAGAACTCCTGGCCCGTTGCCGAGCGCGCCAAGAGGCGCAGCAAGGCCGCGGCATCCTCGAAGGTCGGGACCAGCTTCTCGATGCTCGTTACGACGATGTGGACTCGCGGCAGGATCTGCGTCAGATCGCCGTTGCCCTCGTTGGTTACGATGATGCTCGAGCCGGTCTCGGCGACGAGGAAATTGGCTCCGGTGATCCCGACATCGGCGGCGAGAAACTGCGGTCGCAACACCGCGCGCGCTTCGTCGCACATCTGCCGCGGTTCATCGAGCAGCCGTGCCGGGTCGAGCGCGCGATGTTCGGCGCGGAATGTTTCGGCCACCTGTTCTTTGACCAGGTGGATTGCCGGGGCAATGATATGGCTTGGCGGTTCCTTGCGCAGCTGAATAATGTATTCACCGAGATCGGTCTCAACCGGGGTGATGCCGTTCGCCTCGAGGTACTCGTTGAGCCCCACCTCCTCGGCGACCATCGACTTGCCCTTGGTGACCGTTTTGGCGCCGGCTGAACGGCAAATCTGCAACACCGCAGCACAAGCCTCTTCAGGCGTACGCGCCCAGTGTACCTGCCCGCCCGAGACTTCTACTTTCGTTTCGTAATATTCCAAATAGAAGTCGAGATGCTCGATCGTATGGTCTTTGATCGCTCGACCGATTTCACGAAGAGCTTCGAACTCGGGCAGGCGCTCGATCGCGAGGCGCCGACGCAGCGGAAACCCGGTGCGCGCAAGTGCAAGTGCGCGCTGCAAATTCTCGTTGGCAAGTCCGCTGCGGGCGCGAGCCTCAAAGTTGCGGCTGGTGGCGAGCATCGGTGCTAACGCGGCAGCCCGATAGCGGGGACGTCTTCGGTCATACCGGAGAGCACCTCCGCGACGTGGCGGGCTTCGATCCGCCGGCCCTGGCGAAGGAGCTTGCCGGCGATGTTGAACAGACAGCCGAGATCCCCGGCCAGAACCCCGTCGGCGCCGGTGGCGGCAATATCGCGTACCTTATCGGTCACCATCTTGTCGGAAATTTCCGGATATTTGATGCAGAAGGTGCCGCCAAAGCCGCAGCATACCTCGGCTCCCGGCAATTCCCGCAAGGTTAGCCCCGCTACCGATCCGAGCAGGTGCCGCGGCTGATCCTTGACCGCAAGCTCGCGCAGCCCGGAGCAGGCATCGTGATAGGTAACGTTGCGATGCCACTGAGCGGTGACGCGGTGCATTCCGCAAACATCGACAAGAAAGGAAACAAGCTCCCAGCTTCGGCCGGCAAGCTCCTGCGCGCGCTGCAGGTTCACCGGGTCGTCGGAAAAGAGCTCGGGGTAGTGCACGCGGATCATCCCGGCGCAGGAGCCGGATGGGGCGACGACGTGTTCATAGCCGGCGAACGCGTCGAACACCTGCAGTGCGATCGCTTTCGCATTGGCGCGGTTGCCGGAGTTGTAGGCGGGCTGACCGCAACATGTCTGTGCGCGCGGCACCTCGACCGCACACCCCGCCTCCTCGAGCAGTTTGATGGCGGCAAACCCGACAGTCGGGCGGAACAAATCGACCAGACACGTCACGAACAGAGCTACACGCAAGGCGCGCTCCACGCTTTCCTTTTAAGCCCCGAGATTACGGCCGACGCCGCCAGCAAACAATCCGGGTCTGGCTCTGAATTAGCGGGCAACTACTGCCCCGACATCGCGCAGGATCCCGCACCGAGCACCCTTTGTTTTGGGCTGCGAGAGCAGCTTTAATCCGCCGGCGATGGAGGCAAGTTCCCGGGAGTCAGGCGCGCCGCCACGCCACGGGGCAACAACAGGTAATATCGACCGGTCGCGTTCATCTCCCCGGCGCGGATCCCGGCGGTGTTCCCGGTCCCCCAAAAAACATCGCCGCGCACCGGTCCCTTGATCGCGCCGCCGGTATCCTGTGCGACGACCAGCCGACGGATGCCTTCAGGCTGTGAGAACCGCTCTTCCGCTTCGAGCCAGATCGGTGTCCCGAGAGCAATAAAGGCGCGGTCGACCGCGAGGCTTCGCTGCGGCGTCAGAACCGCACCCTCCGCTCCCACCGGACCGTCCCCTCGGATTTCGCGGAAGAAAACGTAAGAGGGATCCTCGCGGCGCAGCGCCGCCCCGGCGGCTGGATATTTCCTCATCCAAGCGCGAATGCTTGCCATCGTCAGCTGCTCGCGCGGGATCTGGCCCCGTGCAATGAGCAGGCGCCCGACTGGGACATAGGGCTGCCGGTTTTGGCCGTCATAGCCGATCCTGATGGTCCGGCCGCTTCTCAGCCGGACGCGGCCGGATCCTTGGATCTGCAGAAAGAACGCGTCGACCGGATCGTCAACCCAGAGCAGCTCAAGACCGCGGCCCGCGAGCGCGCCATCCTCGATCTCGGCGCGCGGCGGCTGAGGCTTCAAACCGAGATCCGGCGGACTGCGGTAAATCGGCGTCTGATAGCGACCGTGGCGCCGACGAGAAGCGTGCAGCTCGATCTCGAAATATCCGGTAAAGAGCCCGTCGGCGGTTCCATCGTCCGACACGCCCAAGGGGACAAAATCCGCCTCGAAGAAGCGCCGGGCAGCCGCATCATCGCCCGACGGCAGCGCCTCGGCGGATTTGCACAGCGCCCGCCAGTCGCCGACCCGCCCGAAATCGGCGCTCATCGCAGTCGCATCGAGCGGCGCGGTAGAGGGTCGGGTGACAAGGCGAGCACATGACGCGAGAAACGCCGGGACCGCGGCGGACACGCGATCGTCCGCCCACCCGGAAAGCTGGTTGAAAGTCGCCGGCCGGAGGTTGAAGCGCCGTGGTCCGCTGTCGCGGGCGAGCACGACGATCAGCAACCCTAGTAGGGCAATCGCTAAAGCGCGTCCCGCTCGGAGCGTTCGAGGTAAACTATGAACCGTTGCTCGTTGCGACCAGGACCCAGTTCGGGTCGGTGGATCGAGTATCCCGCGCAAACGTCCAATAATCGGTCTTCTCGATCGGATGTTGCGGATCGCCGTCGACGATGCTCCCATCCATCGCGCGCGTCACGTTGATTTGTTGCGACACGAGCTTCACCGTTACTTGCGCGGTGCGGCCGAGCAACTCGCTCTCGATAATATCGGAGCTATCGAGCCGAGTTATACGGGTCTCGAGCGACTCTTTGGCGCCGATTCGCTCATCAATCGCAGCGACAAATCGATGAAAGACGTCGTCGCTCAACAGCGGCCGCAGCGCCGCCTTGTCACCACCAGCAAACGCCGTCACGATCATCTCGAACGCGACGCGGGCGCCGTCGAGAAATTGGGACGGGTCAAAGTTCGGGTCGGCACGCCGGATCTCGCCTACACCCTCGGCGCCCGCGTTGGCGGGCGCAGCACTTATGGGCGGGTGTACCGTGGCCGCACCGGGTTCGGCCAACGTCGGGAGCTTGTCCGCGACCGGCCGTGGACGGCGCACGAACAAATCGCGACGCCGTTCGTTTCCGGTACGTCTGCCAAGCATGCTGCGCAGGCGCAAGACGAGAAATCCAGCAACCATTGCGAACAGTATGATATCAAAGTATTGCTGAAAATCACCCATCTCTTCGTGCACTCTGCCGTCGTGGGAAACCGTCCGGCGCACCGACCGACGGTGCCATTCTTGACTACATGGGGGCCTGATGTCACGACGACAAGCTGGTTCGAGGTTATCGGAAACGCATATGGTCTTCACACTGGTGCCGGTCGCTTACGCGAAAGAACTCGAGTGATTTTGATTCGCCACGGGCAGACCGAATTTAACCGTGTTTTTTCTGCCACCCGGCGTGATCCTGGTATCAGAGACCCGGATCTCACCGATTATGGTCGCCGCCAAGCCCGGGCCGTTGTTTACGCATTGCGCCCCTTAGGCCTCGGGAGGTTGATCTCTAGCCCCTATACGCGGGCCCTCGAAACCGCCGGGATAATCGCTGACCAACTGGGCTTGCCGATCACCGTCGAGGCGTTAGTCGCCGAGCGTTTCTGTTTTACCTGCGACATCGGTTCCCCGTTGGTCGAGCTTCGTGCCCGCTGGCCGTCGGTCGGGTTCGATCACCTCGATGACCCCTGGTGGCCCAAGATTGAGGAAACAGAGGAGGTTACCTGGCGACGTTCGCAGATTTTCAGGCAACGGATTTGTACCGAAGGATGGTTGGAAACAGCGGTGGTTACGCATTGGGGCTTCATCCGCGCTTTGACCGGGCTCACGGTGCCGAATGGGACGGTGCTGCGGATCGACCTGACCCGACCTGACCGCGAGCCGGAACTGATTTTCTCGGGCGATCATGGCTAGCGGCAGCGGACCGTTGAGCGTTTTTCCCGATCCGTGTTAGCCACCACGCTCAGGTCGTCAGGAGACAGTCATGGCGGAAGAAGCAAAAGGCAACGGCCAAACCGGAATGCCGCCGGCAGCCCCGAGCAGACCGCAGCAGCTGATCATCAATGCGCAGTACGTCAAGGATCTTTCCTTCGAGAACCCAAGAGCACCGCAGAGCCTGATCCAGCCGACGACCCAGCCTTCGGTAGACATCTACGTCGATGTCAAGGCGCAGAACCTCGCACCCGACGTTTTCGAGGTCATTCTGACGATCAACGCCACCGCCCGGGCGCAGGATGAGCCGGTATTCCTCGTCGAACTCGCCTACGGAACCGTCGTGACGGTCAAAGACACCCCAGCGGAGATGCTGGCTCCGCTGATTCTGATCGAGACACCGAGGATCGCGTTCCCCTTCGCGCGGTCGATCATCGCCAACGCGACACGCGACGGCGGTTTTCCGCCGCTGATGATCAACCCGATCGACTTTACGGAACTGCTGCAACGTCACCAAGCCGAAGCTCAGGCCACGTCCCCGGCCGGCAGCGCAATCGTTTAGCGTTATCCGTCTATGAGCCAAATGGGTTCAGTGATCGTCTGCAGCATTATCTGGTGGATGATGAGCTCTTCCGCGGAGGGCGCATGCGGGCGTGGCGGTCGCAAAATCCGCTCGCCAGCAACCACCTCTTTGGTTGGCGCCGCAAAATCCAGAGCCGGCTGGCGGCCACCGAGCAATTCGAGATAAACGGCGGCAAGCAGCCCGCAATCGATTTCGGCCCCGTGCTGGACGCGATTCGATAGATCGATGCCAAAGCGCCGACAAAGAGCGTCGAGATTCGCCGGCGCACCAGGAAATCTGACCCGCGCCAGACCCAACGTATCAATGAAAGCGCAATCGATCGGGGCTCGCTCAAGTCGCTCGAGTTCGGCGTTCAAAAAAGCGAGATCGAATTCGGCGTTGTGAATGACCAACCGGTCGGACCCGATAAAGGCCAACAACTCGTCGACGACAGCGCCAAAGCACGGCTGGCCCGCCAGAAATTCAGCGGTAATACCGTGAACCGCGAGCGCATCCTCGGGCATGCTGCGCCCGGGATTGACGTACCGATGGAACTTTCGACCGGATGGGACATGATGCACGAGTTCGATACAGGCGATTTCGACGATCCGGTGACCTTCTGCGGGGTCTAACCCGGTCGTTTCCGTATCGAGCACGATCTCGCGCATCAGGATCTCATATATCGCCGACAGCCACGGCACCGGTACCCACCAGCGCACCAAGGTCCGTCTCTCCGGAGGAGTCTGACGATTGCCCGTAGATGGCGCAACGTCAGACCCCGGCTGAGCCCGGTCGGTACGACAAAGTCGGCCCGCCGCCGTTTCTCGCGATCCGGCATCTGCTTGCGCAGGATGGCCGCCAGGCGAATCTCGCTCATCCCCCTGCGCTGCAGCACGCGCTGCCGCTGCAGAAATGCAGGAGCCGAAACGACCAACACGTAATCGCATCGGCGCTCGCCGCCGGTTTCGAACAAAAGAGGTATATCCAGCACCGCGAGCCGCACGCGATGGGCGCGCGCGCGTCCAAGAAACCGCCTTTCCTCGGCGGCAACCATCGGGTGCAGAATTCTCTCGAGCTGAGCAAGCGCTGCGGCGTCCGAGAAGACCCGCTGGCCGAGGAGAGCTCGATCGACCCCGCCGGTCCCGGTCTCGACCCCGGGAAACACGCTGGAAACGGGGCGCACACCTTTGCCGGCGGGCGCGAGCAGACCATGGACCGCTTGATCGGCATCGAATAGTGGCACGCCGAGGCGACGCAACATCGCCGCTGCGGTACTCTTGCCCATGCCGATGGATCCGGTGAGACCAAGAACAATCAATGCGGTGCAACCAGGCTCGCAACAATTACCGCTCGCAGCTCGGCCGTGACCCGAACCGGCGTGCCGAACCAGGCCTCAAATCCGGGCCGGCCTTGATGAAGCAGCATGCCGAGGCCATCGACGACGGAGTGCCCGCGTTTGCGAGCGGCGACGAGAAGTTCGGTTTCGAGCGGCACGTAGACGATGTCGACAACCGGCGACGACTGCGGCAGACCCGAAATATCGAGGATGAGCGGCGGCTCTCCGATCATGCCGAGGCTCGTGGTGTTGACGAGAAGGCCAGCATCGCGTTGTAACGAATTCGCCTCGCTCCAGCGATGAACCGATATCCGCGTTGCCGATGATGCAAGATCATGCGCCAGCGCCTCGGCGCGCGCCGCCGTGCGGTTCACGATTCGGATCTCGGCGACGCCGGCGTCGGCGAGCGCCGCCACGACCGCCCGCGCGGAGCCACCCGCGCCCAGCACCACTGCTGGACCGGATGCCGGATCCCAATCCGGCGCGCGCTCTTGCAGGTTCTCGCGAAAGCCGTAGGCATCCGTATTCCGCGCCTCAAGTTTCCCGTCTGGCGCCACAATGACCGTATTGACGGCACCGATGCGCTGCGCCAAGGGCTCAATGCGATCAACGACCGAGAGCGCCAGCTGCTTGTGCGGGATCGTCAGATTGCAACCGCGAAACCCGAGGACCGGAAGCGCTCGCAGCGCCTCAGCAATATGGCCGGGCCTCACCGGCAGCGGCACATAGGCACCATTGATACCCGTCTGTTCGAGCCAGAAGCCATGGAGCAACGGCGACCGCGAGTGAGTGACCGGCCAGCCCATGATCCCCGCCATGCGGGTTGTGCCGGTGATTTTCATCGCGAGCGGCTATGAGAGGATTTCGTCGCGATCTCGCAGGAAGGCGAGAAGCTCCAGAAGCGGAAGCCCAAGGACCGCAAAGTGATCTCCTTCGATGTCCTCAAACAGCTGCACGCCTCTGCCTTCAAGCCGATAGGCACCGACCGAGCCAAGAATCTCCGCGCCTTCGGCCGCGATATAGTCGTCGAGGTACTGGTCACTGAATTCCCGCATTTTCAGCTGTGACCGGCTCACCATATGCCACAAGCTCGCGCCGGCCTGAACCGCACAGGCCGCGGTCACGAGCTCGTGAGTGCGACCGCGCAAAGTCTCAAGCTGGACGCGAGCTTCCTCGAGATCCGACGGCTTATCGAGCCAAAGGTCGCCGCCGGCCAGGATCTGATCAGCGCCGACCACGAGGAGCCGACTGTCGCGCTTGGCCACGCATCGTGCCTTGACCTCGGCAAGACCCAGCGCACAGCAGAGCGCGTCACGCCCTTCCTCGCGGCAAGCTCGCTTCACCGCACGCTCATCGACCCCAGCCGGCTCGATCCGAACCTTGAGCCCAGCGGATTCAAGCATTCGGCTCGCGCCACGCTCGCCGAAGCAAGGATCACATCGCTAATCATCGACACCTAATCATTGACACCGTGTCGCTGCGCCAGCAATTTCATGATCGCCGCCGCCGTTTCCTCGATCGAGCGTCGCGTCACATCGATGACGGGCCAATGCAACCGCACGAACACACGCCGGGCCTCGCGCACTTCGGCGCGCACCGCCTCGATATCGGTGTACTCGGTCTCTGCGTCGGGATGCAGCAGGTCCATACGGTTCCGGCGGAGCTGTATCAGCCGCTCAGGATCGTTCGTCAGGCCGACAATCAAGGGATGGCCGGCGCCGATCAGCTCTGGCGGCAACGGCACTCTGGGGACAAAGGGCACATTCGCAGCTTTGATGCCCCGGTTGGCGAGATAAAGGCAGGTCGGTGTCTTCGAGGTGCGCGAGACGCCGACGAGGCAGACATCGGCGTCGTTGAGGCCCCAGCTCGATTGCCCGTCATCATGGTTGAGGGCAAAAGTCATCGCGTCGATGCGCGCAAAATACTCGCTATCGAGAAGATGCTGCTTGCCCGGCACACCGCGGCTTTCGCGATGGAGATAGGAGGCCAGCGCGCCAATGATCGGATCGAGAACGGGGATCGCCTGTACCTGTAATCGGCGACATCCCTCTTGAAGCAGCTGGCGACGCGCGTCGTTGACGAGGGTAAAGAGAACCAGTCCGGGATTGGCCTCGACCCCGGCGATGACGCGGTCGATCTGGCTGCGAGTGCGGACCATGCTCCAGACATGCTCGACCGCCTGAGCATCATCGAATTGTACCAAGCAGGCTCGCGCCACTGAGTGCACGGTTTCTCCAGTGGAATCCGAAACCAAGTGAAGATGAAACCGCGTCACCCGAGCCTCGCCCGCAGCAGCCCAGTTATCCTTCCTTCGCTGTGGGCTACTTGGTGATTGTGCGAGAAAACCAGCCCCGCCGCCGCCGGCCGTTGGAACCGTCCCCGACTTGTCTTTGACATCGATCTGTTTTGCCACCTCGGGACCGATCCGGTCCTAGGCTGTGAAAATCCGGGACCGATTGAGCCGTCCCTACGTATGTCCACGCTTTTCCTCTCATCCACAGGCATATCTTTGCCAAATCCGAGCGTAAAAGGCTCCATCTTTGTGCACACCAACGCCTCGGTCGGTCCCAGTACCGGACGATGGTGATCGCGTTTGGGGACAGTTTTCAATCCTCGGTATCCACAACGATCTTCAACTTACCACCTCATTAAGAGTACTTAGATAGGATTGGGAAGAACCGACCAAATGCCGAACGGTCCGACAAAATTCCTGTTGCGCGCATTTATGGGAGAAACGTTACCGCGACCCCCGTGGTGGCTAATGCGGCAAGCTGGACGCTACTTGCCCGAGTATCGTCAGATACGCGCCCGAGCCCAGGATTTTGTCGAGCTATGTCTAACCCCGGGGCTGGCCGCCGAACTGACGTTGCAGCCGGTTCGACGCTTCGAGATGGACGGGGCGATCGTTTTCTCCGATATCCTCCTACTGCCGTACGCGCTGGGGCAAAAGCTCGCCTTTCATGAAGGTGAAGGGCCGCTGCTCGACCGGATCGAGAACGATGCGGGACTGGCACGCCTCGATCTCAAGGGCGTCTCATCAAGACTCGAACCTGTGCTCGAAACAGTTCACCGAGTGCGCGGCACGGTTGGTCCGCAGACCGCCGTCATTGGTTTCGCCGGTTCGCCGTGGACGGTGGCTACCTACATGGTCGAAGGCGGGGTGAGCCGGGATTTTCGCCGGATCAAGACCTGGGCCTATCGCGATCCGGTCGGTTTCAATGGGCTGATTGAAATGCTCATCGAAGGCACGATCACCCATCTCGCCGGCCAAATCGAGGCTGGCGCGGAACTCGTGCAGCTGTTCGACAGCTGGGCGGGGATCCTGCCGGAGCCGGCCTTTGTACAGTGGGTGATCGAGCCGACGAAGCGCATCGTTTCGGCGCTGAAAGATCGATTTCACGATTATCCGATCGTCGGCTTCCCGCGCGGCGCTGGTCTTCTCTGCGAGCGCTACCTGCGAGAAACCGGGGTCACCGGGATTGCGATCGATACCGCAGTCCCCGCAGGTTATGCTCGCGACTGCTTGCAACCTCACGGAACGGTGCAAGGGAATCTCGATCCCGTCCTGCTGATCGCGGGAGGTGCGGCTATCGAGTCGGCGGTCCGACAGCTTCGGCAACAGCTCGGAGGTGGCCCCTACGTCTTCAATCTCGGACATGGAGTGTTGCCGGACACACCGCCCGAGAACGTCGCTATGCTCGCCCGCTTGCTTGCCGAGTCCCCACCCCTCCTTCCCCCGCGAGCGGCGGCGGGTTAGGGAGGGGGCGGACATGGCGCGCACCGCGGTCGTGCTGATGAATCTCGGTGGTCCGGATTCGCCGGAAGCCGTTCGGCCATTTCTGTACAACCTGTTCAGTGATCCGGCGATTATCCGACTGCCTGTTTTTCTGCGGCTACCGTTGGCGAGGTTGATTGCGCGCCAGCGAGCCCGTGTGGCGCGAGATATCTACCGGCGTTTGGGCGGCAGCTCGCCCTTGCTCACCAATACCGAGGCGCAAGCACGGGCGCTCGAAGCCGCGCTCGAGCCGGAGCACCGTTGTTTCGTCGCGATGCGTTATTGGCATCCAACGAGCACGGAAACTGCCCGCCACGTGGTGGATTGGAGGCCCGACGAAATCGTCTGCCTGCCGCTCTACCCACAATTCTCGACGACCACGACGGCTTCCTCGCTTGCTGCGTGGAAGAGCGCGGCAGCGCAATATGGTCTGGATTGTCCGGTTCACACGGTCCGCTGCTATCCGGTGGAGGAGGGTTTTATCGTGGCGTTGGCCGGGCTGATTCGACCGGCGTTGGATCTGGCTGCTTCTGGTGGTGACCAACCGCCGCGCCTGCTGCTGACGGCACACGGCCTGCCGAAGAAGATCGTACGCGGTGGCGATCCGTATCAGGGGCAGATCGAATCAACCGCGGCGGCGGTAATCGGCGTCCTTGACCGGCCTGAACTCGACTGGTGCCTGTGCTATCAGAGCCGTGTCGGGCCGTTGGAGTGGGTCGGCCCGGCCGCCGACGATGAGATTCACCGAGCCGGCAGCGACGGGGTACCGGTTGTCGTTGCGCCGATCTCGTTTGTCTCCGAACACTCTGAGACGCTCGTCGAGCTTGATCTCGATTATCGCCGTCTCGCCGAAGCTTCGGGGGTGCCCGGCTATCACCGGGTTCCGACGGTAGGGACCGAGCCGAGTTTCATCCAAGCGCTAGCTGGTCTGGTTCGCCGTGCATCCGGAGGCAGTGGTTGATCGGCTGGCTGACCGCCGCCTATCCCTGGATCAAATCCGTGCATATCCTGACGGTGATCGCGTGGATGGCGGGTTTGCTGTATCTCCCGCGGCTATTTGTATACCACGCGATGGCACAGATCGGCTCCGATCAGTCTGAGACTTTCAAAATCATGGAACGACGGCTGCAGCGCGGCATCATCAATCCGGGGATGCTCGCAACATTGGCGTTTGGTTCGTTACTTGCTGTCACCCCGGGGATCGTCCACTGGGATCGAGGCTGGATTTGGGCAAAGCTGGCGCTGGTCGCGACATTGCTGGTTTACAGTCACACGCTGGTGCGCTGGCGGCGCGCTTTCGCCGACGATCGCAATCGCCATTCGTCGCGCTTTTTCCGCATGGTCAACGAACTGCCGACGATTGCGCTGGTAGCGATCGTTGTGCTGGTTGTGGTTAAACCATTTTAACCCGGATCTTTTTTTTGCTTTGTTGGCATGCAAAGATCTTGCAAACTCATCTGACTAACTTATCTCGGTTGGGTGAAGGGATTGCTGTGCCGGGCACCGGCTTCCTCTGCAAATCCCCGATAATCATCGCCTGAAGCTTTTCCCGCTGGAAACCCCGGCGGGGGTCTCTCGACAGGCGGCCCTTGTCCTCATTTTGACG
>Ga0306925_10003915_pt1 | contig 13317 bp, 7 predicted proteins | sample flu12Cox44000176_FD_203755 | JGI IMG/M metagenome (GOLD analysis project Ga0306925, IMG submission 203755) | Lab enrichment of tropical soil microbial communities from Luquillo Experimental Forest, Puerto Rico - flux8day.12C.oxic.44.000.176 (v2)... | ecosystem: Environmental > Terrestrial > Soil... | reverse complement strand
CGTGATGGGCGAATTTGCGGGCGACCTCGCAGGTCCACTCATCCCAACCCGGCATGTGATGGATCACGACGACGCCGGGATGCGGCCCGGCATTGGTCGGGTGCGCGTAATACGCGTCGCCGCGGTCCCCGCCGTGCCCGCGATAGGTCGCCATTCCCGCCTGTATGTTACGAAACGCCATGATGGACCCTCCCTTCAGATGCCGCGGCTCTCTTGGCACCGAACCCCGCCAAAAGCAAGCCGCATATCGGCTGCGGTTTGCCGAGACGTCTTGACATTTCTGCCCCCGTCCCGATCCCTGCGACGAAACCCCGGCTTGGGAGAAAATGGGATGAACGGCGCCTTGTCCGGCCTTCGGGTGCTCGATTTCACGACGACGATCGCGGGCCCGCACTGCACGCGCCTGTTAGCCGATCTCGGCGCCGAGGTGATCAAGATCGAGGCGCCCGCGGGAGACATGATGCGCACCCGGCCGCCCATGCGGAATGGTGCGAGCACTAGCTTCGGCCAGCTTAACGCCGGTAAGAAGAGCATTGCCGTCGACCTTAAATCGCCTGCCGCGGTCGAGGCGGTCCGGCGGCTCGTCGCCACCGCCGACGTCGTGGTCGAGAACTTCCGGCCGGGTGTCATGCGGCGCTTCGGGCTCGACTATGAGGCCCTCAGGCCGATCAAGCCCGACCTCGTCTACTGCGCGATCTCGGGCTATGGCCAGACCGGCCCCTCGGCCGAATTACCAGCCTACGCGCCTGTGATCCACGCCGCTTCGGGTTACGATCTCGCGCACATGGCCTATCAGGGTGCGGCTCAGGGTGCGGCGCGACGGCCCGACTATTGTGGGATCTATATCGCCGACGTGCTGACCGGCACTTACGCCTTCGGCGCGATCGCGACCGCACTCTACCACCGCCAGACGACCGGGGAGGGCCAGATGATCGACGTGTCGATGCTCGAAAGCATGCTGACCCTGACCCTGAGTGAAATCCAGGCGGCGCAGTTCGCCGTGGCCCCACCCGGCCGGCCGGTCTTTGGTCCGGTCGCCACCAAGGACGGCTACATCAACCTGTCGATCGCCAGTGAGCGGACGTTTCAAAACCTGGCGGCCGCCTCCGGCCATCCTCGCTGGCTGACCGACCCGCGCTTTGCCGAGTACACAAACCGTCGAGCCAACTGGGGTGAACTGATCGACGAGCTAGAGCGCTGGTCGACGGAGCGGACGATCTCCGAAGTCCAGGCGGTCTTTGATCGGCACGGTGTACCGTCCTCGCCTTACCGCACCGTCAAAGAGGCGATGGCCGATCCGCAAATCACTCACCGGCGCTCGTTCGCCGAGGTCCACGACGCCGGCGGCACGTTCCTCGCGATCAACCCGCCATTCCATATGACCGCCACGACGGCGGCGGCACGGCCGTTCGTCGCGGCTCTCAGCGAGCACACCGAGGAGCTGCTGGCGGAAGTCGGCTACACTACCTCGGAGATCGCGGCATTAAACGGCCGTTAGCGTGGACATCTCCGACACGAAAAACAACGAAATTTGCGTTTTCGCCACAGAACGGCCTCGATCATCGTGTAAAAAGTATTTTATCTCAGATCGATAAGCCTGGATTCGAGTGCCTGCGGATCAACGGAATTTTCTCGCAAGATCAACGAATTTTGCACACCATAAAAACCGAATAACAATGGAATTTCGTCATGCGTTCTGCGACAGTCTTTTGCGCGCAACGATGACCTCTCCGGTGTTGGTCAGGCGCACCATGTTGACGGTTTGGGCGAGGTCCGGCGAGCCCGAATAGTACGCCGGCACGACGCCATCGCCGACCCGCATCGGCCGGTCCCAGTGACCGAGTGCGAGATAGTCGGCGCCGGTGGCGGCAATCTCCTCGTCGCTAAAGACCCAGGACGGCCGGAGCGGGTTGGCCCGGGTTCCGGGCGGCTCGTAATGCCCATGCGCGATCGCCACTTGCCAGCGGGTCGAGCGCGGCCGCGGGCCGCGCAATGGCGCCATGCTGAAGTAGTCGCGATGTGCGTGCCCCTAGATTTCGAGATCGAATACCGGGAACGGCACGGCTTCGTCGTGGGTTACCCCGAGGATGCTCACATTCGGGAGCTCCGCGAAGCTCCCACGGATAAAAACCGAGTTCTCAAGGGCCGGGTCGTGGTTCCCGGGGAGGATTACGACCGGCAAATCGGCTCCTGCGAGCAGCCCTCTGGCGCGATCAAGAATAGCTGAGCCCAGCTGGTTGTTCTCGAAGGTGTCGCCGGCCAGCAGAACGACATCGGCGCGCAATGCCCGGGCGGTTGCCAGCACCGCGCGCAAGGTCGCCGTCCCATCGCCATCGCGTAAACTGGCAGTGCGATCCTCGTCGACATGGAGGTCCGAGCTGTGCGCCAGGACGACGTCCGGAGCGCGGTTCGCGGCTGGACCGATCGGCACCTATAACCCGGCCTCAACCGACGCCTGATGAGGCGACGCCGTCGTCTACCTTTGGGCTTATTTCGGGTTGTCTGTTCATATTTGTGATAGTTTTATACGCAAAAACGTACTCATTCGAGAGGTCGACAGCGTTCCAGATGTCCTGGTTAGCGGACCTTCCCGAGATCGTCGGCTTTTTCAGTTATTCCCGCGAGGATGACGACGCCTTCGAGGGGACGCTGTCGGCGCTCAGGGACGCTATCCAGCGGGAGCTGGCCGCACAGCTCGGTCGCTCCAAGGCCAACTTTCGCTTGTGGCAAGATCGGGCGGCGATCGCCCCGGGTAAGCTGTGGGAATCCGAAATCGAGACCGCAGTTGGGGAAGCGGTATTTTTCATCCCTATCGTCACGCCGAGAGCGGTTAACAGTCGTTATTGCAAATTCGAGTTCGAAGCATTTCTCGCTCGGGAACATGCGCTCGGCCGAACCGACCTCGTTTTTCCGCTCCTCTATATGCGTGTTCCGGCGCTTGAGAATGAAGCGCAATGGCGCCAAGACCCAGTTCTCTCGATCATTGGCATTCGTCAATACGTCGATTGGCGGCCGTTCCGACATCTAGATGTTCGTACGACCACTGTCGGAGAGGCGATTGAGCGCTTCTGCGACAAGATCCTCGAGGCGCTGCGCGAGCCGTGGGTATCGCCGGAGGAGCGCCGGAAGCAATGGGAGATCGAAGCCCAACGCCGAAAAGACCAGGAACGGCAGGCGGAGAAGGAGAAGCGACGGGCCGAGGCGGCGCCGCCGGCGGAGGAAGAGAAGCGGCGGGCCGAGGAGGAGATGCGATGGGCTGAGGCCCCGCCACAGGCGGAAGACGAGCAGCGACGGAAGCGGCCAGCTCCCAGGGATGAGAACCCCACCCAATCAAGTAGGCTGAGATATCGGGTGCGTAGCTTTGTAGATGAGCTCAAGAATCAAACGGAAAATGTCAAAGATTCTTCGGAGCTTTTGCATATATTCAGACGGAAGTTGTTAGATGCCGTTATACTACGAGACGAACTCAATGACTGCGGAGCTGAATCGACATTACCTAGATTCGTCTATCTCCATCCTCAGAACAAGCATGATATCTCCGACATTTTGGATGAGCTGGAGCACATGGCTCGCCGGCTCTGAGGGCCGCCCCGATTTTTGCCTTTTGGACATCTCAGCAATTAAAGACTAGGCTCAAGCCCGCTCGAAATCGGTGCGTTCAGTGTCCGGGCGGCTCCGCGGATTGCGGCGCAGCAGTCGAGGCTGAGTCCGACCGCACCGAGGCGCCCACAGTCGCGGCCACGATGAATTCGCGAACGGTGGAATTCGGCGGCCTCGTGGGACACCCAGATTATACCTCCTGAAGCGCCTTACTGACCTGCACCAGGCTGGGATCGTTCGGATCGGCGCTGATCGTGAAACCGAGAGCCCGGCACATCTGCAGCATGGCCGCGTTTTCTCGCAGCACCTCGCCCACCATTTCGCTAATGCCACGCCCGCGTGCCACTTCGATCAGCCGTATCATCAGGAGATAACCTAGCCCGCGTCCCTTCCAGTCACCGCGCACCTCGATGGCGTATTCCGCACGCCGGTTATCCGGGTCCGCCGCGAAGCGCGACACGCCGAGCGCCTGATCGCTATCGGCCGCAAAGGCGATCAGGGCCATTTCCCGGTCGTAGTCGATTTGTGTCAGCCGCGCCGCAAGCTGATGGGACAGCCCCCTCATTGCGCTGAAGAAGCGAAGCCGCAGATCCTGCGGACTCATGTGCATGGCCAAATCCTGCAGTAGCGGCTCGTCCTCGGGGCGGATCGGGCGCAGTCTGATGACTGTTCCGTCGCGCAACCTCTCCGTTACTTCGAGCTCCCTTGGATAAGGCGATATAGCAAGCCTTGCCGGTCCAGGCCGCGCTGCAGTGACCCGCAAGCGGGCATCGACCGCAATCACTTCGGCAGTGCCGGCGAGCAATGGATTGATCTCGAGCTCACGGATTTCGGGGTGGTCGACGGCAACCTGGGCGACACGGATCAGCATTTCGGCAACGGCATCGATGGCCGCCGCGGGCCGGCCGCGGTATCCTTGCAGGAGCCGCCAGACGCGCGTACGCGCCATCAGCGCACGCGCCAGCGCTTGATTGAGCGGCGGCAGCGCGAGCGTTGTGTCCGCTATCTGTTCGACCGCGGTGCCGCCGTGACCGAACATCACCACCGGCCCGAATATCGGGTCGTCGAAAATGCCGATGATCAACTCGATCGCGTCAGGGAGCCGAGCAGTCGGTCCGACCGGCGACGGGATGCCGTGGGCCTCGAATACAATGTTTAACTCGCCGGCATCCAACCAGCTTCGGCCGGCGCCTAGTGCGCTGGTGATGGCACTACGCGCGCGAGCGACGTCCGGCTCGAAATCGGTGGGCCTCGCCGCCGGCGTCTGCATCAACAGCTCCTGATTGCGGCGATATTGCACGCGGTGCATGAAGCCACGCACTGCGCTGTCCGGGGTGTCGTAAGTCGGGATGCGAGCGGCGGCGAAGAGACGCCGCGCCTCTGCCGCAGACCGCTCGCCGAGCCATGCGGTAAACACGTTGCGCACGCTCCAGCGCCCTTCGGGCGCCGCCGCGCCCGCAGCGGCGAGTGTGTCGATCACCGCGCGGGCGGCCTCAGCAGGGGGCGCCAGGGCTGTCGGGCAGTGGAGCACAAGGATCGCGTCGATGTCGCGGTCACCTAACAGCACCGAGAGCGCATCGGCATAATGTTGCCCCGCTGCGTGGTCGATGATGTCGATCGGATTGGCGCGACTCCAGGTGGACGGCAAAATCCGATCGAGCTGCGCGATGGTGCCAGCGGAAAGACGCGCGAGTTCGCCGCCCTGGGCTATGAGCGCGTCGGCCGCCAAACTTCCGGGTCCGCCGCCGTTGGTCAGGATGGCGAGGCGATCGCCTTGTTGCGCTCGCGTCAGGGCGAGAGTCTCGACCGTGTCGAACAGCTCGGCCATCGAAGTCACGCGGATCACGCCGGCGCGCCGGAAGGCAGCGTCATAGACGGCGTCCACGCCGGCCAGCGCTCCGGTGTGCGAGGTTGCCGCGTGTGTTGCTTCGGCAAAGCGCCCGGCTTTGACCACGATCACAGGCTTGTTTCGCGCCGCCGCGCGCGCCGCCGACATGAATTTGCGCGCGCGGGTTATCGTCTCGATGTAAAGCAAGATCGCGCGGGTGCCGGGATCGGCCGCGAGGTAATCGAGCATATCGCCGAAATCGACGTCCGCCATGTCGCCGAGCGAGACGACATGCGAAAAGCCGATATCGCGGGCGGCGGCCCAGTCGAGGACGGCTGTGATCATCCCACCCGACTGGCTGATGAACGCGAGGTCGCCCGCTGGCGGCGCGATGCGCGAGAAACTTGCATCGAGGCCGATTGCTGGCACCATGATCCCGGCGCAGCTAGGACCGACGACGCGCAAGAGGTGGGGTTGCGCCGCGTTAAGCATCGCCTGCTGCAGAGTGCGGTCGGATGTGCCACGCTCGCCGAGGCCGGCGGTGATGACGATCGCCGCGCGCGTGCCGCGAGCACCGAGCCCGGCGATGACCCCAGACACAGTCTCAGGCGGCGTAGCGATCACCGCAAGGTCTGGAACCTCCGGCAGGCTCGCGACGTCGGGATAAACGGGCACGCCGTCGATCGACCGATGATGCGGGTTTACCAGCATTAGCGGCCCCCCAAAGCCGCCGCGCCTCAGGTTGCGGACGAGCACGGCCCCGAGCGAACCGTGACGCGGCGTCGCGCCGATCAGCGCGACAGCCCGGGGCTTGAACAGTTTGTCGAGGTTGCGGACGGACATTTGACCCCAGCACTGTCAGAAGCTGATGCCGCGGTTGATCTCGCTCCGGATTGCGCTGCATCAATTCTACTCCGAAAGTACGAGAGTATGTTTGACTGTCTAGATCATTGCGCGACCTTCACTCCGGAGTTAGCGTCGCGCTGGATGCCCAGATGCACAGCATTCCGGGAATTTCGACTAACGGGAGCGATGCTCAGCGAAGTCTTGGTATGACATCGGCCGACTCAAGTCTCTGCTCCAGCGCTTTCGCCACTGCGGATGCGGGGTTCGAGTACCTCGCTACTGCCGAGCACTACCGGTATCTCGCCAAGGGCATCGTAGGCGCGCTGCACCGCGGTTGCCTCGTCCTCGTGACCGGCAACCCGCCCGCGAGCTCCCCGATGCTCGCCGCGGCTCTGAGGGAGGTGGCTGCACCGCGAATAGTGATCGAGCGCTCCTGTGGCCCCGACCTGGATTGCGAGACGCTGTTCGCCGACGGTTCGATGCGTACAGACACGCCGGTATCAGCCGCCGTTGGGGAGGAGTCCGAACGCTCGGAGCCGCTCCTTCCGATTTTTGTCCTCGCCGATGCGGATCGGCTCTCCGATGGCCAGATCGAGGAACTTCAAACGGCGGCGCAGGCGATGCCGCCCGGGGCTCATGGGTTCGAAGCAGGCGTGCTGTTGGCGCACTCAGATTTTGTCACCCGCGCTGAAAGTGCCGGGCTCCGCCTCCCGGACGCGGGGCTCGCGGCGCACTTTCGCCTCCAACGGCTCGAGCGTGACGAGGTCGAAGCGTTCATTCGCCATCAGCTGCCGCCAGGAGACGGAGCAGACCCCTTTACTGCGCAACGTCTGGCCCTGATCGCGGTCTCTTCAGGGGGCGATCCGGCGGTGGTCAATCGCTTCGCGCGCCGCATGCTCGCAATCGAACCTGACGACTCTGCGCTGCCGCCGGCGCCGCGCCGCTACTCTGCCTCGCTGAAATTGTTGGCCGGCGTCGTCCTTTGCCTCGGCGTTGGTTGGTTGGCCGCCGGCGCCTTCGAAGCGCCGCAGCTTGATGTCCTGGTCAGTCTGGTGCGTGACCGCATCTTGCTTCGCGGTGAGCTGCCGGAGGTGTCAGCCAGCCTAGGAGCGGCGCCATTGCCCGGGACTGCCAATTCCCGGTCCTCGCCCAATCTCGCCGCCCCTCCTCCGAGCGCTGCCTCTACCGGCAGGACAACACCTGAATCGGTGACGACTGGTGCCGGCTATCCCGGCACCACGCCTGCGCCGCTGCCGGTCACGGAATCGGCTTCACTGCCAGGGGCGGACGCGCCGCGGCTCTCGGCCACCGAGGTCGCGGCTCTGATGACGCGCGGCGACACCTTTCTCGCTGCGGGGGACATCGCCTCGGCCCGGCTCTTCTTCGAGCGTGCGGCCGACTCGGGAGACGGTCGCGCGGCGATGCGCATGGCGATGACCTACGATGCGGCGTTTCTCGACCGCGCTGGCCTGCGCAGTCTAGGGAACGACCCGGAACGGGCTGCGGCCTGGTACCGGCGTGCCCGTGAACTCGGTGAGGGGAAGGCCGACCCTCCGCCCGGCAGCCTCGGGACGTTCACCGAAAGCAAATAGCAAGGTCGAGCGCTGGAACCTGGCGTCACAAGGGAGGAACGCCAAACGGAGAAGGACCCCGGCAAGGGCATCGTGTTCGCTAGCCCACCGCCACCGGGAACGCCGCTTCGGGCGGCAATTCGGGACAGCTGTCGGGTGGACGAGACCGAGGCTGTGGCTTGTATCCTCGCCGCAGCCGAGATCCCGGTGGACATGCGTCATTGCATCGGCGAGAGGGCACGCGGCATTGTCGCCGCCGTCCGTCGCGACCGTCTCGGTAAGGGCGGTATCGACGCGTTTCTCCACGAATACGCGCTGTCATCGCCGGAGGGGGTGGCGCTCTTGTGTCTCGCCGAAGCACTGCTGCGCATTCCGGATGCGGAGACGGTCGACCGCCTGATCCGTGACAAGATCGGCTCAGCGGACTGGGAAAGTCATCTCGGGCGTTCGGAATCGATGTTCATCAACGCTTCGACCTGGGCGCTGATGCTGACTGGGCGCCTCTTGCACACCGTATCGCCGGCACCCGATTTGCGCACCGTTCTGCGCCGCTTTGTTGCTCGCTCCAGCGAACCAGTGCTGCGCCAGGCTGTGACTGCGGCGATGCATATCATTGGCCGTCAATTCGTCATGGGGCGCACGATCGGGGAGGCGCTCGAGCGTGCGCGGGGAGCCGAACAGCAGGGCTACCGTCATTCCTACGACATGCTCGGCGAGGCAGCGCACACCGCGGCGGATGCCGCGCGCTACGCGGCTGCCTACGACGACGCGATCGCCGCGATCGGCCGTTCGTGGGGGGGTCGGATTATTGCCGACGCTCCAGGCATTTCGATCAAATTGTCGGCGCTGCACCCGCGCTACGAGATGGCGCAGCGCGCGCGGGTGTTGTCCGAAGTGTCCTTGATTCTCCTCGAGCTCTCCCGCCACGCGAGGGGGGCCGGTATCGGTCTGACGATCGATGCCGAGGAAGCCGACCGCCTCGATCTCTCGCTCGATCTCTTCGAGGCGCTCGCGCTCTCGCCCGATCTTGCCGATTGGGATGGGCTCGGCCTCGCCGTCCAGGCCTATCAGAAACGTGCTCTTCCGGTCATCGAGTGGCTCGCCGATCTGGCTCGGCGAAGCGGGCGGCGGCTGATGGTCCGTCTTGTTAAGGGCGCCTACTGGGACAGCGAGATCAAACGCACCCAAGAGCTCGGGCTCGACGGGTACCCGGTCTACACCCGCAAGGTCGCAACCGACGTCTCCTATCTCGCCTGTGCACGCCGGCTGCTGGCATTCGGGCCGATTTTCTATCCGCAATTTGCCACTCACAACGCGCATACGGTGGCGGCCCTCCTCGAGTTCGCCGGCGAGCGCCGGGATTACGAGTTCCAACGTCTGCACGGGATGGGTGAGGCGCTCTATGAACAGATCGTCGGAGCGGAGCGGCTTGATCGACCATGCCGCGTCTATGCACCGGTCGGCAGCCACGAGGATCTGCTCCCTTACCTGGTGCGGCGGTTGCTGGAGAACGGGGCCAATACGTCCTTTGTCAATCGCCTCGTCGACGAGGCGCAGCCGATCAACGCGATCGTCGCCGATCCGATCGCCCAGCTCGCCCGGCTCCCGGTAAAGCCGCATCCTCGCATTCCTCTGCCGCGAGACCTTTACGGCCCGGCGCGGGAAACTTCGCGCGGGCTCGACTTGGACCATGCGCCGGTGCAGGCGGCTCTGCGCGATGGGCTCGCCGCGGCGCTCTGTCAGCCGCGGAGCGCAGCGCCGATCATTGACGGAATCGAGCAACCCGGTGCGGCAGAACCGGTCTTCGATCCGAGCGACCGTCGGCGGCAGGTAGGCATGGTCGTCGCCGCCGGACCACGGGAGATCGATCGAGCGCTTGGGCGCGCATTGTTTAGCGCGCCTTCCTGGGATCGCACCCCGGCGGCCGAACGGGCCGCGGTTCTGGAACGGGCCGCCGACCTCTACCAGAACCGCATGGTCGAGCTGATGGCGCTGATCATTCGCGAGGGTGGACGTACAATCCCGGCGGCGCTCGCCGAGATACGCGAGGCCGTCGACTATCTACGCTATTACGCGCTGCGCGCGCGGGTCGATTTTGCCGCCTCCGAGCCGCTGCCTGGTCCCACCGGCGAGCGCGACGAGATCGCGTTGCATGGCCGCGGCGTGTTCGCTTGCATTTCGCCGTGGAATTTTCCGCTGGCGATCTTCACCGGCCAGATCGCAGCGGCCCTTGCTGCTGGCAATGCGGTCGTCGCCAAACCGGCTGAGCAGACGCCGCTCGTCGCCGCCGCGGCGGTATGGCTGTTGCACCAGGCCGGCGTTCCGGGCGACGTGCTTCATCTTCTGCCGGGAACCGGCGAAATCGTCGGGGCAGCACTGGTCGGCGATCCGCGCGTTGCCGGGATCGCTTTCACCGGCTCGACCGAAACCGCGCGGCGGATCAACCTCGATCTGGCTCGGCGCGCGGGGCCGATCGTGCCGCTGATCGCCGAGACCGGCGGGCAGAATGCAATGATTGTCGACTCCTCGGCGCTCGCCGAACAGGTCGTCTCCGATGTCCTAATCTCTGCCTTCGACAGCGCCGGACAGCGCTGCTCCTCTCTCCGCCTGCTCTATGTGCAAGTCGATATCGCCGACCGGCTTCTGGCGATGCTGGCGGGCGCGATGACGGAGCTTGTGGTGGGCGACCCGGCGCTGCTCGCGACCGATGTCGGTCCGATCATCGACGCGCCGGCACGGGAAGCTCTCGAACAGCACGCTCAACGGATGGCGCGCGAGGGCCACCTGCTCTATCAGTGCGCTCTGCCGGCCGGAACCGAGCATGGCACTTTCTTCGCGCCCCGCGTCTTTCAGATCGACGGCGCCGAGCGGCTTCCCGGAGAGGTATTTGGCCCGATCCTGCATGTCGTGCGCTGGCACGCCGACCGGCTCGACGCCGTGCTCGACGAGATCGCCGCGACCGGTTATGGCCTGACCCTCGGCATCCAGAGCCGGATCGATGAGACCACGCGCTACATCCTGGCCCGGCTGCATATCGGCAACAGCTACGTCAACCGTAGCATGATCGGCGCCGTCGTCGGGGTGCAGCCCTTTGGTGGCGAAGGGCTGTCGGGGACCGGACCCAAAGCCGGCGGCCCACGCTATCTCCACCGCTTCGCGACCGAGCGTACCCTATCGGTCGACACCACCGCGGCGGGCGGTAATGCCACCCTGCTGTCGCTGCACGACGAAGCCTAGCTCCGCCTGATCTCGCGTATTATTCTTCGCTTGGTCTCGACTTGCGGAGCGCGGGATGACGGAAGGCCGGCTCAAACATTTCGGCTGGGGTCGCGAGGGCGAGGGCTTGACGGCTGAAGAGGCGGCGGCGGCGCTGGCGCGCTATCGCAGCCTTTTCAAGGTCGAGGGCTTCGACGAGGTGGTGCCGCCGTCGCTGTCGGAGATCGAGCTGCGGCCACCGCGTCTTTCTCCGCCCGCTGCCTTGGCGCCTTGCTGCTCGAGCGCAACCTACGACCGGGCCGCGCATTGCTATGGTAAGTCGTTTTCGGATTATGCCCGCGGCCTACTGGGCCGCTACGAAAATGCACCCGATGTCGTGGCCTACCCGAGCACCGAAGCCGAGGTGGGCGCGATCCTCGACTGGGCCGGCGGCACGCAGGCCGCGATCGTCCCGTTCGGCGGTGGCAGCAGCGTAGTCGGCGGGGTCGAGGCGCGGCTGAACGGCAGCCGCCATCGGGCCGCGATCGCTCTCGACCTGCGGCACCTCAACCGTGTGCTGGAGGTCGATCGCACCTCGCGAGCGGCGCGCATCGAGGCCGGGGTCTTTGGTCCTGCGCTCGAGGCTCAGCTCAAGCCGCATGCGCTGACCTTGCGGCATTTTCCGCAGAGCTTCGAATACTCGACCTTGGGCGGCTGGATCGCGACCCGCTCGGGCGGCCATTTCGCCAGCCTCTATACTCATATCGACGATTTCGTCGAGAACATGCGGGTGATCACACCACGCGGTTTGCTCGAGACCCGACGCCTGCCCGGTTCCGGCGCCGGTCCCAGTCCCGATCGCCTGTTTATCGGTTCGGAAGGGATTCTTGGGGTGATCACACAGGCGTGGATGCGGCTGCAAGACCGGCCGCGGTTCCGTGCCGGCGGGGCCGTCCGCTTCGCCGATTTCTTTACGGCGGCGCGCGCTGTCAGAGCCATTGCCCAAGCAGGGCTGTATCCGGCCAATTGTCGGATTCTCGACCCGCAAGAAGCGTACAACACCGGTGCCGCGGATGGTGCCGCTGCGATCCTGGTGTTGGCCTTCGAATCGGCCGACCATCCAGTCGAGGCTTGGATGAACCGGGCACTTGAATGCTGCTCCGACCATCACGGCATGTGCGAGCAGACCGGAGCTGCCGATGGGCATCGCGAGGGCGCCGCCGGCCTGTGGCGAAACGCCTTCATCCGCATGCCCTACGCCCGCGAGCATCTGGTCAGGCAGGCGATCATCGCCGACACCTTTGAGACGGCGATCACTTGGGAACGGTTCGAGGCCTTTCACGACACGGTAAAAGCTGCGACTGAAACGGCGATTCGGGAAGTTACGGGGTGCCCGGGGCAGGTCACCTGCCGCTTTACCCACGTTTACCCGGATGGGCCGGCGCCTTACTTCACATTCCACGCACTCGGTCGGCACGGCGATCTGCTGGCGCAATGGCGGGCGATCAAGAGCGCCGCCAGCGACGCGCTGATCGAAGCGGGGGGTACCATTACCCACCACCACGCGGTCGGCCGCGATCACCGGCCGTGGTACGATAGGGAAGCCCCTCCTCTCTTTGCTGCGGCGCTGCGTGCGGCAAAGCACGCGCTGGATCCGCAAGGATTGCTCAATCCTGGCGTTCTGCTCGATTCGTGAGATTCTGCATCCGACGGTATGCACCGCATCCGCCACCGGACGTTGAACGACGCGGGAGGGCGGGCGGTAGCGGCAGCAGAATCGAGGCTGCGTCGTAACGGCTCATTCGCTTCTCGGCCAATCGCATAGAGGCACGTGGATGACTAACCCATTGTTCAGTGTTGCGAAAAAGACGCTGCACGAAGGCTGAGATTGCCCGGATCAGATCGGAATTGTTGCTAGAATGTCGCACTTGACGGTGTTTTGCATAGATTCTGCAGCAATCGTCGCTGCTGTGACAAAAACCGTTTGCCACCGGCAAGCGGGATCGCGAAGATCCGTCCAGGACGGGGGGACGACCAACGTCGCACGTGCATTTGTGGCCGGAGGTAAGGGATGACATATCGCTATCTGCTGGGCGCCGGGGTCGCGCTCGCCGTGGTACTCGGCGGCGCCCAGGCGAACGCGCAGTGGTGGCCAACGGGGGCGCCGGGCTTTTGGTATATCGGGCCGGAGGGCGGGTGGACCAAACTCACAAACCAGACCGATACCACAACTCGGTCCCAATTCACCGGCCCTAACGGTGCGCAGTTTACCATTCC
>Ga0306925_10003913_pt1 | contig 13319 bp, 8 predicted proteins | sample flu12Cox44000176_FD_203755 | JGI IMG/M metagenome (GOLD analysis project Ga0306925, IMG submission 203755) | Lab enrichment of tropical soil microbial communities from Luquillo Experimental Forest, Puerto Rico - flux8day.12C.oxic.44.000.176 (v2)... | ecosystem: Environmental > Terrestrial > Soil... | reverse complement strand
GAGCCGGGCGATCGCCGCGGTCACGTGCGTCTTCCACAGGCTGGTGATCAGCTCCATCACACGGCCCTGTGGAGGCGGTCCGGTCACGGTGTCACGAGAAAGCTGGTCGTGGGGGTGCATGGTAGTCCTGGTGCTCCTTTCTAGGGATCATTGCGACGGGCGTTACCGGGGGTTAGCAGGCCATCAGCGCGCGGTGGTTTGTACCGTTTGGCCGCTGGCGTTTGCTGCGGGATTCGCCCTTCCCAGGCCAGGCAGAATTGGGCCATCGCTTGCGGGTCGTCGCGTGCGGCGGCGCGTGCCTGGAGGATCTCCGGTGCCGGCGCGCTGAACCGTGCGGCGCGGAGGTTTGCCTCGTAGTCGCCCATCGTGGCCTCGTTACGGCGGCGCTCGTACTCGCTGAGGGCCTCAGCGTCAGCCGGCCCGCCGGAAAGGGTTGCCGTCAGCGCATCCGCTAGCAGCTCGGCGTCTCGGAGGGCATCGCAGATCCCCAGCGCGCGGACTGGGTCTTTGTGGCTGCCGGCGTCACCGACGAGTGCCCAGCCGGGCCCATATGGCTTGCGCAAGAAGTTCGGCAGCTGCGCCGCGCCGTAGATCCGCTCCTCGCGCCGTCCTGAGCGGATGCGCTGGGAGAGGTCCGGTACGCGGTCGACCACCACCATCATCTGGGCCTCGATGTCCGGCCGGACGGCTGGCAGCTCGGCGATCGGCCAGCCGGCGAACACGGCGAACAGGCCGTCGTTGGTGGGGTGAGCGAAAATCATCCGGTGGCCGCGCCGGTACATCTCAAGCCCGTCCCCTGCGATCCCGCTCCAGTAGGAGAAGTACCAGCACGCGAGCGTCGGCTGCTGCGCGTAGGCCGGCGCACTGACTAGCTTGGCGACCCGTGAGTTACGCCCGTCGGCGCCGATCACCAACCGGGCACGCTCGGTCAGCCCGCCGCGGCCCCGGATGCCGGTGACCCGGCCGTCTTCAAAGGTGAGGTCGTGGACAGGGGATCGGTCCCGGAACTCCGCGCCGGCTTCGACCGCAGCATCGATGAGCACCTTGTCCAGGGCCGCGCGCCGTGGCGCGACCCCGACCGGGACGCCGTCCACGACGAGGCCGCGTCCGGTCAGCGGGAAGTCGCCGAGGTCCATGGTGATCGAGGTGATCGGCGGGCAGCCGGTCGCGAGCACCCGGTCGAGCAGCCCCCAGGCGGCCAGTCTCGGCGGCCCGTGCATGTGCACGTAGTGTCCGTGGGGAATCTCGCTCGGGAATCGCGCCCGGTCGACGAGCAGCACATCAAAACCCCGGCGCGCCAGCAGCATCGCAGTTGCAGCCCCGGCGACCCGGGCACCAACGACGATCGCGTCGTAGCGGCGCCGATGCCCGGCGCGGGTCATCTTCGCATCCGAGCGCCAGGCGCTCATATCGCCTCGTTCATTGCCAGGGCGACGCGGGCCAGCGCGCAGCGCCGGGCCTGAGCCGGGCGGTAGCTGGCGTGCGGCATTGCCGTCTCCTTGGGTGTGTAGCCGTGTTATCCCGAGGATGCGGCCAAGAGCCTGCCTTGCGGATCGGGCAACTGCCCAAGATCCATGTGCCCCGGTGTTTAGATTTTGCGTGGGCAGTGTTTAGGGTTGCCGGGAACGCAGCAGGCCGGCGCGCTCGGCCAGGGACGCGGCCTGGACCCGGCCGGAGACGCCGAGTTTGCGCAAGATGTTGCTGACGTGCACGCCCGCGGTCTTGGGGCTGATGTACAGCTCGGCGCCGATCTGGGCGTTAGTGTGCCCGGCGGCCAGCAGCCGCAACACCGCCAGCTCCCGGCCGGTCAGCCCATACGGGGCGGGCGCCGGGGCCGGTGCCGGTTTGGCAGCGGGCGGCTGGAGCGGAATCCGGGCCCGATCGGCCAGCGCGCGGATCGCCGCGAGCAGCGGCGCATGGCCGACGGCGGCCCCGGCGGCCGCGTGCAGCGCGGCCGCGGCCGCCGCGGTGGGCCGGCCGGCGTCCAGCTGGGCCTGGGCCTGCCGCCAGCAGGCGTAGGCGGCGCGGTGCGGGCAGCTCAGGTCCTGCCAGGCCGTGGCCGCTGCGGCCCACGCCTCAGGGTCACTGGGCCCGGCCAGCCGGGTCCGCTCGGCGTCCCAGGTGGCCCGCTCGGCGGGGATGGCGGCCACGTACGGGTGATCGGTGAATGGGGCGCCGCCCATCTGGCCCACCCAGGAGGCCAGGGCGCCGCCGGCGGCCGCAGCGGTCGCGGCGGCGGCCTGGTCTCGGCGGGCACGGGCTTGTTCGGCCAGGTCGGCGCAGGCCCGCATGCCCGCCGCCAGCAGCCGTCCGCAGAAAATGGTCACGTCCGGAGATGTGACCAGTGCCAGCACTCGCTGGACCTCGTCCAGAGCGTCGCCGGGCCGCCCGGTCCACAGAGCGGTCTCCACGGCCCGCGGCGCCGCCTCGTAGGCGTAGTTGAAGACTCTGTCGACGGCGGGGAAGGCGTAGATCTGCTGCCACCGGCTGGCGGCAGCGTCGCTGTCGCCGCGCAGCAGGTCGATCTCGGCGCGAATCACATGGGCCCACCAGTGATCACGTGCCGGCGGCCCCGTGGTCAGCGGGTCGATCAGTACGGCCGCGTCGGCCGTTCGCCCAAGGGCCAGCAGCGCCTCTGCCGCGGTGAAGACCATGTCGTATGCGATGTCCCAGTCCTCCAGGCCGGCCTGCCGGGCAGCATCAACACCGCGCGAGGCCACCTCTGCGGCGCGCTGGAACTGGGCGAGCTTGATCAGGTCATCGCTTTCCTGGCAGGCCAGCAACACCAGTGCCGGGCCGTCCTGTGCGGCCCGGGCCAATGCCCGCCCACGTTCATAGGTGGCGAACCCCTCCTTCATCTGCCCGCGCATGAACGCGGCGTACGCGATCACGGCCAGGATGCGGGGGATCAGCGCCGTGGCGCCGACCGTTTCGGCTATCTCCAGCGCCCGGTTCAGCACGGGGGTTCTGGCCTGAGGCCGCCCCTCAACACTCAACAAGAAGAAGCTGGCGTCAAGCAGGGCCTTGGCGTGATCGAACGACGGCGGCGCCTGCTCGAACAGCCGCACCGCCTCCCCTATCAGCGGCAACCCTGCAGCGGGCGCCTCGAGCGCCCGGAAGTACCCGGCGCGGTAGCAGACGATCGCAGCGGTCGCGGGGTCCGGATAACTGGCGTACCGGCGGTAGGCCTCTTCGGCGACCACACCGGCGCGCGCGTTGTCGCCTGACAGGTGCAGCGCGTCGGCAGCCCGCGCGTAGAGCCGGGGGAGGTCGATCCCGGCAGGGACACCGGGCTGGGCCTGGCACAGCTCGATCGCCCGCTGCCAGTGGGCGGCCGCCTGCGCGTAGCCGAACACCCGCTCGGCAGCCCCGGCCGCGGCCACGCGGGCCGGGAGTTCCTCGGCCGGGCTGCCCGCCGCCTGCCAGTGCCCGGCTACCTCCGCGGCCAGGTCTGGGTCCCCGGCCAGGGCCCGCGCCGTGCGCTTGTGCAGCGCAGCTCGTTCCCCAGGCAGCAGCCCACCTGTCACCGCTTCGGCCAGCAGCGCATGGCGGGGCCGGTGCCCCCCTTCGGCGGTGCCTTCGGCGAGCAGCCGGGCAGCTGCCAGCTCCCGCAACCCCCGCCGCACCGCCTCGGCATCCAGCCCGGTCACCTCACGCAGCATCGCCTCGCCCAGCGGCCGGCCTGCGACCGCCAGTCCATCCAACACCGCACGCGCGTCACCGGCGGAGCGGGCCGCCCGTGCGGCCAGCAACTCGGCCAGCCGGGCCGGCAGCCCCGCCGGTACAGCCAGCCCGCCTCCGGCCCGGCCGGCCAGCGCCGCGGCCACAAGTTGCTCGGTGAAAAACGGGTTTCCCTCCGCCCGCGCGTACAGCTCATCGACTGCACGCGGCGACACCGGGCCGCCCGCCAGCGTCGCCACCTGCCGCGCCGCCTGGTCCGGCGACAGCGGGCCCAGCCGGATCTCCTCCACCCCCGCCCCGGCCCGCACCTGGCCAAGCCAGCCGGCCACGTGCGGCGCCAGCGGCGCTTGGTCCCCCCGGCAGGTCACCACCACCGTCACTGCCCCCCCGCGCCCAGCCCGGGCTAGCACCGTCAGGCAGTCCAGCGTCGCGCTGTCCGCCCAGTGCACATCCTCAACCACCAGCCCCACCCCGAACCGCCCCGACACCGCCGCCAGCAACTCGGCCACCCCGGTGAACAACCGCTCCCGGCTCCACTCCCCGTCCCGGCCATCGCGCACCGCTCCGCCACCGTCGGGACCCAGCCCCGGCAGCAGCCGCGCTATCTCAGCCCGCACATACCCCGGCGCCGCCTCCAGCGCCTCCGCCAGCACCCGGCCGTCATCCAGCCCGGCCAGTTCGCCCAGCGCCCCGGCCACCGGCAGCAGCGGCAGAGTGCCTGCCAGCGGCAGGCACTCGCCCCGCGCTATCACCATCCCCGCCGCCGCGGCTCGTTGCATCCCCTCGGCCACGAACCGGCTCTTGCCCACCCCCGCATCCCCGACCACCAGCACCAGCCGGGCATCCCTGCTCAGCGCTCCCAGCAGGGCGGACAGCTCACGCTCACGGCCAACAAAGCCCGCTGGGCCCGCCATGCGCTTAGCCCATCAGCCCGCGCCTGCCCCCGTCAATCCTCATCCCAACGCCTCGTAGCTGCGTTACGGCATGGGGAGCCTGACTACTGAGGTCCCGCTTGCCGGTCGGCGAGCAGGAGCTCGCGACTGACCGGCCCATCCACGATCCCTTCGGCTGTTACCGGGGCGAGACCGCACCTGCGAAGCCACACCGCGGCTGACCATGGCCTGGCCCTTCCGGCCTCCACCCGCGGCGGCCTGCCCCGGCTCCCCGCGACCAGCGGGAGGCTGCTCAGCCCGATGCCCGCGAGGATGGCCACACCCCCGGTGACCTGCGCGGGGCCCATCGGATCGCCGAAGATCACGGCTCCCGCAGCGGCGCCGACCATCGGCTCCAGGTTGAGGAACGCCCCGGCGATCTCGGCAGACACCCGAGATTGCCCGTAAGCGAACAGGGTGTACGGCAGCAGCGTGCCGCCCGCCGCCAGCGCGCCGACGGCCAGGACTGGTCCGGGGCCGGCCGGCAGAGCAGGCCCGCCCTCCGTGATCAGTGTGAAGGCCAGCGCGCCGAGTGCGGCCCCGAGGAACTGCACGGCAGTGACCGCAATGGGGTCACGGCCGGGCAGCAGCCGGGCTTGCGCCACAGTGAACACAGCCGACAGCAGCAGCGAGACCAGCACCAGGCCGTCGCCCCCGAAGGTCGCGCCGCCGCCTCCGCCGACGGTAACCAGGCCGACGCCCGCCAGCGACACCGCGAAGCCAACCCAGGCCACAGGCCGGGCCACCGCGTGGTGCCATAGCATCGCGATAACCGCGACCAGGACCGGCAACGCGCCGAGCAGCAGCGCCGCGTGGGTGACGCTGGTCCGGGCAATGCCGGCGTTCTGCGCGATGACTGACCCGCCGTACCCAACCGCGCCGGAGGCCAGCACCATGGGTGTGAAGGCAGGGCGCAGCCGGGGCCGGGCAACAGCCAGCAGGACCGGAGCGGCCAAGCCGAAACGCGCAACGGTGAGCCAACCCGGTCCCAGCCAATCCAGTGCCAGCCTGGACAACGGCACGGTGGATCCCCAAAGCAGCCCCGCCCCGCTAAGGGCAGCGACGGCGTGACGGTGGCTGGTGTTCATGAATCCATCCGGGCGAACTCCAGGTGAGGCTCCACCAGCCCGCGGGCATTGCCGGCTCGCGGGGCGTCAAATCGAGATCCAGCCACGCCGACCCGCCGGGATCGCGCATCGGCCCTGTCCAGCACGGTCATCGTTTCCAAGCCCTCCGCGGTCAACTGGGGATTCCTGCGAGCACGGACTGATCAGCCCTGCCGTCCGGCATCTTCAAGGCTCGCTCTAAGCAGGGGCGGCCCGGATCTGGCGATCGCCTAGGACTTGGGCGCGGAGGCGTTTAGATTTGTGCGGGCAGTGTTTAGGGCTACCCCGAGTGCATCGGGCCGTGCGGTAGGTCACCGCCTGGATCGCGCTGCCGTCGGGCTGTGCAGGAACGTCCCGCGGGGAGGGTCAGGCTGTCTCCCCGAGGCCATCCAGCGTCAGCGTCATGAAGGTGCTGTCGCGGCTCGGCTGGTAGTGGCCGAACGGCCCGCACATGGTGAATCCTGCGCTTGCGTACAGCGAGCGCGCTGGAGCAAACGCTGGCTGGGACCCTGTCTTCAGGCTCACCCGGCGAAAACCGCGAACGCGGGCCACGCCGATGAGATGGGCGACCATCGCCCGTCCAATCCCGCGGCCCCGGGCAGCCTCGGCGGTATGCATGGACTTCAGTTCAGCGTGGCGCCCGTTTAGGCGCCTCAGTGCCCCGACTGCCAGCAGTTCGCCCCCCGCGCGATAGCTGAACATGGTGACCGCAGAATCGAGGAGGCCAGCTATGTCCAGTGCATGCATGTCCCCGGGCGGCTTGTGCGACTTAGCGAAGTCCAGGTGGCACTCCACCAGCGTACGAACGTCGTTGGCACGCGGGTCGTCGATCGAGATCTTGACCTCAGCCATCGCCGCGCCTGCTTGACGGGGCAAGTCCGGGCCCGGCTGGGCTGGTGTCGCCGGCTGGCCATGAGGACGTGTTTGCAGCGAGTGCACCCGAGCCAGGTGATGCCCCCACGCCGGAGGCGGCGAGCAGCCCGCTGGGACTCGGTGCACCGAATCGGCCATGTCCGGCTCCGTCATCGTCCTAACACCTTCCGTGGGTCAGCGCGAGAGTCTGTACGAATACGGGCCGGCCTATCGAGCCCGCACACCCTCAAGGCTCGCGCGAAGACCAAGCGACGCGGATCGGGTGATCACCCAGGATCCGGAGCCGCTGGTATTTAGATCTGCGCGGGTGGTGTTTAGGAGAGGACCTCGCGTCCACGCCGGGATCTCCAGCGCCAACTGGGGCGGGGGCCGTCCGAGTCGTCGCGGAGACCGGAACCGAGCTCATCGCAACGGCGCCCACGGCCTCTACCCGTTCCGGCAACTCATATAGAGAGGCGGAACTGAGGCGAGCTGGTCGCGCCGCTCATTCTGCTCGCGGCGTTCCAGGCTGTGGGGCATCTAGCAGGCCGGCGCGTTCGGCTACGGCAGCTGCCTGCACCCGGCCGGAGACGCCGAGCTTACGCAGGATGTTGCCGACGTGCACCCCGGCGGTCTTCGGGCTTATGTATAGCTCGGCGCCGATCTGCGCGTTGGTGCGCCCGGCGGCGAGCAGCCGCAGCACTGCCAGTTCCCGGCCGGTCAGCCGGTACGAGAGGCGCTCTTCCCGCGGCGGGCCGGTTGCGGCGGCCACCGGGGGCTGGAGCGGTATCCGGGCCCGCTCGGCCAGCCTGCGGATCTCGGCGAGCAGGGGGGCGTGGCCGTCTGCCGCGGCCGCGGCGGTGCGCAGCGCGGTACTGGCCGCGGCGGCCGGCCGGCCCGCGTCGAGTCGCGCCTGCGCCTGCCGCCACCATGCGTATCCAGCCCGGTGCGGGCAGCCCAGGTCCTGCCAGGCCTTCGCCGCGCTAGCCCACGCCTCGGGGTCACTGAACCCGGTCACCCGGGTCCGCTCGGCATCCCAAGTGGCCCGCTCGGCAGGAACGGTTGCCACCAGGGGGTGGTCGGTGAATGGGGCGTCCTTCATGCCTTCTACCCATGTGACCAGGCTGTCAGCGGCAGCCATTGCGGCGTCGACGGCACGCTGGTCGCGGCGTGCCCGGGCCTGCTCGGCCAGGTCGGCACACGCCCGCATGCCCGTGGCTAGCAGCCGTCCGCAGAGAACGGTCAGGTCTGGAACCTGGAACAGGGCAAGCGCCCGGCGGGCCTTGTCGAGGGCGCTGCCGGGCCGTAGGGCCCACAACGCCCCCTCTGCGTCCCGCTGCGCAGACTCGCAGGCGAAGTCGACCCGGCTGACGATAGCGGGGAGGTCATGGATGAGCTGCCACCGGCTGGCCGCGGCATCGGCATCGCCGCGCAGCAGATCGACCTCGGCGCGGGTCATCTGCGCCAACCAGAAATCACGGCCGGGCAGCCCGGAGGTCAGCGGTTCGATCACCGTCGCCGCCTCGCTGGTTCGCCCTAGGGCCAGCAGCGCCTCCGCGGCGTTGGAGGCCAAGATGGCGGTCATGTCCCAGGCGCCCAGGCCGGCTCGCCGGGCGGCGTCAAGACTGTCCGATGCCGCCTTGGCGGCACGCTCGAACTGTGCCAGTTTGAGCAGCGCGTCGCTTTCATTGATGGCAAGCCATACCAGAGCTGGGCCATCCTGCGCGGCCCGGGCGAGCGCCCACCCCCGCTCCAGGATCGCGAGCCCCTCCTCGACCTGTCCTCCCACCCACGTGCAGAAGGCGATCACAGACAGGATGCGGGGAATCATTGCCGTGGCGCCGGCGGCTTCGGCGACCTCGAGCGCCCGGTACAGCGCGGCGAGGCTCTCCTGCGGCCGCCTCTCGGCATACAGCAGGAAGATGGTGGCGTAGTCCAGCAAGGCGTCGGCGTGATCGAAAGACGGGGGGGCCCGCTCGAACAGGTCCAGCGCCTGCTTCATGAGCAGCCTGGCGCCGGCTGGATCGTTTACCCGGAAGAACGCCGCGCAGTGGCGCACCACGGCTGCGGTCGCCGGGTCAGCGTGACCGGCGAACCGGCGATGCGCCTCCTCGGCCAGCAGCTGGGCGCGGTCGCTGTCGCCGGCCACGAAGAGCGCGTCGATGGCCCGCACGTAGAGCCTGGGCACATCGATCCCGGCCACGGCACCGGGCTCTGCCTGGCACAGCTCGATAGCCCGCCGCCACTGCTCCGCGGCCTGGGCGTAGCCGTACACCCGCTCGGCGGCCCCGGCCGCGGCTATCCGGGCCGGGAGCTCCTCGGCCGGGCGGCTGGCCGCCTGCCAGTGCCCGGCCACCTCCGCGGCCAGCTCCTGGTCCCCAGCGGCCGTCAACGTTTGCGCCATGCGTTCATGCAGCGCTGCGCGCTCCCCGGGCAGCAACGTTCCAGCCACTGCCTCGGCCAGCAGCGCGTGGCGGGGCCGGTGCCCGCCGCCGGTGGTGTCCTCGGAGAGCAGCCGGGCCGTGGTCAGCTCCCGCAGTCCCTGCCGCACGGCGTCTGTGCTCAGCCCGGTGAGCGCGCCGAGCTGGTCCTCGGTCAGTGGGCGCCCCGCGATGGCCAGACCGGTCAGCAGCGCCCGCGCGTCACCGGCACAACGATCCGCCCGGGCCACCAGCAGCTCCGCCAGCCGGGCAGGCAGCCCTCCGGGGGCCAGCAGCCCGCCGTCTGGGTCGCTCGCCAAGGCGGCGGCGACCAGTTGGTCGGTGAAGAACGGGTTTCCCTCCGCGCGCCCATACAGCTCACCCGCAACCTCGTCTGGCACCGGGCGACCCACCAGCGCCGCCACCTGCTGTGCTATCTCGGCCCGCGAGAGCGGGCTGAGCCGGATCTCGACCACCCCCGCCGCGCCGCGCATGTCTGCCAGCCAGCCTGTCACATGCGCCGCCACTGGTGCCTCGTCAGTGCGGCAGGTCGCCACAACCCTTACCCCACCCTGGCGCGCAGCCCGCGCCAGGTAGGTCAGGCAGTCCAGCGTCGCGCTATCCGCCCAGTGAACATCCTCGATCACCAGCCCCGCCCCGCGCACGAACCGCGCGGCCACCGCGGCCAGCAACTCCGCAAGCCCGGCGAACAGCCGCTCCCGGCTCCACTCTCCGCCACGGGCATCGGGGACGGCTCCGCCGCCCGTGCCGATGCCCGGCAGCAACCGCCCTACCTCCGCCCGCACATACGCGGGGGTGTCATCCAGTGCGGCCGCCAGCAGGCCGCCGTCATCCAGCTTGCCCAGCTCGCCAAGCGCCTCTGCCACCGGTAGCAGCGGCAGGGTGTGGGCCAGCGGCAAACACTCCCCCCGGAGCAGCACCATCCCCGCCGCTCCAGCGCGGGCAATTCCCGTCTCCAGAAACTGGGTCTTGCCCACCCCTGCATCCCCCGCGACCAGCACCAGCCGGAAATCGCTGGCCAGCGCGCCGAGCAGCGTGGCCAGTTCGCTCTCACGGCCGACAAAGGCGGTCGGCCCAGCCATGTGCCTAGCTCACCAGGTCCTACTTACCTGGTCAATCCCTTCACGCCGCCGGGGGAGTTCCCGGCGGCGAGCCTTCCGGCCGGAAACGGCAGCGCCTCGCGGACCGGCGCCGTCGTATCCACCGGCGGCCAGCGGTCTAAAGACGGCGGGCCGAAATCTAAAGACCGGGCGGGCCGGATCATGGGCGATCACCCGATTCGGGCGGCTGGGCCGCGGCGGCATCCTCGAGACAGCGCCCGGTCACGCCGCCATGCGGAGCGCCGGGCATACGGGGGGAGCGGCTCCTAGCCGCCGTGTACAGGTTGTTTCGCGGCCGGGTTACGACCCCGGGCTGACGTGGCCTGCGGCAATGGGCAGATGTCGATGCCCGCCCGCTGGCTTCGTTCGCCGAGGCAGCCCTGCCGCACACGGCGGCGGGTGAGGAAGGAATCTGAGGACTCTGATGAGTAACACTGTGGACACCGCGGGCACGCCAGTCGCCCGGCCCGCCAGCGAGCCAGCCGGGGGCCGCGGCACCCGGCACCGAGGGCTCGCCCTGGGGCTTATCTTGTTGGCGCAGCTGCTTGTGGTCATCGACGTGTCGATCGTGACCCTGGCACTGCCGGCGATCGGGGAAGCGCTTCACTTCTCGGCCACCGGGCTGCAGTGGGTGATCAGTGGTTACGCCCTGGCGTTCGGCGGGCTGCTGCTGCTCGGCGGCCGGACAGCGGACCTGCTGGGCAGGCGGAAGGTCCTGATCACCGGGGCCGGCGTATTCACCGTCGCGTCGCTGGCCTGCGGGCTGGCCCACTCGGCGGCTCTGCTGATCACCGGCCGCGTGGTGGAGGGCATGGGCGCGGCTCTGATGGCGCCCGCGGCGCTGGCCCTGACTTTGGCGATGTTCCCCGAGGGCGCCGAGCGGAACAAGGCGCTGGGGGCGTTCGGCGCCGTCAGCGGAGCCGGCGGTGCGATAGGAGTGCTCGCCGGCGGGATGCTAACCACCTGGCTGAGCTGGCCATGGATCTTCTTCGTCAACCTCCCGGTGGGGGCACTGATCGTGACCGCCGCCCCCCGGTTGATCCCGGAAAGCCGCGCCGATCTCGGCCACCGGCGCTTCGACGTGGCCGGAGCGATCACGGTCACTGCGGGCCTGGCGCTACTGGTCTACGCGGTCTCGTCGGCCAGCAGCCACCGCTGGGCATCGGCCACCACTATCGGCCTGCTGATCGGCGCGGCCGCGCTCATCGCCGGGTTCGTGGCCATCGAGGCTCGCTCGGCGGCGCCGCTCTTGCCACTGTCGTTTTTCCGCAACCGCACCGTGACCGGCGCAAACCTGGCTGGCCTGCTGATGGGCGGGCTGATGTTCCCGATGTTCGTGTTCCTGTCCCTGTACATGCAGCAGGTGCTGGGCTACTCGGCGATCAAGACCGGGCTGGCGTTCCTGGTCATCGCGGTCGGGATGATCGCCTCATCCGTGGCCGGGCAGCACCTGGTGACCCGGGCCGGCGCCAAGGTCGTCCTGGCGGGCGGGCTGCTGGGTTTCGCCGCCGCGCAGGCGCTGTTCATCCGCCTGCCCGTGGCCGGCAGCTACGCCGTTCACCTGCTGCCGGGCTTCGTGCTCGTGGCCGCGGCGCTCGGCATGGCCTTTGTCGCCGATTTCATTGCCTCTACCACCGGTGTCGAGCCGGCCGACGCGGGCCTGGCATCGGGGCTGATCAACACCAGCCAGCAGATCGGCGGCGCGATCGGCCTGGCGGTCACGACTGCCATCGCAGCCTCGCGTGCCGCCGCCCTGCTGCACACCGGCCAACGGCCCGCGGTGGCGCTGACCGTCGGCTTCCACGACGCATTCGCCGTCTGCGGGGTCCTCGCACTTGCCGCCGCCGCCATCGCGGCCATCCTCATCCCCCGTACCCGCCAGCCCGGGCCAGCCACGCCGGTATCGGCCTCTGCGGCCCCGGCCGAGACGGGCCAATTGCCACCACCAGGAGAACGCAATGACAGCTAACCAGGACATCCACCGCCAATCCGCCGTATGGCGGGCCGTGCTCCGCGCTGCGGCCGCGTTGCGGCATATCCATCGCGAGCAGGCCCTCATGTGGGAGCTGCGGTGGCAGGCCAGCCGGACTTCCGCCCCCAGCACCGGCCCGCTGCGCTGGGTTCTCACCCTCGACGGTCATCGGCTGGCCGGCAGCCACGTGCCGGCCGCACACCACGCCAGCACCGGAGATGCCGCATGACCGCCACCAGGAACGACTGAGCAACCCGCCGTGGCCTCCGGATCACCGCCCGGCCACCGGGTGGGTAGCCCAAGCGTGCCCGCGTGGGCGATCAGTGGCCAGCAGCCCGGTCCTTCTCCGTGCAGCAAGCGGGGGGCGTTCGGGCTGAGCTCATCGAGACGGTGCAGCACCTCATCGGCGGCCGCGGCTGCCTTGTGTGCCGGGATGTCGCTGATCTCCACCAGGATCCGCAGCCAGTCAATGGCCTGCCGGCCGGCAGCGAGCCAGTCTGTATCGGCTATAGACCCGATTCCTGCCTCGGCCGCTATCTCAGCCGAGGCCAGAACGTCGCAAAGCTGTTCCGAGCCGGGTTCGGACAGGTTAAGGAGGCGAAGTCGGGTCGGGCCACAGCGGGAAGGCCCGCCCATGCGGCCACCGCCGACCGGCGCGCTGCCGGATCGCCGTCGGTGATCCACAACCCTGTGGACACCCCCACCGGCATGCCCGGGCAGGCCTGGCGCACCGCGATCACGGCCGCCGCAACGACGGCTGCTAGCAGCGACTCTCCGCCATCAGCGCCGCGTGGATGCAGGTGCACCGCCTCCGCGCCAGCGTCCACCGAGGCAGCGGCCGAGGCGGCCAGCTCCACCGGGGCCAGCGGAACGGCAGGATGATCCCCTCGGCTGCGCCCGCCGTTGAGGCACACCTTCAAACGCTCGATCCGGGTGCTCACCTGGCCATGCTCGCATCCCGCCACGCCAGCGAGACCATCCGCTGCACCGGCGTTTGGTCACGCTGCTCGGTGGGCGCCTCTGTGAGGTGCGCGGTCAGGTCAGCTCGATGGCAATGTCCGGTGCCTGCTGGAGCGTGTTGTGCACGGTGCAGTGCGACACGACAGCGAGCAAGGCGGCGCGGCCCGCGGGTGGGATACCACCGGGCACCCGGATTTTCAACGTGACGCCGCGCACCCGGGCGGGACGGTCAGTCGCCATAGCGAACTCCGCCGTGAGTTGCAGCGCGGCGCGGT
>Ga0306925_10003912_pt1 | contig 13320 bp, 22 predicted proteins | sample flu12Cox44000176_FD_203755 | JGI IMG/M metagenome (GOLD analysis project Ga0306925, IMG submission 203755) | Lab enrichment of tropical soil microbial communities from Luquillo Experimental Forest, Puerto Rico - flux8day.12C.oxic.44.000.176 (v2)... | ecosystem: Environmental > Terrestrial >... | reverse complement strand
CTTCTCAAGCTGAACGTGGGAACTCACGTTGCCGTGATCCGTTAGCGCCATAGCCTTCATTCCAAGTGTTGCACAACGCTCTACATGTTCTTCAGGCAACCCGTAGGCGTCGCCATACGAGAAGGTTGAATGGTGGTGTAATGAGACATAGTCGATTTCAACCACGACCTAACCACGGCTTGGTTTCTTTACACTTATTCGATAGATTAGCACGACGTTCATCGCTATAGGCATTAGACCTGTCTGCTGCCCATGGCTTAGTTTTCAGAGCAGCTTCTCTACGCTGTGCTTTACGTTCAGCAGATTCAACAACTTTGGGCTTATTAGCGAATGTATCACGTACTTTCTGCTTCCTGGCTTCAGTCCATATGTTAGTTTCTGGGTGTGCTAACTTATGGCATGAGGCGCACAACCATATCACATCCAACGCATGTTCATCGCTATATCCGTTATGGTGATGTGCTTCAATTGGTCTACGCTTCTTGCGAATTGGTGTCTTCCCGCATTGCTCGCACATGTCTGAAGGCACAAGCTCACCACGAATGATCGCTCTTCTCACCATATTTCGTGCTACTCGTCGCTCCACTACTCAATGCTGCCTTCTTGCGGTATCTTGTCCACCGTTCCGGCCGCCACTGCGGCTGTATAGCCTTGCTGTGCTAGTACGGCCCTTGGTGATTTAGCAAACTTGCTGAACGCCTGCAACGTGCCGCCGTGTACCTTCAGATCGTACAGCATCGCGTGTACCGCGTAGTGGCAACTATCGCACAACTGCGATAAATTATCGGAAGTGGATGTGCCGCCACAAGTTTGCGGTAGTATGTGGTGCCAGATAAACCGTAACGGTACAGGCCGGTGTAAATTGTACAGCTGGCAATGCGTTGCCTTACCAAAACCCGATAAGAACTCCGCGCCACCAGTATGGTCGTGGGTGGTCATAGCTGTACCTTACCCCTTTCGGCCCGTGTGCGGGTCTAATAAGGCTAGTAAAAGGTGGCCAATTAAGTCCATCATGATCTCTGGAACCTGTTCTCCGGCAAGCTCTTTGCCGTCCCACAGCGCTAACTTTAGCTTACCAACCTTGCGCCATATGTCTACGAACTGGCCCTTAGCACCTAACTTGAACTCGTCGAAGTCATCGCCATAGTCCTTGTTCTTGTTCAGGAATAACTCCAGCACCTTCGGTAGCACGCCTAGCAATATGCGCTCCGCTTGGTGCGTTGGCGGGTTAGCCACCTCAATCGTAATCAACCCAAGCGTGTGGTGTACGTTATCCGGCTCACCCCAAGCACGTACACGTAATTCGCCACAGGGCAACGGGTCTGGCTCAATTTCTGGCATACCAGCTGCGTCAACACCAACCTGATGATATGTGCTTGGCATTGACAATTCTCGCATCACGTCAGCTTGACTGCTGTACGGTTCAAACTCATTCGGCACGTCCATATACTTCATGTGCCATTTTTCAAATTCAGCGTTAATTGCAGCAGTTGACCATCCATTCGTTCGGTAGCTACCTCTTAACGTGCGTAGATATTTGTCTAACTCCCAGAACCTTTGCTCTTCCAATGATTCTGGACCAAATTTACACACCCACTTCAGCAAGTCAACGTATTCGCCATCAAGCCAATACTTCTCGCGGTCTATCAACATGCCTTTAAAGGTTCCGTGCTGACCTGGTGATATCACATCTGCTCCAATCTCTTCTGTACATCGTGGAATGCGTCTGTTGTAAGCACTCCCTTTTGCCACTGCCCATATCGGCCTACGTGTAGCCACGTAGCATCCCAAGGCACGTTAAGGTCAGAAGCCTTGTAACGCAACGGCTTAACCAACTTACTAGGCTCCATACCAGTCATCGCGGTAATCTCAACATCACGCATCCACGCCGGCCACTCAACTGTCTTGTACCCAAACACATTTGATAGCCGGTTGTACGCAACGAAGTTACTGCCGTTACACTCAATCGTCATGTCGTCTATCTCATACGGCACGAATATCCCATGCTCAGGTGCGTCGCCGATAGCCCAACCCAACGAGTACACAAACTCGTCATCTTTAACTGCCCAGATATTGCGCGGCACGGTCGATATCACCAGATCGTACTTCTGAATACCCAAGTCACGCACCAGCACTAGCCACGGGTGTTCTTGGCTAAAGTCAGGTTTACCATCGACCAATCTGCTTGGTATGTCGTAGTTTTCGACTAACCCGCCGTACCTTAACCACAGCCGGTTGTACGCCTCACGTATGTCCCAGGCCGTGTGCTCTGTCTCGAAGTCTTCCGGCGCAGCTATACCGTCCCAGAACTTGCCGTGCGTCTTGCGCCGATACTCCTGCGCCGTACCGATATTCACGTACTGAACGGCTTTGCCTTCGTGCTCGGCTATGAGGTCTGGGATTGGCTCGTGGAGGTATTGTGAGCCGAATAGAAAGCTCTTGCGCTTCTTTGAGAATATGCGATATTCCGCACCAGCTAGCTCGCAGGCGTGCGCGGCTAGCAATCCTGTTGGGCCGCAACCTAGCACAGCAATCATGATATCTTTGCCCTCATCGCCGCTAGCCTGCGTTCAACTTCCCAGCCTTTAAAGCAGTACAAATCGTCTATCACCGCCGACAGGTGTCCACGTGTTACTTCTTGCTGCGCTTGAAGCGACTTGTACGCTAACTCCAAGAACGCCAAGTAATTTGGTCGCGGTCTGCGATTGTGTAATAGCTGGCGACGATCATCCCATCGTCGGTCGGCCAACATCGCCCAGAACGTCCTGATCTGATCTTCTGTTGCTAAGTCAAACGATCCCATTATTTCCTTCCTAGATCACAATGGAGGCATAGCCATCCGTGCTTCGTCCATACCATCAAACACCCACAAGGGCATTTCGGGTCACCAGTCATATTGGCTCCCAAGAAGTTTGGGTGGGGCCTTGGGTCGTCGGGCCTGTACCCCTGCGTGCGGTCTGCCGACGCAGTGCTAGCACCGCTTACGAATCAGAATGGCGGCTTACGACGAGAACCAGATTTGGCTGTCTCTTTGGCGTCTTGCTCCTCAGAGATGTCCTCCTCATCCTCATCGTCGTAATCTTCCTCCTCATCTTCTTCATATTCTTCATCTTCCTCATCTTCCAGCATGTCGTCATCGTCATCATCGGAATCTTCCTGCGACTCAACAACTTCGAGTGTCTGGGTTTGGTACGGGTAATAACCTGTGATCTCTGGGCGGTAATTCCCGTTGTTGTCAACGCCTGGGCGAGTGGTGATTTGAACCATCGTCTCACCTTCAGGTGAATTAATCGCTACGCGACCAATTTTGATGATGTGTTCTTCCTTCTCACCGCGCTTGTTCTCAACACGCCTATAGTCCGGCCCTTTGTCCTCATCCCAAAACACCGACTCTATGGCGTTTCTGGCACGCGGGCTGCCGTCCGTGAGAGCGTGGAGGAACGTGTTGACGAAACCCTGGGACGAATCTATGATGTTTAGACCGTCCCACACCGGGCAACCATGAAATTCTTCCTTACCCTTGAGGTTTGCTGTCTGAACCTCCAACAAGATACGGATGCGCGGCTTCCCTTGGTTACCGGAGCTGGTGGACTTAATGTGCGTGATTTCCATGCGCTTGATCTTGGCGGGCCAGCTACCCTTTGGCAAATCCGGCCCATCATAACCCAGCCCACCGGGCTTCGCGGGCGCAACACCTTTGCCCGTTATGCCCCACTTCATTTTAGGCATCTTCTTTATCACCTTCCTGTTCGGAGTCAGCGCCCACCTTGACGAGACTCATTGGGTTGTTATCCTTTTGGTTGTTACTGCGCTTGTTCGGTACTACCCGCCCAGGCACTGGCTGTTGTGGCCCTGCTTCTAAAAGCTCACGTAAAGCCTTCAGGTTGGCAATACCACCTTCGCGTATAACAGTTTTCGGCTCTAGACACCGTGTGCGATCTTTCGCCATAACGGTTTTGCTTCCGCGCCACTGGATTACGCGATATTCCTCATACACCGCATGACCATCTTCGTCAGTTCCGGTGCGCTTACGGACAACTCGCATGTTACCAAAGCTAGTCATCCAGCTTGCCGTGGCCTTAGCGTATTGCGTGCCCTTGCCCTGGAGCATTGGGATCACGACCTTGTCGCCTTCTTCATTCTCATCCTCCATCTGTAGCGCGGTGTAGAGAACGTTACACGGTAAAGCGTTGAATAGCTTGACGAATCGACGGAACTTCTCGTAATACGGTACCCAATCCTGCAGCTGCGGAACGTCTGGGTCACGACCAGGATTGATCATAACAGCTTCGTCCAGAATATGCCGCATACACATCTGCTGCATTTCCGTAAGGCTATCTAGCACAACCCAATTGAATGGAATTGGGTCTTGCTCGGCTAGCCAGGCGTATGCGGCTTGGATGTCGGACCAGTTGTGTATCTTCCACTTCATGGCCGTCGATCCAAATCGCTTGGCGCTCAAGGTGCCGTTGTCTTCGGGCGCGATAAACAACACGTCATCGTCGCTACCCGCGAACACGGTCTTGCCTACGCCGCTATCAGCGTATATCATGAGGTTTACGTACTCATCCTCATCTTGTAACGAGATTATCTCGTCAGGAAATTTTGTCATTTCACACTTTCTGATCGTATGTCGCGAATATGTACGCCTGACTCTGCACGGCCTTTGTCCCATTTAACGCTAACGTAGCCGCTCCACAGACCTTCAATGATTGTGCCGTGACGACGGCTACCACCTATCTGTTCAACGCGGGTACCAACTTCTAGCCAGTCCAACTCTGGATACTTACTACTCACATGAACTCCTGTTCTTTGAAAGGCGCTTCATCCATTCGTATGATGTAGCGTTCGACTTCCTCAACCTTGTTGATAAGCCAATCAGCATCTACTCCCTTGATACGGTTCAATGCTTTTTGCCGTAGCACCCGAGATTTAAAGTGCCCCAACTCAATTAGGCCGCGGTCCTTCACTCTGGCAACGATCTTAACCACCATCCTTCGGTAAGAATTTACTGTTGCTAGCACCCTCACGGTGATCTTCGTATGGGTCGTGCTTCTTCATGGTGGTCTCTATGAAGTAGTCCACGTCGCCTCCACTTTCGTCTAGTTCGCATAGATCGAAGTATTTACAATACGGGCACTGATGCGTCGGTGTCTTCAGCACCGGCAGTCTTCCGGCGCGCACATCGTCCATGACTCTGGCTTCTTCCGATATACGGACGATTTGGCGCTGCCGCTCTTTAGCCGTACGCGGGACAAAATACCGCAGGAAGTTCTGGCCACTTTGATCGGCGGATACATCACCATAAACAGGGCCGCAATACAGCAAGGCTTCATGTTCCAACGCATCAAGTTTCCATTTCATTAAGTCGGTACGGTCACTTTCGACGTAATCTGTGTCTAGGCAACTAGTTAACGCATCAATGTAATGCTTTTTGGTCGGCTTGTTCCGCGCCATGCCACGTTCATCTCGTGGGCGGGTATCTAGCTTAGCCCGCTTAATAATGTTCCACTCCATACCCGCAATGACCTGATCCTTCTCAATCAGGCCTTGCGCCTGGAGCGCGTGGGTGCCTACGGCGATGTAAGTTGACGGCTGCTCATCTAACGTAAGATGCGCTGTCTCAATACGAGTCATGGTTTTGTGGTCAACCATCTTGACTAATGGCCGGTGCTTATTATCCTCCTGATTAAGGTCACGGAAGCAAAGGTCAATAGTTCCAACGAGTCTCACGATTGGTGTGTAAACCCGTCTTCCCTTAGCGGACTTGAGCCGTGGAACTCGCACATCCGGTATCAATACGCTAAATCTCCGCTCCGCATCAATCACATCCCAGTGCGGATCACCTTGGTATTGAAGCTCATATGCAACAAGCAATTCTGTGCCCAGCGTGTAGAAGTCTTCCCACTTCGCCACTAGCTCATCATCGTTCGACGCTTCCGTACGTACCTTCGTGCGTACCTCTCCCGCCACTCTCTGCCATGTCTCGGCTGGGTGCGGCCCGCGTTGGATACCGGGAAGGTAGTACTCCGCTAGGCAGACGTGTACCAGCGTACCAAATTCCGCCAGCTCCATGTGTTTCTCGATAATCGGCTGCAGCCCAAGCACATAGCTCTGGTACCAAGCCCATTGGCACCGCTTAAACGCAGCGCGCTCGCTTTGCCGTAGCAACGGAAGCTCAGTCATTCGTAGCCTCCTGGGCAAAGTGCTCTTTGTCTGCACACGAATGGTATTGTGTACCAACGTGAATGAACCCTCCACCACAACGGGCGCAGGGTTCAATCTCTTGGTAGCAGTTAGCGCAGGTCATCCAACAACCGTCCCTTCTTCGCCGCACCAATCGCACGCGCTCGGCTTCCCTATGCACTCAATCCAATCACCTGCCGGATCAAGCTCCGCTACTTCGTGCGCATCTTCCGGTATGCACTTAATGTGCGCATGGCCGGCCGCACTAGATTCGTTGGCTTGCCAATGAACTAAGTCGGCCATCACATCATCTCACTAATCTTGATGTCGATGTAGTGCACACCGTTAGTTCTGGTCTTGACCCGTAGCTGACCTTCTAGCGGCGAAACCCTCTGAAACTCAACGTGAATCACGTCCACCGGCTTCCCGCCGAATGGCCAAATCCACTTGCCGTTGTCTATCGTCCAGAGCTTGTCGAAGATAGCCTGTGCAATTTGGTGTTTCAGGGACTTCGCTTCGCGCGCTGCTCGCTTGTTTTCAAGAGCCAGCATCTTCCTGCAGTTAGGGTTGTGCTCATTTGGTCGCACAGACCAGCAGCATGGCTGCGTGCTAGGCTGCTGGTTACTCATTCGTTAGCTCCGTTCTTCGGTACGGTCTCACCACGGTGCTTGGGCATCTCTGCCGGAGTCGGGCGGTGTGGTCCTGTGGTAGCCGTTAGATCGTTATTCGTCGCTACCCAGAAGCCACCCCTGTACGGCGGACTCAAGATCAACCCATCGTCCCTCAAGGACCCAAGGCGTGTCCACGTTGACGACATATTCAAGCCAAGATGTTCTGCAACTTGCTGAGTAGTGCGGCCGTTCTTATAGCCTGCAATGTAGTCGTAAGTATCGGCCATGGGCTTGGAGTGCTTCTTGCGATTAACGGAGTAGTACCGGCTCGTGCGCGGGTGCCGCTCGCTCTCGGGTGGGGTTAGCCGTTCCTTGGGTAGCCGTGGCGCTCTAGTAGGCGTAGAAGCCTTTACCGGCGCTACCGGAGTAGAAGGGTTGCCCTGGAGATTACGCACCAGTTCTGCGGCTTCTGCGACGTGGCCGTTCGACAGATCAACGTCGAACTCAATATTGCCTTCCGGCGTGATTGTTATTTTCATGATTCCCTTGGGTTGTCGTTACTTACTCAGGGTTGCCATACCCTGGAGGTAGCCGGTGCGGGTTGCGTATCCCGCCGCGTTCCCGGCTACCACCAGAGCACCCATCCCACTAGAAACGGTGAGATTCGAGAAAGGATGGGGCCTGGGGTGGACCGCGTTTAGTGTCTGTGCCACCACTTCGACAGCTTGTTAGAACTGACCGGCGCTACGCCCAGCGGTTGCAGGTTGCTTCCGGTGTAGCTGCCGCTTCGCGTCTTGCAACGCTCCACGGCCCGTAGGCTTGCCGTCCGTAGGAGTAGTAGTCGAGTCGTCACCGTCTGCGCCGGCAGGCTGCTCAGCTTTTGCCTTCTTGGCTGCTTCGCGGTCTGCTGCTTTTTGTGCCTTCTCGGCTTCCTTGTCTAACCGCTTCTGTTCCCGCTCAGCGGCTTTGCGATCGCGCTCAGCTTCGGCATCTTCGCGCTTCTTGTCGCGCTCGGCTGCCTTCCGGTCACGCTCGGCTTCCTTCTCCTCACGTGCCTTGTCCTGCTCGGCGATTTTCTTCTCCCGCTCTGCAGCTGCTTCTTCGCGCGCCTTGTCGGCATCGGCCTGCTTCTTGATGCGCTCGGCTTCCTTCTCCTGGCGTGCCTTGTCTGCATCAACCCGCTTCTGCTCTGCCGCTTGGCGTTTGGCTTCACGGTCCTGCTTGTCGGCAACCAGCTTGTCGGCCCGTTGCGTCTTGCGCTCCGCACGCCGCTCGGGACTTCCCTGCCAAGTACCATGTAGCGCAATGGATGTCGCAACGTGCTCGACTGGTATGTCGACACCTTTGACGTCCTTTAGCCACTTTTGCAGAGACTGGTGTGCCTCTGTTACTTTGACACCCGCCGTGTCAGCTACGCTCATGTTGGTTTCCTTTCCGTAGCGTAGGTTTCGATTACCCGTTCGACCCTACTCGTTAGCCCTGGTCGCGTCTATACTTCCGTCAGGTTTCTTACCCACTTTCTTGTCAGAATTGCCACGTTATAGCGGCTCCCTCTTTACCCGCCGAGCACGCCGCATCTTGTGGACATGCGCTGGTTTACCGCCATCGACGCGCATAGTACGGCGCTTTGAATCATGGAGCATGCGCGCAAGCTCGTGCCTACGCTGTTCTGCCGCTTCCTGATTGACGATTCGATCCATAAGCATCGAAATGTCTTGCGGCTCAACGGATTTCAAAAACGGAAATTTGGACAAAAAAGGCCGCAGCCAGAGGCCCAGGATAAACCCAAGCGTAGCTGCGGCCCCAATTGCCGCGTATAGCGTTGTCATCGAAAATGCTTACCGCACAAGCAATCGGGCTGGCATGGTTTGCTGCCCTTGCTACCTTTGTGACCATATAAAGATAGACTCAAGTTAGCCTTTCGCTCGTCGGTATAGTCATATTTCAAGTGGCATGAACGACAACGCGGTTCAAAGTTGTTGACGTCCATTGCATCTGAGTCATGAATTTGAGACCATTCACGAGCAGGACGGCCGCAGTCTACGCAAGAGTATGTATTAGCGCGACCACGTGCCTTCCTGACTCGCTTATGAAGAGCGTACATGCCGGGCCTATCTTTCCACTGCGGATGATCTGGCCCATACTTGTGTTTCCCACAAGTACAACCTATTTCACATTTATTGGCCGGCAATTAAACTCCTAACAAAATCATGTCCTCTGGCCCCATCTATGATTGACTTAATGCTGACTTCCTTTTCTAGATTAGCCCTGGCTATACCTTCTTCAATAGTGCCTCTACTCAGCACATTCCAGATTACCACCTGGTGAATACGGCTTAGCCTGTGCAATCTATCTTCAACTTGTTCCTGGTCTGAGAAACTCCAGGTGTGATCGAGTAGCACCAACTCATCAGCAGCGTCCAACGTAAGCGAGACACCGCCAGCGGTAGTCGTCAGCAGTAGAACGCGAGTGTCGGACTCAGGGCAGTTCTGCCAATCGTCCTTGATCACTTCGCGCTTTTTATCTGACGTTGCGCCGGTGAACACGTGTGCCTTAATTCCCTTCTCTGCTAGACCTTCTGCGAATGCATCGATCAGCTGCGAGAATTGAGATGCGACAACTACTTTCGGTAAACCCGCCAGGTCAGGCTGGTTCACCAGATCACCGTCAATACCGCGTTCGTCCAACATCTCAACAAGCCAGTCAAACTTGTTGCTAGGCAACGTTGGGACGAATTGCTCGCCAGACATCTTGCCGTAGCTTCCGGCGAATTGCTTCAGCCGGGTCAACTCCGCCAAGATACCGTTCGTCATGAGCTGCCCGCCTTCCAAATCAACGGTGGCTTTCACCACCATCGCTTCGTAAGCCTGCGCCTGCTTCGGCTCCATATCGAGCCACACAGCCACAGGACTATTCGATGAAATATCCAACGGCCATCCGCCATAGAGCTTGGCGGGTAGGTCAGCGGCTACTTCCGGTTTAGTGCGGCGTATCATCACATCACGAGCTTCGGAGTACATGCCTTCGGCGTTGATCATCTTGCCGATGTCCCAGCCCCACCCGTTGTGGCGTACGTTAAAGTGCTTCTTCACCCAGGTCCAATAAGCCCGGTACTTGTCAGGCCGCAGCCAGTTAAGCTGCCCCCACAAGTAGCACTCTTTACCACGGAAAGGCGTGCCCGACAACGCAATTCGCAGACCGCCATCTCTGGTGGTTAACGCGCCTAAGCCAAGGCGTTGCGCGCTCTGCTTTTTGAGATTGCCGGTAGCGCCCGCGAGTGTCTGGTGCGACTCGTCCACGACAATCGCGGCCCAGTCAACATCGAACAACTCCAGAACGCCGACACCGACTGGCTTAATTACCTTGCGCCCGTTGACTTTCACGTAGTGATTGTACTCGTCCACTTCCGCACGAATGCGAATGTAGTTGGGAGAGGTAAGAATCCAGTGACGCTTCTGGAAGCTGGCAGCTTGCTTAGCTATTAGGCTTCTAGCCGCTGGCTTCGTCTTAGCGTCGATGACCTCAAACTCGTCATCCGGTAACCATCGCTTTAGCTCCTGCGGCCAGGTCAACTCCACCGCTGCCTTCGGGGCAACGACCAGAATTGGGCCTTTAACATCAGCTTCCACAATGGCGGCAATCGTCTGAATTGTCTTACCCAGGCCCGGTTGGTCAGCGATCAAGCACACTCGATTGCGTGCTGCGAACGCCGCGCCTACCGTTTGGTATGGCCGTGGCGGGTAGCCCAATTCAGGGATGCCGTTAGACATGATACTCCAGATGGCCGGCGCTTGCTCCCGAACACGAGGCAGGTCAACAAGATTCATTCCCTGAACATCGGGAATGCTTGCCTGGTGGGCCTTTTCAGCAGTAGCCCATTCGATCAACGCCTTAGTCATTCTCAGATCGGCGTCAAACTTGTTGGCTATCTTGCGCGCTCCGGTGCAGGTGTCCCAGTGGACTGGGAATTGCCACCTACCCTTCTCACGGTTCCACCGTGGCGGCCCAGGCAAGTTCGCCTTTAGAGCCGCGTTCGCGTCTGGATCGTAACGGTCAGTCATGATCCAAATGCAGTCTTCATCTAGGCCGATAGCCCACAATCGTTTAGCCACGGTGCGAAACCTCCACGCTCACAATAGAATCCAGGTACACCGCGTGATAGCCGTAGCTATCGCAGAAGCTAATCTGCCGCGGCACATCACCATTGACGACACGGAACATCTTGCCGCCAACGACTGCGGAGTACAAAGCTCCGCTTAGACGATTCACCCACGTAATACTCCGGTTAAAGAGTACTGCTTTGAGTTCTTTGTCGGTGGACTCATGGTCGAACGGTAACGTGCCCTGAGCGCTAGCGATCAATTCGCTTGCATCCTGAGCTTTGTCGATTACCCCCATTTCCTTGCGCTTGGTACGCGCAGCGTTACGGAGCCGTTCTGTGCTCGGTGCTTTAGCCGCAATGGCCGCAGCAGCCGAAACATTGTGGCAGCCAACGGTTTCACTAGCCAACGTGTAGATGGCTTCGATGAACTTGCCTGTTTCTTCCCACCAGATTTCAATGGTCTCGTTGTCCCCACGGTTCGCTACGAGATGCAGCATACCATCCTCTGTGGACCACGAACCGCCCCACCCGTGAGTTTTGATAAACTCAGCGAAGTAGGCAGCTTTACCCGCAGCGTTGCCGCCTTGGGAATGATAGCCACTGGGGTTACGAATAACCCTATCCATCATGATTTCCCTTCGGTTGTTGTGTGATTGGGTGCTAAAAGGACACCCGAGAAGCCCACCGGTGCCACCCGGTGGACAACTCGCACGTTCCTTAGCGTACTCCCTTCGGCTCGGTTAAGGCTAGACCGTTTCTACGTCTTCATCAGCTAAAACCTGATGTTCCCTAACCCACTGTGACCAAACACGGCCTGCCCCAGTCAATTTGACTTTAACCCAGCCGGGCATGGTCTTGATGATTTCGCACGGAGTAATGTAACCATCGGGATACCTTGTGCCGCTTGGAAATTCGACGTAGTAGTTACTCGTGCTCATTTCCGGCGGTCCTTCCGCTGCGACCGGGCCTGCCGATACACGTCCAGGCCGATAGCGGCAGCGGTGACCACGACGATCACGCCGATCACGCCGATCATCATTGTACTCATGCGTCCAGCACTTTAAGCAGAGCATGCGCAACCGCTCCGATATGCCCGCCGTCCGTTCCACCGCGTTCGCGGTACTCCCGGTTAGCCGCCATCATGAACTCGAAACGTGGTGTAGCGTCGTCGCCTTCGTGCACCATCTGATCACGAGGCACACCGGCAAGACCTTTCGCCATCGCTATGACGATTGGGTCCTTAGCCAGCCTGTCTTCAGTTTCGTCGTAATCCTTTGAGCGGATTGTAAATCCAGTCACGTTCTTTCCTTTGGTTGTTGGATGGAGTTAGCCTAGCGACTAATCCGCAGGGCACACCGTCGCATTCGGTGTACCCGCCGCACTTTCGCTAGAAACCTGGGGTGCGTCTTCCACCGCAATACGATTGACCGTAGCACGGTGGAGTGTAACCGTTCGGCCCGCGAGTACCGGGCTGATTCGGAGTAGTAGAGCAAAACGGATCACTCAAAAAGCACCATCCGCTCCCAGAGCAAATCGTTCCCGGTGGCGGGTTGTTATCGCCACCGCTACACGAATACGGAGCCGTCTGATAGCCAACCATGATGTGTCCGCCGTTATTTGGTGGCGAACACCCTGGAGGTACCGGCCGCATATTAGCACAGAAGTAATCCTGATACGGAAACGGCTCTGTTGTAGACCCACTACGTGGTACCTGCGGCACGCCCGGTACTGTCTCCTGACAGCCGATTGTGTAACCGCAAGGGCCGGTTGGAGATAAGGGCCTGTCGTTGCTGCATGTTCTGCCGCAATCGTCTGGCAGCTGAACACTGCCGGTTACCGGTGGTGTCGGCGTAACCGTTACCGTCTTAGTGACCGGCAACGGCTGCAGCGGTAGCGGAGCTACCGGGTGCGTACTCGTAGCGCCAATAAAGACACCGAGTAACGCACCAAAAACCAAGACCGCAAACGTAATTGCTTTCACAAGATCACCCCTTAACGTACTGGTGTTAGCGTAACGCGCTTGGCATTGACCATTTTCGCGTTACTTGGGACTGGAATCATGGTACGGCCATCCACAAGGTAATTTTCGATCATGCCATTACCCGGTGAACACGTGTAGTCGGCGCATACCGCAACGTACCCGCCCCAGGAGTCGGTTGGGGTAGCCCAGTAATTGCCTGGCGCAATATCTCCCGGCACCAGCAACGAACCAGTTGTAGCACTGGCCGGCGCTGCTAGACCAATCGAAATTGCTACTGCCGTAACGATTCCCGTGATGATCTTCTTCATTTTATTCCCTTTCGGTTGTTGGGTTTTGGACGGATGTCCGTAAAGCCCTGAGACTTTCGGCTCAGGGCAATACGCATACCCGCTCAGATAACGATACGGTAATACAAGCGACTCCCTTGGGCCACCATATCG
>Ga0306925_10003906_pt1 | contig 13327 bp, 11 predicted proteins | sample flu12Cox44000176_FD_203755 | JGI IMG/M metagenome (GOLD analysis project Ga0306925, IMG submission 203755) | Lab enrichment of tropical soil microbial communities from Luquillo Experimental Forest, Puerto Rico - flux8day.12C.oxic.44.000.176 (v2)... | ecosystem: Environmental > Terrestrial >... | reverse complement strand
GCCATCGTCATGTCCGCGGTGTCCTCGGTCAACACCCCCGGCGTGTTGGTCACGATGATGCCGCGCTGCTGCGCGGCAGCCAGGTCGACATGGTCGACCCCGGTCCCAAAGGAGGCGATCAGCTTTAACGCCGGACCCGCGGCGCCCAACACCTCGGCATCGATTCGGTCGGTTACTGTCGGAACCAGAACATCGGCTTGGCCGACCGCGGCTCTCAACTCGGATTTGTCGAATGCTTTGTCGCTAAGGTTGAGGCGGCAAGCGAAAAGCTCCATCATCCGGGTCTCGATCGGATCCGGGAGCTTGCGCGTGACGATCACAGATAGGCGTTTCGAACGCATGGCGGCAATGTCCGCGAAAAGCGTATCCTGGCATTAGCAAGACCGGGGCTGGGATGTCCAGGCGACACATGGGCCGCACCCTTGTGGCCTGTTGCGCTCTGTCAACTGCTCTCGCCTTCGGAGCGTCGTCAGTTTTGGCGGGCGAAGCGGAGCCTAGCGAGAAGTTGCCGCGCTTTGTCAGCCTGCGCTCCGACCAAGTGAATTTGAGGGTGGGTCCGGGCGAAAACTATCCGATCCAGTGGGTGCTGACGCGCAAGGAAATGCCCGTCGAGATTGTTAAAGAATTCGAGCACTGGCGAATGATCCACGACTGGCAAGGCACCGAAGGCTGGGTGCATGAGCGCATGGTCACGGGCAAGAGATCCGTCGTCATCAAGGGCAGCATCCGCGCGCTGCGCCGACAACCCGATTTGGCCGCGGACGTCGTCGCCCGCGCCGAACCCGGCGTCTGCGCCCACCTTATCGAATGCCGGGGCGCCTGGTGCCGGGTCGAAGCCGCTGACATTACCGGTTGGGTGCAGCGCATCGAGATCTGGGGTGTCTATCTCGACGAAGCCGTGCAATAGTCACGGGCGATGCCATGCATCAGCTCCGTGAAACCGGTGCGGGTCGAGATTAGGAGGAGACTGAGCGATGCGCTGGATACGGTATAAGACGAATGGTCATCCGGCCTACGGGATCGTCGAGGGCGAGATGGTAACCGAGGTGCGCGGCGACCCGTTTGCCGGCTATGAGAGGACAACGATCCGGCAGCCGATAGCCTCGTTAAAGCTGCTGGTTCCGGTCGAACCTCGCACTTTTTATTGCGCCGGGCTCAATTACGCCGAGCATGTCATCGAGGCGGCGCGCAAGCGCGGCCAGGAACCGAACCTTCCGAAAGCAGCCGATATCGGCTACCGCGCGAACAACGCGCTGGTCGCGCACGGCGAAGCGATCGTCATACCGGCTGATGCGACCGAGCGGGTGCAATACGAAGGCGAGCTCGTCGCGGTGATCGGACGCAAGGCTAAGCATTTGTCGGAGGCCGACGCGCTCTCATGCGTCCTCGGATGGACGATCGGCAACGACATGAGCGAACGCACTTGGCAGGCCAACGATCGCACCTTGTGGCGCGCCAAGAACGCCGACACCTTCAAGCCAATGGGCCCGTGGATCGAGACCGATTTTGATCTCGATGCGGCCGAAACCAGGATCCGTGTCAACGGAGCAGAGAAGATCCGCTTCAAGACCAACAACATGCTTTTTGGACCTGCCACCTTCATCAGCCGTATGTCGCAATACTTGACGCTCGAGCCCGGCGATGTGGTGTGGATGGGGACCGAAGGCGCCCCGGAGAACCTCAAGCACGGCGACACGGTCGATATCGAAATCACCGGCATCGGCACTCTCAGCAATCCGGTGGTGCGCGAAGGCCGGTAGCGGGCCGGACGGGGCATTTCCCCGACGGCAGAGAAAATTGCGGCCAGCGCCCAAAAAGCGGCCCCCGGTATTGAAAATCGGCACAGATCATTCAGCACCGGTCCGCACAGCCGGCGCGATATGCCGTACCAGTCGAAGGTGATTGCGGCCGCCCTGGCGGCGGTAGCGGGCTTGGTCGACGAGCGAGCGGACAAGGTGGATGCCGAGACCGCCGATAGGTCGCTCTTCTCCCGCTGCATCCAAATCCGGCGCGTCGAAAGCGAGGGGATCGAAAGGCGGTCCATCGTCGATGAAGCTTATCCGGAGATGCCTCGTTCTCCACCGAAGCGTCACGATGATATTTCCGCCGGCCGAATGCGGTCCATGACCGTGCGTTACGGCGTTAGTGAAGAGCTCCTCGAGAATGACCAAAAGCCGGGACCGCTCGTCATCCGGCAGACCGCATTCGTGCGTGAACTCGTCGGCAAAGGCTTGCAGCCGGGTCAGCTCCGCATGCGCGGCACTGAGCGTGATCTTCGCTCTCATTGCCGATGGTCGCTCATCCACTGCTCAGACGCAGTCGTAAGATTCACCGGGTGACAGCGGACCAATTCTGACAAACCGCACGAATTTTGTCACACCGGCCCGCGGTTCCGGTTTTTGGACGCCCCGAGGACCGGCTCCGGGCGGTGCCGATTCCGAAGGTAGATCCGGACGTCGTCCGCGGAACTTGTTCGAGGGCTGATGGCCCACGCGAAGACGAGAATGGAATGCCGCGGCCAGTGAGCGGCAAGAAGAGCTATGCGGTGGCCTATCTGGATCCGTCAACAGCGCGCCGATCTCGTGTATTAATGAGACCGTGATCAACCGGGGAGGAAGAAATTGGGCGTGGCGCTGTGGTTGGCCGCGGCATTGTTGATCGCGACAGCGGGCGTTCCGCGGGCTGACGAGGTTGCGCCGATCGCACAGATCAAGAAAGTAACCGGGCAGGCGGCAGTTCTGCGCTCCGGGGAGCGCCGGCCGGCGAAGGTCGGGGACGTGCTGCTCGTCAAAGACGTCATCGAAACGGGTCCGGACGGCGCGATCGGCATCACCTTCATCGACAACACGGTGTTCTCCGCTGGTCCGAGCAGCCAGATCGCGCTCGACGAATTCCGGTTCGATTCTAGCGACTTCCGCGGCGCAATGCTGGCCGATATGCGTCAGGGAACCCTGGCGGTCGTCTCCGGCGACATTGCGCGGAGCACCCCCGGAGCGATGAAGGTCAAGACGCCGACCGCAATCCTGGGAGTGCGTGACACGACCTTTGCGGTGCAAGTCTATGGCGACCACTGATGATGTGGCGGACAATCCTGGCACTCGGCTCAATGGTCCTCCTCGCGGGTTGTCCCCGGCAGGCCTTGTTCGTGGTGCTGCCGAATGCCGAAGGCGGTGGCGTGGGTGCGATTACCATCGATGATGGGAAGACGATGACGGCGCTCGACCAGCCCTACGCCGCGGCAGAGTCGCGCGCCGACGGCACCGCGCCGACTGCAGAAACTCAGGAAAATATCAGCGTGATCTTCCGGAGCGCGATCGCGGCGCAGCCGATCCTGCCGCATCACTTCCGCCTCTACTTCATCCTCGGGAGCAACGAGCTGACTCCCGAATCCGAATTCGCCTATCGCGCTGTATTCGACGATATTAAGCAACGGCCGGCTTACGAGATCGAAGTAATTGGCTTCACCGACACGCTCGGCGATCCGCCCTACAACCAGGCCCTGTCGCTCGCTCGCGCGGCGGCGATCCGCGCCACGCTCGTTGGCGACGGGCTTGATCGACAGGCGATCTCGATTGCCGGCCGTGGCAAGCGCGATCTGCTCGTGCCGACCGCCGATCAGACCCCCGAGCCCCGCAATCGGCGCGTCGAGATCACGGTCAGGTAACACCTGCGCTACGCTCAATGCGCTCTACTGGCCACTCGTCGCAGCGCCAGGAGGGTCATGTCGTCCGCCTGCTCAGCGCCGCCGACAAAGCGGCTGACGTCGTCGATTACCGCCACAACGACGCCGCGGGCATCGACGATCGGCGCCTTCCCGAGCGCCGTTGTCAGCCGTTCCGAGGAGTAGAGCGTGTGGTTGGCGTTCTCCGCTTCGGTGACTCCGTCGGTGTAGAGCAGCAAGACCTCGCCCGGCTCGATCTTGTCGTGATCGATCGGATAGCGAAAGTCATCGACCGTGCCGAGCGGCGGACCGCCTTCGGTGACGAGCCGCCGCAAGCCGGTCTTGCCGCCGAGAATGAAGGGTGCGTCGTGCCCGGCACTAGCAAAATCGACCTGCCCAGATCCGAGGTCGAGAATCCCAGCGAACGCAGTTACGAAAATGCCGCCCTCGTTCTGCAGCTCCGCACTCGCCGCCGCCGTCTTCCGGTTGGCCTCCGCAAGGATGCGGTCGAGCGCCGGCGCAAATGTCAGCACGGCGTCACGGACGACCTCCTTAGTCATCGCCATCAACAGTGCTGCCGCAATGCCCTTGCCCGACACGTCGGCGATCAGAAAGAACAGGCGGTTGCTCCCTCCAATCAGCAGGTAGTCGTAGAGGTCCCCCCCGACCATTCGCGCCGGCTCGATGCGGGCATATACATCGATGTCGGGACGATCAGGAAACGCAGGAAAGCGTCGTGGCAGGATCCCCATTTGGATCGCCTGCGCCGCGGCAAGCTCGCCCTCCACCCGCTGCTTCGCCTCGCGTTCGTGGACGAGTTCGGTTTGCGCGGCGCGCAGGTTGCCGACCAGCATTACACCCAACGCGCCGAGCAAGGTCAGCACCGGAAAGGTGCTGTCGAAGAGGCGATCGGCGAAGCGGAACAGTGCCAGTTCGACGCCAAAAAGGGCCACCGCGATCGCGAGAGCGATAGCGACCGCCCGCACCGGGCTTGCGTAGCCGAGCAGCCAGATTACCGCGAGCCCGGCGGCGAGCGCCGCCGCGAGCTCGAACCAATCGAGAAACGGTGGGCGGCGGAGCAGGTCGCCAAGCAGGATCGATTCGATCAGCTGGGCATGGAGGTCAACCGCGCGGACAAGACCGAGAGGTGTTTCCCGAAGCCCGGCAATGTCGACGTGGGCAACCCCGAGCAATACTACGTGCCCCCGCAGCTCGGCTGGGTCGAACGCCGGATCGAGGACGTCCGAGGCCGAGATGTACCGTGCCAGTGACGGCGCGAAGTGGAGGATCGCGCGGCCCCGCCTGTCCGTCGGGATGGTGGTACCGCCGATCCTCACATCTTCGATCCCGAACGCTCCGGTGTCGATCACGATCGCCTGTTCGCCGCCGCCGACACGAACGACCTCGAGCGCAAAACTCGGGACGATGGTTTGTCGATAGGCCACGGCGAGAGCGAGCCGCCGGACGACGCCGTCGACATCCGGCTCGACCGCGATTTCCCCGGCAGCCGCCGCAGCGGCGCGGAGCTCAGGCTGACTTTGCACGATGGATTTGTAGCTTTTCAAGAACGGCGTCGGATCGTCTCCCGCCTGGCGGATCGGGGCGGAGTGGATCGGGTTTGAAGACTGCGCCATCTCTTCCCGGCTGGGGGCGAGCGCAAGCACCGTCGGGACTGCTGCCATTGCTTGGGCGAGGTCGCGGTCGCTCGGCGGCAGTTGCGCCAACGCGTCCGTTATCGCTGGAGGCAGGCCCGGCAGTTCTCGCGCGATCTCGGCGGGCGAAAGCCGATCTCCTTCGGCGAAGACGATGTCGATGCCGAGCACGCGTGGGTGCCCTTGGGCAATGCGGCGGACGAGCTCGGCCAGCAAGTGACGCGGCCATGGCCACTGCCCGTATTGGGCGAGGCTCTTCTCGTCGATGTCGACAATCGCCACTCGTGCCGAATCATTGACGCGCGGCCACACTTTCTCTACCAAGTCGAAGCCGCGCACGCGCAATTCGGTGATGACGCCCGGGTCGATGATGCGCAGCGCCAAGGCACCCGCGACCAGTACCAGTGCAGCCGCACGACCCGGACCACGCAGCAGACCGACGCTCCAGCCCACAGCGGGGATCGTGCGTCACAACTCCAATTCTAGCCCGTCATAGGCCGAGATCACCTCGACCTTGTGGCCGGGCCGGCTGATCTCCTCAAAGCGGATGGTGTCGGCGACGACTTCCTCGATCATGCGGTCGTCATATGCCGGCTCGTGGTGAAACAGCACGAGGCGCTTGACCTGCGCCGCCTGCGCCAGCTCGACCGCGACGACATTGCTCGAGTGACCCCAATCCTCCTTGACTGAGATCGTGTCGGCAAGCGAGTACATAGCGTCGAAGATCAGCACATCGGCATTCCGGTAGAAAGCAACGAACGGATAGGATTCGTCGAGACTGGAATATTTGTGCTCGCAATCGGTCGAATAGACTATCGACTTCCCACCCCGAGAAAAGCGGTAGCCATAAGATTGGCCAGTGTGGAATTGCCTTATTGAGGTTACCGAGAGACCGGCGATTTCGTAGGTGCGGTCGGGCTCGAGCGTGACGAACTCGATGGTTGAGCCGAGCTCGCGGAAATCGACGGGAAACCACGGGGCAGAATGCTGGGTGTGCAGCGCCTCGCTCAGTACATCGTGGCAGCCGTAAATGCGAATACGGTTGCCGGAAATATATGAAGGGGCGAAAAAAGGGAACCCCATAACGTGGTCCCAGTGGGGGTGCGACAGGAAGATATTGAAGCAGTGCTTGCGTCCCGGTCCATGCTCGCGCAGCACGTGGTTGCCGAATTCGCGCACGCCGGTACCGAGGTCGCAGATCACATATTCGTCGCCGCCGGTAGTGATTTCCACACAGCTGGTATTGCCGCCGAACGTGCCGCGTACTGAAAATGGCAGCTTGCTGTCGATGAACGCATCGATCGCCTGCTCGGTCTCGAGCGCCTGCCCGCGAGCGGCGAGCAGCGCGTCGCGGATCTTGCCGCGAACCGCCCGCTCCCGCAGCGGTGCCGGCAGCGAGCCGCGGGTGCCCCAGAAGCGGATACGTAACGGTCCAGCCGGTTCGGCCTCGGCCCGGGGAACCGCCGCCTGGGTTCGCGGCGCAGCCTGCCAAGCAGTGCTCGCTTCCTCGACGGTGGCGAACACCGGGACGACGTGCGAGAACCGGCTGATCGCGAAGATCTCGCTCACGACCGCGCGGAGATGGGCGACGGCGAGGTGCCGCTCTTTCGGCTTTTGGCGCGATGCGGTCATCAACGCCCGCAACCCGGCGCTCGATATATATTCGACCCCAGAAAAGTCAACGACGACGTCCGCGGAGCTGGAGCCGACGGCAGCAAGCAGCCGCGCCTGAAAAGCGGCGCTGGTGAGGTTGTCGATGCGGCCGACCGGAGCCAACACTAGGATGTTCGCTTGGCGCCTCTCGCCGATATCCACGGGCAGTCCCTGTCACAGCATTTTGCGGGTGCCATCTTCATAAGTTTGGCGGCGCGAGGCAAGGACTGCGGTTTGCCTCTATGGCGTAAGAGTGAGGCACGACACGAGGCCTATGTGCCCCGATCTGGTCTCTATCCCTCTGCCGCTTTTTTGTGCAGACGCGAAACCCACCGCGCCTGCCGACCAGAACAGGTTTTCAACCGAACTGTCCCCGGATTTTGGGGAAAACCGCGATCAATATCTTGTATCGTGCGTGGTTCAAGTAAAGTTCGCGCTGAAAAGTATTGATCCAAATAAATTACCCTCTTAAACTAGGTGATGGCAGAACACCGGTGCACGCAGACTTAAAAGGCAAAACAGGGACTTACAGAATACATCGAGGAAATATGTCAGAATGCAGATCGTTTTTGGCCCATCGGCGCGGCCCGTCTCGCAACAGCCTTGCCAGCAAATGGCAAGTGGACCATCGCCCATCGCGCCACGCGTTCAGTGACCCCGGCAACGGGCGGACTTTATCATTACCGGTGAGCCACGAGTTTCTCGACCGGGTGGATCGACGCTCTTAACCGTGGCGATCGTGGTCCAACCTGAACGCATCTCCGTCATCAGTTGACCCCGCTCGCGCACTCTGCGCGGCATCACCCTCGTCCGCTTCGCCCGGCGAGTAGGCCGCCAGGTTTCGTGATGGGCGCTTACCCCTGGCTCAGTGCGACCCCTTCGGTACACACATAATATTTCGCGAGCGTATTCGGCTTCTCCCATGTCGGGGGTGACCGTCGCTGCTCGACATGGTCGAGAAAGTGTCGGGTCATTCGGGCGAAATGCTCTTCGTGCCCGGTGCGCAGCGCGTCAGGTATCGACAACCTCCACTCCCGACCGAGCTTGACGAGACCGACGCCCGGATACACCGTCTGCAACGCGGCAATCCGACGCTCGATGGCAGTGGCTATGTCGGCGACAGGCACGATGTAGAGCTCTGACCGGTAACCCTCCGCCGCGCCCTGGCGAAGCTCCAGCCGCGCACGGCTGCCGCGATAGCACGCGGTGTGCGCATCGCCGCCCTCTGCCGCCTCCCAGTCCCACCGGGTCTCGACGGCAATGTGAACACCACGGATCTCGTATTGGAGGCGGGTATTGCAGAAGTATTCGAGCGCGTCTTCCCTGATACACGGCGCCAGATAGTCGGGCCAACTCGCCTCGCCGGTCACTTGGCGAAACTGCGGCGCACTGATCATCGTGGGCCACCTTCTCGCCGCATGAAGGCGGATATCGGTCCAGTAGTCGATCGCCTGGTCGGAAAATAATGTCGAATGGATGCGATCGATGAGGTGCGTGCCGACGTCAGCCAGCGACTCTTGCTGCGTAATGTCGAAAAACCATGAGGGCCGCAGGTTGGGCACACCGGCGACCTGCTTCATGATGTGGTGGACGCTCGCCGTCGTCACCCCGGGATCTGTGCGCGTTCCCGAAACCGGATCGCCGAACACTTCCGGATCTTCGCGCAGCAGACGCGTCAGAGTGGCGATGGTTGCCTGTCGCCCTCCTGACGACATGTCATACACGATCAGTCCTCGCTCGTCGGCTGCGTTCAGTGCTGCCTCCAGCACCGGCAATTCTTGACGATCGACGATCAGGGGCTTGTCGGCCAGCACATTGATGCCCGCCTCGACGGCGGCCAGAATCCGCTGAGCCTTACCGCGATTGCGGCCGGAAAAGATCGCGACAGCGCCGGGGCGCTCACGGCACATCCGCTCGAGAAAATCCGGGCCGGCATGGACCTCGAGCTGCCAGTGTGTGGGTTGTTCCTTGCGCGCGTTGAAGCGGGCAATCCGGCTCAGGTAGTCGGCAAGGTCCGGCCCGACCGGTGCATAGACGTGCACCTTTGAGGAGAGGTTCGGGTACATCTCCTTTTGCGCGAGCGCGGCATGAAAGTGGCCAGGATCGACGACGATCAAACCAATGTCTGACATTCGTCGCTCAGCGGTCGCGCAGTTTGGGGTCGAGGGCGTCGCGTAGGGCATCGCCAAAGAGGCTGAAGCCGAAGACGGTGAGGGCGATCGCGAGGCCCGGAAAGATCGCGATCCACGGTGCTGTCGAGGCGTATTCCTCGGCCCCACCCTGCAGCATCAGGCCCCAGGCCGGGACCGGCTCCTGTACGCCGAGGCCGAGATAGGAGAGCGTCGCCTCGGCAAGGATCGCCTGTCCGACAAACGCCGTCAGCAGGATCAGAAACGGTGCCATCACATTCGGCACCATGTGGCGCAGAATAATCCGAGAATGGCCAAAGCCGCATGCACGCGCGGCGTCGATATAGGGCACTTCACGGATCGACAACGCGCTCGATCGAACCACTCGGGCGCAACGCGGGATCAACGGGATCGTGATCGCGACGATCACATTGTGGACACCGGTGCCGAAGATCGCGACGACAGCCAGTGCCATGATGATCAGCGGGAAGGCCATCACGACGTCGAGCACGCCCTGCAGGTAGAGGTCGAGGCGGCCGCCGAAATAGGCGGTGCCGACGCCGAGCACCAGCCCAGCAACGCTGGCCACGATCGCGCAGGAGAAGCCGACGATCAGTGCGGTGCGCGCGCCGTAGATAATACGCGACAACTGGTCCCGCCCGAATTGATCAGTGCCCAGCCAGTGAGCCCAGCTCGGAGCCTCGGTCATTGCCGAGAAGTCATTGGCCGTCGGGCTGTAGGGGGCCATCCAGTCGGCCGACAATCCGGCTATCGCCGTGATCAGGACGATGAGCAACCCAAAGCTGCCGAGCGGCTGACGGCGGCAAAAGATCCATGCCCTGCGCAAGACCGATCGATGGAACACCGGCACATCATCTGCGATGGCGGGAATGGTGCGAGTAGTTTGGGCGGCGATCGTCATGACAGTTCACCCGTAGCGGATGCGCGGGTCGAGCCAGGCGTAGAGCAGGTCGACGACGGTGTTGGTGACCACAAAGGCGGCAACGACCAGCATCACCAAAGCCTGGGTCATCGTGTAGTCCTGATTCTGCACGGACTGAACGAACAGGCGGCCGATGCCGTTCAGATTGAACACTTGCTCGGTGACCACGAGACCGCCGATCAGGAAAGCGGCCTCGATGCCCATAAGGGTCACGACCGGCAATAGCGCGTTCTTTAGCGCGTGCCGGTTGATGATGATCTGCTCGACCAGACCCTTGGCGCGGGCGGTGCGGATATAATCCTCGCGCAACACTTCGAGCATAGCCGATCTGGTCATTCGCATTGTTACGGCGGATGTTCGGTAGCCGACAGTCAGCGCCGGAAAAATCACCATCGCTAGATTGCGCAGCGGGTCCCGCCATATCGGCACATAGTCGATCGGCGGCATCCACGGCGAGCCAAAGGCCGTCTGCGAGATGTTCAGGATCGCGAGGATAAACAGGATGCCGAGCCAGAACGACGGTGTCGCAAGACCGGCGATCGAGAACACGCGGATTGCCAGATCGATTGGGCTGTTCTGCTTCAAGGCCGAGATAGTCCCGAGCGGGATGGCAATGACGTTGGCGACGACGACGGCCATGATCGCGATTTCGAGAGAGACCGGAAAACGGGCGGCAATCTCGGTCAGGACGGGTTTGCCCGACCACATAGAAATGCCGAAGTCGCCACGGAAAAATCCCCATACGAAATCCACGAATTGCAGAAACACCGGGCGATCGAGGCCGAGTTGGGCATGACAGACCTGAACCGCGCGCTCATCAAATGTGCCGCCGCCCGAGCCGAGCCGCACGACACAGATGTCGCCCGGAATGAGGCGCATCAGCAGAAACACAAGGGCGGCCGCCCCGAGGAGGGTCGGGATTACCAGCAGTAGCCGTTTTATAATGTACCGGTACATCGCCTCTGTCCCATTAGCCGCTGCCACCGCTCGTCACCCCCGCAAAAGCGGGGGTCCAGGGGCAACCGTTGAAGCCCGGGGCCGTAGATTCCCGCTTTCGCGGGAATGACGGTAATGCAATAAAGGACAACATTGTTACCGGCCAATTTCCTACCGGTCCAGCCAGACTGTCGCCAAGTCCTGATTGAGATAGTGGCTTGGGCTGATCTTCCAGCCCTTGACGTACGACCGGTAGGGGATGATCCGATACCACCACAGCATCGGAAACTCGTGAGCTTCGCTGTCGACCACGTGTTTCTCGAACTCACGCATCAAGACGCGCTGCGTAGCGGGATCGGGCTCGCGCAGCATCCTCTGATAGAGATCGATCTCCAGCTGGTCGTCATACATTCCGTAATTTTCGGTATAGACCGACCGTGGCAGATATTTCTGCGTGTCCATCAGCGGATTGACGACACCCTCGCAATTGGCTTCGAGCACGACATCAAAATTGCCGCTGCGCATCGCCTCGAACCAAGGACCCGTCGGCACCACTCGCTGCGTGGCATGGAGCCCGATTTTGCTCCACTCGTCTATCAGCCAAGTACCGACATATTTGTAAGGCTGATCGACATTGCGGTTCAGCAACTCGAAGCTCAGTCCCTCGGCCCCCGCCTCTTTCAGCAACCGCTTGGCCTCGGCGCGCGATTTCTCGATGTCGGGCCAAAACCCGGCGATTTCCTGCAGCTCCTCCTTGGTCGCCGCCAGCGGCGAGCCCGGGAAGACAATGCCGCCGACGGTGTGGACATTGGCGATTTTGGCAAGCGCCGGGGCACCGTGCCATTGGTCGATAGCCAGTAGCAACGCCCGGCGGACCCGAATATCATCGAACGGCTTCTTCTTGTGATTGGGTGTCACCAGATTGCCGCAGTTCCAGTCGCTCTCTTGTACAGCAACCTTGTCGCCGAGATCCTTGACCAGCTGGTCGCGGGCCGCGGGGGGCAACCCGCGGAACTCCATAGCCGCCCGGTCGCCGCGGATCGCATCGACCCGCACCGCCTGCTTTTCGGCATAAATGCCAGTAAATCCGTCTAGTCTCGGCAATCCTTGGCGATAATAATCAGGGTTGCGCTCTCCCTTGATCGACTGGCCGATTTCGTACCCGGCAAACTTGAACGGACCGGAGCCCATAACGTTCTTTTCATACCAGCGCGGGTCCTTGTCGAGGATCTCCTTTTTGTAGATCCAGGCAAAGGGGTCGGCGAGCGCCGGCAGAAAGGCACCGGTGGTAAATTTGAGACGGAATACCACAGTCGACTGGTCTAACGCCTCGACCTTGTCGACCATGATATAGTAGCTCTCTCGCGCGCTGGTCGTGACTTCAGGCGGATGGATGATCGCGTTCCAGCTCGCCGCGACGTCGGCCGCGGTCAATGGCGAGCCGTCATGGAATTTGACGCCTTCGCGGATCCTGAAGGTGTAGGTCTTGCCGTCATCGCTCGGCTGCGGCATCGTCGTGCACAGATCGCACACGAAATCGGTGGTCGAGGACGGGTTGTCCGGGTTGATCCGGATCAAGGTGCTGTAAAAAGGTGCCGCGGTATGCACCGTCGCGTAGGTAGTCTCGCGGTGACCATCGAGGCTTGGCGGAGCATCGGCGGGGACCATGTAGGTGAACATCCCGCCCTGTTTCGGCGTCTCCTGCGCCAGCGTAGGCGTAGCCGCTGTGAGGATCGTCAGAGCTATTAGCCCTAATGCTATGATCATTCTCGCGCTCCCCGCTTATCGCCGCCGCGGTCCCAACACCTTACAACCGAACTTCGCTGCAGGCGACCCAGTGGGCCGGCCGCACTTCGCGCAGCTCCGGGCGGACCTGTTTGCAGCTTTCGACCGCCACTGGGCATCGCGGATGAAACACGCAGCCCGAGGGCGGGTTGATCGGGCTCGGCACCTCGCCTTGGACGGGCCGGAAATGGCGGGTCGCCTCAACCCCCGGATCGGGCACCGGCACCGCGGCCAGTAGCGCCTGAGTATAGGGATGGAGCGGGTTATCGAACAGCTCGTCGCACGCCGCGAGCTCGACGACTCGGCCGAGATACATCACCGCTACGCGCTGACACAGATGCCGCACGACCGAGAGGTCGTGTGCGATAAAAAGGTAGGTCAGACCAAACCGCTCCCGCAAATCCTCGAGCAGGTTGATCACCTGGGCCTGGATCGACACATCGAGCGCGGATACCGCCTCGTCACAGACGATAAACTCCGGTTCGAGCGCGAGTGCCCGCGCGATTCCGACACGCTGGCGCTGGCCGCCCGACATCTCGTGCGGGTAGCGGTCGGCAAATTTCGGATC
>Ga0306925_10003904_pt1 | contig 13331 bp, 12 predicted proteins | sample flu12Cox44000176_FD_203755 | JGI IMG/M metagenome (GOLD analysis project Ga0306925, IMG submission 203755) | Lab enrichment of tropical soil microbial communities from Luquillo Experimental Forest, Puerto Rico - flux8day.12C.oxic.44.000.176 (v2)... | ecosystem: Environmental > Terrestrial >... | reverse complement strand
CTCTCCACCTGTCGCACAATCCGCTCTCGACCGCGCGGCGTGAGACAGGCATTCTTATGCATGTTCATCCGGTTTCCCCTCGGAATCTGAAGCTTCAACAACCTCAGCTTCCTCGGTCGAAACCGGATGGACAACCTACTGAAAGCTCAAAGCTAGCTACCAACCGCACGCAAAATTGAATGGCGATGATGTGTGAAAAACTTAAAATGCAATGTCATGATCGCTCGTCGAATCGCACAAGTTCTGGTCGTCGCAAGTGCAGCCCATATATGGAGCTTGAACGGCGCTGCCGCGCAGCAGGTTCGCATGCGCTGGCAGGACTTCATCAACGGTCCGGACGGCGCGACACGGCTCGCCAGCCTGGTGAAAGCCATAACCAAGATGAAGTCGCTCGATGCGACCGATCCGGTTCAGGACCCGGTGAACTACCGCAGAAGCTGGCACTACTGGGCGAACATCCACGGCTACTACGGGAGCCAGAGCCCCGACGGCACCGTCGAAGACCAAATCAATTTTCTGCAAAGCCACGGCCTCGCCCGGGACGTGAAGTATTATGATGGGACTGCGGGCGCTGGAGCGCCGATCACCGATCAAACGCCCCCTGACGCCATCGCTCAGATGGTCTGGGCGACCTGCGAGCACGGAGATGACTCGAACTTCTTCGGCTGGCACCGCATGTATCTTTATTACTTCGAGCGGGTGCTGCGCTGGGCCGCAAACGACGATACGCTGCGGCTGCCCTACTGGGATTATACCGACTCGACGCAGGAGGCGATGCCCGTGGCATTCCAGGACGTCGCCTCGGTTTTCTACGACGCGAAGCGCCAATCGGCTCTCAACAACGGCAGCGCCACTCTCGACCCGAATGCAACGAACGTGAATGACGCTCTGAACGAGCCGGACTACCGCACGTACGAAAACGACATCCAAAACGGCGTCCATGCCTATGTGCACTGTACGGTGGGCCCCAGGTGTCCGGTCGCGCACATGGGAGATGTACCGGTGGCGGGAAACGATGCCGTCTTCTACCACCACCATGCGAACATCGACCGGTTGTGGGCCTGTTGGCAGCAGACCAACACGACACCGGCCGGTGCGTGGCAGGACCAGATGTTCAGCTTTGTCGACGAGACGGGCACCTTGGTGACGCGGCCGGTGAAGGATTTTCTGGACTCGACCACGCTTGGCTATGTGTATGACAACGTCAGCTCCTGCGCACGCCCGACGGCAACGGCGTCGGAACGCGTGGCATCGCCCCAGACCGTGACTCCTCCGCCCCCGCCAGCGACGGCAATGATTCACGCCACCGAAAGCATCCCCATCAGGAGCCCGACGACCAGCGTCAACCTGAATGTGCCGCCGACCCCGCTTGCAAGTCTTCTCGCCAATGCGCGTGCCGCGGCGACGAAGGTCCAGCTCGTCCTGCGCGACATCACCGCGGACAGCCATCCGGGCACGATGTTCAACGTCTACCTGGAGAAAACGGCCGATCCAGCGGACCGCCAATACGTCGGCACGATTTCGTGGTTCAGCGATTTCGGCCATCGCCACCAAGCCCACGGCGCGGCAGTGAAGAAGACGATGACCTTCGATGTCACTAATCAGCTGCTTGCACTCGGCGCCGGCACGACCGGACTGAGGACGGTGATCGAGGCGACCAACGGCCTCGTCTCCAACAATCCGGCGACGCTCTCGACGCTGCGTGAAGAGGCGGCGACCTCGTTCCAACCCGAGGCAAACCTGCGCATCGGCTCGATCGAGCTGCAAACCGTGTCGGCTGCGGGGTCAAACCGGTAGCCGAAGCCTGGTTGGTTACGTGTGGTGGGTGCCGCTGCCGGTACTCCCTCTCGACCGGCTGGCGTGGCACCCTGCGGACGGGCAGCCGCCGCATAATGGATCACGAGCGGACCGAGAATCCGCATATCTCCCCTCAGCACGCACCGCGCATCAGTGAAGTTTTCAAGCCCCACGATGCGGAATTCTCAATGGCCAACCTTTTAGTAATTTTACCGCAAACATTCTACACCGTTCGCAGCTGAATGGTCCGTACCCGCCTCGAAAACTTCTTGATCGGAAAATCAGCACGATGGCCGCCCGAACGCGGTAGACTATCCCTGATCGGCTATACGGCTGTGGCCTACGTCACGGTCTAGTTTTCAGGGTTAGATTCTAAAGGTTCGCGTCAAGCCGTAAGCAAGGAGCTTGTCGACTTCCTTCATGTCAACGATGCTATCGTGACACTACCGTGGAGCGGCGAAGCTTTTCACGATGTGATCGCATCTCAGCGGTTAGTATTGAAAGACATGACTGAAGAGGTGTACACGTCTATCAGCGGCCGAAACGCAAACCAGCAACTGTCCTGCAAGTCGACGGAGTAACGGCTATGGCCAAGCGACGAATGGCGAGGAAGCCCGCAAGAAAAATTATCTCGACGGTTCCACCGCGCAGGACGTGTGGCGCGATGGCAGTTCACAACCGCCTGCTGGAGGCGCATCCGCAATTTCGTGTGGCTCAGGGCCTGTTGGAACATGCAACTCTTCAGCGCATGACTGCCGCTTTTAGGTCTGAATTACCTCTCCCTGTAACCATTCCGACCGTCGTGCACGTGGTTTACTCTTCGGCGGCAGAAAACGTCTCAGAAGCTCAGATCAATAGTGAAATCATATCGCTCAACAAAGATTACGGCGCAAAAAATCCCGACAAGTCAAAGACACCAGCGGTTTGGGCGGGCCTCGTTACCGATACTGGCATCCAGTTTGCGCTGGCGAAGAGGGATCCTAACGGCAATCCGACTAACGGCATTACGCGAACAAGAACAACTAAGACCTCGTTTCCCGATGATGATTCGGTAAAGTCCACGGCTCAAGGCGGTGCAGATCCGTGGCCCAGTGACAAATATCTCAATCTGTGGGTATGTGCGCTAGGAAATGGATTGTTGGGTTATGCCCAGTTTCCCGGTGGCCCCATTGCCACCGACGGGGTCGTCATCCTGAACGCAGCATTCGGAAACACCGGCACCGCAACGGCTCCCTATAATCTTGGTCGCACTGCGACGCATGAAATTGGGCACTGGCTAAACCTACGCCACATCTGGGGTGACACAGAGGATTGCAGCGGCACCGACTTCGTCGACGATACACCCAACGCGCAGCATCCGAACTTCGGTAAGCCGACATTTCCTCACATCTCATGTACAAACGGACCCAATGGCGACATGTTTATGAATTACATGGATTATGTCGACGATGCCGCCATGTTCATGTTTACGGCGGGGCAGGTGGTGAGGATGCATGCCACACTAGCTGGACCGCGGGCGCCACTTGTTGCGAACGCTCAAAACCTGGTCAGTTAATGACGGACAAAATCGATCCGGTGGCACTGTCGCAAAAGTGGGTCCACTCTCACGAGGAGGACACCGCGGATGAAATGGTGTTCCGGCCAGCTTCCCATACTTTCCCCCCCTCGCGTGGCCGCAAGTCCTTTCAATTGGAACCGGACGGAAAGCTTTTGAAATTTGATATCGGGCCGGGGGACCGGACAGTGGAGAGCGAGGGCCGCTGGCAACTTGATCCCAGTAACAATCTAATTTTGGAGCCGGCGAAGGCCGCCGCATCTAAGTCAGTCATGCAACTGCTTCAGGTTGATCGCGATAAGCTGATTGTAAAGAAATAATGATTTCAGAGTCCACAAAAAACGTCATCAGTCTTCTGTTATCCGAAAGCAACTAAACTAGCGCTAACCAATCTCAATTCGACCCCAGACAGGGCTTCAAAGACAGCGGAAAACCTCGTCGTTTTCAGCTCATCTGGCCGCACAGCTCGCTTTGATACAAGCGCCTCTCCGCGGAAACGAAGCCATCTTCATAATGGGATCATTTTTCTTCTCGCTCTTTATCATGCTCCGCGTTGCATTCGCCCCCATCGAGCGTTGCGCCTGCGTCTCTGTCATTCCGGCGCGGACGGCATTTACTCTTCCGCGCGCAATTGCATTTATCGTGTACTGCCCGCTCATGCGATCGATGAAAGCGCGTATGCTTCCAGCTCTTGCATTGGCCGGCCCGATGTCGCGGACCGTCGGCTGGCCGCCATCGAACCATGTCTCCTGCCACCAATGTCCAGAGGTTGCATCCTTCCATGACAGGTAGCCGCCGCGCAAAACCTGCCCAGGCTTCGTGATCGCGCCCGTATATGAATACCTGACACCCGAAGCCGTAACTGGATCGAAATAATTAGGTGTATAGAAATCTGACACCAGGACACTATTGACACTGTAGGCAAAGTCGGCGGCCTCGCATGGGTCACAGACTTCGACGAGGAAGCTCACGCGCCCCTGTTGCGGTTGCGGCGAATCACCTGTCGTTTGTCGGTCACCACATGGATCAACCAGCATTTCGCGCATTTCGTGATTCGCTGTCAGCGACCATTCGTGGTTCGCAGGGGGTCTGGAGTCATTCTCGAGTCGCTCGCTGAGAAACTCGTAGACCATTAAAGTCAACTAGCGGGTACACTGATTTGGATTGCGGGCCACAGTCTAGTAGCAGCACTAGCTGTGCTTGCCGCTCAATTCTGCGAGTCCAAAGAAAGCGCGCCTGAGGCCAAATTCACACCCGGCATGCCGCGAGCCGGTGGCTCGCCATTCCAGGCTAGTTATAACGCCAACGCCAAAGGGCCGGTAACATATCGCCTAGTCCACGGTCTCGACGTAGTAGCCAGCATCCCGATGTCAGCAATCGGATTCCGGCATGTTGGTCGCATGCTACAATGTGGAGCGGACAAAAGTTTGACTTTTCCGTTGGATTGTCGGCTTTGGACTCAGACGGTCCAGAATATTCTATCGGTCTTGCTCACAGTCTCGTGAGCGAGGGTCAGGGAGTACTGTCAGGTCTCTGATAGGCTGCGGTAGATACTTGAACAGAGGTCCAAATGTCCGCCGCTTACAGCGTCGGAACCGATCTCGGGTTTTCCAAACGGATCGGCCCCGCGGGATAGCTGAAGGAATCCCCGTCAGACACGTGCCCATTGCGGTCGACCTCGATCGTGACGCCGGAAATTTTCTCTTTGTCGATGGTCAGTGTCATGAACCCCCAGCGTTTATCAGTGAAGTATTTAAGCATGGCGCCGGTATCGGGAGCTTTCTTGTTAATGCCGGTGTGCACCGCGTGAAGATTGTGATAGCCACCGTTGCCGGTGACAATGAACGGCGTCGGGCCGTTCTTAGCGATGGTTTGTTCAATGCGCTGATAATTGTGGACGTGTCCCGCGAGAACGAGATTGGGCACGCGGCCGGTGTCGCGGATGGCACTTTCCAATACGTCCGCCATTTTCGAGCTGCCGCTATGATAGACGTCGAACGAATAGATCGGGTGATGCAGGGCCAGGATGAATGCCCGATCGGTCGGCGCGGTAGCGAATTCGTTCGTAACCCATTGTTGCTGTACCGAGTCAATGGAGCCGCCTTCCGGCACGTTCGTGTACATGCCGACGATCGTCGCCATCGGCGTGATCAGCGTCCAGTAGACGTTGGGAAGATTGAGCTGGACCCGTGGCGCATCTTTTGAAATCGGGTCCACGTCCGGGTTCGCCTGCATGAAGTAATCGACCCAGCCGTCGAGCGAAGTCTGCACCGTCGGATCGTCCACCTCACCGTCATGGTTGCCGGGAATGGAAAAAATCGGCACTTGATAGTGGGAATAGGGCTCATAGAACTGGGGGTAATAGTCGTCGTGCATTCCGGTGTAATAGACAACATCGCCGACGTGATAGCAAAATAACGGCTTGCCGTCCCGGCCGCTCTCCAAGTGAGCGATCATCTGCTCGGCGACGTTGTTTTGAAACTCGCCATCCTGAACACCGCCGGTATCTCCGACCACATGAAACACCATCGCTTCGGCGCCAGTGATCTCCTGCGCAATGTCCGTGAAATGTTGGCTGATGTCATAATGATAGGGCGGCACATCGAGCGGCCGTGGCAAAGGCTGGAAGCTCACGTTGCGGTGGGAGACCGGATTCAGCGGGCTCACACCGGAATGGGCTTGCGAATTCCCCGGCTGCGGACGCGCCCGCACATTGCCCGGCCGCATCGCGTTGCCCGACTGTGGGGCATGGCCGGCAGGACGCGCTGGACTCGCCGCATGCTGCGGATTAGTGGATGCACGTGTTCGCTTTCTCGTCTTTCGTGTCGGCATTGTTTTCCCCTCAGGTGAATCTGGTTTGTCTTCCCGGCGGGAGCGCCATTTCAATTGCGTGCCAAATCTAAAGCCCGCTGCTCGAGGCCGCTGTGCCGCACCGTCACGCTACTGAAAACTCGCTTAATATAGCCGATCTGATGAATTGGGACAGCCCGGCTATCCAGTTTGGTTAATTTCTGCCTTGGTGAGTCGAGTGATAACAGACGTTGAACAGGCTTAGCTTTTCAGCCTTTACGCCGTGGCCGCCCACCATTATTTTCTGAACAGTTGCCGGCATCAGCTAGTGGGAATCGGCGGGGCCGTCCGGATTGGCGGAGTCGTCCGGTACGTGGTCGTTCTTGCGATCCTCCTCGACCAACGGGCCCACTGCGTTGCCCGGAGCCCGAAATCCAACGATGCCGACGTGGCCGTGATTGTTTCCAACCGTGGGGGAAATAACTAAATACATTTTCTGGAGGTCTGTGATGGCGAATGAGGTCCCTTCGTTGGACGACCGGGTCATGCCCGCCCATAAATTGGAGTTGACGCCTGAAGAAGCGGAGTTTGCCGCAACGCAAGGTCGCGAAGCTGATGATCCTGTCCCTGACCCGTCATCTCTGAGCGATGAAACGCTCGAGGAGGAAGCTGCGCCTCCGCCTCAACCGGCTGATGCGGGTCCCAGCGTGAAATGGCCGGCAAATGACAAAGACGCACCCGATTATCGGCATTTATCAACTAGCCAGATATTGGTGGATTCGACATTCCGGCTGACACCCGACGATATCGAGCTGGTCCTGAGCGCAAACCGGTTTGACCCGCACGGCAAGTTCAAAGGCGACGATGCGACCCAGAACGAGGTGATTGCAATCGCCATGCGCGGTTTGATGCTCGGGCAGGGTAGGAATGAGATCGAAAATGCACGGTCAGTGGAGGTGATCGATGCTCGCCCCGATCACAGTCAATTCCGCTGCGTCGTCGGATTCTACATCAGAACCCAGGATCCCGGCACAAGAACGTTGACATTGTACTCCGGCTCGACAGTGCCAAACCCAATGTTGATGAAGGCATATTTCGACAAGGTTGCTGCTCATGCGCATGAGCCGTTCGAGAAATGCAACATGCTGCCGACCGGCTGCTACGTTTGCCGGGTGGATCACCACAAGGATATTGAACCGGCCTTGCGGATGGCCGAGCCTGACGACCTGAAGAGCGACGCCACATGCACGGTGCAGCGGACGTTCAATGATCTCACCTACGGCCTCGACGACCTTTGGGATATCGCGCACCCGTATGACAATGTACATTGTGCTTACGCGACTTTTTATAATGGAAATTGGCGGGCGTCATTCTCGTCGGAGGGCTGCATAACCGTGCGCGGCAGACGCACTCCGACCGATCAGTGGGCCAAGTTTGAGGCAGTGCTGAACAAGATCGGCATGCAGCGCAGGTGCGATCTGGTACTTCTCACTGGCAGGGACCTTGCGGTGGCATCGAAGTTGCGCGGCACCAATCAAGCGGACAACGCGGCGGTTGTGCAGCGCGAGCTCGTATGCCTTCGAGCCGGATCCACGGGGGAGGAAGTTCGCCGGCTGAGGTCGAAGCTCGGACTTCCGGACGGTACCTATTTCGGCGCTAACGTGAAAAAGCACCTGGCGGACAAACAATCAGCTATGTCGGCCGGAAAGGAAATCGACGGGATCTATTCGCCCGCCCTCGACGCACAATGGGGCTGGGGCGTCTTGACGGCAGTGGCGTGACGCGGAGCTGCCGCCAGCGCCCGAAAAATTTCTCGTGTGTTTCGAATTGCGAGCCGCAAACCGGACGTTTCGTATGCGCTGTTCAGTTATCAAAATGGGATGGTTGTTTCTCTCGGGCACGAGGGGAATGAGATTGCGTACGCGCCGAAGAGGATCGACTGTTATGCCGTGACGCAGGAAAATTTCGGGCTCGGCGAGAACGGCACAAAATTTAAGCTCACCCGAGGCGCGCTCTCTTCCGTATTTGCTATCAGCACAACGCCGAGGCGCCGGACTTCGATCTCGTACCGTTACGCGACCCCGCTGCTCGGCGAATTTTCCAAGCACGATCCGGGTCTGCGCGACAGGCTTCGCGAGCCGCTGTGTTTTGTTGATCGGGTCTCAGAGCTCTGGCAGCGAGGGCAGCCGGAAACAGAGCCGCCGGGCGTGCCCTTCGGCTCCATGGTGGAAGTGCTCAAAAGGCGGCCTCTCAGTCGTCCTCGCCTCTAATGATGCGGTCGAGGGCGGCGAAAATGTCGGCGAATTTTTGCTCCTGGGCCGTGTACACTTTGCTGCGATCTTCCAAGAGCTTCTTCGTGTGTTTTGCATGGGCGCGGTCGAGGGTGCGCGCAGCTTGTCGATGTCGTCGCTGGCTGATTTTCCCGACGTGAAGAACGCGTACAGCGCGGCCTTCTTTTCGTCAGCATCCTTTCCGCCATCACGCAGCACAGACGCTTGGATGATGGCCTGGCTCACGATCCGCATCACCGCCGCCACCCGATTCGGCTTGCAAAGAATGACCCCCTCGCGTACTACGCCAGTTGTCGCCGGGTAAGCTCACCCGTAACTTCAAGCTTCTTCATTCGAGCTTCAATCAAAGCAGTGATGATTGATGGCGTTGGGTACTTTGTAAAAGACTACAAATGCAGAGTAATCTTTGGACGAATAGGCAAGGTCACCGGGAAACGAGTACGGCGAATAGTTATGCCGAGAGGGGTGGGCGTTCATTGGCGGCGACGGAAAAATCCGCGCAGGCCACCGCGCCATACGATCGCGCTGACGATGACGAGGAGAACCACAAGATAGACGACTTCCAGCGATCCATCTCCGCGATCCGGCGAGACGCCAAACAGTCGTTCGATGAAATCCATGATCTGCTCTCACGTTGGCCCCGGCTGCTTTCGGTGAAATCTGCTCGAGCAGTAAGAATCGGGGCTGTCAATTCGAAGCGTCCGCTGCCTTTGCCTAAAGCCCGGGCTGAACGCGGATCTGGAGTCAATGGCGCGGCGCCATCCCACCGGATGCGGCATCATGCGACGATGCTGCGGTCGTGCCCCCTACGGACGACGCGATCGGCGCGGCACCAGACTCGGAAGGTGCGGGTCCCGCATTGATCGCACCGATCGCCGCTGCCTGCGCCAGCACCTCGGGCGGTGGATTCGCCCCGCCCGGAGCCGGGGCCGGGGCTTGCCCTCGTTGCCCGGCCTGCCCCGGTACTCCTGAAGTGCTGATGCTGGGCGCAACGTCGCCGCTCTCGATCTCAATGGTGATCTTGGTCACAGTTGTCTCCATTACGAAAGGATCGCGTATCTGCCCTCGAACGTGACCGTCGCGTTGGTCAGATTCGTCACCGTGAGCCAGTAGGTGCAGTGGGTGGCGTCCGTTCTCTGAACGGCGACAGACCAACTCACCTCCGGCACGCCTTGAGGCGACGTCGGCATCATGTACCAGACGACGTGCCACGTGGTCGGCCAATTGAACGTGAACCATCGCTGTGTTTGATTGGCGGTCAACGTTCCGGTGAATTGCACGCCAGTCGTCATGACTGTCTCCCGTCAACGAATGAACCCGCTACTATCAATACCGGCTCAATATGCAATAGCGCCCCTCGAAGCTGACGGCGGTGGCGGTAAGGTTCTGCACGTTCAGCCAGTACGTTACGAACTCGGCGCTCGCGCGCTGCACTTGAACCGTCATAGTGATTTGCGCGGCTGTGCCGGGCGTCGTCGGCATCACCGTCCAGATCACGTGCCAAGTCGCCGGCCAGTTGAATGTGAACCATCGCTGAGTCTGGTTGGCCGTTAGATTTCCCGTAAACTGGACTCCGCAAACCGGGGCGGTCATCCACCCATCTACCGGGATTTCCCATATGCCCCGATTACGGGTGCCGGCACGGAGCACCCATGCATGCGGGTGAAAGCAGAGATCGCCCACATAGCAATTGGGCAGGCCGTTCGAGAAATCTGCCCAGTGAGCCCCCGCATCCAGGCTCTGAGAAACGCCTCGGTCCATCGCTACCCAGACGCGGCTCGGGTTGCGCGAGTCGATCTCGATGGCGTTCACAGGGAGACTGGGAAGCCCGGCCGAACAATCGGTCCAATTGGTTCCGGCGTTGTCCGACCGGTAAACGCGGCCTCCGTTGATGGTCGAGTACGTAGCCCAGATCCGGTTGAGATTGGAGGAACTCACCAGCAGATCGCTGACATTGGCCGCGGCGCGGGGCGTGGTAAGCGAAGACAACGCCGTCCAAGCAGCGCCGTTCCAGCTAGTATGAAACAGTCGCCCATCGGTGACTCCGACGTACACGTTGTCGGCGTTAGGAATGCAGGTGGCGCTTGCCGTGGCCGCGCTCGGAAAAGCGATCCGAGTCCAGACCGAGCCATTATTCCTGGAAACATAGAGGGCGCCGCCGCCGATGGTCACAGTCGTGCCGTTGGAATCCGTACATCGCATCGGCGGATAAAACAGGCTGCCTTCCCCCGCCGGGATGGGTGGAGTGATGCCGGTCCAGGTTCCCCAGTCTCCGCTCGAATTGGAGACCTCGGGACTCATGTCGTAGTAGGTATGGAAGACGGTCCGTGGATCATTGTAGTTGACTGCAACAAAGCCGCCATCCCCGTCGGCGACATGGTCCCAGGAGGGAGAGCCGACCCAGCGGTCGGTCCCGTTGTCCTGGGTTCCACCGATAAGCCAACGCGAAGAACCGACATTCTGGGCGATGTACTCGAATTCCGAGATGACAAGTCCATTATTGCAGTGGATCCAGCTGTTGCCTCGGTCGGGGCTGCGGAAGAGCCCGCCATCACAGCCAGCATAGATCGTGTTTGGATTCCCCGGCTCGAAGGCGATCGCGTGCTGATCGGGATGGATGGCGGCTCCGGTATGGTTGGAGATCACGGTCCAGTTCCATGTCGTCCCGGAGAGCTCGCCTCGATAGGCCTCAATGGCCCCAAGGAATACCTGGTCGTCACGATCCGGCGCGGCGGCGCAATACCAGTCGTACCATGCCTGACCGGTACTGACCCCGGCTGGGAGCGAGCTTGCCGCGATCCATGTTCCTGCGGCGCGGCGCCACAAATTTGCATTCGACCCGTTGGCGCCCCAGGCATAGGCAACCGACGTGTTCGACGGCGCGATCGATACGGCGATACGGTCGAAGGAGGCCGGCGCTCCCGGCAGCGCGACCGTCACCCAGGTGGTGCCGTTGTCAGTCGATCTATGGATTCCATCTGAGCAGGCCGCCAAGATCTCGCCCGATCCGAATGCGATTGCCCACGTCCGCACGGAACGCCGGTTCGTCCAATTCGCGCCGCCATCGGTAGAGACGTAAAGACCGCCGGTCGTGGCGGCGACGAGGCGATTGGTATCTGCCGGATCGACCCGCAGATCGTAGAATCCCTGGCCGATGAAGGGATTCGTGCACAGGGGGCTCCAGGTCGTGCCACCGTCGGTCGAGCGCAGAATGCCTACTCCGAGCCACGACCACCAGTTGCCTTCGCCGGTTCCGCAGTAGGCGATCGAAGGATTGGACGGACTGAACGTGAGCGCGCCGACTGTTGTGGTCTCCTGGTAATCGGTCCGGGGCGCCCAGGAGACGCCACGATCAAAGCTTTCCCACACACCTCCATTCGCCGCCCCGCAAAGCAAATGGGGGGGGTTGTGAGGATCGACCGCGATCGCGGCCACTCGCCCCGAGACATTGACCCGAACCGCCGGATTATACGTCTGGCCATTGGGTATCGTGGCGGGTCCCAATGTGCGCCACTGTGGACCAATCCCGGTCGGAGGACCGGTCTGATGGACGGCGGCGATTTGCTGCCGGGCTATGGTTTCGGAGGGTGAAACCTCAGCCGGAGGACCCCCGCGGAAATCAGGGGCCCTCGCCGGGAACATGAATTTTTCCGCGCGTGCGTAGAACTGATCCTGCACCTGGTCCGGCACGGCCGCATCCACGACCGCGCTCGCAAGACCCTCATAGCCGCGCGAATCAAGCAAATGCAGCAGACGAAGGAGCGCTTTTCCGCCAGGAATAGTTCGGCTCGTCAGTGGCGGGGCAAGTTCTTGACCTGGCCTGGGAGCCGCCAGCCGTTCGTCCTGAGCGCTCTCCACGGACCCCTCCTACGAACTTTTATTTGACGTCCTGGTCCGGCTTGTCTTCGTTCGGGCTGCTGCTCTCGTTGTCCTTATTGTTCCCGGCCTGATCATTCTTCCCGGCGGCCGGGTTCAGCTCCTCGGGGGAGGTGCCGGGCGGGAGCCGTTTCCGAAGAAATTCGCGCAGTCTTTCCGCGGCGTGCCCGCCCTCGGGAGTAGAATTAGGCCTTTTGTCTGGACCACTCATCCACGCAACTCTGGCCCATACACTTATCAAAAAGAGTATTTGATCAACGGTGTAAGCTCAAACTACACCTTTACACCCGCGCAAAGCAAGTCGCCGCTTCTAGTCGCTTCCTGACAGGCCACTCCCGGAGTTGGGCCGCAGTCATTTGCCGAAGCGTAGTCTGCTGGCGTTACACCGCAATCAGTTCCGCGCAAAGAAATCAATCTCAGAGTGGGCTCCGCGGTGCTTGGAGATTGCGGCGGGATGCCGTAGGGTCTCTGTCACGCCGCTGATCTTGTTGTGCAGGCGCGGCAAGCTTGCTTGGCGGGTTAAGCCTCCCGGAATCGAGCTTCCTTAATCACGTGCCGGACCCATGAAGCGCGTGCGCAAACCGCCCAAATCCGGGACTGCAGCCGCCGGGCAAGGAAGCCGCAGCAAGAAAGCAGCGGGGCGCGTGGAAGAATTGCGGCAATCCGAAGAGCTGCCGGGATACGAGGCTGCATCAAACGAAGACCGTCAGCTTCCCGCCACGGCAAAGCCATCACAAGAGCTGGACGAACGCTCCCTCGCGCCAAGGGCGCCATCCCAATCTTCCATCGACCTGATCGCGGCAGTTCGGTATGGACAATTGGTTCAAGCGGCTTACGAGATGTATTACGCCGATCCCAACAATATCACGCCGGCTCAACCGTCGAATTTTCCGCGCGGCTTTCGCCTGTCGGCCTGGATTCACATGCGGGACTTCATCCTTGGGAGCACAGGCCCGAAGTTTTACGGAGTGATTGCTCAGAGCGAGGCCAATACGAATCAGTTCGTCCTCGCAATTCGTGGA
>Ga0306925_10003902_pt1 | contig 13334 bp, 11 predicted proteins | sample flu12Cox44000176_FD_203755 | JGI IMG/M metagenome (GOLD analysis project Ga0306925, IMG submission 203755) | Lab enrichment of tropical soil microbial communities from Luquillo Experimental Forest, Puerto Rico - flux8day.12C.oxic.44.000.176 (v2)... | ecosystem: Environmental > Terrestrial >... | reverse complement strand
CGACGAAATAAATCTCCCCGGGGGACTGGATCTCTGCAACTATAGGGAGAGCCCCGCGTCATGATCCGACAAATCGCTCCCCAAGACTGATTTTTTCCGCAGCCTGCTAAGCGAGATCATCGGCGCGTATCACCGCACGGTAGCCGACGCGATCGGCCGCTTCGACGGCTTTGTCGCAAAGTATATGGGCGATGGCGTCCTGACCTATTTCGGATACCCGCAGGCGCATGAGGACGACGCCGAGCGGGCGGTGCGCGCGGGTTTGGCGGTTATCGAGGCCGTGGCGCGGCTCGAGCTGCCCGAGCGCCTGGCGGTGCGAATCGGCGTCGCCACGGGGCTGGTAGTGGTCGGCGAGCTGATCGGCGAGGGTACGGCGCACGAGCGAGGCGTCGTCGGCGAGACGCCCAACCTTGCCGCCCGGCTGCAGGCGCTGGCAGAGCTGAACAGCCTCGTCATCGCCGATGCGACGCGCCGGCAGACTGGCGCCTTGTTCGAGGTCGAAGATCTCGGGACCCAGCGGCTCGCCGGTTTCGCCGATCCGCAGCACGCCTGGCGCGTCGTTGCCGAGAGCGGCGTCGTCAACCGGTTCGAGGCGTTGCGCTCAGGCACCACCCCGCTCGTCGGACGCGAAGAGGAGTTGGACCAGCTGCTGGCCGCATGGCAGCGGGCGAAGACCGGCGAGGGGCGGGTCGTGCTGGTCTCCGGCGAGCCCGGCATCGGCAAGTCGCGGCTCGTTGCCGAGTTGGCGCAGCGCGTGGAACCCGAGCCGCATATCCGGCTGCGGCATTTCTGCTCGCCATATCACCAGGACAGTGCGCTGCATCCGTTCATTTCGCAGCTCGAACGCGCCGGCGATTTTGCCCGTGACGACGCGGCCGAGGAAAAGCGCGCCAAGCTCACCGCGCTGCTCGGTCCCGCCGCAGCAAGCGCCGACGAGATCGAGCTGATTGCCGAGCTGCTCTCCCTGCCGAATTCCGTCGCCGCTCTCAATCTCACGCCGCAGCGCAAACGGCAGCGGCTGCTGGAGGCGCTGGTTCACCAGCTCGAAGGCCTTGCCCGCGATAGGCCGGTCTTGATGGTGTTCGAGGACGCCCACTGGAGCGACGCCAGCTCGCGTGAATTGCTCGGCTTGATCATAGACCGGGTGAAAGACCTGCCGATCGCACTGCTCGTAACCTTTCGTCCGGAATTCGCGCCCCCCTGGGGCGACCGGCGCTATCTTTCGGCGCTGACCCTCGATCGGCTGAGCGGGTCTGAAGGCGCGACGCTAGTCGAGAATCTGGCTGGGAATAGAGCCCTTTCGCGCGACGTAATCGGAGAAATCGTCGAGCGCACCGACGGTGTGCCGCTGTTTGTCGAGGAGCTGACCAAGGCGGTCCTCGAAAGCGCCGACCCTGGGGATCGGCTCGCCATCCTGACGGCAAGCCCGACGCCGTCGCTCGCCATTCCCGCCACCTTGCATGCCTCCCTGATCTCGCGTCTCGACCGGCTCGGGACCGCTGCGAAAGAGGTGGCGCAGATCGGCGCCGTGCTCGGGCGCGAGTTCAGCTATGAGCTGATCCATCACGTCGCTCGCCGACCGGATCTCGAAACCGCGCTCGCGCAGCTGACCGACGCCGGTCTTCTGTTCCGCCGCGGGCTGCGGCTGGCATCCTCCTATCTGTTCAAGCATGCGCTGGTGCAGGGCGCGGCTTACGGCACACTGTTGCGTCGCCGACGGCAGCAGCTGCATGGCCGGATCGCGGCGGTTCTGGAGCAGGAGTTTGCCGACCTCGTCGAGCGTCAACCCGAGCTTCTCGCCCATCATCTGACCGAGGCCGGCGACACTAAACGCGCCGCAGCGCAATGGCTGAAGGCGGGGCAATACGCGGCAGAACATTCGGCTCATATCGAAGCGATCGCGCACCTGGAGCGTGGTCTCGCCCTGCTGCAATCGCTGCCCGATACCGCGGAACGGGACTCGCTGGAAATAGACCTGCAGTTGGCATTGGGCATGTCGTCGATCCGCACCAAGGGGATGATCGCTCCGGCCGTAAGAGAAGCCTACGGCCGGGCCAGCGAACTTGCCGAAAAGCATCGCGATCAGCGCCGGCTCTTCCAAGCGATTTACGGAATCTATCAGCACAACGTCGGCTCCGGTCGGATCTTCGCAGCGCGCCCGCTGGCGGAACGGCTTCTGGCGGTGACCGCGCATGACGACGCAGATCCAGGACTGCGCCTGCAGGCCCATCACGCCCTTTGGACTGCACTCGTCATCGGCGGGGAGCCGGCAGGCTGTCTTGAGCACTGCGAAATCGGGCGTCGGCGTTACGACCCGGAACGGTATCAGTCGCACCGTGACCTCTATGGCGGGCACGACGCTGGCATGTGCGCTTGGACGCTCGCCGGCCAGGCCGAGTGGCTGTTGGGCCATCCGGACACGGCGCTGACCAGCTCGACCAGCGGGATAGCCTTGGCGGAGCGCATTTCGCACCCGCCGAGTCTGAATATGGCGCTAAGCTACGCTGCACAGCTGCACATCTACCGTCGTGAACCCGAACTGATTCTGGACCGGCTCACCGCGGCCGAGGCGGTGGCGGTCGAGCAACGACTTTCGGTATTCTTAAATCCGCAAATCCTGCGCGGCGCGGCTTTGCTGCTGCTCGGCCAAACAAAGGAGGCCATCGCGTTATTACGCGCAGGACTGCCACCGGGAAGGACCGGCGGAATACGATCGCTCGGGTTCGCTTTGTTGACAACAGCCCTGACGGAGACGGGCGAGTACCCAGAAGCAATGACCCTGATCAGCGAGGCCCTGCAAGGTGTTGGAGCGACTGGCGAGGGATTCTGGACCCCGGAACTCCACCGCAGCCGTGGCCTGGTGCTCCTCGCGCAGAACAAGCTCGCCGAGGGCGAAGCCGCGATCCGCCAGTCGTTAGAACTCTCCCATAAGCAGCAAGAAAAGTCATGGGAGTTGCGCGCCGCGACGAGCCTGGCCCGGCTGTGGGGCGAGCAAGGCCGGCGGGCGGAGGCGCGCGAGCTTCTCGCCCCTGTTTACAGCTGGTTCAGCGAGGGTTTCGACACGCCCGATCTCAACGAGGCGAAGGCACTGCTCGACGAGCTCGGGGGAGCCTGATGGACGTAGCGGCGTGGCTGCGCGGCCTGGGTCTCGAGCGATATGCGGTCACTTTCCGCGACAACGATGTCGACGCCGAGGTGCTCCTGCAGCTGACGGCCGACGACCTGATAGGACTTGGCGTCACCTCCATCGGCCATCGCCGCGAGCTCCTGGCCGGCATCGCCGCGCTTTGCGCCGAGGCTCCCGTCGTCGCCACGGCGGCCCCGCCCACCGATATACTGGTGCGAGCCGACGCGGAGCGGCGGCAGCTGACCGTGATGTTCTGCGATCTGGTCGGCTCGACCGAGCTGTCGTCGCGCCTCGATCCCGAGGATTATCGAGAGGTCATCGCTGCCTATCACCGCGCGGTCAGCAAAACTGTCACCGCGCTCGACGGGTTTGTTGCGAAGTACATGGGCGACGGGGTGCTCGCCTATTTCGGCTATCCGGGGGCGCATGAGGATGATGCGGAGCGGGCCTTCCGCGCGGGGCTGGATATCGTCAACGCCTTCGCCGGGCTCGATATCAAATCCGTCGAGCTGCGAGCGCGGGTCGGAATCGCTACCGGGGTGGTGGTCGTCGGCGATCTGATCGGCGAAGGCTCGGCGCAGGAACAATCGGTCGTCGGCGAGACACCCAACCTCGCCGCCCGCCTGCAAGCCCTGGCCGAGCCCGACACGGTCGTCATCGCCGCGGCCACGCGGCGGCTGGTCGGCGATCTGTTCGAGTACCGCGATCTCGGCAGCGTCGAGGTCAAAGGCATCGCCGCACCGGTGCCGGCGTGGCAGGCATTGCGGCCGAGCGCCGTCGCGAGCCGGTTCGAGGCGTTGCGCGGCGCCGCATTGACCCAGCTGGTTGGCCGTGAGGAGGAGATTGACCTGCTGTTGCGCCGCTGGGCGCGCGCCCAAGCGGGAGATGGTTAAGTCGTGGTGATCTCCGGCGAGCCCGGCATCGGCAAGTCGCGCATCACTGTAGAGCTGGAACGGCGCCTCCACGCCGAGCCCCATATCCGCCTGCGCTATTTCTGCTCGCCCTATTACCAGGACAGCGCACTTTACCCGTTCGTCGACCAGCTCGGTCGAGCATCCGGGTTCGTGCCTGACGATCCGCCTGCGGCCAGGCTCGAAAAACTCGATGCTCTGCTCGGCCGCGCCGCGTCGCTCGACGAGGATGTGGCATTCATCGCCGATCTGCTGTCATTGCCGGCTTCGCTCCGTCACCCGCTGCCGAACCTCAGCCCGCAGCGCAAAAAGGAGCGGACACTGGAGGCGCTGCTCCACCAGCTCGAAGGTCTGGCGCGCCAACAGCCGGTGCTGATGGTCTTCGAAGACGCGCATTGGGTTGATCCGACCTCGCGCGAATTGCTCGACCTCACCATCGAGCGCGTCCGCAAACTGCCGGTGCTGCTGATCGTGACCTTCCGGCCCGAGTTCCAACCGTCCTGGACCGGCCAGCCGCAGGTGACGATGCTCACCCTCAATCGCCTGGACCACCGCGATCGCAGCGCTCTGGTAGCGCAGATCGTTGGCGGCAAAGCGTTGCCCGATGAGGTCGTCGACCAGATCGCCGACCGCACCGACGGCGTCCCCCTGTTTATCGAGGAATTGACCAAGAGCGTCCTGGAGAGCGGCGTCCCGCTGGTGGGAATTCCGACCACCCTGCACGACTCACTGATGGCGCGGCTTGACCGATTGGCGTCGGTGCGGCTGGTGGCGCAGATCGGCGCTGCGATCGGGCGCGAATTTTCCTACCAATTGCTGCGCGCTGTCTCGCGCGTTCGTGAGGACGAGCTGCGCGCGGCTCTCGCTCGCCTGGTCGCCTCCGAGCTGGTGTTTCAGAGAGGCGCACCGCCCGAGGCGGTCTACACCTTCAAGCACGCACTGGTGCAGGACGCAGCGCATGGCAGCCTATTGCGCAGCACTCGTCAGCAGTTGCACGCGCAGATCGCCGAAGCGCTCGAGGCCCATTCCCCGGAGCTGATGGACAGCCAACCCGAGATCTTCGCACAGCATACGCTGAGGCCGGATTCGTCCAAAAATCCGTGGCCTACTGGGGTAAGGCCGGTCATAAGGTCCACCGCTCGCTCGGCGATGGTCGAAGCGGTCGCGCAGTTTCAAAAGGGGCTGGACCAATTGGTGCAGCTGCCGGACACCCCTGAACGCCGACGACAGGAGCTAGAATTTTTGAGCGCCTTGGGTGCCGTCCTGCAATCCGTCAAAGGCTTCGCCGCACCGGAAACGGGGCATGCCTATGTTCGTGCACGACAGGTGTGGGAGCAGCTGGGTTCCCCCTCGGAATTCCTTCAGGTTCCCCTCGGACAGTCGTTTTATCATTCATACCGCAGCGAATTCGATTTGGCGCTGCGCGTCGACGAAGATCTGTTGCGTCTCAGCCGCCAACGCAACGACGCTGGGGGGCTCGTTCTGGGCCACTTCTCCAGTGGTCGCACCCTGATGCTTACTGGCAATATGGCCTCGTCGCGATTTCATCTCGAACAGGTATTGACGCTTTATGATCCGGACTCCCACCACCTGCTGATCCGCCAGACCGGGACTCACCGCTACGTAAACTCACTAGCGCTGTTGGGGAATGTCCTTTTCTGTCTTGGCTTCCCGTATCAGGCGCTAGCACGATGCAGCGCCGCGATCGCCGAGGCGCGGAGATTGACCCATCAACCATCTTTGGCCGCAAGTTTGAATATCGGCGCTAGGATTCTTTCGCTCGTCGGAGACAACGCCGCCCTCGAAGAGCGGGCAAAAGAGGTAGCTGCGCTCGCGACCGAGCAAGGTTTCTCTCAATAGCAAGCGTTCGGAAGGATCTATTGTGGCTGGGTAGAAGTCAAAAAAGGGGATCTGATGGAGGGGATTTCTCTTCTGCGCAGCGGTTTGGCCGCCTATCGCGCCACCGGTGCGGAGCAGTGGATGCCCTATCATACTTCCCTCTTGGCAGCAGCATGCGAGACTGCAGGGCAGACTGAGGAAGCGCTGGCGCATTTGCACGATGCCTTACAGATTGTTGAAAGGACAGGGGAACGCTGGCTGGCGGCCGAGCTGAACAGGCTCAAGGGCCAGCTGCTGCTGCGGCAGGGCCATGCCGCGGCTGCCGAGGAACTGTACGTTAAAGCTCTGAGCATCGCCAAAGAGCAGGAGGCCAAGCTCTGGGAATTGCGCGCCGCCGTGAGCCTCGCGCGGCTGCGCCGCGACCAAGGCCGGCGCGCCGAAGCCCGCGACCTGCTCGCGCCGGTCTACGGCTGGTTCACCGAAGGCTTCGGCACCCCCGATCTCAAAGACGCAAGAGCGCTGCTCGACGAGCTAAGCTGAGGACGCACGGCGGTGGGAACTGTGGTGTCGACCGATCCCAGTAATTACTTGTCCGACGACGCTACCATGCGCGCGACCGCGTGGCTGAGGGCATGGGATTCGCAGGGCATTCATCGCACCGCCACGGCGGGCGACGAAGCCGGCGCCGACTGGGAGGCCGCCGGCCTCGGCGCCGTGCCAGCAGTAGAGACATTCACACTCGATCGTCTCGATCCGATCGATGCCTATCTGGAATTCGACGGTGTCCGCATCCCCGGAGTGCCGGTTTTCGACTCTCCCTCCACCGAGAGCGACGGTGTCGCCGGCATCCTCGGGCCGGTGGGCGCGGAGACATCGATCGCAGTGGCCGAGTTGTCGCCGCGGAGTATCTACAGCCCGGACTACGAAGAGCTGCGTCGCAACACGGCACATCGCGGGCTCGTCATCGTCTGCAAGGGCACAAATGCGGGCCTCGGGCTGTTGAACGCCGAGCGGTTCCGCCACCCCTCCGGCGCACCGGCGATTCATGTTTCGAGCGAGGCGCGCGACACTGTGCTCAGCGCCGCCGCTCGGCGGGCATCGGCGCGGCTCGTGGCCGCGAGCCGCCGGACACGGGCTCTTGCGCGCAACGTCGTCCTCAGGATCGACGGGCAGGATCATGCCCGGACACCGGTCGTCGTGGTGACGCCGCGCAGCTCGTGGTGGCAGTCGACCGCGGAGCGTGGCGGCGGCCTCGTCTGCTGGCTCGAATCGCTGCGCGCCCTGATCGCCTCGCCGCCACGCTGCGATGTGATCTTCACCGCCAACAGCGGCCACGAGCTCGGTCACCTCGGTCTCGACGATTTCATGGCTCGCCGCCCCGGTTGGGAGCGGCCGGTCGCCGAAGGAGGTGCGGTCTGGGTGCATTACGGCGCCAATATCGGCGCGGTCGGAGGTCAGCTAATCGATCCAATCGGCGAGCGACGATTTGCGCGCCCGGGCCGCGGCCGAACTGACACGCATCGGCCAGCAGCCGGACCATATCGCGCCAAAGACTCTGGTGCCGACCGGCGAGACGCGGGACATTCACCGCGCCGGCGGATATTACCTGACCCTGGTCGGCAGCAACCCATTGTTCCACATGCCGCGGGACCGCTGGCCGCATGCGGTCGATGCCGGTATCGTCGCCCGCGTCGCCGCCGCCGCTGCCCGTCTCGTGCTTGGATTGACGCGCTGAGCCCAGCCGCCGCGACCGCCGTGCTGCAGACTCAATCGGGCTTTTCGGTTTCTGGGGCAGCCGCCGCCTCGGCCGCGATTTGACGGCGCAATCGCGCAACGAATAGCTCGACGACCTCTCTGTCCGTCGCGGTCAATTCAGAAGGCTCGGGGGGCGCGGGCGAAGCGCCGGTTCGCCTCTCCACATCATCGACGATGTCGGTCAGCTGCTTGATCGCTCGCAGATCGGCAGCGGCCGATTTGTTGACGAGCTGTTTGACCACGAGCTCGCGCTTGGTGATCCGGCGCCGTCGGCCATCTTCGGTGACATAGACCTTTTCGTCGAGCGCTTGGTTCAACAAAGTCGCGAGGTTCTTCGAGCCCTTTGGCCGGCCTTTGGGATTGCCGGAACGGCCCTTCTGAAAGCCGGCGTGGCGCGGCGGCTTGCCGCGCCCGATCTCGTAATCTCCGGTGGCCTCGGCCATCGGCTCGTCTTCGGTGGGGGATATGGTGTTTTTCATAGGAAATATATATCATGCGAAATCGCGTATTGTCAATAACACAATTATGATTGGCCGATCTCGAGCGTCTCGGCTGTTGTTTTTTCCGCTGACGGCCGTGCGGTTTACGTTGATAAGCGAGGCGAGTTACGTTGTTTCGCGGACCTTCAAATTCTACCCTAAGCGATTGATCAAACGTGATGTTTGGAGCGACGGACGGGGTTTTGCGCGTGCGAGCTCGCGATTTACGTTGTATTTGCGCGCTGCACGGCCGCTAAAGCCCCCGCACGGTCTCTGCGATCAGCCAGTCGACGACCGCGGCAAGCGCCTCGGTACGCGTAGCACCCTCGGCGAGCGAGCGGTCGAAGACCGCGAGCTGGCGATGGGCGCTGGTCCCGCGGGCGAGGATCTCGCGGGTATGTGATACCTCGACGAGGCAGCCGAAATGGCGGGCATCGGGATCGACCAGCGCCAGCATCTCGTCGAGTAGTTCGGCATAGGGAAAGATCGCGCCACGGCCGAAATCGACGAGACCCTGGTCGGTGCCGTAGCGTTGCGCCCGCCAGCGGTTCTCGTCGATCAGCATGCGCGCATAGATCCGCCAGCGCTGGTTCTCGCGCTTTAGCCGCCACAGCATCCGCAACAGGCAGCGGAACAGTGCGGCGATCGACAACGAATCGTCGAGCGTCGTACAGCTGTCGGTAATGCGCATTTCGAGCGTCGGAAAGCGAGCGCTCGGCCGCAGATCCCACCACAGCTTGGTGGCATCCTCGATCAGCCCGGCGCCGACCAGGATGTCGACGTGGCGCTGGTATTCGCCCCAGCTGGCAAAGCGTTCGGGGGTGCCCGTGCGCGGCAGCTCGTCGAAGACCGCCAGCCGATAAGATTTGAGCCCGGTATTCTCGCCCTGCCAGAAGGGCGAGGAGGTCGATAATGCCAACAGATGAGGGAGGAAATACGAGGCTTGGTTCAGGAGGTCGATGCGCAGCTCGTCATCGGGAATGCCGATATGGACATGCAGGCCGCAGATCGCCAGCCGCCGTCCGACGGCTTGCAGATCAGCGTGCAAACTCGCGTAGCGGCTGCGCTCGGTGGTCTTCTGCGCGTCCCAGCGGGCAAACGGATGCGTCGCCGCGGCGACCGGCGCCAGACCGCACCGCGCCGCCACCCCGGCGACCGTCGCGCGAAGCCGCCGCAGATCGGTGCGCGCCTCTTCGAGGCTCGCACAAACCCGTGTCCCAACTTCGATTTGCGAGCGCAGAAATTCCGAGCTTACTTGCCCCCCGAGCAACCCCTCGCATTCCGCCAACATCTCCGCGGGCGGATCGCCGACGACATCGCTCGTGGCGCGGTCGACGAGGAAATACTCCTCCTCGATGCCGAGAGTGAATTCCGGCTCCGACTGTCCCACTTGGGCTCTCACCGGACGCCGAGGATCGAACCGGTCTGTGAACGCGGATCGCGGCGCGGCCAACGGCCGCTCTCGACTTGGTGGAAGAACTCGGCGCAGCTGCGATTGAACCGGTCCGGCTCTTCGAGGTTGACCGCGTGCCCGGTATTTGGGAAGACCACGAGCGCTGCACTCGGGATCGTGCGCTTCATCAGCAAGCCGGGTTCGAGGCACGGGTCGTCCTCGTCGCCGGTCATGATCAATGTCGGCACCTCGAGGTTGCCCATGCGATCGGTCAGCTCCCACAGTGAGGGTCGGCGCGCTTGTACGCCGCGCATCGTCTTCGCCGAGCCCGGAGTGGAGTGCTCGGCAAGATGCCCTGCAAACTCTGCCCATCCGCGCGGGTCCTTGTTCTGAAATTGCACCCGCGTTGGGCCGCGCGCATAGGTCTCGGCAGCGACCTTCATGCCAGCGCTTTCGATTAATGTTGCGGTCTTTGCCGTTTCGTCGTGGAACTGCTCCCTTTTGCCCGGCTCGGCACCATAGCCGCATCCGGCGACGACAAGCGATACCGCACGGCCGGGATAGGCCAAGCCGAAATGCAATGCCGCAAAACCGCCCATTGAAATGCCGACGACATGCGCTTTGACAATCGTAAGCTCGTCGAGCACGGCGCGGATATCGTCGCGGGCGCGGTCCTGAGAGTAGCGAGCAGGATCCTCCGGCACCTCGGACGGCGGATAGCCGCGGGCATTGTACGCCACGCAACGATAGCGCCGCGCAAAGTAGCGGATTTGCGGTTCAAAGCTGCGGTAATCGTCGGCGAATTCGTGGACGAAGATGATCGACGCGCCCGACCCTGTCTCCTCGTAATAGAGGCGAACGCCGTCATCGGTGGTGATGTGTGGCATCGCAGTGCTTTCCTTACGGAGGCTGTCGCATCCTAGGAGCGCCGGCTCAAGCGCCGCAAGCGCCTCTGGCACGATTTTTGAAGCGGAAAGGTCAGGTCCGGGTCCGCGCAGTGTTCGCGAGGGCCGATCCGGGCCGGGATCGCCGGATCAGATCCATCCGGACCTCATTCCCGGACCAGCTCCTTCCCCTGGTCAAGTCTTGAGCAGATGCCCGCGATCGGTGCAGCGCCGGGCTGGATATCCGACCCTTTGACACGTCGTCAAAAGCTTCCGGCGGTGCAGAACCGCCAGGTAGAGCCGTCGAGCGCATAGAGCATTGCCAGGCGCTCGTTCCCGGCATGAGCGACGACCACGGTGAAGCGTTGACCGGTGCAGGACGACGCAGGGGTTCCCCGCGCCGGCATCTTTTTGGCAGCGGCGCAGCTGGCAGCAGCTTCGGGCAGGCTCGCCGGCCCGGCGGCGAGGCGCTTGCCGCTCGCGACCACGAAATAATCGACTGGCTCGCCCTGTTTGACCTGAGCATGTAGCGCGAGCCGCGCATGGCGCGATTTGTACATACCGGCCTGTTGCTCGCCATCCGTCATGCCGGAAGGCAACGGACGAAACGCGATCGCAGCGCAAGCCGGGGGCGCCCTCTGGGGCGACGGCTTGTTCGCTGCAGTGGCCGCCACAGCAGAGAGGCTGAGGGCCAAACCGACACCGACCGCGAGCGCGCGCCTCATTGTCAATTCCTCATATCGGGCAATAACCAGCTTATAGCCCCGGAAACTGCCCGGCAGTAGAGTTAATGCATGGTCGCGGTCATGATCGCTACGCTGATTGCCCTAATGCTCGAGGTGACTTCTGCAAAGGGTGCCGCACTCGCCCTGGCACTCGCCATCGACGTGTCTGCGAGCGTGACAGCTGACTCCTACTTGCTGCAGCATGACGGGATCGCGCGTGCCTTCGCAAGCCCTGGCCTAGTGGAGGCGATATCGGCCGCGCCGGGCGGGATCGAGGTACTCGTCCTCGAATGGTCTGACCCGGATAAGATCGCAGTCACCGTCGATTGGACGCGGGTTGCCGACACTGGGAGCGCTGGTGCCTTTGCTGCTGCGGTACGTGCGACCCGGCGGAGCTCGGCCGGGATCACGGCGATTGGTCCTGCGCTACTCGCGGCCGCAGCGACTTTCGACCGCTTGCCGGAGCCTGCCGGGCGCCGGATGATCGACATCTCGGGGGACGGTATGGCGAATTTCGGCTTGCCGCCGGCAGCGGCGCGCGACCGCATCGTGGCCGGCGGAATCGCGATCAACGGGCTCGCCATCCTGACCGAAGAGCCTTGGCTCGCGGACTACTATCGCAACAACGTAATCGGCGGCCCGTTGGCCTTCGTTGTCATCGCACGGACATTCGACGACTTCGCCGACGCGATGCTGCGGAAGCTGGTGCAGGAGGTCGTCGACGCTTCGGTGACCGGCGCCTCCGTACGCTCCGTTCAGATGCAATAAGTCCGGATCGGCGAGAAGCCGTTGAACCCGACCGATGCGTAGCTTGCCGTATAGGCCCCGGTCGACAGAATCTCAACCTTGTCGCCGACTTCCAGGCCGAGCGGCAGCTGGTATTCGGTCCGCTCGTAGAGGATATCGGCGCTGTCGCAGGTCGGGCCGGCGAGGATGACTGGACCCGATACCCCGCTGCGACCTGGGGTCGCGATCCGGTACTTGATGCTCTCGTCCATCGTCTCGGCGAGCCCGTTGAATTTGCCGACATCGAGGTAGACCCAGCGGTGGTCGTCGCCGCATCCCTTTTCCGAGATCAGCACGACCTCGGTCTGGATGATGCCGGCATCGCCGACCAGCGAACGTCCCGGCTCGATCAGAATCTCTGGCAGCTGGTTGCCGAAATGCCTGGTGATCGCCGCCGTCACGGCCCGGGCATAGCCATCGATCGCAGGCACATCGCCGCGATAATGCGCCGGGAACCCGCCGCCGATATTCACCATATGCAACTCGATATCTGCCTCGGCGAGCAGTGAAAACATTCGCGCAGCGCTCCCAACCGCGCCGTCCCATTGTCCGAGATCGGTTTGCTGGGAGCCGACATGAAAGGACACGCCATAGGGGTCAAGGCCGAGATCGCGGGCTCGGCGCAGCAGCGCGACTGCCATCTCGGGGGCGCAACCGAATTTGCGCGACAGCGGCCACTCGGCGCCATCACAGGCGACCAGAATGCGGCAGAATACGCGCGCACCGGGCGCCGCTCGCGCCAACTTGTCGAGCTCGGGCGCACTGTCGAAAGCGAACAGCCGGAGCCCAGCCTGATGGGCGAAGGCGATATCTTTTTCCTTCTTTATCGTGTTGCCGAAGGACAACCGGTCGGCGGCGACACCGTTGTTGAGGCAGAGCTCGATCTCGCCGCAGCTCGCCACGTCGAAACTGGCGCCCTTGCGCTCGAGCATCGCGACAATCTGCGGAGCCGGGTTCGCCTTCACGGCATAGTAGACGCGGGCGAGCGGCAGGTACCAGCGCAGCAGATCGTACGCCTCCGCGATCACGTCGAGATCGACGACCAGACAAGGGGTCTCGGGGCGGTTTTCGGCAAGGAAACGGTTGATTCTCTCAGTCATGATCGGGGTCATCCTTCCCGCGAGGCGGCCAAGCTTGGTCGCGCTGCCGGCCGAGACTTCGAGGGCACACGGCTGATGGCGGAAGACCCATAGCTGGACCCTCGGTTCGACCGAACGCGAACCGAAGAGAGCCGACCCGCCCACTTGAGGCGGTGCCGGCCGTTTTGGTTGGCTTAGCTCAGACTGCTCGGATCGATGACCCGGTTGCCCCGCCCGCGCAGACGTGTTCCGCGAAGATTGGCGTCAAGACAGGGCACCACGCCCCTGAGTCGGATAGCAACCATACCGACCTCCCTCTCGGGACCGACCTTGCGGCCGGAAGACCAAAAAGGACG
>Ga0306925_10003896_pt1 | contig 13346 bp, 12 predicted proteins | sample flu12Cox44000176_FD_203755 | JGI IMG/M metagenome (GOLD analysis project Ga0306925, IMG submission 203755) | Lab enrichment of tropical soil microbial communities from Luquillo Experimental Forest, Puerto Rico - flux8day.12C.oxic.44.000.176 (v2)... | ecosystem: Environmental > Terrestrial >... | reverse complement strand
ACTTCGCGTCAGCCCGACGACCCGCTCGATCGAGGATTGCGGGCGCTTCGATCAGGAAAACGTCGAATTCACGATCTCCCTGCTCGACTGCCGTCTTCTCCTGGGCGATGACAAGCTGTTTGCGCGGTTGCATGACAAAGTGATACCCCAACTGATTGCGAGTGAGTCAGAAATCCTCACCCAGCGGCTGATCGAAGTAACCGCAACTCGGCATCAGCGCTTCGGCAAGACGATCTTTCATCTTGAGCCGAACCTGAAGGATGGCCCTGGCGGCTTGCGCGACTTCCATGTCACCCGCTGGATCGCTCTGATTGCGGCACTGTCGACGAACCGCGCGTGGCCTGCTTCCTTAGAACTTCAGCCGCCTTCCGACGACGAGCCCCTGTTGGAGGCGATTGAGTTTCTCTCCTCGGCGCGCTGCTACCTGCATTATCGGAGCAATCGCGACGAAAACGTCGTGTCGTGGGAGGCGCAGGAAGACCTCGCCCGTCGCGGCATCGGTAGTGCTGAGGGACCGATTTCTTCGGCCGAGTGGATGCGGCTGTACTTTCGCCACGCTAAGGCGATTTATCGCAATGCGTCGCAAGTGCTGGAGCAAACGGCCTCAAACCGGTCCAGTCTCGTACGTTCGTTTCGCCGTTGGCGTTCGCGTAGTGTGAGCGATGAATTCTCCGTGGTCGATCGGCGGGTTTACATTCAGCAGTCGGCAGGCGCACGAGATCCTGAGGTCGTGCTTCGCCTCTTCACATTCCTGGCGCGCCATGGAGTAAAGCTGGCGGTGGAAACCGAGCGTCGACTCAATAATGCTCGCCGGGCACTGCACGACAGGATGCCGCAAGATGGCCGACTCTGGACTCATCTGCGCGAGTTGCTCATCCAGCCGCATGCAGCCGAAGCGCTGCGCTCAATGCATTCCCTGCACCTGCTGGTAATGGCAATTCCGGAGTTCGATGCCATCGATTCGCTGGTACTTCGCGATTTGTACCACCGTTACACGGTCGACGAACACACGTTCATCGCAATTGATTCGCTGCATCGTCTCCGCGAGAACGACCTTGAATGGCTACAACCCTTTGCCGATCTCTTTGAGGGGCTTGACCGGCCCGAGTTGCTCTTTCTCGCTCTGCTATTTCATGACACCGGCAAGGGTCTTGCGGGTAGCGACCATGTCCACGGGAGCCTGCAACTTGCCTTGGCCGCAGTCGAGCGGATAGGGCTGAGCAAAGAAGACGCTGAAACCGTGGGCTTCCTGATCGCCACCCACCTGGAGATGTCTTCCACGCTGCGACGACGCGACATCTATGACCCCGAGACGGTGCGGGAGTTGGCGGCCAAGATGGAGACGCCGGAGCGCCTGAAGATGCTCACGCTCATGACGCTGGCGGACGTGAAGTCGGTGAACCCTGAGGCATTGACGCCGTGGAAGGCCGAGAACTTATGGCAACTCTACATTGCGACTGACAATTATTTCGCCCGAAGCGTAGACGAGGACCGGTTCCACGCGAAAGCAGCCACTGAACAAGTCGAGCGTATTGCGGCTTTGCTGCCAAAGGGTCGCCAGCAGCTCCTGAAATTCCTCGATGGATTGCCGCAGCGCTATCTGCGGTCGCACTCGCCGGAGCAGATCATCGGTCACTTCGATATGGCGTTGCGGCTGCGCAACGAGCCGGTGCAGATTTTGCTTCGCCGCGCGCGCGACCGGCATGAGCTCACCATAGTTACGAAAGATCGTCCGGGATTATTCGCCACGCTCACCGGTATCCTGTACGGCTGGGGCATGGACATCGCCAAAGCGAGCGCATTTTCCAACCAGGCGGGCGCAATCGTCGACAGCTTCTACTTCAAGGACCGCTTTCGAACGCTTGAACTGAATCCTCCCGAACGCGAGCGTTTCAAGCGTTCGATAACCGATATCCTGGCTGGCGAGTTTCAGCTCGAGCGGCTGCTCGAGCCTCGCCTGCGAGCCGATACCAAGCCCCCAAGACTCAAAGTCGAAACCCGCCTTCGCTTTGACGGCGAATGCTCGCCTACGAGCACGTTGCTTGAGGTGATCACCCAGGACCGCCCCGGCCTACTGCATAACATCAGTGCAACTCTTGCCGCTGAGAACCTCAGCATTGAGGTCGCCCTCATCGACACGGAAGGAGCCATGGCGCACGACGTGTTCTATCTGACCTCGGGCGGGATGAAACTCACGCGCGAGCAGCAGCGCGCTGTGGAGTGGGCTCTTACGACGGAACTCGCGGAATCGTTGCCGTCGAACTGGTGAAACTGTCCCGTGTTCACGGCGCGACCACTGCACAAGGATCGTCACTGAAAAGGCTTTCGCTGGCGCTACGTCCTTTTTCCCGCGGACGTGCGTATACCAGCCTGAGTTCGACCTTCCCCGGCGACTTGGCGTTGAATCGCAGAGTCTAGGTTCCTCCAGCTCCCATTCGGCCTGCGGACTGCCTGTCGGTTGCGTAATCGGAGTTGACGAACACCAGCGGCGCCGAACGGCCTAAAACACTCCACTGATAGCCGCAGGTCGGGTTCGAGGGCAATTGCACGAGTACCTTCTGACCAGCCGCTACCTTTCTTGGCTTTCACCCTCCGCTGGTCGCTGCAGCGGGGGCGCTTTGCCGCTGGTCCGGCGCACGCGCGACCCGCGAGAAATCTACGGCGATGTCGATTGGTCGCTTCTGGTGCTGTTTCTCGGGCTATTCCTGATCGTCGGAGGTGCCGAGCAGGCAGGAATCACTTCCACGCTGCTCGAAGCCGCACAACGCCTTAACCTGCATAACAGCGTAATCTTCGTCTCGGTTGTGGCTCTGTTGTCGAACCTGGTAAGCAACCTTCCCGCGATGATGTTGCTGAAGAATCTCGTCCACAGTTTCAGAATCCGCACGCCATGTGGTTGATGCTGGCCATGTCGAGCACGCTCGTCGGAAATCTTACGATCACTGGCTCGGTGGCCAACATCATCGTAGTTGAGAAGGCGCGAACGGTAACACACATTAGTTTCTTCGAGTACATGACCGGTGTACCCATCACGATCGCGACGCTTTTATTTGCATTGTTGTGGCTGCAATGTGCGCGCTTCTGAACCAAGCTGCTTAGCGCACCGCCGGGGTTGAGACGGGATATGTATCTTTCGCTCCGGCTGAGCTAATGGTCGTGAACCTCAGCTCAGCATTCATTCCCTGGTCCGCAAGATGCGCTGACACACGCGAACCCAACTCGTCGCGATCGATATCTTCCTCGAGAAACATCAGTACCGAAGGACCAGCGCCGCTGAGTGCAACTCCGTTGATCCCCTCTGCACCTGATAACGCCGACAGCGCGGGCAGTAGCGGACATAACTGCGCGCGATAAGGGTGATGCACGCGATCACTCAGCGCCTCGCTAAGCCACTCACCCCGACCCTGGCTGAAGGCCAGCACCAGCAACATTGCACTCTGCACGTTGTGTATCAAATCGACGCGGCTGTAGAGACGCGGAAGCACCCGACGAGCCTCCGACGTTGCCAGAGGATTATCAGGAATCGCTAGCAGCAACGGCCACTCCACCGCGAGCGGAATCGGGAGAACGCTCACGCTCGGAACACGATCTTTTTGCGCACCCAACCGTGTTCGCGCCAGCACTACTCCGCCGTGCCAGCAGGCAGCGACGTTATCAGGATGCCCTTCGCAGGCCGACGCTTCTGACACGATTCGATCGGTGTCCCACTCGAGTCCGCCAAACCAGGTTGCCATTGCCACACTCGCAAGTACGGCTGCCGCCGATGAGCCGCAGCCCATGCCCAGCGGAATATCATTGTCCAGACGAATCGTCAGAGGCGTGACAGCAACTCCCTCACGCTTCAGCAGTTGGGAGTAAGTATCGACGATAAGGTTCCGCGGCATCTTGCCGCATTGCTCGGCATTCCGCCCGTGGGCATCGATGGAGAACTCAGCCGCCGGGAGAGCTTCGATTCTTAAGCCGAAATCGAACGCCAGCGCAGCAGCATCGAATGCCGGCCCAAGGTTTGCAGACGTGGCCGGCAGAAACATGCCAAAACGCATGCCAGATGGCTCGCGCGCGTCAGCCATCTCGCTTGTCCTCGGCTTCGAGCGTGCGCAATAGCGCGCCCGCATCGGCATCCAGCACTATCGGCGACTTGCTTTGCTTCGCCGTCAGCGCCCGAAACTCCTTGTCGGCCATGCGCGGCACCGACAGATCGCCGCGATGAAACTGAATTGTGTACTCAGGATCTTTGAGTACGTGCCCTGTAAGAATCAGCACGATCGATTGGGATGGCCGCACCAAGCCGTTCTTCACCAGCTTTTTGAGTCCGGCTAATGTCACTGCCGACGCAGGCTCGCATCCCACGCCGTCGGCTCCGATTTCGGCCTTGGCGATTGCGATCTCAGCTTCGCTCACCTGCTCTACGCAGCCACGGGTCGCTTCGATCACGCGCAGCGACTTCTTCCACGATGCAGGATTGCCGATGCGAATCGCCGTAGCCAGCGTTTCGGCCTCGACCGGCACAAGTTCTCTTCCCTGCTTCTCATGCACAGTCCGGAAGAGGGGATTCGCGCCTTCCGCCTGAATCACAGAAACTTTCGGTAGGGTGCGAATCAGGCCAAGCCACTTCATCTCCAGAAACGCTTTGCCCAGCGCCGAATTATTGCCCAGGTTTCCGCCGGGGATGATGACGTGATCGGGCACCTGCCAATCCAGTTGTTCCAGCAACTCTATGGCTGCGGTCTTCTGCCCTTCGAGCCGATACGGGTTCACAGAGTTGAGCAGGTAAATCGGATAGCAGCGAATGATGTCGCTCAGCACTCGCACGCATCCATCGAAGTCGGTGCGGAGCTCGCATGTCACGGCCCCGTAGTCGAGCGACTGCGACAGCTTGCCCCATGCAATCTTGCCTTCGGGAATGATCACCAGGCTGCGCATGCCGCCACGCGCTGCGTACGCCGCCATCGAGGCCGACGTGTTCCCTGTCGACGCGCATGCTACCCATCGAAACTTGTTCTGGCGTGCGAAGGAAATCGCGACCGTCATTCCTGTGTCTTTGAACGACCCGGTTGGATTCATCCCCTGATGCTTGGCGCGTAACCGGCCGACCCCGGCTGAACGGGCGCAACGCGGCAGGTCGTAGAGAGGAGTGTTCCCTTCCCTCAATGTGATCGCGAAGCCCCAATCGTCGAGTTCGGGTAGCAGTTCGCGAAAGCGCCAGACACCGCTGGTGTCCAGAGCGGCGTTCGACGTTCGGCGTTCACGCCACAAGGCCTTAAGTGCGTCAGGATCAGGCGCAAACCCTTCCGACCACTTTGGAAAATCTACCTCCAGAAGATCGCCACACCGTGAGCAGCGAAAATCAGGCGCGAGCACGCCATTCGCTTCGCCACATGAGATGCAGCGTACCAGATGGTTTTTCACCGCGGTGCTATGGCTCGTTTGCGCGATTCTATTCACCATTCCAGTTCGAAAATACGTGGCTTTCATTCTAAGTTACAGGAACGATCGATGCCTGTCCTGCCAGGTGCGGGCAAGGCGGCGACCCGTTCTTGACTTTGGAAAATTGCCATAGGTAGGCGGTCACCTGCTGTCCCTGCGACACCACCGTGCGTACCGGTCCGTGCACGGCGGTTCGGCGCGTTAAGCCAGTGCGAAACCGTCAAACCCCTCACTCACGTTTTCCTGACCTGCTGAGGATCTCCCGAGGTGAGATCAACTGCCGTCCTCGCACAACCGCCGGATTTACCACCCGTGCCCTTGAGGGATATGGGCCTCGTTATCACCTGCGAACACGCCCAGCACCGTAGGCCTTCCATCCGGTTTTTGTTCATCGGCTCGCGAGTTTGTTCCGCGCTTGCTTCAGACCTGACCTCACGGTCGGCGCCCGTGCGCTTCTCTAGCCGTTTGCCTCCATCAGGCTCGGCCGGGGACTCTCCCCCAAGCTTTTGATCATGCTCGGCAGTTTGAAGCCTCCTCCTACAAGGCGGCTCCGAAGGGCCCTCCTTCATCTTTCGTACAGCATGACGATTGCTCGTCTTCTTGACACATACACCTCCAAGCTGTCGAACATGCTCGGCACACGAAAATAGGGAGGAGCCGTAACTCCTCCCCGTTCGCTTCGCCGATAGATATTATTTTCGATTACTCGACGTACGGCTTCCACGTGCCGTCTTTACCCTCCACCAGAACGACACTTGCCTTGGTCGGTACAGCGCTGTAGAAGTCGACGCCGTAGTTTTTGATCAGTGTGCCACGGTCCCACGTATTAAAACTGTGAACCAGGTCGCCCGATGCGTCAAACTCCTTGCCTAAGCGGTTCGGAACCCACTTCCATGTGTAGTCCACACGCGCCAGGTGCGGTTTGATCATCTCGACTTTGTCGATCCGCACGATCTGCCGCTGCGCAAGGGGAACCCGGTAGGTCACGTTCCCATCGGAGTTCTTTCCCTTCTCGACGCCGGGAATGTCGCCGAGCACTTTTTCGCCCGCCGGCGTCAGCGTCGTGATGATCGAATTCCAGCTTTTTGGCTTGACGACGAGGATGCCGGCCTTGGCCAGCATCTTGTAATGCGGATCGTTTGGCTTGTCATCTACGCTCGAAACCACGGTTCCGACACTGAAATGGATCTGGCCGCCACCCTGCGCTTTCAGGATATTGTTCACGGATGCGGTCGCGACCGGCACGGATAGCTTCTCATTGGCGGTCTTGAAGAAATAGAAAATGGTTCCGCCTACGACCGCTACAAGGGCGAGCACCATGATGAGCGGTCCGAGGTTAGAGGACTTGCGCTCCATTTCCACCTCGTCCGCAAATAATTCGTGTTCCTTGACCACAGGAGCTTCTGCAGGATTCGTCTTTTCTTTGCTTTCCGGATCGACCACGGTTGGCATTCTCTCATACCTCCGCTTGGGACGTGCTGCCGGCTGACTTCGAAGATCGGCCTCATTTTCAGGAAGGTCTTACCGTTCCTGCCACGGAGCCGTCAACGTATCCAGTATGAACCGTGTGCACAACGCCGCAGTGAGCGGGGTCACAACCCCGCGTGAGCGCTGAACCTCGCGCGGACGACACCGGAATGGTTGAGGGTTACTGCAAGACGTGGCAGGAGTAAGTCTTGAGCACGAGCCACACCGGCTTGCCTGTCGCCAGGCCTAGCGACTGGCGGGCGCCGAGGGTGAGGTGCACCGTGAAATTTGCGCCACAATCGATGTCGGCGACGACCGTGATGTCCTGCTGAGTAAGCGACGTGATCTTGCCGCCGATAATATTGCGCGCGCTCAAGTCCTGCGGCTGCGAACTCGCCAAGAGAATGTCGCCGGCTCGAATACCAACTCGTATCGACCTTCCGGTCGGGACGCGCGTAAGCGGGACTTCCAGCGTCACTTCGGAACGATCGATGCGACAAGTCATCGTCCCTTGATCGGGATGCGCGGCCACGACCGAACAATCGAAGATATTTTCAAAGCCCGCAAGTTGCGCAATCGACTCACGTTGCGGACGGCTCAGCACCTCGTGCGGCGTCCCTTCCGCCACGATCTTCCCCGCTTCCACCACCAGCACGCGATCTCCGAGGGCGTACACCTCTTCGCGCTCGTGCGTAACGTAGAGAATTGGAACGGCGTGATCCTCGTTCCACACTCTAAGGTCATCTAGGATCCTCGACTTCGTATTTCGGTCCAACGCGCTCATCGGCTCGTCTAGCAGCAATGCCTTCGGACACGTTACCAACGCACGGGCCAGCGCAACTCTCTGCCGCTCGCCTCCCGATATCTTGGCCGGCCTGCGATCAAGCAGCCCGGCGATTCCGAAGGAACCCGCAATCTCACCGGAGCGCGCTTGCCGTTCACGCGCGTCAAGCTGCGCCAGTCCGTATTCGATGTTCTGCCGAACCGTCATGTGCGGAAACAGTGCCACCGTTTGAAACAGGTATCCAATGTTGCGATACCGCGTCGCAACGTTGACTTGCTTCTCGGAGTCGAAGAACGTCTCGTCGTTTACTCTAATTCGCCCTGAATCCGGCTTTTGCAGACCCGCAACGCAATCAAGGATCGTCGTCTTCCCTGCGCCCGAGGGACCGAACAGGATTGTGAATCCGGTAGCAACGTTGAACCGCGCCTCGACGGCTAAACCGCGGCCTTTCGCTGCGGGATTCCCCAGCACCTTGCGCACTTCAATCTTGAGCGCATCAGCGCGAACGGGTGGGGCCGCTACACTCACTGCCACCCCCACACGCCCCACTTGCGAGTCCGTCTGAGTCCGTAGAGCAGGGTCAGGATGACAAAGCACACAATCAGCAGTAGGGCCGCCATCTGATTCGCAGCGGCGTAGTTCAACGATTGCACCTGATCGTAGATCCAGATTGAAATGGTCTGCGTTGCGCCCGGAATGTTGCCGCCGATCATCAGTACTACACCGAATTCGCCAAGGGTGTGCGCAAAGCTCAACACAAACCCGGTCAACACACCGGGAAGGCCAAGGGGAAACACGACCAGCCAGAACGTCCGCCAGCGTGACGCGCCGAGCGTCGCAGATGCGTTGAGCAAATTTCGGTCCACCGAGGAGAAGGCCGCTCCTATCGGCTGCACGGCAAATGGCAAGCTATAGAGCACTGATCCGACTACGAGTCCGCGAAAACTGAACGCCAGGCTGCCACCTGTAACGTCGCGATACCACCGTCCCACCGGACTCAGCGGGCCGATCGCGACCAACACGTAATATCCCAGCACCGTAGGCGGCAGCACGATCGGCAAGGCCACGATCGCTTCGACGAAGAACTTCCACCGCCACCGCGACATCGCCAGCCAGTAGCCCAGCGGCAGGCTGATCGCCATGAGGATCAGCGAAACCAGCACTGCCAGCCGCAGGGTGAGTATGAGTGCTTCTAAGCTCATGGGTGCGCAGGAGGCGTCAGCCCAAATTGCTCGAACACCGTCGCGCCCTCCGGAGACAGCACGAAGTCAAGAAACTCCGCCGCTGTTTTCTTCTGCTTCGACGACGAAACAATCACCGCTGCCTGCTTGAATTCCGGATACGCGTTCGTCGGCAGCTCCCAGTACTTTCCCGCCGACCGCATGGGCGGGGAAATCGCAAGTGATCGTGCGATGAGACCTGCTTGCGCGTTACCCGATTGCACGAACTGCGCCGCCTGACTTACGTTCTCACCGAAAACCAGCTTGCTCGCCAGCTTGTCCTTCAAACCATAATGGTCGATCGCAGCCATCGCTGCGCGGCCATACGGCGCATGCTGCGGATTCGCGATCGCAACTCGCTTTACCGACGGTTGAGTCAGTACTTGCATCTGCAGCTTCGCAGGATCGAGCGCCGAACTGTTCGGCACCCACAGCACAAGATGCCCGACCGCATACGTTTTAAGGGAAGAACCTTGGGCTATGCCAGCCGCTACCAATTTCTTTGGGTACTCCTCGTCCGCCGAGAAGAAGAGGTCGAACGGAGCGCCATTCGAAATCTGTGAGTACAGGTTTCCCGATGCCCCAAACGACAGCGTCACTTTATTTCCTGTGTTTCTCTCAAAGCGATCCGCCAAGTCCGCCAACGCGTAGTTTAGGTCGGCAGCGGCGGCGACGGTAATCCGCTGGGCGGCAGATACGCACCCGCTCACAACGACCAGAAAGAAAACTACCAGTACTCTGCGCATAGGTGTGAGCCGGCATACATCGTTCACCGGTCAAGGCAGTTTGCCTCCTCACGAAGCTATCAGACTACTTCAACATAGCCGGTCGCCCGGTCCGAAGTAAGCGCACCGAACGCTGCCCAGGGATCCGAATTTTCAAATGCAAAGTACGAGAGTTCATGCATCTCGTCCCTGGTGAATAGCACAACAGTGCCACACCTCTAGCATCTTCAGGATTCCTGCTTGACCGCCAGAACCAATGATGTCACAGTAGCGGCTGGCGGTACTCGGTGGGGAGGAAAGCGCCCGACGGCAGACGCGTCTGGTCGTACCTACTTGATGATCAAGATTGAGGTCACGCTCAACGCCGACCCTGGCGGAATCAGTCCCGTGGTTGAGGGCATCATGGAGATGGCGCGCCAGATGGAATGTGCTGCTGGCAAGGAATTTGAGATCGAAACCGCCCTTCGCGAGGCCCTCGCCAACGCCATCCTTCATGGCTGCAAGAACGATCCCAACAAGCGGGTCCAATGTTGCGTCTCCTGTGATGAGGAACACGGCATGCTAATCGTGGTGCGCGACCCAGGCACTGGCTTCAAGCCTAAAGAAGTGCCCGATCCGCTTGTGGGCAAGAACGTTTACTCCCACCACGGTCGTGGCATCTTTCTGATCAATCAATTGATGGATGAAGTACGGTTTGAACGTAACGGCACCGAAATTCATATGCGCAAGTACTAGCGCCGGTTCTATCCCTTCAGATTTTTAATTGAATTTGTGGCTATCCGCCGGGCCTCGAGAGCACATGCGTGAATCGCTGCTTGAGGCTCAGGAAGGGTGTCTCCAGCCAGCGAAAAGATATGGCCGCCAGCAGGATCGTTGCTGCGAGCGCGACCCCAACCCGCACTGAATACCGCCAAAGGGCCGCCGTCGAGTCGCTCACCACGTGGTCAGAAATCAATAGCCCCAGGGCGTGGAACACGTACAACCCATAGGAAATTCGACCGAGGTAGAGCAGCGCCCGACTGCGGCGGCGCTTTCCGTTCCGCAGCACAGACAGCAACAGCAGCGCACCGCCGATCGCTACCGACGGATACCCCAACACAATGCGGGCGGTCGTCAGGGGATCGTTCTTGATTCCGAAGAACATAGCGCCCAGCGCCAGTCCGGTTATCCCTAAGACCGACAGACCGGCTCTTGCCGGACGAGAGAGCTGCGGAATCTCACCCCTCAGCAGGACCGCCATTACGATGCCGATTGCGATGGGATCGAGCTGGACAAAGGTGTTGCACCAAACGTCGTTCTCGCCCGAGTGATGCATCCCCAGGTAAACGCGCGAAGCCGTCGCGATCACGAGTAGCCCGCCGGCGATGATCAGCATCCCAAATTCGCTCACGCGGCGGACGATTGTCGGCCAAGTGACATAGAACTGTTCCTCGATGGAGACACTCCAAAGTGGAAAGATCACCGATGACGGAAACCCGTGGAAGACGATGAACCAGTTGCCTGCGAGCAATGAAAACCAGAGCCCTGCCCGCAACGTCACCTGCTGTCCAGGGACGATCCACTGCAACGCCACTGCCTGCGCGAGAAACGCGAAGTACAGCGGCCAGATCCGCAGAATGCGACGAATATAAAACGAGCGCACATTCAGCCCGCTGATCAGGTCTTTTTCGCGCAGCAATAGCTCGGTAATCAGGTACGAACTCAGTACAAAAAAGAGGCTTACCCCGAAGGCACCCGTCGCACCTACTCCGGCTATAATCCGCGCCAGGAAACTGGGGACGCCGAGCTTCACCCAAAATATCGGATCGTGTGGGAGCGCGTGATGGCAGAACACCATTAAGAATGCAAAGAAACGCAGAACGTCGAGTTCGGGACGATAGAAGCGCGCAGTGGTGGTTCGCGTGCTCTCCAGTACCCGTACTTCAGGACAGGTTGTGGTGGCACAGGCCAATTTTAGATTCTAGCTGAAATCAACGCGGCGATAGTAACGGCGTCGATTCATTCTGCCTGCGTGGCGCCGAGCGGCGAAGCTGCACTAATAAGTAAATTGCCGACGCTGCCACAAGCGGCGACGACCAGAACCCTGGCGCCGGCCGTGGAAACGTCACCCTCGCGACCGTCCGGCTGAAGATCGTGGCCAGCGTATGCCCGCCGGCATCGAACAACAGGAGAACCGAGAACCGCCAAGAAGTATGCTAGCGCTCTTGTCCCTAGCGCTCCGCGCGCCACCAGCCAAGTCAGCGAGAGCAACAGGACGACTGCGACGATCAACCGGCTTAGCCAAGTCCCAAACTCAAACGTCGGCATCGGCCACCAGCCGAGTCGGTCGCGAAGCGCTAAAACGGTCGGGCTGGAGATCTTCAGGAATCCAGTCGTGGCCTCGTCAAAGACGTGAAGCGCGAGACCAAAGCAGAGCAGGATCCACGCATGTGCGACAGGGCGATTGAACTCATCACCATAGGCCATTGTGCGCTTCCTTTCCTTTGCGAACCAGGCGCACGCAGCAAGAGTTCGACGTTACTTCGCCGGGAAATCCGGTGGCCCGACGTTCGGCGGCATGGTCCCGGTCAACGCCTGCATGAACTCCTGCAGATCGTCACGCTCTTGCCGGGTCAGGAAGTCCAGCGAGTGAATCTGGCGATCGAGATAAGGATTCGAGTTCCCCGCGCCGATGTAGAAGTCCATGACCTGCCTCATGTCTTTGAAACTGCCGTCATGCATGTACGGCGCTGTTAGCTCGACATTACGTAGGGTCGGGGTGCGAAACGCACCTGTGTCCTCTACGTTTTTCGTCACGAGGTAGCGGCCCTTGTCAGTTGTATCGCCATTCACGAATCCGACGCCGATGTTGTGAAACTTGTTGTCGGTGAAGAGTGCCGACTTCTCGCCGATCGTGTGGCACGACTCGCAGTTCCCTTTCTTCGGATCGCGGAATACATCCAGGCCGCGAATCTGTGCTGGAGTCATAGCCGTCTGGTCGTGGCCATAGTAGTAGCGATCGAACGCCGAGTCGCCGCTCAATACCGTACGCTCGAACGACGCAATGCACTTTTCAACCTTCTCGTAGGTGACCGGCCCTGGACCGAACGCCTTCTCGAACGAAGCCATATAGCTGGGATCCTGCGACAGCTTCTGCACCACGCCGCGTAGCGAGTGCGCCATCTCCACCGGATTCGCCGCCGGCCCCTCCCCCTGCTTCTCCAGGTTGGCGGCACGGCCGTCCCAGAACTGCAGCCTGAAATACGCCGCGTTCATCACGGTAGGCGCGTTGTGTGTTCCTGCCTTGCCACCCACACCATTCGACACGCGCTTACCATCGGTAAATTCCATCGCCGGTATGTGACACATCGAGCACGAAACAGTGTTATCGACCGAGAGAGCAGTGTCGTAGTACAGCTGGCGGCCGAGAGCAATCGTTTCTTCTGTCGGCGGATTATCAGCCGGAATCGGAACCGGCGGCAGCCCTAGTGGAGCGGGTATCTGCACCACTTTCCCTATCGGAACCGCAACCCGGTCGGAGTTGAAGTGGGCATAAAGCAATAACAGGCCGCCAATCAATGCGACCAGACACAACATATATAAGACCCGGTTTGATGGCACGTTTCCGCTTGCTCCTTCTGCGAAGGAGTTAAGACCTGAATTTGTCTTCGATTTTATACACTACGTCGCTAATTCCTATTCAAATGCGCTGGGAACCATGATGTAGTCAGGGGTTTCGCGGTC
>Ga0306925_10003895_pt1 | contig 13347 bp, 9 predicted proteins | sample flu12Cox44000176_FD_203755 | JGI IMG/M metagenome (GOLD analysis project Ga0306925, IMG submission 203755) | Lab enrichment of tropical soil microbial communities from Luquillo Experimental Forest, Puerto Rico - flux8day.12C.oxic.44.000.176 (v2)... | ecosystem: Environmental > Terrestrial > Soil... | reverse complement strand
GGTTCGCTACACACATTCAGGAGTTTTCGAGACTGCAAACCCCGGATGAACCTTTTTGGGGTCTTGCCTTGGAACAACATAAAAAGGTAGATGAGCATTTCTGGTTTGAACTATCACGCGACAGATAACCTGTACGTGAGTTTATAGTCACAGCCGAGACCTGGTAGGTCCTGCCGGTTCAGCTGGTCGTATGATTGTTTCTTCCTGTGGGAGGAAGGTCTGTGAGATAGCCTATGGACCGAGATGTCAGTTTGGTTCGTGACAAGCTGAAGACTCCGCGCGCCGCGGCAATCGCGGGCGTGATTTTTTCTACGTTATTGATTCTGATCGATGTGCTCATCCGGAAGTCGATTCCTGCCAATCCCCTTGGATCGGCAACCCAGCTCATCGAACACTCGAAGGCACTTTCGCTTGTTTTGCGGCTGGCACCGTTTGCTGGCATCGCCTTCCTGTGGTTCATTGCTGTGATCCGAGACCACCTGGGCAATCGGGAGGACCGTTTTTTTGCAACCGTCTTCCTTGGAAGCGGGTTGGTATACCTGGCCATGATGCTTGTTTGCGCAGCGATTGCACGGGCACTTTTGCTAGTCTTGGAAACTGAACCCGAGAGGGTCATACGGTCGGGTGCTTACGCCATTGGCCGGGCTTCGACCTACGAGATCTTTCACATCTACGCAATCAGAATAGCTGCGGTCTTCATGACTTCGGTCTCCACGACAATGCTGCGTACGCAGATTGGCCCGCGGGCCCTCGCCTTTCTCGGCTATGTGCTGGCGCTGATACTTTTGTTTGGCGTCGAAATTTTTGACTGGGCCTCGCTGGCTTTTCCGCTGTGGGCTTTGTTGATCAGTGTTTTGATTATGATTCAAAGTTTCCGCAGGCGCACGGATACTGGGAAAGAGTCGGTTGCCCTCGTTCGATAGCTGGCCCCTTTTTCAACATGGTTCCATCGCGTTGCGATACAGCGTTTACGAGTCTCGGTCAGAGTGTGATGGCCGCGAGGCTATTGTTCTGGCACTTGTCGCCGTTACGACCTTTTGGAGCGATCATTGGGAGTAATCCGACACAGCTTCTCAGGCGCGATTTCATCGAATGCTTGGCTCGCTACTTTTCTGGCATTTGTGCCCGGCTGAGTGCTCAAGTTGATTCCCACAGGCTGCTACCAGCCATGTGCCATGTGAACGGAATCCAGAGTCCTGATTTACGGGGTAATCGCCGAGTTGGTTTTGGCAGGGGCAACTTACCGGTTTGGCGACAAACCAGGCATGTCGAATTGAAACCTGGAGGAATGACTTCCGAGTTGCCGTCATCCGCTCGCAATCGGGGCAAGTCCCGAATGGAGCGTCCAAGCTCGCGCAAGCCAACTCTCGGGATGAGCGGTAGCGCGTCAGTCTGGTTTATTTCAGAACGCGTGCGGATAGACTCCGATGCGTTTTTCCCGTGCTCCGATCATCTGAAATTCTCCATCTGCCACGCATTTTTGGCCAGGCTGACCTCCGATATGGCCAGTAATCGCCCATCGGGTGACGGGATTGCAAACGCGATGAAATTGCTGGAACGGAGCAGGACCGAAACTTTGCCGTCGAGTGCAACCTTCAGCAACGCACTTTCCCGATCATGGTTATGCCAGGGAAGCAGGAGACTCTTTCCGTCCGCGGACCAGTCTACGGTGGACAATCCGCTCCATCCCTTTACAACCAGATCGTGCGTTTTGTCTGAGGATGTGGAGCGAAATTGGATCGTTGCTTCGTTGACGCCTTCACGGATGACCGCTCGTTGCGAGCCATCCGGGGACAAACTCCAATTGCATGGAGGATCGATTTGCGCGGTGCCTGTACTTTTCCCGCTCTTTACGTCGAACCGGTACGTTTCCACGACATTTCCTTTGGTGGTGCTGTACATGCAGACCGTCGACGGCAAGCGCGCACACTGCACGTTCAAGATGTTGACGTCTTTGAGGACCAAGCGAGACGTTCCACCGGCTATTGGAACGGCGAAAATAGAAGAGGGCTTCTCCGGGGTGGCAGACTTAGGAGTGGAAACATATAACAGCTCCGAACCGTCGTACGTCACTCGTGGTAGTAAGAGCTGCTCCGTCGATGTCACTAAATTTTCAGCCAACGGCTGATCGGTAGCCTGTTTGAAAATTTCTGGCGTACCGTTTCGATCCGAACTAAATAGGACCGCCGTGCCATCCGGTGTCCAGGATGTCGGGATACTTACGCTCTCATCGAGCGTCAGTCGCTTGTATGCGATCAACGTTGTGCCATCCGCTGCCAGCGTCCCGATGTAAGTGGTTGGCGCCCCATTGTCTCTCAGGAAGATGAGTTTTTTGCCATCCGCAGTTCCGTTAATCTGCGTAATCCAACCATTTCCTTGCGTGATGCGTTTCGAGGGCACGGAAGTCTTTCCGGATTGTTGCAGCGAGACCATCCACAGGCTTGAGCCTTGGTCCCAATTTTCCTCGTTGGCAAGGACGTAGATCAGACGTCCATCGGGCAGCCAATGCAGGGCAGGGGTCAACAGGTTGTCTGAAAGGACGGTTTCGGCTCTTGCGTTTTGCCAGTCGTTGACCTCAACGGAACGCGTGGTCCAATCGAGATTTGTTCTGAAGTAAGCGATTCGCTTTCCGTCGGGAGACCACGTCGGCTTTCCCACCAGCCAACCGTTATCGGCCACGACCTTGACCGCATCCGTTCCGTCGGAATGCATGATCCAGATCTCTCGGCCGAGCCAATAGTCGACAGGAGTAGTCACATAAACTCGGTGGAACGAGATATGCGCACCGTTCGGGGATACTGACCCTCCCGAAGCATTATCCGCCAGAGGACGGGGCGAGCCTCCGAACACCGAAATATTCCACAAGCTAGCCTTCCCTGGCTGATCCCTGCGAGAGACCAGCAAATGCGAGCCATCAGGAAACCAGTCGTCCACACGAGCGGAGAAGTTTGGGGGCAGTGGGACGGGGTGGACTTCACCCGTGCGAATGAGCTTTAGGTAGACCCCGGTGTTATCCGAATAGGCCAGATACTTGCCATCCGGGGAGACAGCCGCACTGTTCACGCCATTTTCTGATGAATTCGAGGTTAGCTTACGCTCGATAATGTCGGTGTGCTGCAAAGGATGCCGCCACATTGCCCAGACCAATGAGGCGATTATGATCAGCGCAAGGCAGGAGATGGCAATCCGTCGAGTCCAGAAAGATGATAGGCCTTGCTCCGCGGCCGGGGCGGTTTCGACTACCCCAGAAGCAGAGGATCCGTTGACCGGCGCAATGAAGCGGTACCCACGTCGAGCAAGTGTCTCAATGAACACCGGGGCGTCCGCCGATTCGCCCAGCGCATCGCGCAGCCTCTTGATGGCGGCATTCAGGCTGTGATCGAAATCAACAAAGGTATCCTGAGGCCAGAGTTTGTTGCGCAATTCCTCTCGAGTGACGATTTTTCCGGGATGTTCCAGCAGCGTGGCCAACACCTGAAACGGCTGTTCCTGAAGTTTCACTTTCTGCCCGGCGTGGCGGAGTTCGCTGGTTTGTAGATCAAGCTCGAACGTGCCGAAGCGGACGATTGAGGATGAGGAATTGGTTGACATGGAAAACTTCCAAGTAGGCGAAGTCTAGCACTTTTCGGTTCGCAGTTCCGACGTGAGATCGCTCCGTACCCAAGTGCTGAGAACAATGTGCTCCTGACCCTCTCCCGACTTGCTCCGCTAGCTGCCAAGATAGTCAGCAACTTGGAAATAATTGCTGAAGTCCCGGTAAACGCATTATAAAAGGGCGCCCGCTTGAAGTAGATTTTGATCGTTCGCATCAACCTCTACAACAAGGAGCACCCTCATGAATGAAGCCAAGTATATTGGGCTGGATGTGCATCAGGCAACGATCTCGGCGGCGGTTCGGGATTCCAGCGGGAATCTGGTGATGGAGGCCACGCTAGAAACGAAAGCCGAAACAATTCTCCAGTTTATTCGTGGCCTGGGCGGCAGTTTGCGAGTGACCTTGGAAGAAGGAACTTGGTCCGCTTGGTTGCACGATCTTTTGAAACCTCACGTTACCGAAGTGTTGGTTTGTGATCCGCGTAAGAATGCCCTGTTGAGAGTTGGAAACAAGAACGATCGCGAAGATGCACGCAAGCTGGCCGAACTGTTGTTTCTGAACAAGCTCAACACGGTCTTTCACGGCGAAACGGGAATCCGCACGCTGAAAGAACTGGCGCGTAGCTACCTGACGCTCACCCGCGATCTGACGCGTATGATGAATCGCCTGAAGGCGATCTATCGAAGCTGGGGAATTGCTTGTGGCGGCCAGCAAGTGTATGCACCTCGCTACCGTGCCGAATGGCTTGCCAAGATCACCGAAGCTGGCGTGCGCCGTCGCGCCGAGATCTATTATCAGCAGTTCGACGTCTTAGCGGCTTTGCGCCAGGAAGTGCGTCGAGAGCTATTAGCGGAATCCCGGAAACATCCGGCCATAAGATTGCTGCGGCAGATTCCTTCAATCGGCCCCATCCGTGCCGCGCTGTTGATTGCGCTGATGCAGACTCCCCATCGCTTCCGTACCAAGCGGCAGCTGTGGGCCTACTGCGGACTGGCCCTGAAAACCTATGATAGTGGGGAATATCGCTTCGTTGGCGGTCAACTGAAACGCTCAAAAAAGAACCCGGCCATCCGCGGACTGAACAAAAATCACAATCACGATTTGAAAAATATCTTCAAGGGTGCTGCCACTCGAGCAGCTGCTGCAGCCGGGCCTTTTCAGAAATTCTATGAAGCTCGTATTGCCAACGGCATGAAACCACCGATGGCGCGCCTCACCTTGGCTCGCAAGATTGCGGCCATCACTTTACTCGTTTGGAAGAAAGGAGTTCGTTTCGACGCTGAACAGTTAAAGCAACAAGCAGCTTGAGCGACTGGTGAGAACTCTTTTCCTCGCTGGATTCATGTCTGGCGGCGATCTGACGGTTCTTCTGGCGCTCTGGTTCGAGGGTGAGTATCCATTAGCTCGTTAGGTGGAGAATGTGTGCTTCGAGCACCACCCATCTCTTGGTAAACTCTATGCCCCCTCGGACAACCAGAAAAAGCTATAGGCCTCGAGCCTCAGATAGAACCATGGTTGGCCATTTTTGCAACCGTACTGCTTGTCGCATCAGAAACCGAAGGCGTCGTCACGGCAGCAACATGAATCTGCAAAAAAAGAGTACCCCAAGAACCTCCCAACATTACGTGGGCTGGAGAGCCGGGCAAAAATCTTTGCTCCTTCCAGTCGCTGGGGAAGTTTTTCTCTTGACTCTCCCCTTTATAGAACGAGAGGCAGTAGGGCTTATCGGGATCTAAGGGTGTTCAGACCCCAAACTGTTTTAGGTGATGATCTAGGTGTTTGTACATGCCCGTGCTCCATTCCAAAGGCGTGATCTTGCCAAAGAATGGGTGAGGATGGCTCGTACACTCTGATTCGCCTCCCTCGTGGAACTGACGCACACATTGCTTCAACCGTTTGTGTTCTTGTGTGAAATCACAGGCGCCAACCTTCAATTCTTTCACGCTCGGACTGTTGCGCGGAAAGGGAGTGTCGGCTGTCAGAACATGACGGACGCGAGGCCCAACGATTCTGCCGAGCAGGGTGCGCTTGGCGACGAATTTTCCCGAGGCCATTTCCAGGGCTGCACTGCAATGTGCCATCATCTGTGCAACATCCATCTTGCCCCACTGCCGTTGCGAAGTCGGCTTTAACTCCTCAATGCGGTTCATCACTTCCTGTACAGCTTCCGGTTCAAACAGATTCCGCATGCGACTCTCCCGTTTACACCTATGTTCACAAGTCTACTTTGGATAGAGAGTGGGCACCAGTAAGGGACCAGAATTAAGAGGAAAGTGAATTCGGGGTAACCGTGGATGTGGGTATCACGAGTCGGGCAGCTATTGAAGCCGTGTCTCGTCGATCTTAAGAAGGAACCGCTTCTGGGTCCCGATAACGCGGTTACTGCGAGTTGGTTTGGCAGGGCAACTTACCGGTTTCCCGACAAATCGGCGGTAATCCGAATTTTGGGCGTCTGTTTGAAAAGAGGTGTCTTACCACAGGAACGATTGATTTTTTCGTCAGCTGGGATGGTACTCTTAACGCAATTCAGGGGTACCCCGCACATGGCTTTATCACCCTCACTGGCTGCCGCGTCCGGTACGCTCGTAGATCACACGCGCCACAAGACTGCCCTTTGCCTGCTCCCATTTCTGTTTCTTTTGTACGTCACAAACTATCTAGACCGTACCAGCCTTGCCTATGCAGCCATCGGTATGCGACGCGACCTGGGCTTCAGCGACACCGCCACCGGCTTCGCCATTGGTGTTTTCTTCATCAGCTACGTTGCGCTACAGATCCCCGGTGCATTGCTCGTGGAACGCTGGAGCGCCGCCCGCAGAATGATCTCTATAACCTTGGTCGTTTGGGGCACGATGACCGCACTGACCGCTTTGGTGCACACACCACTTCAGCTTTACGTCGCCCGCTTCTTGTTGGGCGCAGCGGAAGCTGGTTTCTTCCCCGGCGTAATCGTGTATCTGAGTCACTGGTTCCTTCAGGCCGATCGTGCTAAAGCAACCAGCAATTTCATGTCAGCGATCCCGGTTTCTTCTGTTCTTGGTTCGCCGCTCGCTGGCTTGTACACCTTTTTCTCGGCATCGTTTCTCGGCGTGGGTGCTTAATGTTTCGCCGCACCCGGGGAAGTAATGGTCCCGTGGAACGAGCCGGAGGTCAAAAACGTTACCGCGCTTGCCAGGCGCTCCACGACAAAGCTCCCCTGGGCCGACGCGAATCGGCCCGTGCCACCAGTAACGGTGTGAACTTCCGTGATGAGGAGGATACCGGGCGTAGCCGTCAGTTCAGCCGATCCGGCCAATGTCGTATCGATATTGTCTCCATTGGCGGCGACCCAATGAGCAGACCCGGTGTCGGTGAATTCCGCGAGGGTTACCGTAACTACTTGGGTGAATGAGAAGTCACCGAGGTGGGTGCCAATTCCCGTGCCGGTTGTCGTGACCACTATAGTGCCCTCGGAGGGGCCGGGTGAGTCGACGTCATGCCCTTGCATCGTACCTTTGAAGGGTACCTGCTTCTGTGCCGCCGCCGGGACGGCGAGGACCGCTGTCAACAACATGGCCGCCACAACCAGAGAGATGCTGGCCTTCATCACCGATTCGGTATTTGTCTTCCAGTTTGTGAATGAAGTTATCTCCATTGCGTTTGTCTCCTCGCTAATCGCCTAGTTTATGAGCGGTGGAAGGACTCTATGCTTTGTGGGCCGTAATAGCAACTTTCGTTTGACTCTTCGGTGAGTCTCGGCGACGCGGGCTGGTGTCGTTGTTCCGAGGGAAGCCGGAGCTTCGTACCGTAGTGGTGGAACTTTACCGGTAACCGGACGAATCGGGAGTTGGCGCAGTATGAGGGCTGAAATATCCTAATGGAAGTCATGGCAGACGAAACCGCATTCCAACTCACAGAGTACCTGTCAAAGATTCTTGGAATTGAAGGGAGTCTGGGTTCCGGAATTTTTGATGACGCTCGATAGTGGGTGAAGTTTACAATCAACATTCAACATGAATTGGCGTGGCGGGTGGTACAGGAATTAGGCAGGCGACCAGGCGGCAGAAGTACAGGCGGCGGTGTTTTTCACACGAAAGCAAACTTAGGGCGTTACCCAGTCGAGAGCGTAAATTTCTTGCCTTCCCGTATCGCGCAACAAAAGCGGGGAGTCGTCCGGAGCCAGCCCGAGCCAAGCGCTATAGTAACCGCCCATCCGCAAATTCGTTAGATCAACGACCTCTTCTAACTTTCGATCGCTGATTCGGACGCGAACTACCGCCGGGTCCTGCCCGTACGCCAATCGGAGAACGTAAAGATACTTGCCGTCCTTTGACCAGTTCGGGTAACCAAAGCTTCCTTTTGCGAGTTCTACCCAGTGTTGCGTCTCGAAATCATAGAGCACGACACTCGACCCGCCTTGCGGCATGGCGGCGACGTAGCGACCATCGGGGGACCATCGAGGTGAGAACAGACCCTCCGAGGCAGGTAATGTAGCAACCTGGCGAGTTTTGATGTCAAGCACGTGGATAGCGGTCGCACCAAAGAACAGTCCACCGAAAAGGATTTTCGTCCCATCGGGGGACCAGTTTGGGTCCGCGTCCTGCTTGAGGTCTCCAGCCATTAGCTCTTGCGGGTTGCTGCTCTCGGCTGATGTTAAGTAGATCCTTGCTGGCTTACCGGGTGAGAAGTCATAAAAGACAATCTGCTTCCCATCGGGTGACCACCGGGGCAACATCCCATATAAGGGAGGGAAGCTGAGTTGTAGTCTTTGGCTTCCATCCACCCTGCTTCGCCAGATCGTGCCCTCGGGGTAGGTGGCGTAAGCTACCCACTGACCGTCCTTCGAAAAACTCACGTCTTGCGCTGATTCGCCGGAGAGAAAGGGCTCGAACCGGTGGAAATTCGAGTCCCAGCGTACCAGTTCGCCCCGCCTGGACCGGCCTACCACAAACAGCTTCTTGCCGTCGCGGCTCGGCAGCGGGGCGGCCAAATCCATAGGACTGGATGTCAATTGAAAAGGCTTAGTTGTAGCCTTTCGAAAAAGACCTCGGCTTTCAGCGAGAGCCCAGATCTGGCCACGCGATTGGAACACAAAGTACTTTCCGTCCGATGTCCATTTCCCGCAGCATTCGTCGGGAGGATCGTGCCAACCAGCAAGCATTGCCCGAACGTTCGTCCCGTTTGACGATACCTCCCAGAGTGAATTCGCGCCAGTCTTAGCATCAATCAAGGTGAACCGCAGCTCCCTCCCATCGTGCGACCAGGATGGGGTGTCGATCATGTCGCTCGTGCCCGTCATCGAAACTAACTTGTGAGGTTTGCTTCCTTCGCTTCCCGCCAGGAACAGTTCGTTTCCATTCGCATAAGCAAGAGTCTTACCGTCAGGGGACCAAGCCGCGCTTTGCCCTATGGTTTCTCCTAGGCGGCGGCGCGATTCGCCAAGTATAGCCAGACGCCAGAGCGGCGCTGGCGCGCGCACGTTGCTGACAGGCATGTCTGCGATAAGAAGTTCAGCGCCGCCTGGGGAGACGCTTAAAAGGTAGTCGGCCCCTGAAGACGTGGCGATTCGAGCCTGTTCGCCTCCGGAGCTGGAAATCTGGCCAATACCGGCAGAAGTGCCCAGGCCAATGCCGGTAGAAATGCCCCCACCTACGTTGAAATAGAGCCGTGCACCGTCAGTACCGACTAAATCCTTCGGCTCACCATCGTGCGTGAGCTGCACGTAACCCGATACGTTCGCCGCAGGCAACGGTCGCGTAACCACGTATCCAAAGACTGCAGCGGCGACAGCAAGCACACAGGCGGACGCCAGCGGCCAGCCCAGTACAGGCGTTCTTGTGGGTGTGTGACTTGGCAAGGGTCGAACATTGACAAAATCCGCCCTCCCGGGCGAACGAGCTGAATCCGTGTCTCGCTGCAGGCGCTTCAGGTCAGAGCGCATATCCGACGCATGTTGGTAGCGCAGGTCACGGTCCTTTTCGAGACACTTGTTGATGATTTCTTCTAGCCTGGGCGGAACTTCGGGATTTAGGCGCATCGGAGGCAAAGGTGAGCGCTCCAAAATGGCGTGGAAGATGACTCCGGAGGTGTCGCCGCGGAAGGGCAACTGGCCAGTGGCCATCTGATAGAGCACTGCGCCGAAGGAAAACAGGTCGCTGCGCGCGTCCAAGTCTTTGCCTTTGACTTGTTCCGGCGACATGTAGGCCACGGTGCCGAGAGCTGTGCCGGGTCTGGTGAGATGTTCCTCGGCATCAAGAGTCGGCGCAGTGGGCTCTGTTCCGCTTACTGGCTTGGGCGAAAGCTTGGCCAAGCCAAAATCCAGGACTTTCGCGTGGCTACGATCGGTGACGAAAAGGTTCGCGGGCTTGATGTCGCGATGAATGATGCCTTTGGCGTGCGCGGCGTCGAGGGCGTCGGCGATTTCGATGGAGAGCGACAGCAGTTTCTCAAAGTCCACAGGTCGTGCACCGATGTGGTGCTTGAGCGTTGCCCCTTCAAGAAATTCCATCGCGATGAACCCTTCGCCATCCTGCTCGCCGATGTCGTAAATGGTGCAGATGTTGGGATGGTTGAGGGCAGAGGCGGCTTGTGCTTCGCGTTGAAAACGGGCTAGTGCCTGGCGATCTTTGGCGACTTCTTCGGGAAGAAATTTGAGGGCAACAAAACGGTGCAAGCGCGTGTCTTCGGCCTTATAGACCACACCCATCCCGCCTCCGCCGAGCTTCTCGATGATGCGGTAATGCGAGACGGTCTGGCCGATGAGGGCGTCGGACTCCACCATAGTGCCGCAATTCTAGGTTGCGACCTGAGGCAAGTCAACGAATCGCAGTGATTTGGCGGCAAACTAAACACTACGTCCTGGGAAACGGGGTTCGCGGCAACTTGAAGTACGACCCGCAACATGGACGATTACGCGACGCAACCAGGCTTTACGCGCACGAGAGAAGGTGTAGACTCTCTGGAGATTAAGCATTCATTGATACGTTTGGAAGCTCTGCAATATTTCTGTGCAGCCTCCGACTAAGGACGGCGGTATTCAGGGAACATTCAACGGAATCAATCATGTCTTTGAAGACCCGCGATCTCCTGACACGCAGTTGGCAGTCACAGGCCAACCTCTCGTTGTTCTTGTTACTGCTCGTCTTAATAGTGTTCTTGCTCCCTTCACTGGGCTTTGAGAAGAATAGTTTGCATTTTTACGATGACGCGACGTCGTCCGTTTTAGGAGTCGTAGGGACCGCGATCGCTTGGAGGAATCGAAAGCTTTTTCTGCTGACGTCTGTCGCGGTAATCGTGGCGATCGCCTTCCGCTGGGGAACATGGTGGAGGCCTACACAGACAGTGAGACTCTGGAGTGCATCGACTGGTCTGGTAGCCATTATCATGATTACGGTTGTGCTGCTTTGGCAGGTGTTCCGCTCTGGACCGGTCACCGGGATGCGCATCCAAGGCGCGATTGCCGCTTACTTGTTGCTTGCGTTCGGATGGGCTCACGCATACCACATCACGGAATTGCTGGATCCGAACGCGTTTAACGTCGCAGGAACCGATGTTTCGGTCGCGATCCATTGGATGAATTATAGTTTTGGAATGCTGACAACACTCGGCTATGCGGGGATTGTCCCGACCGACACCGTTGCCCACACCCTTGGTTCAGCAGAAGCCGTGACGGGGCAATTGTATTTGGCCGTTTTAGTGGCGCGATTGGTGTCGATGCACATAAGCGCTGAGGAGCAGTCGAAGCAACAGCGGTTAGCCGGACGACAATCGAACCAAAGTCTTGATTAACGGCGAACCGGTAACTTGAAATAGTAGGCGTAACGTGGGGTTTGCGACGCTCAGCAACCCTCAACCCTCGCCACCATGTTCTTTGATCACCGTGAGTGCATCCTTGTCCTCTCGTAGCCCCGCGAACTTTGCATGCCGCAAGTGGTCCGAGGGAGTCCATTCTAGGAATTCGATCCGGGCCGCAATCTCTGGTCTGACCCAAACGCATTTTTCCATGTCAGCCGCGGTTAGACCTTCACCCCAGCGCCCTTTATGAGTTTCGGGAAGATTGGCGAACGGACATTTTGGGGTCAGCAAGGGCTTGAGTCTAGTGAATACCTGGCGTCTCGAAGCCGGCACAAAGCCGTTCCGAACTCTGGCCACATAAATCAGGCCGTCTCCGCGGTAATAGCCAACAACGATCGCGTCTACTCCGTGTGTGCCCGGAATGTAGCCTCCGATCACAAGTTCTTGGCCGCTGTTCAAACGATACTTGGCCCAGGACCCGCTGCGCTTGCCAATCTCGTATCGGCTGTCCTTCCTCTTGGCAACAACACCTTCCAACCCTTGACCGCGAGCGACACTGAGCATGTCGTCAGCCGAGGCTTCAAAATAGTCTGTAATGCGGATTCGGGGAGACTCAAACTTTAGAACAGTTTTCATCATCTGACGCCGCTCGATGAGTGGCAGGTGTGTGAGGTCGCGATTGTTGTAAACAAGAAGATCGAAAACAAAGTAATGAATGCGTGAGGCTTCTACCCGGTAATGTTGGAGGAGATTGAAGTCCGGCCGACCGGATTCATTCAGTGCGACAACCTCACCATCGACTACGGTGTTGTCGGGGAGATCAGCGAGAGCGTCAAAGACGAGGGAATACTGAGTATTGAAGGAATTTCGCCTTCTGGAAAACAGGTTTAGCCTACCGGACGATTTCACGGCGATGGCTCGATATCCATCGAGTTTGATTTCGAAAAACCAGTTCGGGCCGTCAGGGAGCTTCGGGACAGCTAGACATTCCATGGGCTCTTTGAATGTAGCGGGACACAGCGGCAAGGAATTCAGTGTTCGCTCGAGGTTGCCCGATGTCATGCCGAAAATAAGGATGGCTGGCGACGGGCTGGCCGCGGCGCATCGAGCGGAGGGAAACCTTTGCTTTGCCAGATGCTCCTGAATTGTTCGATTGTCGCTGGCGAGTGGCCGGAAAAATGATTATTGGCAAAGGCGTAGATGAGAACGCCTCGTTTTCTGACCTGGTAGCAAAAATCGACCCAGCTGCTCAATTCGGCTGAACGGTCAAGGATTGTTTTGTCCCAGGTCATGGTTTGTTGCTCGATTGCTTTGCGGTCGCCGAGCCAGCGGATGTACGTCCAACCAGCAGTAATTGGATCGAACTTCAGATCGGAAGGACTTGGCATCCAGGATCGATCTTGTAGCACGAGAGCGACGCGGCGATCTCGGAGCAGGGTCGCGAACTCGGCGTCAAGCCAGTTTCGATTGCGAATTTCAATCGCGAATTTGTACGAATTCGGGAGCCGTGCGAGGAATGGAACAAGACGGTCCAGAAACTCGTGACGATCCTGAAAAGCCGATTTATTGAAGAAGGGGAACTGGAAGACGATGGGACCGAGCTTCGCGCCAAGGAGATCCATCGTTTTCAAAAATTCTGTGAGTTCGGCGTCGCATCCGGTCAGGGCTTTTTCGTGAGTAATTGCTTGTGGCACCTTGACCGCGAAGGTAAAACCCTCGGGAGTTCGCGCGGCCCAGTTGCGAACTGTCTGAAGGGAAGGGCAAGCGTAGAAGGTCGAGTCCACCTCGACTGCAGGGAAATGTTCGGCGTAGAAGGTCAAATAGTCTGCGGGTCGCATCCCCTTTGGATAGAAGGATCCCGCCCAGCCGGAGGCCGTAAATGAGGATGTTCCGAGAAGAATCGGCGGTAGGCTCACGTAGAAAGTATAAGCGGATGGCGTCAGGTTTAGCCTTTGTTTCAAGTGGTAACAATGAGCGTG
>Ga0306925_10003891_pt1 | contig 13350 bp, 14 predicted proteins | sample flu12Cox44000176_FD_203755 | JGI IMG/M metagenome (GOLD analysis project Ga0306925, IMG submission 203755) | Lab enrichment of tropical soil microbial communities from Luquillo Experimental Forest, Puerto Rico - flux8day.12C.oxic.44.000.176 (v2)... | ecosystem: Environmental > Terrestrial >... | reverse complement strand
GGCGTTTCGGGCGAGGTGCGCAGCGAGATCCTCGAACTCGTTGCCATGAACCAAGTCGACCTGATCGAGTCGCTGCTCGCAAGCGACGACGAGCGCGCCCTGGTGGCGCGCATCGTCGCCGATCGCCGCAACCTGCGCGACCGATTTGCGTTCTAGCCGAAGATCCGCCGTGGCCGCCGAGCTGCGCGCCAGATGAGCCACTGCCGCCGCCACGGCGCGATTGCAACCGGCACAAACGGATCGTAGCCGCGCCGCTCCATGCGGGCGAGCGTCGGCCCCGCGAGCGCGACCGGCAAAAGCGCGGGCATGACGGCAGGCGCGGCGGGCGGGAGCAGCTCCTGCGCCGCGCCGAGATGGCGGCGAGCGCGCGCTCGCAATTCAGCCAATGCCGCGAGCAATTGCGGCGTCGCCGGAGGGCCCTTGGCCTCCTGCCGGTCGGCTCCGTGCCGCGCCAGGATTTCAAGCGGGATATAGAGCTGGCCGCGCGCGGCATGGACCGGAAACGCCGCGAGCAACCCGGCAAGCGCATGGGCAAGGCCGGCGTGATGGCTCAGCGCGCCGATATCCGGCTCGCCGCCGGCAGCGAGGATTTGCGCCGCGAGCACGATGAGGCTCGCGGAGGCGCCGTCCGCGTAGGCTTCGAGGTCGCCAAGCGTCGCCATCGGCTCGTCGTAGAGATCGAACCGGCGCGCATCGATGAGCGCCTTGAACGGCTCCGGCGGCAGCCGGTAGCGCGCGATAGTGGCGAGCAGCGCCGCCGCCACCGGGTGGGCCGCGACCTCGCCCCGGCTCGCACCGCCCAACACGTCGCTCCACCACTGCAGCCGGATTTCCCCCGCCACGGGCTCGCGAACGACCTCACGCACGCGGGCGATTTCCAGGTTGAAGGCGTAGAGCGCAAACAGCGCGTCGCGACGCTCGGCGGGGGCAAACAAGGTGGTGAGAAAGCGATCCTTGTCCGCCGCGCGTAAGAGCCCTTCGCAATGGGCGAATGCATCCTGCATGGGCGAAGCGTCCCGCTTGCGAAGCCCGCGAGCCTTGCGGCGCATCCTCGTGCGAACGTCGCACTCAAAGGGACACTAGTGTCTCGATTCCGAAGTTCGCATCATTGTGCCGCAGCCTCGTTTGCGAACTTCGGAATCGAAGGACACTAGCAACTTATTGATCTAGTGTGGCTTTGGTTCAGAAGTCCGCATTTCGGACTCGCTGCAAGAATGATGCGGACTTCTGAACCGCCACACTAGCAAACTTATGACTCTCGCGTGGGCGGGGCTACGACTTCGCAGTCGAGGTCTTCGCTTTCTCTGCCGGCTCCTCGGCTTCCATGCGCGTCGTCCCGACCCCGAGATAGATCAGGATCGGCGCGGCGATGAAGACCGAGGTATACGTGCCGACCAGGACGACGCCGAAGATCATGGTCGCGACAAAACTGTGGATGGCATGGCCGCCGAAGAGAAGCAGCGCGAGCAGCGCGAGCGTCACCGTCACGTGGGTGATGATCGAGCGCGACAGGGTTGAATTGACCGAGATGTTGAGCAGGTCCGGCATGGACATGCGCTTGTATCGGCGCAGCATTTCGCGGATGCGGTCGTAGATGACCACCGTATCGTTGAGCGAGTAGCCGAGAATCGTGAGCAGCGCCGCGATGCTCGACAGATCGAAGTCGATCTGCGTCAACGACATGTATCCGATCGTCAGCACGAGATCGTGCACGTTCGCGATCATGGCGCCGAGCGAAAACTGCCATTCGAAGCGAAACCAGAGATAGATCAGGATGGCGAAGATCGCGAGCCCGAGTCCGATCGTACTCTTGGCCAACAATTCCGACGACACGCGCGGGCCGACCACTTCCACCCGGCGATAGTCGACCTCGCTGCCCAACGCCTCGCGGACCTTGCTGATGGCGGCCTGCTGGGCCTGTTCCCCGCCTGGTTGCTGGGCGACGCGGATGAGCACGTCGGCCGGGCCGCCGAACTCCTGCAGCTGCACGTCGCCGAGGCCGAGCCCGCTCAGCGCCGCGCGCATCTTGGCGAGATCGGCCGCGCCGCTCTTCGACTGCACCTCGATCAGCGTGCCGCCGACGAAATCGATGCCGAAATTGAGCCCGTGAAAAAAGAACAGCAGGATGGCGACGATCGACAACGCCGCGGAAGCCGGAAAGCTGATGCGCCGAAAGCGCATGAAGTCGAACTTGGTGTCGTCCGGAACGATCCGCAGCAGCGGGATGGAGTGATACAGGCGCACGTCGGTCCCGCCTATGAAATCGCCAGTTGCCGCGGACGCGCCCACCTCACCCACCAGGCCACGATCAGCCGCGTCAGCGTGAAGGCGGTGAAGACGGTCGTCACGATGCCGATGCCGAGCGTCACGGCGAAGCCGCGCACCGGCCCGCTGCCGAAGAAAAACAGCACCGCGGCCGCGATGAAGGTCGTGATGTTCGAATCGAGGATGGTCGCGAGCGCGCGCGTGAAGCCGGCGTCGATGGCGGTGATGGGGGTGCGCCCGGTGCGAACCTCCTCACGGATGCGCTCGTAGATGAGCACGTTGCTGTCGACCGCGATGCCGATCGTGAGCACGATGCCGATGATGCCCGGCAACGTGAGCGTCGCATTGAGCAGCGACAGGATGCCGAAGATCATTCCCACGTTGACGGCAACGGCGATGCTGGCGAAAACGCCGAACAGCCCGTACGTGACCACCATGAATACAACGACGAGCGCGGCGCCAAAATAGGACGCGAGCTTGCCTTTCTCGATCGAATCCTGACCCAAGCCCGCGCCCACCACGCGCTGCTCGATCACGGTGAGCTTGGCCGGCAGCGCGCCCGCGCGCAGAAGAATGGCGAGATTGTTGGCGGACTCCACGGTGAAGTTACCCGAGATCTGGCCGCTGCCGCCCAGGATCGGCTCGCGGATGACAGGGGCCGAGATCACCTTGTCGTCCAGCACGATTGCAAATGGCCGGCCGACGTTCTCCTGGGTGACTTGCGCAAATTTGCGGGCGCCGGAGGTGTTGAACTTGAAGGTGACGATCGGCTCGCTGCTGCGCTGGTCGAAGCTGGGCTGCGCATCGGTGAGCTCCTCGCCCGACACGATCACCCGCTTCTCGAGCAGATAGGGTTGCGAGCGCTCTGCCTCCGTACCATAGACGATTTCGGATTCCGGCGGCGGTCGCCCCTGCAGCGCCTGCTCGACCGGCATCGACGTGTCGACGAGGCGGAACGTCAGCTTGGCGGTCTTGCCGAGAATTTCGAGTAGCTGCTGGGGATCGCCGAGACCCGGAACCTGAACCAGGATGCGATCGTTGCCCTGGCGCTGGATCGATGGTTCGACCAAGCCCATCGCATTCACGCGCCGCCCGAGAATCTCGACAGATTGATCGACGGCCTGACGGACGCGTTCAAGCAGCGCGGGCTCCGTGGGGGTGAGCCGAACGACCCCGCCGCCGACGTTCTCGATGTCGAGCGAGCGCGCGCCGGTGCTGCCGGCGAATCCGCCGAGCGGCTGCGACAGTTCCCTGAGCTTGGTCAACCCCTGTTGCAGATCGCTTTCGCGAATGACCACCTCGACCGAGTTTCCCCGGATGAGCGGGGCGCGGGTCAATCCGACGCGCGCCTCGCGCAAGACGCGGCGGACATCGTCCTGCAGCGCCAAGAGTTTCTGCCGACGCACATCGTTAACATCGACCTCGAGCAGGATATGCGAGCCGCCTTGCAGATCGAGGCCGAGCACGATGTGGCGCTGCGCCCATGCCGGCCAGCGCTTGACCATGCTTTCCGGGAAGAAGTTGGGGACGGCGAACAGGCAGCAGATCAGCGCCGTTAGCAGAATCGCCGCTGCCTTCCACTTCGAAATATAAAGCATGGCTTGTCCCGGTTCACACGCCGACTGAGCCGGCGCTCAGCTCGAGCCGCCCTCGTCTTTGACCGGCTCGCCCTTGGCGCGCACGCCCGACACCATTGCGCGCACTTGGCGCACCCGCACGCCGTCGGCGATCTCGACCTCGATCTGATCGTCGTCGACCACCTTGGTGACCTTGCCGACGAGCCCGCCAGAGGTAATGACGGTATCGCCACGGCGCAAGTTCTTGACCAGTTCCTGGTGTTCCTTCGCGCGCTTTTGCTGCGGCCGCAGGATCAGAAAATACATGATGACGAAGATCAGAACGAACGGCAGCAACTGCACCCACATACTGTCGCCGCCGAACATGGGGCTCGCTTGGGCAAAAGCGGGCGTCACGAACATCTCTCGGTCCTTTGTGCTTGCGGTCTAATGTGCGCTTTGTCCGTGCGCGTCGCGCCGGCGCCGCCACAGTCGATCGGCCAACGAAATCGGCGCGGACTATAGCGGGGAGCCGCCCAATTGCAACGCTGGTTTGCCCCGAGAATCCGGCCGATTCGGCCTGTCCGCATGGCGATCTTGCAGGCTTGCCGGCGCCCCGGTAAGGGTGCAGCGAACCCGATCGCACCCCATGGCCAAACGCGTTCGAAAGCCCCCGTCGACGGCCTCCTCACGTCCAAGGACAGCCATGGAGCCCGCCGCATTCGAGCGCATCGCGGGCGCGCTCGAACGCCTCGCACCGAGCACGCCAGAAGCGCCCCGTTTTGCAGTGGCTGACGCTTTTTCCTGGCATCCGGACGCGCGGCGGCTCGCGCCTATCGCGAACGTCAATCGCGTCGAGATGTCGTTGCTCAAAGGCATCGATCGCGTGCGCGACGTGCTGCTCGAAAACACCGAGCGCTTCGCGCGCGGGCTGCCGGCCAACAACGCGCTGTTGTGGGGTGCGCGCGGGATGGGCAAATCGTCGCTGGTCAAGGCCGTGCACGCGGCGGTCAACGCCGCGCATGCACAGCGCAAAGGCGGCAATGGGCCGCTCAAGCTCATCGAAATCCACCGCGAGGACATAGAAAGTCTGCCCGACTTGATGGCGCTGATGCGCGAGGCGCCCTACCGCTTCATCGTGTTCTGCGACGACCTGTCGTTCGAGGCCGAAGACACCAGCTACAAATCGCTCAAGGCTATGCTCGAAGGCGGCATCGAGGGCCGGCCAGACAACGTCGTGTTCTACGCCACGTCGAACCGGCGCCACCTGATGGCGCGCGAGATGATGGAGAACGAGCGTTCGACCGCGATCAATCCCGGCGAAGCCGTGGAGGAGAAGGTTTCGCTGTCCGACCGCTTCGGCCTGTGGCTCGGCTTCCACCGCTGCAGCCAGGATGAATTCTTGGACATGGTCGACGGCTACGTCGCCCATTACCGCATCGCGCATCCGCGCGAGAAGACGCATCCGGAGGCGCTCGAATGGGCGACCACCCGCGGCGCGCGCTCGGGACGCGTCGCCTGGCAATATGTGCAGGATCTCGCCGGCCGCCTCGGGGTGAGGCTCGAGGACCGAGGGCGCAAGACAACCGATAGATAGTGGGAGACGGCTATCCGGCGTGGATGCGCCGGCGGCTATTGTATTGCCCGTTGTCAGGCGCCGTTCAAGAACCGCGTCGGGTCGAGCGGGGACGCCCCCTTGCGGATTTCAAAATGCAGCTGCGGCGCGTTGACGTTGCCGGTCTGGCCGGAACGCGCGATCACCTGTCCGCGTTTGACCTGATCGCCGCGCTTGACCAAGAGCTCCTTGGCGTGGGCGTAAGCGGTGACGTAGCCGTTCGGGTGCCGCACCAGAACGAGGTTGCCGTAGCCCTTGAGCTCGTTGCCGGCATAGGCCACGACGCCGTCCTCGGCGGCCTTCACCGGCGTGTTCTCCGGCAGTGCGATGTTGATGCCGTCATTCTGCTGGCCGTTGGTCGTGGGGCCGTAGCTGGCGATCACGCGGCCATTCGCCGGCCAGCGAAACTTCGGCACCGCGCCGGTCCCTTCCGCCAATTTCGCGGCCTCCTTGTCCAGCGGATCCGTCGGCGCGACGACGTTTGCGTTCTGCCCCGGCTCGGCTTCCTTCGGCGCCGCCGCTGCCACCGGCTTTGCTGGCGCCACGGCCGCTGGAGCACTGGCCTTTACCGCCGGTGCCTGCGCGCCCGGAATGGTCAGACGGTCGCCGACATTGAGCGTGGCGGTCGGCTGGATGTTGTTGGCCTTGGCAATCTCGTTGACCGACTTGTGGTAGCGATGCGCAATTTTGCTCAGCGTGTCGCCGGCGGCGACCACGTGAACATTCGCATTGCCGGCGGGGCTCGCGGCCGGCGCGGGTGTCGGCACGGCCGGGCGCGGCGGCGGCGTGGTTGCGACCCGCGACGGCTTGTAGCGCGGAATGACCAATCGCTGGCCGGGATGAAGGGTTGCGGGCGCGGCGATGTTGTTGGCCTGCATGATGACGGAAGCCGGCACGCCGTAGCGCCGTGCGATGGTATCGATGCTCTCGCCCGCCGCGACCGTGATCGCGGTCCCGCCGTCCCAGCTCCAATTGCCGGATGACGTGGGCTTGCGCAGCACTGATCCCGTGGCTTCGGACGCCGCGCCGGAATTCGCGGCGACCGACGTGCTCGCGCCCGAATGCGGCTGCGGCGCCTGCGCGGTTTGCGCCTGCGGCATCCCTGCGGTCGGCCCGGGATTGCTGAGGGAAGCAAACGGATTGTCGTTGAATCGAGACATGTCCGCGCTACAGGCGGCAACACTGATTGTCACCAGCGCCAGCACGGCTGCCCGCGGTGAGAGCCGCGAGCGCAACATCTCGAGAACCCCCGACATCGCACCCTACTCGTACGCAACCCAAGCGCCGAGTTAACACCTTGCGGGTTAATATGACTTTAAGCGATTACGGCGCCGCAACCTTGCCGCCGCATGAACAAAATCGTTACAGTTCGCGCGCCTTTCCGGGCAAAAGCGGAACAAACCGCACCCCGATCAAATCCTCCTGCTTAATTCCTTGTTCACCCTTTGTGAGTTTGACCAGCTGCTGCGGACCGGCGTGCGGCCCGAGCGGCAACACCATCACACCGCCGTCGGCAAGCTCGCCGAGGAGTGCATCGGGGATGGTTTCGGCGGCGGCAGTGACCATGATGCGGTCGTAGGGCGCCCCTTCCGGAACGCCGGCAAGACCATCCCCGACCCGCACGTCGACATTGTCGTAGCCCAGCGCCGCCAATCGATGACGCGCGATGTCCGCCAGCGTCCGATAACGCTCGACGCTGATCACTTCGCGCGCCAGTCGGGACAGAATGGCGGCCTGATAGCCCGAGCCGGTGCCCACTTCGAGCACGCGATGGTCCGCTCGCACGTCGAGCTGCTCGGTCATGAAGGCGACCACGTAAGGCTGGCTGATGGTCTGCCCGCAGGCGATCGGCAGCGCCTGGTCCGCATAGGCATTGTCCACGAAGGAACCTTCGACGAAATGCTCGCGCGGCACCTCGTCCATGGCGCGCAGCACCGCCGGATCGCTGATGCCGCGCCGGCGCAGGCCGAGCAAAAACTGCATGCGGCCCACATTGTCGTCGCCAGGCGGTTGCTTGGGCACGCCGAGCCTCCTGATCGACTTTAGCCGAAAACCCGCCCTCGGCTAGGGAGCACGGTGAAAACGACGTAAATCCAATTGTTTGGCGACTTCGAAGGTGGAATCAAAGCCGCCCGGCACATCCCCGCGGCGCCTCAACTTCGCCTTGACGATCTGATGTCCTCCCGGCTGCGAATCCGATCGCAAGACCGGGGGAGAGAGATGACCTCTGCCGCACAAGTCCAGCCGGCGATGCCGGCCAAGCGGATCCTCGTCGTCGAAGACGAGCTGATGATCCGCATGCTGCTCGAGGACATGCTGGGCGAGCTCGGTTACACCGTCACCGCCGAGGCTGGGCGTCTCGACGAGGCGTTGCAAGCGGCGAAGACCGCCGACTTCGATGTCGCGATCCTCGACGTCAATCTCGACGGCGAGCCCGTCTCGCCGGTGGCCGATGCCCTCGTTGCCCGCGGCACGCCGTTCGTCTTCGCCACCGGGTATGGCGAACGCGGCCTGCCCGAACCTTATCGCGACCGGCCGATGCTCAAGAAGCCGTTTCAGATGGATGGGCTCAAGGAAATGCTGCAAACCGCGCTTGCGGCCGGCAAGCAGTAAGTCAGGGCCATCTAACTGTCGTCCCCGCGATGGCGGGCGATGTGATTTCTGATCCCCGCCCTCTCAATCGAACAGCTCCGCCAGCCGCGTCATGAACGGCTCGTCGGTCATGTCGAGCCGCAGCGGCGTGACGGCGATGCGATTGTCGGCGAGCGCGGAAATATCGCTGCCGTCCGCCGGCGGCTGCGCCCGCATGCGCACATAGGCGATCCAGTAATAGGCATTGCCGCGGCCGTCCTGGCGTTGGTCGATCTGCAGCCGCTCCTGCCGGTTGCGGCCCTGAGTCGTCACTGCGATGCCCCTGACGTCGGCGGGCGCACAATCGGGAAAGTTGATGTTGATGAGCACATCGCGCGGAATTCCGGCGGCGAGCACGCGCCGGATGATGTCGGGCCCGAAGCGCACCGCCGTCTCCCAATGGGGCGGCTGGTTGCTGCGCGACCTGTAGGCCTGCGACAGCGCCACCGATGGAATGCCGAGGATGGTTCCCTCCACCGCGCCAGCGACGGTGCCGGAATAGATCACGTCTTCGCCCGCGTTGCGGCCGCGGTTGACGCCGGCGAGCACCAGGTTCGGCGGGCGATCCTTGATCACGTGCCGCGCGCCCATGATGACGCAGTCGGTGGGCGTGCCTTTGACCGCGAAGCGGCGCTCGCCGACCTCGCGCAGCCGCAGCGGATCGTTGAGCGAGAGCGAGTGCGAGACGCCGGACTGATCGAATTCCGGCGCGATCACCCAGACGTCCTCGGACAGCGCGCGGCCGATCTCGGCGCAAACGTCGAGCCCCTCCGCGTGGATGCCGTCGTCGTTGGTGATGAGGATGCGCATTAGGCTTCTTCACCTCCCCCGCAAGCGGGAGAGGGAGCCGTCTGAGCGCGCTGAAGCATGGATGTCCATCACTGCGTCCGCTCGATGGTCTTCAACCCGCCCATATAGCTCTGCAGCACGTCCGGGACCGCGATCGAGCCGCCCTGCTGCTGACAGGTCTCCATGACCGCGATGAGCGCGCGGCCGACGGCGACGCCGGAGCCGTTGAGGGTGTGGACGTGCCGCACCTGGCGGCCGTCCTTGGCGCGGTAGCGCGCGTTCATGCGCCGCGCCTGGAACTCGCCGCAGAGCGAGCAGGACGAAATCTCGCGGTACATGTTTTGGCCGGGGAGCCACACCTCGATATCGTAGGTCTTCTGCGCCGCAAAGCCCATGTCGCCGGTGCAGAGCGTGACCACGCGGTAGTGCAGATCGAGCCGGCGTAACACCTCCTCGGCGCAGGCGAGCATGCGCTCGTGCTCGTCCCTGCTCTGCTCGGGGGTGGTGATGGAGACGAGCTCGACCTTGTCGAACTGGTGCTGGCGGATCATGCCGCGGGTATCCTTGCCGGCGGCGCCCGCCTCGGCACGGAAGCACGGCGTGCCGGCGGTGAAGCGCAGCGGCAGCGCGGCTTCATCCACGATCGACTCGCGCACGAGATTGGTCAGCGGCACTTCGGCGGTGGGGATGAGACCGAGGCGGCTTCTCTTCAAGAGTTCTAATACTCGTGTGAACGCGATCTGTAGTGCCAACACATCTGTCGATTGACCGATCTCCTCAATGTAGGCACCACCGCGGCCTGCCAAGACCTCGCCTCCAATTGCCCAAAACTGATCGTCTTCGAACTTCGGCAATTGCGCGGTCCCGAACATCACCTCGTCGCGTACCAACAAAGGCGGCGCGACTTCGGTGTAGCCGTGCTCAGCCGTATGCACATCGAGCATGAACTGCGCGAGCGCACGCTCGAGCCGCGCGAGGCTACTCTTCAAAACCACGAAGCGCGCACCGGAAAGTTTTGCGGCGGTCTCGAAATCCATCTGGCCGAGATCTTCGCCGAGATCAAAGTGCTGTTGCGGCGTAAAGCCATAATCGCGCTTGGCGCCGAAGCGATGGTGCTCGACGTTGCCGCTCGGATCCTCGCCGTCCGGCACTTCAGGAAGCGGGAGGTTGGGAATCTGTGCGAGCGCGTCGTCGAGCGCGTGGGAGAGCTTCTTTTCTTCCGCTTCGAGCGCCGGGATCTCGGCCTTCAAGCGCGCGACTTCGGCGAGGAGCGCCTGCGCCGCCGCTTCCTCGTTGCTTTTCTTCGCCGCGCCGATCTCCCGCGACGCCGCATTGCGGCGGGCGAGCGCGGCCTCCGCCTTCTGGATGGCGCCGCGCCGGCGCTCGTCGATTGCGATCAGCCGCTTTGCTTCGCCCGGCAGCCCACGCCGCGCCAGCCCCCGGTCGAAGGCGTCGGGATTGTCACGAATCCACTTGATATCGTGCATGTCTTTCGCCGTCATGCCCGCGCCAGCGGGGCATCCAGTAAACGCCGCCGGTTGCTTTAAGAAACCTCGTGCCTGATTCCAAGGCCCGTGGATACTGGATCGCCGCATGCGCGGGCGATGACGCCCGGTCGGGGGAGCCGCGGGAAATCCGTCATTCCGCCGGCTTGGCGGCGGCGCTGGCGGCGTCCTTGGCCTTGTCGGCGGCCGCCTTCTTCTCCACCCACCGCACCGACCAGATCGAGCCCTCGTAGAGCGCCATCAGCGGCAACGCGAGAGAGAGCTGGCTGAGCACATCGGGCGGGGTGAGCACCGCCGCGATCACGAAGGCGCCGACGATGAAGTAGCGCCGTTTCGCCTTGAGCTGATCGGCGGTGACGATGCCGATGCGCCCCAGCAGCGTCAGAATGACCGGCAGCTGGAACGCGATGCCGAAGGCGAAGATGAGCTTCATCATCAAGCTGAGGTAATCCTCGACCTTGGGCAGGAGCTCGATCGTTGCCTGGCTGTCGCCGCCGGCCTGTTGCATGCTCAGAGAAAATCGCGCCAGCATCGGCCACACCACGCCATAGACGATGAGAGCGCCGAGCAGGAAGAAGATCGGCGTCGCCACCAGGTAAGGCAGGAACGCCTGCTTCTCGTGGCGATAGAGGCCGGGCGCGACGAACATGTAGATCTGCGTCGCGACGACCGGGAACGATATGAACGCCGCGCCGAACATCGCGAGCTTGAGCTGGACGACGAAATATTCGAGCAGGCCGGTATAGATGAACTTGGAATTCTCCGGGCCCGCGACCCAGACGAACGGCCAGGTCAGCACGTTGTAGATCGTCTTGGCGAAGAAGAAGCAGCCGACAAAGGCGATGGCGAAGGCGATCAGCGCCTTGATCAGCCGCGAACGCAGCTCGATCAAGTGCTCCATCAGCGGCGCTTTGGTCGCCTCGATCTCCTTCTCGTCGTCCTCGCGGCTCATGCGGATTTGCCATCGGGCTTGGCGGCGTCGGCAGCGGCGGTTGCCGGCTCGGGCGCTGCCGACGACGGTGCGGCGACATCTGTGCTTGGCGCGACCGCGGGCTCGGCGCCGGCCGGCGCGGTGTTGGGCTCGGCCGGGACCGGCGCACTCGGCGCGTCCGCGCCTGCCTTGTCGACCATCGCGCTCTCGATCTGCTGCTGCGTGCTTTCCAGCTCCCGTCGGACCTCGCTGACGGGATCGAAATTCGCATAGCTCTGCGCTTGGCTGGTCATGTCGTCGACCTGCTTCTTGAGGTCGGCCATCTCCGCCTCGCGCATCGCCTCCTGAAATTGGCTTTGGAACTCGGAGGCCATGCGGCGCAGCTTGCTCGTCCACTGCCCGAGCGTGCGCAGCACCGTGGGCAGCTCCTTCGGGCCGATCGCGATGAGCGCGACGACGGCGATGAGCAGTAGCTCGCTCCAGCCGATCTCGAACATGGAGGCTTCAACTCCGAGAGGCGCGCGATGCGCCGGCGCCCCTCCGATCTATGCGGCCCGCCGGCGTGTTGCCGCGGGCGCGAGCGCTCAGCCGGCCTTGCGCGTCTCCGTGACGGTCGCCGTTGGAGCGGGCGCCGGCTGGTGGTCGATCGTCTTGGGGTCGGTCTTGACGGGCTCGGTCTCGGCTTTTTCTTCTTCCGTGAGCCCTTTCTTGAACGACTTGATGCCCTTGGCGAAATCGCCCATCAGCTCCGAGATCTTGCCGCGCCCGCCGAACAGCAGAAGGCCCACGGCCAGAACCAGAATCCAGTGCCAAATGCTCATTGAACCCATGCGCAAATCCTCCGCGTCGACGAGGCCCGCACGCCCGTCTCGTCTGTCGGCTTTGACCAGAAGCTAGGCTCCGGGCGCGGCAAAAACAAGGACTTCGCCCGCGCGCATGCGCCCGCGCGGCGCTGCCGTCGCGGCCTTGAGGCCGTGGGAACCGCAGCGCTCAGCGGCGTTTCGCCGCGTTAACTCAATCGATCGCTTCCGGCCGGCGCGGTTCTCCCCGAATGCGCTACACGGGGGCCTCACTCGTCGCCGGTGCGCTCCGGTGGCGGCGCGAGGCCAAGGTCGAGGTCGCCGGGCTCCAGCGGATCCTCGTCATCGCGCAAGGCCGGGTCGTCCGACGGCATCGGCACCGAGAAGCCGGGCGGCAGCCGCCCATCGAGCAGCCCCGAGCCCTTGAGTTCCTCGAGCCCCGGCAGATCGCCCACGGCATCGAGCCCGAAATGCGACAGGAACGCCTCGCTGGTGCCGTAGGTCACCGGACGGCCGGGGGATTTGCGCCGCCCGCGCGGGCGGATCCAGCCGGTCTCGAGCAGCACGTCGACCGAGCCCTTGGACGTCGTCACGCCGCGAATCTCCTCGATCTCCGCCCGCGTCACCGGCTGGTGATAGGCGATGATGGCGAGCGTCTCGACTGCGGCGCGCGAGAGCTTGCGCGTCTCGACCGTTTCTTTGCTCAACAGCCAGGAGAGATCGCTCGCGGTGCGGAAGGTCCACTTCCCGCCGATCCGCACGAGATGGACGCCGCGCGTGGCGTATTCCTCCTGCAGGCGCAGCAGCGCCGCGTGTACATCGACCCCTTGCGGCAGCCGCTCCGCCAGCGACGCCTCGTCGAGCGGCTCGGCCGAGGCGAACAGCATCGCCTCCAGCAGGCGAAGCTCTTCGGCCCGCGGCTCGTCCGCATTGTCCGGCTCGTCGTCCGGCATCACCACTTTTAACTTCGGCATCGCTGGGCCTCCTCTATTCCTTGCCGTCCGCGGGCGGCGCCGCCACGTCGCCCGGATCGGCCACCCCATTTTCAGCCGGTTGACGCTTGCGCACGTAGAGCGGCGCAAACGCCCCCTGCTGGTGTACCTCCATCACGCCCTCGCGCACCATTTCGAGGGTCGAGGCAAAGCTCGACGCAAACACCGTCGGCGCGAGCGACGGCTCGACCACGTAGGAGATCAGAAACTCGTCGAGCCGCGTCCAATCGGGCGAGCGCCCGATCAGCCGCTCGAGCGCTTCGCGC
>Ga0306925_10003889_pt1 | contig 13361 bp, 18 predicted proteins | sample flu12Cox44000176_FD_203755 | JGI IMG/M metagenome (GOLD analysis project Ga0306925, IMG submission 203755) | Lab enrichment of tropical soil microbial communities from Luquillo Experimental Forest, Puerto Rico - flux8day.12C.oxic.44.000.176 (v2)... | ecosystem: Environmental > Terrestrial >... | reverse complement strand
CGCGCTGGACGGCATTACCCATCTCCTCGTCTCGGTCCCACCCGAGGCTGCGGGTGACCCGGTGCTCGCCATGCATGGTCACGACATCGCGGCGATGCGGGGGCTGTGCTGGCTCGGTTATTTGTCGACGACCGGGGTCTATGGCGACCGCGGCGGCGGCTGGGTCGGCGAAACCGCCGCTCTGCTGCCGACCGGCGAGCGCGGACGCCGCCGGGTCGCCGCCGAGGAGGGTTGGCTCGATCTCTGGCGTGGCCACGGAGTTCCGGTCCATATCTTCCGTCTCGCCGCGATCTATGGCCCCGGCCGCAGCGCCTTCGATGCTTTGCGCGCCGGCACCGCGATACGCATCGACAAACCGGGTCAAGTCTTTTCGCGCATCCATGTCGAAGATCTGGCGAATGTGCTGATCGCCTCGATCGAGCGGCCGCGGCCGGGTGCGGTCTACAATGTCTGCGACGACGATCCGGCGCCGCCCGCGGCGGTCGTTGCTCACGCCGCCGAGCTTTTCGGGGTCGAGCAGCCACCGCTCGTGGTGCTCGAGGCCGCCGGGCTGTCGCCGATGGCGCGCAGCTTTTACGACGACAACAAGCGCGTCGCGAACCGCCTGATCAAGATCGAGCTCGGGGTCGCTCTGCGCTACCCGGATTATCGCACGGGGCTCGCCGCTATCCTGGCGGAGGAGGCTTGCCCAAAAACCCACCATCCGGCATCGTCCGGCGAGAATCGGACTCCGGCTTAGGGAGGAAAGGTCGTATGGCGACTTACAACGTGCTGACATTCGGGGCCGCTTACGGCTCGCTGCTGGCTACCAAATTGCTGTTCGGTGGGCACAAGATCACGATGGTGTGCCTGCCCGCCGAAATCGAAGCCTTCAATTCCGAGGGTGCACGCGTGCGCCTGCCGATCCGCGGCCGCAAGGAGCCGATCGAGCTCGACTCGCGCAAGCTGCCTGGGAGCCTGAAGGCGGCCGGGCCGGGCGAGGTCAACCCAAAGGATTTCGACCTCGTGGCGCTCGCCATGCAGGAGCCGCAATACCGCTCGCCCGGTGTCCGTGAGCTGTTGGATGCCACGGCTAAGGCCAGGGTGCCGTGCATGTCGATCATGAACATGCCGCCGATGCCGTATCTGAAGCGCATCCCCCACCTCGCGACCGACCCGCTGAAGCCATGCTTCACCGATGCCGGCGTGTGGGACAATTTCGATCCCGAGCTCGTGACCCTGTGCAGCCCCGACCCGCAAGCCATCCGTCCGCCCGGGGAAAAGATCAACGTATTGCAAGTCACCTTGCCGACCAACTTTAAGGTCGCGCGCTTTGGCGCCGAGGCGCCGACCGCAATATTGCGGCAGATGCAGGCCGACATCGAGGCGGTGCGCTACGATCCGGGCGACGGTGCGATCGATCTGCCGGTCAAGCTCAAGGTCCACGACTCGATCTTTGTGCCGCTCGCCAAATGGGCCATGCTGTTGACCGGCAACTACCGCTGCGTGACACCGGAGCGCGCGATCGACATCAAGGACGCCGTCCACAACGACCTCGCCGCCTCGCGCTCGGTCTACAATTGGGTCCTTGGCGTGTGCGAAAAGCTGGGCGCGTCGCCGAACGATCTGGTGCCGTTCGAGAAATACGCCGCCGCGGCAAACGATCTGGTGCGTCCGTCCTCGGCGGCGCGGGCATTGTTCAACGGTGCCACAAACATCGAGCGGACCGATCGCTTGGTGCAGACGATCGCGGCGCAGTACGGCATGCGCAACCCGATCGTCGACCAGACCGTCGCGACGGTCGACGCCCGCCTCGCGGTCAACCGAAAAGCGGCCGCCGCCTGATTTTCTCGGGTAAAGGGCAGGGCGAACAGGGAGGAGAGGTAATGGTAGCGAGGGTTGGTCGACGCACATTGCTCAAGGGCGCGGCGGGTGCCGCATTGGCGGCGAGCCTGCCATTGCCGGCGATCGCCGAGGAGACGCCGGTCAAGATCGGGCTCCTGACCGTCAAGACCGGGCCGCTCGCCCAGGGCGGCATCCAGATGGAGCAGGGCATCAACCTGTTCCTGAAGCACCGCGACAACAAGCTCGCCGGGCGCAAAGCCGAGCTCGTGGTCGGCGATACCGGCGGCAACCCGGCCGGCACCAAGACCAAGGCGCAGGAGCTGATCGAGCGCGACCACGTCGATTTTATCGTCGGTCCGCTCGCTGCCTTCGAGCTGCTCGCCATCACCGATTATGTGGCGCAGCACAAATGCCCAGTGCTGAGCCTCGCTGCCGCCGAGGACATGACCCAACGCAAGCCCAACCCGTATTTTGTGCGCGCCTCGGCCACCTCGGCCCAGGCGATGCATCCCTTGGCCGATTACACGGCCAAGGAGCTGAAATACAAAACCGTGATCACGATCACCGAGGACTTTGCCTTTGGCTATGAGCAGATGGGCGGCTTCCAACGAGTCTTCGAGGACGAAGGCGGCCGGGTCGTCAAAAAGCTGTGGCCGCCGATCGTGACCCCCGACTATACGCCGTATCTCGCCCAGCTGACCGGGGTCGACGCCGTCGTTTCCGGCTTTGCGGGCTCGAACCCGCTCAAATTTATGAAGCAATACAAGGACCAGGGGCTAACGTTGCCGATCGTCGGCGGCAGCGTCGCCTTCGACGATGCGTTGTTGAAGAGCTTTGGCGACGAGGCGATCGGCGGCATCTCCTGCTCGGCCTATACCGCCGATCTCGACACGCCGAGCAACCAGCGATTTGTCGCCGACATGGTCAAGGACTATGGCAATATCCCGGGCATCTACGCCGCCGGTCTTTACATCAACGGCATGGTGGCGGAGGTGGGGCTCGAAAAGACCGGTGGCAAGACTGACGACAAGGACGCGTTCATCAAGGCGCTGCGCTCCGTGTCGCTGACCGACACGCCGCGCGGCCCGTTCCATTTCGACCATCTCGGCAATGTCGTCGGCAGCTTTTACATCCGCCGCTGCGAGCGCAGGAACGGCAAGCTCGTCAACACGACGATCAAGACTTACGACAATGTCGGCCAGTTCTGGACCTATGACGAGAAGTGGTTTCTGGCACAGCCGGTCTATTCGCGCGATTACCCGGCGGTAAAGAGCTGAGCACGCGGCCACGTTCGCGGCGATAAGGATTTCGCCATGGCGACAACGCTCTCTAGACGCAGCGTCGTTGCGGGGACGGCCGGGGCGGCCGTCGCCGCGTGCCTGCCGCTCCCGGTGATCGCCGATGAGGCGCCGGTCAGGATCGGGCTTCTGACGATAAAGACCGGGCCCCTCGCTCCGGCGGGCATTCAGATGGAGCAGGGCACGGTCCTGTTTTTCAAGGACCGCGACTACAAAATAGCCGGCCGCAAGGTCGAGCTGCTGGTCGCCGACACCGGCGGCAATCCGGCAGGCGCCAAGACCAAGGCGCAGGAGCTGATCGAACGCGACAATGTCGATCTGATCTTTGGTCCACTAGCGGCGTTCGAATTGCTCGCGATCAGCAGCTACGTCGCCGGCAAAAAGGTGCCGATCCTGAGCCTCGCCGCCGCCGAGGACATGACCCAGCGCAAGCCCAACCCGTATTTTGTGCGCGCCTCAGCCACCTCGGCGCAGGCGATGCACCCGCTCGCCGACTTTGCGGCAAAGGAGCTGAAGTACAAGACCGTCATCACAGTCTCCGATGATTTCGCCTTCGGCTACGAGCAGATGGGCGGGTTTCAACGGGTCTTCGAGGACGAGGGCGGACGGGTCCTCAAAAAGCTGTGGCCGCCGCTCACCACCCCCGACTACACCCCCTATCTGGCTCAGCTCGGCGGTGTCGACGCGGTCGTCCAGGGTTTTGCCGGCGCCAACCCGGGCAAATTCATGCAGCAGTACAAGGACGCCGGGCTCAAATTGCCGCTGCTCGGCGGCGAGGGTGCCGGTGACGATGCGCTCTTAAAGAGCTTTGGCGACGAGGCCGTCGGTCTGATCTCGGCTTCGCCCTATACCTCGGACTTTGACAGCCCGAGCAACAAAAAGCTCGTCGCCGCTATGCTCCGCGACAACGGCAATCTCCCCGGTGTCGCCGCCGCCGGTCTTTACATCAACGGCATGATCGCCGAGGCGGCGCTCGCGAAGACCGGTGGCAACACCGACGACAAGGACGCTCTGATCAAGGCGCTGCGCGCGGTCTCGCTCGACGACACGCCGCGCGGTCCGTTCCACTTCGACGAATTCGGCAACGTCGTCGGCAACATCTTCATCCGCCGCTGCGAGAAAAAGGACGGCAAGCTCGTCAACACGACGGTCAAGACCTACCCGAATGTCAGCCAGTTCTGGACCTACGACGAGAAGTGGTTCCTCGCTCAGCCGGTCTATTCGCGCGACTACCCGCCGCTGAAGAGCTGAGGCGTGTGAAAGTTAGGCATTGGCCGGATTGAAGCAGTGAGGCTTCTCTCCCTCGCCCCGCTTGCGGGGAGAGGGTCGGGGTGAGGGGGGCGGCAGAACCGGTTTACGATCCTCCCCACCGCACCCTCCTGTTGCGGCGGGACCGACCCCCTCCTTCTCCCCCATTGGGTCTCAAGGGCGGAGAGGGGCGCTTGTCCTGGCTCGCGCCTATCCCTTAACTAGATGAAACAGCTACATAATCCCGGGAATTTTCGCATGCCGACAATCCTCTCGCGACGCAGCCTCCTGTCGGGGACGGCCGGGGCGGCCGCTGCTGCGTGCCTGCCGCTGCCGGCGATTGCCGAGGCGGCCCAGGTCAGGATCGGGCTCCTTACGGTCAAGACCGGCCCGCTCGCGCAAGGCGGCATCCAGATGGAGCAGGGGGTGGCGGTGTTCCTGAAGCATCGCGGCAATCGCCTCGGCGGCCTCCCGACCGAGCTGATCGTCGCCGACACCGGCGGCAACCCGGCCGGCACAAAGACGAAGGCGCAGGAGCTGATCGAGCGTGACCATGTCGATATGATCTTCGGGCCGTTGGCCGCCTTCGAATTGCTGGCGATCAGCGACTACGCGGTGCAGCACCGCTGCCCGATACTGAGCCTCGCCGCCGCCGAGGACATGACCCAGCGCAAGCCCAATCCCTATTTTGTCCGCGCCTCGGCGACCTCGGCGCAGGCGATGCATCCGCTCGCCGATTACGCGGCGAAGGAGCTCGGCTACAAGAGGGTGATCACGCTGGCCAACGACTTCGCCTTTGGCTACGAGGAGATGGGCGGGTTCCAGCGGGTTTTCGAAGACGCCGGTGGCCGGGTCGTCAAGAAATTGTGGCCGCCGATCGTCACCCCGGACTACACGCCCTATCTGGCGCAGATGAGCGGCGTCGACGCTGTCATCTCAGGGCTCGGCGGCTCGAACCCGGTAAAGTTCATAACGCAGTACAAGGACCAAGGGATCGCCCTGCCGCTTGTCGGCGGAACCGTGGCGATGGATGACGGGCTGTTGAAGAGCTTTGGCGACGAGGCGCTCGGCGTCATTTCGAGCTCGGCCTACACCGTCGATCTCGACACGCCGAGCAACCGCCGCTTTGTCGCCGACACGGTGCGCGATTACGGCAACATCCCCGGCTCCTACGCCGCTGGGCTCTATTTGAACGGCATGGTGGCCGAAGCCGCGCTCGAGAAGACCGGCGGCAAGACCGACGATAAGGACGCGCTGATCAAGGCGATGCGCGCGGTTTCGCTCGACGATACGCCGCGCGGGCCGTTCCACTTCGACCATTTCGGCAATGTCGTTGGCAACATCTTCATCCGCCGCTGCGAAAAGAACGACGGCAAGCTCGTCAATACCACGATCAGGACCTATCCCAATGTCAGCCAGTTCTGGACCTATGACGAAAAGTGGTTTCTCGCACAGCCGGTTTATTCGCACGACTACCCGCCGCTGAAGAGCTGAGGCGTGTGAAAGTTAGGCATTGGCCGGATTGGAGCAGTGAGGCTTCTCTCCCTCGCCCCGCTTGCGGGGAGAGGGTCGGGGTGAGGGGTTTTCCCGGATTGAATGGCAACCGGCAGATCGAACGTAGAGCCATTCCCCCTCACCCGGAATGGCGACATTTGCCGTGCGACCGCATGATCGCGCGGTACCGCGGCGATCGCGGCGAACTCATTCCGAAGGGCGCAATCGCCGCACGTCGCGCGATTGCGGCGCTGCGCCGCGGCACGAATCTGGGCTTGCTTGCGGACCAGAAGATGAATGACGGCATCCCGGTGCAGTTCTTTGGCCGTCCGGCGATGACCGCGCCGGCCCTTGCTGTTCTGGCGCTCCGCTTCGACTGCGACGTGCTGCCGCTCCGCGTTGAGCGACTGGATGGCGCACGCTTCCGCGTCACCGTCTTCCCGCCGCTGCCCTTGCCCCACAGCGGCGAGCCTCATGCCGACGCCGCCGCGTTGATGGCCCGGGTCAATGAGGTCTTGGAGGCGTGGATCCGTGACCGCCCGGAGCAATGGCTCTGGCTGCACCAACGCTGGCCGGACTAGCCGCCGACAGTTCCGCCATATCCGTCCGAGACCGGGCGCGGACGCTAACGACCGGGGCCACTCGACTTGCGAAACCCACGACCCGACCCTGTTTGGGTGTCCACCCGGCGCCGATGCTCGGCGATCCACGCCTCGGCGTCAGCTGTGGTTTTGAACGTGCTGACCCTGGTCGGATGACTGTCCGGGATGCTGACCTCGACACCGAATAACCCGTCGTCCAACAGAATTACCCGATAGCTTGCCTCGGCGTGGGGGTGTGTCCTTGGCATTCCCATGCAGCTCCATCATGATTCTGGCTGCGCAAAGGACCCTGGGCTCATCAGGCTCATGGGCGCAAGGGAGCCGGGAACTCGTTTTCTGCTCCGCAAGCGGAGCAAGTAACCGTGTCGACAATGACCCGCTGGGTCGGTCCCATGCTCGCAGCGATGACCGAACCGCAGTTGCCACATTGGTAATCGGTATCGCCGCTGCCCCGGAACAGCGGTTTGACAAGCTCGGGTGGGCGGTGATCAGCCGCGCTCGATGGCGGACGCGTGACCTTTAGCGAGATGATCGGCATCGAGCCTGCTCCGTCACAGCCGTGTGAGTTGGTCTTCGCGGACTACGCGTTCATGGCCATCCAACTGGCTCTTAACCCGGTATTGCAGAACGCTGGCCGATTCGGGCAGCAAGCGGACGATCTTGAAGCTTCCGGAACCGGGGCTGCCTTGGCCCAGACCCGGTGAGAATCGGACGGTCTGGCCGATCGCAAACTTGTGTTGTGCTGACATATCTCGCTCTCCTCGGTGCCGCACATGACCGGGAGCGCCCGATGCTCGCGGACGGCGGTAGCCGTCAGAGGCTGACCGGCACCGTACCGTTATCGGCGCGCTCGGCCAACCGCTCGTATTGCAGCGCGACCTCTCGCAAATGCTCCTTGACTGCAGCCGTCGTCGCTTCGCTGGCCAGTTGTCGGGCGCGCGCCGCGCTGCGGCGGTAATGCTCGGCCGGAAGCGGAGGTTTGGTTGACAGATAGTTCATCTCAGCAGGCGCCGGGACCGATCAATAGCCTTCCCGCTCGAGGCGCTTGCGAAGCATCTTGCGGTGGCGTCTGATCGCTTCGGCCTTCTCACGGACACGGCGTTCCGATGGCTTTTCGTAAGCCCTGCGCCGTTTCATTTCCCGGAAGGTGCCCTCGCGCTGCATCTTTTTCTTGAGCACCCGCAGGGCCCCATTGACATCGTTATCGCGCACGAAGACCTGCATGACCGGGCCGCCTCTCCAAAGACTTGTGTTCCGCCCTCACGTTCCGCCCTCACGCCCGCAGGAAGAGGAGCCGGCGGATCGGGCTCCCCCTCGTGGGCTGGATCAGGCTTGCCGCAGATTGACCGCGGAAGTCTTGCCCTGATTACCGCGTTCGAGCTCGAAGCTCACCCGCTGGCCTTCGTGCAGGTTGCCCATGCCAGCACGCTCGACAGCCGTGATGTGCACGAACACATCTTTCGACCCGTCCTCCGGCTGAATAAAGCCGTAGCCTTTCTGAGCATTGAACCACTTCACGGTTCCGGTCGCCATTTTCGTCCCTCCCAAATCGAGATACGTCACCGCTCACAACGAACAGTGCGGTCACACCGCCACATCGAACGGATCGCGGTCCGGCGCGCGCTCGCGCTTGGGAAGGCAGGCCGAACCATGAAGAAGCCGACAGCACCTGAAATGGGCACCCCTGCGGGTTTTTACAAGCTGCTGCGCCCCGCAGGCTTGCGTTCCCACGGAAAGAGGGGTCGGCCGACAGAACTAACTGCCAAGCACCGGCGAGGGCATCGAGAAGGTCGAGCACAGGCGAGCCTCTTTGGACAGAGTGCTCGCTCAGATGATTACGACCGATATGGTATTTCTTCATATCGGCGGCGAGAGATCAGTCCTCTCACGGCTGGTCGACCATCAATCGATCTAATTTCTCTACTTGGGAAATGACTGCTGTCAAATGAGTGGAGCCACCCTCGCCGATCCATCAGCCGCACACCGGGCAAACCCAGCGGATCTTCACGCGTCCGCTATCGGTGATGCTTTCGAGAGGTTGCGGTTCATCTCCTGTGAGGCGAGAACCGGCAACGGCGAGGGCGGTCGAAAACGCGCTGCTCGTTAAGCGCTGACACCGGTGCAGCGGGATCAATCGCGGGGCTTTGCTGATCTCGTAGCGGATTTTGCCGCACAGGCAACCGCCCGTCTGTGGAAATTCCATTTTTCCCTCCCCCGCGTCTAATGCATGGTCTCACCCTGCCCAGCCCGCAACTCGTCTAATGGTTTGATCCGCAATTATACCCGCGCTGCTACCACCGCGGGAATGACCGGAACGAACATCTCCTGCCCCACATTGCTCGTAGACATGTCGACCGCTCGGTACCCATTCCCGCCATTCGCGCGGACACGATCGATCGGCTCAAATCGGGAAGGCTTTCGGACGCCGGCCAATACCGGGTCGCCGCTTCGCGTCGGAGGCCTTCCCGAAGCGGGCGTTCAATCCTACGCGGATATCCCAGGTCCGTAGGCTAGGCGCGGTTGCGACACCCGAGACATGGCCTTGGCACGCTCGGGAAACGGCCACCTCCGACTTGCGATCGATGCGGATCTTGCTCCGACATGCCAGCGCCGACAATAATGGTACTGTCTCTGCGAGCCGACAGCACCAACCAGCGACGTGCCGCGTTATGAGGGGAGGCAGGTATGGCGACGTTCGTCCTGGTGCACGGCAGCTGGGCCGGCAGCGTGGTTTGGCGGCAGCTGGTGCCAAGGCTGCGCAAGGCGGGGCATGAAGTATACGCTCCGACGCTGACCGGTATCGGCGCGCGCAAGCACCTCCTCAGCCGTGAGATCGATCTCGACACGCATATTCAAGACGTCATCGGCGTCATCGAGGACGAGGATCTGTCCGATATAGTTCTCGTCGGTCATTCCTATGGCGGCATGGTGATCAGGCGTCGCTGACCGCGTACCTGAGAAAGTTGCCTCGCTCGTCTATCTCGACGCCTTCGTGCCGGAGAACGGACAATCCTTGTTCAACGTGTTGCCGCCCGACCGGCATCTTGTCACCGTGCCGGGCGAGGACTGGTTGGTCGCGCCGATAACGTCGGCTGGTTTCGGCCTCAAACGCCCCGAGGTGATCGCGCTTTGGGAGAGTAAGAGCACGCCGCACCCGCTCGCTACCCTCACCCAGCCGGTGCAGATGACGGGTGGCATTGGTCGTATCAAACAGAAGATGTATATCCTGGCCACTGATCCCCCGCGCTTCACCCAGTTCTATGACAAGCTGAAGAACGATCCGGCTTGGACGGTGCACACCTTACCCTGCACTCATTTTATCCAGCTCGAAATGCCTGATGAACTGACGGCCATCCTGCTGAAGGCGATTCCTTAGAAGGCGTTGGGCCCGAACTGGTCCAAAATTCGCCGCTCTGCGGACTGGCCACGCCACGCCTCAGCAGCTGTGGCGATTAGCAGCACCCGGGCAGCCCTAGTTGTCGTAGCAAGCGGGGGCGAGGTGCGCGCACAACCAATTCTTTAGCAGCCTTTCGCGCGTGAAGGACGACGACGGCCGGTGATCCACCCTTGAGCAGCACGGCGCGATGAACCTCTGGCTGGTCCTGGCCGGAAACAGCATCGCTTTTGGCGGGTTGCTGTTCCTGTTGTCTGCCGGCTTCTCGCTGATCTTCGGGCTGATGCGCATCCCCAACTTGACGCACGGCTCGCTGTTCATGCTAGGCGCTTATTTTGGCACGAGCCTGATCGCCGTGGGCTTTGGCTTTTGGCCAGCGGCGATCGCCGCCGGCATCGGGGTGGCCATCCTCGGTGGTCTGGTCGAGCGGCTATTGCTGCGGCGGCTGCCGGGTGCGGAGCTGGCGCAGGTGCTGGTGACACTCGGCCTCTCCTTTATGATCGCCGATCTATGCCTGATGGGCTGGGGCGGCGACCCGATCGAGATCGCGACCCCGCCCGCGCTGCGCGGCGCCACGCTGATCTCGACCGTCGCCTTTCCGACCTACCGCCTCGCCGTCATCGCGGTCGCCGTCGTCATCGCCGCGGGATTGTGGGCATTGCTCGACCGGACACGTTTGGGCGCGATGATCCGCGCCGGTGTCGACGATCCGGCGATGGCGCGGGTTGTCGGCATTCGCGTCTCGCGCCTCTTCACGATCGTCTTCTGCTTGGGCGCCGGCCTTGCCGGCTTCGCCGGCGTCATCGGCGGTCCGATCCTGTCGGTCTATCCCGGGCTCGACCAGGACATGCTGCCGCTCGCTCTGGTCGTGGTGATCCTCGGCGGCTCGGGCAGCCTCGTCGGCTCCTTTGTCGGCAGCTTTGTCGTCGGCTTCCTGTACAATTTTGGTCAGGCGATGCTGCCGGAGCTCGCGTATGTCGTGCTGTTTCTGCCGATGCTGGTCGTCCTGGTGCTGCGGCCGCAAGGTCTCTTCGGCCGAGCGGCAGCTTGAGAAAGCTGGCCCTCGCTCTCGCGCTTGTCGGGCTGGCGGCGCTGCCGTTCTGGGTCGCCAACGACTATTATGTCAACATCGCCGCGCAGGTCCTGCTCTACGGCGTTTTCGCGCTGGCGCTCAACGTGCTGGTCGGCTATGGCGGCCTCGTCTCGCTCGGCCATGCCGGCCTGTTCGGTATCGCCGCCTATGCCGGGGCGATCTTCATCAATGGCGGCGCCGGTCACTTACTCGGCATTCTCGGCGCGCTGGCGGTCACCGTCGCCACCGCGGCCGTCTTTGCCGTCTTGGCATTGCGCGGCACCGGCCTCGGCTTTGTGATGATCACCGTCGCCTTGGGGCAGATCGTTTGGGGTGTCGCCTATCGCTGGATCAGCATCACCAACGGCGACAACGGCGTCTCGATCGCCACCCGGCCGAGCCCGTTCGGGTTATCGCTGGCAACCGCGGCGGGTTTTTACTGGGCGACCTTGCTGGTGTTTCTCGCCGCCCTGGCGACGATCGCGATTTTTGTCGGCTCGCCCTTTGGCGCCAGCCTGCGCGGTACCCGCGACCAGCCGCGGCGGATGAACGCGCTCGGCTATCACGTCTGGATGATCCGTTTTCTCGCCTTTTTGTTCTCCGGGTTGTGGAGCGGCGTCGCCGGCATGCTGTTTCTCTATTACAACCAATTCGTTAGCCCGCAGGTGGTGGCGCTCGGTGCCTCGGCCGAGGCGCTGCTGATGGTGATCGCCGGCGGCACCGCGACATTGCTCGGACCGGTCGCCGGGGCAGCGCTCGTCGTCATCATGAAGAATGTGGCGAGTGCCTATATCGCGCGCTGGAACCTGGTCCTGGGTGCCATCTTTGTGGTGATCGTCATCTTCATTCCGGAAGGATTGGTGCCGGGCTCGGTGCGTCTCTGGCGCTGGGCTGGCGGCCGGTTCTCCCCACGCGAAAGCGAGCCCAGCCGCGGGGCGCGCCAGCAGAGCGGCGCATGAGTGCCTTGGTGCTCGACGACCTCGAAAAGTCGTTTGGCGGGCTGCGCGTCACCGCAACGGTAAGCCTTTCGGTCGAGCCGGGCGAGCGTCGCCTGATCATCGGCCCCAACGGCGCCGGCAAAACCACTTTGTTCAACCTGATCACCGGCGAATTGCGCCCGGACCGCGGCTCGATCCGGCTGTTCGGGCTCGAGCTGACCCATATCGCGAGCCGGCGACGGGCCCATCTCGGCCTCGCGCGCACCTACCAGATCATCACCCTGTTCCCGGGCGAGACCTTGTTGCGCAATGTCACGCTGTCGCTGCTCGGCCGCTCGCCGCTGCGCTGGAACCCGTTCGTCAGGCTCGACCGGCAAGAGGCGCTGGCCGCCGGCGCCCGCGCGGCGCTCGACCGGGTCGGGCTCGGCGATCTCGCCGACCGGCCGCTCGGTCAGACCGCCTATGGCGAACGGCGCCGCGTCGAGATCGCGATGGCGCTTGCGCAAAGCCCGAGGATCCTGCTGCTCGACGAGCCCTTTGCCGGGCTCTCGATCGACGAGCGGCGCGATGTGCAGGAGTTGTTGGCGGCGATCCCGCGCGACGTCACGGTCGTGATGATCGAGCACGACATGGACGTGGCGCTCGACTTTGCCGAGCGCATCACGGTCCTGCATTTTGGCAGGGTCGTGGTCGAGGGGACCCGCGCCGAGGTCGTGTCCGACCCGCGCACCAAGGAGATCTACCTTGGCGAATGATGCCCTCGCACTCGCCGGTATCGACGCCCTTTACGGCGACAGCCACGTGCTGCACGAAGTGTCGTTCCGTTGTGGCGCCGGTCGCCTGCTCGGTCTCCTCGGGCGCAACGGCGCCGGCAAGACGACCAGCATCAACGTGACCGTCGGGCTGCTGCCGCCGCGCCGGGGAACCGTCGCGATCTACGGCACCCAAGTCGCCGGTTGGCCGCCCGAAGCGATCGCCGCGCAGGGTGTCGCGCTGGTGCCGCAAGGACGCCGCATCTTCCGCAGCCTCACCGTGCGCGAGAACCTCGCCGTAGCCGCCCGCAAGCCAAAGGGCGGCCTGTCGCTGTCGTGGACCCTCGAGGGGGTGTTCGAGGCTTTCCCGCGGCTCCGCGAACGACGCGAGCAGCTCGCCGCGACCTTGTCCGGGGGCGAGCAGCAAATGCTGGCAATCGGCCGCGCGCTGATGGCGAACCCGCGGGTTCTGCTGCTCGACGAGCCCTCCGAGGGGCTGGCGCCGCAGATTGTCGGCGAGGTCATGGCGACAATCCGCCGGCTCAAGGAGCAGGGGCTGTCGATCGTGCTGGTCGAGCAGAACGCCAAGCTGGTGTTCGACATCGCCGACGACATCGTCTTCCTCAACAGCGGCCGGGTGGTGGTCGACGCCCCGGCCGCGGAGCTGCACCGCGATGGCATCGAGCTGCGCCAACACCTCGGGATCTATTGACACTGCGGCTCGGGCGGCCGCTGCCCA
>Ga0306925_10003888_pt1 | contig 13362 bp, 12 predicted proteins | sample flu12Cox44000176_FD_203755 | JGI IMG/M metagenome (GOLD analysis project Ga0306925, IMG submission 203755) | Lab enrichment of tropical soil microbial communities from Luquillo Experimental Forest, Puerto Rico - flux8day.12C.oxic.44.000.176 (v2)... | ecosystem: Environmental > Terrestrial >... | reverse complement strand
AGTCGCGGTTTTCTATTTCACGATCTTCTCCCCAATCGATTTCCCCTGGGTAAAGAGCAGCAGATAATCCTGCCCGCCGGCCTTTGAGTCGGTGCCCGACATGTTGAATCCGCCGAAGGGATGCGCGCCCACAATGGCACCGGTGCATTTGCGGTTAATGTACAGGTTGCCGACGTAAAACTCGCGCTTCGCCCACTCGATCTTGTCGCGCGACGAGGTATAGACCGCGCCCGTCAGCCCAAACTCAGTATTGTTGGCGATTTCCACGCCATGTTCAAAGTTGCGTGACTTAATGACAGCGAGTACCGGTCCAAAAATCTCCTGCTGTGCGATGGTTCCCTGCGGGTCAACGTCAGCGATGACGGTGGGTTGAATGAAATAGCCATCCCCCGCCCCATTAGCCGAACCGCCGCCCGTGATGAGGCGTCCACCTTCGGCAATTCCCTTGTCGATGTAGCCGAGGATCGACTTCATCGACTTCTCATTGACCACCGGCCCCATGCCGGGATTGGTGGTGGGATCACCGACCGTGATCTTCTCCACCCGCGCCTTCAGGGCTTGGATGAAGCGATCGTAAATACGCTCATCCACAATGACGCGCGAGCACGCCGAGCATTTCTGTCCGCTGAAGCCAAAGGCGGCCTGGGCAGTTCCTTCGACGGCTGCATCGAAGTCAGCGTCGGCATCCACCACCATCGAATCCTTGCCGCCCATCTCGAGAATCGTGCGCTTAATCCACAGCTGGCCGGGCTGCTGCGTGGCCGCCCGCCGGTTGATGTCCAGACCGACTTCCTTCGATCCGGTGAACGCGATGTACCGCGTCTTGGGATGCGCCACAACGGCACTTCCGAAATCAACACCATGACCGGGGCAGTAGTTCACCACCCCATCGGGCAGGCCCGCCTCTTCCAGGATCTCCATGAATTTCGCGGCGATGGTAGGCGAGTCGCCCGAGGGCTTGAGCACCACGGTGTTACCGCTAACGATGGAGGCCAGTGTCATACCCCCCATGATGGCCGCAGGGAAATTCCACGGCGAAATCACCGCGCCCACGCCCAGGGGAATATACCGGAATTGGTCGTATTCGCCTGGCAGCTGCACCAGGGTTTTGGCCTGGGCGAGCCGCAAGGCTTCCAAAGCATACAGGTGGCAGAAGTCGATCAGTTCGGCGACGTCAGCGTCGGCCTCTGTGTAATTCTTGCCAACCTCGAACACCAGCCAGGCCTCCAGCTCGAACTTGCGCTCTTGCAGGATTTGTCCCGCCCGGAACAGAAGCTGCGTTCGTTCTTCCAACGACGTGCGGCTCCAGGTTTCAAATGCCTTGAGCGCGGCCTGCATGGCGGGCTCAACCTCCGCCGGGCCGGCTTGGTGATGCAAACCGACGACCTCCGAGGGCTTCGCCGGGTTGATCGAAGGGGCGATGTCGCCAGTCTTGATGCGGCGTCCACCGATGACCAGGTCATATTCCCGTCCCAGTTCACTACGAACCTTCTCGATGGCGGCCTGCATGCGGCGCAGGTTCTCGGGGTTCGTCCAGTCAATCATGGGCTCGTTGGTGAACTGTTCGGGAGGAGCAACGAAAGTCGGTTTATCGGTGGCGCGATTCGCCTCGCGCGCAGGTTGAGTAACAGTTGCCATAAGTGCGTCCTTTTCAGAGGCTAAGGATAGAGCCGGTGACCTTTCTTTGATTCTAGATGTCCCCGTGCTGGCTGAGGACTCACAGCGAAGGGCAACCAACCGGCAAACAGATTTTACACCTCATTGAAGAGGTGTGTTTCCGGCCTCCAGACGCAGAAAAAGACGACGGCCGCCAATCTGCCACTTAACTTGGCTTTCTCGGCAGGTTGCCGAACCCATCCGAGGTCACGCCAGCTTACCGATCTGATCGACGCAGGCGGCGATTTGGGAAATGATGGTGATAGCCGACGAGACTTTGGACAGGTCCTTGATGGTTGTTTTGAGCTGAGCGCTTGCCTCGGTCAGCTGTTTGGTCAGGTTCTTGTAGGTTGCATCGCCTTCTTTGATCGCTTTACCCACAAGTTGGCGTTGTTGGTCGTCCAGGTGCTTTCTTAGCGCGTAGAAGGCCTGCCAGTCCGCGTCCGACAGGCCAGGGCTCTGGAGCCGCTTGTCAATCAGCGTTAAATCATCGCCGATCATCGTCACCACATTTACCAAGGTCATCGGTTATCCCTAGTCAGCGGTTTTTCATTTGGCAGCAGCTTTCTCCGGAATGGCAAGATTCAGCAGCCGGGCCGCGCTTTCGAATTGCTGCACGGCTGTAACGAGCTGCCCAAATGTTGTTGGATTCTTGTTGGACTGGACATAGGCAACCAGCGCCCGGTGTGCCTTTGACATCTTGTCAATTGCTTCCGCCGGATTGGCGGCCTTAAGCTGCGACTGCTGAGTTCGATAGGCTTTGACTGTTTGTGTGAAACTCAGCATCAGAATGGGATCAGGATTGCGTTTGAGCTCGTCGGAATAGTCCTTAGCCAACTCGTCGCCGTATTCGCCCAGCTGGTTCCGTTGGCGTTCGTACGCCAAGGTGGCATCAGTCCTGATCTGCTCAATAAGGGCCGTTACGGCAGCATCGTTCTCGACGACGGAATCTGCGATTTCGCGCCGCGCTTTCTTTTCCACCATTAACTGCGCAACCGTGCCGATCGCGGTGGCCGCGGCGCTCGCCAGGCCGGAAAACTTCGCGCTCGCCAGCGGTGTTCCTTTAGCCCCCGGAAGTTTCTTCGCGTCATCCGCCAGGTCTTTCAGCGAACTGCTGCATTTCTTGGTACTGTCAGCAACTGCCGATCCTGCGCTGCCCGACGCCAGCGCGCCGAGATTGGCCGTGTACTGCGTCAAGGCGCTCAGAGCGTCGGTGCGAAGCCTGATTTCTTCCGGCGAGATGATCTCCACCGAGTCCAGCTCGGGCAAATTCAGTGGCTTCTTCTCGAATACCATCTCGTCGAGGAGCTTATTCTGCTCGATGGTATTCATATTGTTCAAGAACGCCTCTGTTGCGGTAATCACGATGGAGGAAGCGTCCTGAAAATCCTTGATGGGCTTCTGGTAATCTTCCGGCCCGCATGCGACTTGGAAGCCGAGAAGCAGCGCGACCGACGGTAACAGGAGCACACAAGCAGCCCCGCGTCGATCGACGGCCAACATGATTCCTCCTCGAACGCACGCCGACAACAGTAGGAACCACGCTGTACTGGAAGTCGGCGCCTATCGTGCAGTCTTTTGGCGGGTATTATTTAAGCGATTAATCACCGGATGAGCAAAAGAATTCTGCTCGCAGCCGTCGATTTTTATCCTTCTCAAACGTCGAAGTGATACAAAAAGGGCGGAATTGGCGCGGCTTTGCTGCCAGACCGCCTCACCTTACAAACCAAGGAGAAATGAAATGGCAAATCCTTTTGTACACGTAGAACTGAACACCCAGGACGTAGCCAAGGCGAAGAACTTTTACGGCAAACTCTTCGATTGGAAGCTGGAAGACACGCCGATGCCCGGTATGGAATACACCCTGATCAAGGTCGGCGAGGGTACCGCTGGCGGGATCATGAAGCATCCCATGCCGGGGGCTCCGTCGTTTTGGCTGGCCTATGTCGGGGTGAACGATATCAAAGCCGCTACCGCCAAAGCCAAGTCGCTGGGTGCCGACTTCATCAAGGATGTTACCGAGATTCCCAATGTCGGATGGTTCAGCATCTTCACCGATCCCACCGGCGCGGTGCTGGCGCTGTTTCAGGCGAAGATGTAACCGCAACCATCGGAGCCCAGCGAAGTCCTGCAAGGCTGCCCGGCGTGGGGACATCCATGCCGGCGCCCGGGCGGGCGTCAGCCGTTGGCGCTACGCAGGGAGCATCACTCCATCCAGATTCCGTGCCACCAGGGGGTCGTGCAGTCGTCCCACGACCTTGCCCTTCATCACCTGCCGGAATGCGATCTGGAAATGTTCCATTTCCGCCTGCGTGCCCACAGTGATACGCACCCAGTTGGGCATGGAAGGCCACGGCCGCCCGATGAACACGTTCTGCTGCGCCATGGCGGAGATCACCTCGTGCGCGGGTTTGCCCGCGTTCAACATGAAGCAATTCGATACCGACGGGGAGTACTGGTAACCGTTCCGGTCGAGCCAGTCAAACGTAGCTTGCCGCACTGCCGTATTGATGGCCTTGCGTTCGGCGACGAGGTTCGCCTGGTTAAGGCTGGCGGTCGCGGCGGCGCAGGCGGTAATGGGCATGGGATTGGATCCGCCGTAAGTGACGATCCTGTTCAAGAGGTCCGGGCGAGCGATAGCGAAGCCGCAACGCAGCCCAGCCATGCCGTAAAGCTTGGAAAAGGTCCGCAGGACAATGATGTCCTTGTCTGCCTTGACCAGGTCCAGCACGGACGGCGCGTCCGAGAAATGTATGTATGCTTCATCCACCATTACCATTGAGCCCTTCGGCTTGTGCTCGAGCAGGTACTCGATGTCGTCGTGGCTGGTCAGCGTGCCGGTGGGATTATTGGGCATGCAAATGTAAAAGATGCCCGCGTCGGGTGCGGCGGCCAGCATGGCGCGCACATCGTGGGACCACGTCCTGGTAAGCGGCACTGCCACTAGTCGGGCACCGCGGGCTTGGGTCAGGTGGGCCACTGCATCGTAGCCTGGTTCGGCGGTAACACAACTCGCCTTTGGCGACGTGAACGCCCCAACCGCGAAGCTTAAAGCCGGGGTCGACCCCTCAACCGGGTGCACGTATTCCTTTGTGAGTCCTTGCTGATCGCAGAAGGTCTTCAGCAGCTTTTCGGTAAAGTGGAACTCATACCGCCCGCCATCAGGCGCGACGGCTGCCACCGCATCGCGCGCCACTGCACACGGGCCCAGTGGATTCTCGTTGGAATTAAGGCGAATGGCGTCCTTGGGGTATTCCCCGCCTTCCACGGCCGCATGGGCCAGCATAGGTTCGGTCAGAAAACGACAGGCCAAGGCAGCGGAGGACATCTGCAGGAACGACCGCCGTGAGAATTCCGGAAAGTCAGCCTCGAGCGGCATGGGAGTTTCCCCTGTGGACTGTATCTTACAGCATGGCTCGCACGCCCTAAGCTTGGTCTCGCCATCCCAGCCCGAAAAACGGATTCCGCTCATTCCTGGGAGAATCAGCCGCGCAGGAAATTCATCATCAGCCTCAGCACCGAGGCGGGCGCCTGCACCTCGAGGTCGACGTACCCGTCGCGATAGGCGCGAGACAGAATTACCGACTTGGCATCGAGCGTCGCCAACGCCTTGCCTTCCGATTGGGGTACCTGCAGGCGAACTTGGCGCACCGGGTCCTGCTCGATCATCTCGTCGATGCGCCGCAGCAACGCGTCCATACCCGTGCCTTCGAGGGCCGAGACGTGCACCACGGTCGCCCCGTCGATCAGGCAGTCGCGTTTGGACGCGGGCAAGAGGTCGAGCTTGTTCATCACGTAGAGACGCGGCTTGTGTTGCACTTCCAAGTCGCGCAGCACTTCCTCCACTTGCGCCTGCTGTTCCGAGGCAGTAGGGCTGGTGACATCGGCCACGTGCAGCAGCAGCGTAGCGCGCTGTACCTCTTCCAGGGTGGCGCGAAAGGCTGACACGAGTGTGTGCGGCAAGTGGCGAATGAATCCCACAGTGTCAGATAACAATACTTGGCGCTTGGATGGCAGCTTGACATGCCGCAATGTGGGATCAAGAGTGGCGAACATGCGGGGGCTCTCCAGCACCCCGGCGCGGGTTAGGGCATTAAATAGCGTCGACTTGCCCGCATTGGTGTAGCCTACCAGCGCCACCACCGCTACCGGCACGGATTCGCGCCTTTGCCTCTGCTGGCCGCGAATGCGCCGCACGTTTTCAAGTTGTTCCTTCAGATGCCGCACGCGACGGTAGATCTTGCGGCGATCGGTCTCCAGCTGTGTTTCACCCGGTCCGCGGGTACCGATGCCGCCACCGAGCTGCGACATCCCCACCCCTCGCCCGGCCAGGCGAGGCAGCAGGTACTCGAGTTGCGCCAGCTCAACCTGCAGTTGCCCTTCGCGAGTGCGAGCGTGGCGGGCAAAAATATCGAGGATAAGCTGGGTGCGATCGATCACGCGAACATTCAGCTCGTTCTCCAGGTTCCGCTGCTGCGAGGGCGTCAGTTCATGATCGAAAATAATCAGGTCGGGTACGACTGAGGCGACCGCTTGCTTTAGCTCCAGCACTTTCCCACTGCCGATCAGCGTCGCCGAATCAGGTCGCTGGCGCCGCTGCCGAATCTCGCCGGCAATCTCCGCGCCTGCGCTGCCCGCCAGCTCCCGCAATTCGGCCATCGATTCCTCGGCAGAAAAGGCTTCAAGATCAACGTCCGCGGCGTGCAGTCGCGCGTCGGCGACACTGCGAGCGACCTGGGCGACAGGCGGGACTCTAACTGGCCACTTTGAGTGTGGAATAGCCGGCGGCGCGTTCTCTGGGTCGGGTTCATGTGCTGCCGCAGCATGCTGGCGATTGCCGCGGTTAAGGTTTCGGGCAAAAAACTCTACCCCTACCAGCAAAACGCGTTCAGCCCCGCCTTCGCGATTGCTTTGGGATCGGTCGCGCGATCTGAATTCGGTTCCACCAGGATGAGGAATACGTCAACTCTCCGGGTTGGGTGCTGGAGCAGGAGCCTCGGGCGGCGCGGCGTGGGTATCGGCGGCTGGCTTCGGTTCCACGTGACGTTCATAGGAATGCGCGACACGCGACATAACCACCGTCGAAATCGCGTGCTTGAAGATCAGTTGCTCCTGGTTGTTGGTGTCTAACACCACCGAATACTTGTCGAAGGAGCGAATGCGGCCCGACAGCTTTACCCCGCTCAGCAGATAAATAGTGATGACAGACTTGTCCTTGCGAGCCGTGTTGAGAAAGGAATCCTGAATGTTCTGTGCTGGCTTGCTTTCCATCGGTAACCTCCTTACAACCGGCAAAAAAAACAGCGCAGCCCAGCGATCGGGGCCCCAAGAAACGCACCTGGGTCTGTTGATCCAGGCCGCTTTCCGGGCAGGCAGAACTTCCGCCCGAAAGGGTGAACTCCAGCAAGCTTACGATAAGTCGGCGCCGCCGCAATTTCAACTAAAACCAGCAATTTTCGCATTGATGTAGAATTCGCCCGGGCGCACAGAAAGGCGTCAACCCCCCCTGCTGCCGCCCAAAGGGGTTTTAACAGGAGAACCGATGACCGGAGTTCCCCCCGCCATTCTGGTCGTGCCGCAAATCAACTTGTCCGGCGGCGAGCCGGCCGCCCTTATGTTGCTGCGCTGGGTGCATTTCGTTGCCGGAATTACCTGGATCGGTCTGCTCTACTTCTTTAATCTGGTTAACGTTCCCTTCCTGAACGAGTTGGATGCCGAAACAAGGAGGGTGGTGGTCCCCAACCTGATGGGGAAAGCTCTGTGGTGGTTCCGCTGGAGTTCGGTGGTCACCGTAGTGGCAGGCATCGCCTACTGGATGCACATCGTCGCCACCGATGCGCGCAACGCCGTTGCAGGTGGACAGCAGGTTTCAGGCAGCACTATGTTCGCCACGTTCTTCGTGATTTGGACCCTCGCGTTCGCCGTCGAAATGGGTCTCCTGATGTCCCCGGTCGAAGCCATCAAGAATGGGACTGCCATGGGGGTGATCGTAGCTATCGTGCTTCTGGCGGCGGCATGGCTGTTCCTGTCGCTGAATCAGCAAGGCTGGCAGAGCAACCGCGCCCTCGCCATCGGCATCGGCGGTGGACTGGGCTGGTTCATGATGCTCAATGTGTGGGGCATCGTCTGGCGCATGCAGAAAAAGATCATCCGCTGGACGGAGGTTGCTGTGAAAGGAACAACAATGCCCGCCGAAGCACCCAGAGTGATGCGCTTGTCGTTCCTCGCGGCACGGGTTAATTTCTGGGTGTCGTTTCCCATGCTGTTCTTCATGGGGGCGGCCAGCCACTACATCATGTTTGCCGCCCGTTAACGGACCTGGTCTGCGACCGCCGCATGTTTAAGGTTTTTCGGCATCCTGTTCGGCAACTGGAGCCAGCCTTCTTCCTCCCCTTGGTCATGACAGCTATTGCCCAAGCCGGCGATTCTTAATCGCCGGTCGCCCGGTTCACGGTCCGCCACGAACCATCTGACCAATGCTGGTTAAGGAGTGACCCGGTGGCCCAAACTTCCGTGGCGGGTAAGCAGGTTTCCCGCTCTCGCCACCATTCATGATGGTGCGGTCACTGGATTCAGGAGCTGGCCCTCATCATGGCTCGGGTTTGGTTGTTACTTCCGTTCGACGAATACCAGCCACGCATCACTGCGGGGCGGGAACTTTGGTGGGGCCTGCGCCGGATTTCTCCATCCGCCACGGTTTGGGCTTAGGCATTCCCGGCGGCACCGCCTCCCCGATCATCCTCAAGTCTGCCGCTTCCTTCGCCGGCATCACGAGGCGCATCAAGTAGTGGTCCGTTTCCTGGGTATCGGGGTTCTTGGCGGTCAACAGCAAGCCATCGGGATTAAGCACCGCAGTCGTGATCGACTGGCTAGCTTGCTCTTCACTGACGGACTTCAGCTCACCGCTATCGTTGAGGTTGAGGTTGCGCGCGTGCACCAGCGATCCACTAAGCTGCTCGCCATTCAGCACCAGTTCGAGCTGCAGCCACACCCTGCCCTCGAAGGTGGCTGTCCACAATCCCGCGTATTCGGTGAGGGGCGAGACATTTTTTGCCTTTGCGGGAGCGCCTGAGACCGGAGCCTGAGACCACGTGGTTCCGCTCATCAACACTAACAGCAGAAGTACAGATCGTTCCATGCGGAGTACCTCACCACGGAACCGAATTGTACTTCACCGGCCGCAGCGGCTGCGTCACCGCAACCAACCGGAAAACGCCACCTGCGTTCCCGCCTGGCAAGGGGGCACCGAAGCACCGAGGGTCAAAATTCTCCGGTTGGCCATGGCAGCGCACCAAATTTATAATCGACCTGCCATCAGTCCTTCCCCACGGGTGATCATGCTTGCACGAAGATCGGAGGCCGGTTGTTCTGCGGTCTCACGTATTCTCCAGGTTTACATAGCCCTCTCTCTCGTCATCTCGCTGGCCCCGTCCCTCGACGCCGCCTCAGCCCCCAAGCCCCGCCTCACCCTTGACGAGTTCTTCGATGCGGTGGATTTCAGCGCTATCGCACTCTCGCCCGACGGCCACGCGGTGGCGATTGCCACCACGCGCGCCGAGTGGAAAATGCAGCGCTTTCGTGAGGACCTTTGGCTTTGGAGGGATAGTGATGGCGCGCTTATTCCATTGACGCAATCGGGACACGACTCGCAACCCAGGTGGTCTCCGGACGGCAAATGGATTGCCTTCCTGTCAGACCGCAACCGGGAAAGCGACACCGACAATGGCTCTGGAGAGGATAAGAACGGGACGACCCATCTTTACGTGATCCCGGTAGGTGGCGGGGAGGCGTTTCCCATAACCTGCGGAGCGGAAGACATTCACGCGTTCGCCTGGAGTCCGGATTCCAAGGCGCTGTATTTCTCCACCCGAATTCCGTGGACGCAGAAACAGCAGCATGATTACAAGGAGCAATGGAAAGATACGGTGCGATACCGCGAGCAGGAGCGCGGTGACGTGATATCGCGCATCGCGGTTGCCGAGGCGCTGAGGCATCAGACCGAAATCGGCCCGCAGGAAAATAAGAAAGGCAAAAAGAAGACGGGGAAAGCAAAAGAAGAAGCTGAGGAAACCGCCGAGACTCCCGGCGCCCAGGCCGTGGTAACGTCGCCCTATCGCGTGAAAAGCATCGCACTCTCGCCTGATGGCCGACAGGTAGCGTATTCCACAGACAGCGTGTCGCAGCGCTTCGAGAGTCTGAAGGAAATCGAAGTCTATGTGGCTGAGACCGGCAAAGCCGGGACGCAGAACACGGCGCGCCAGCTCACGCACAATGAAGCCCTCGAAGACAACGTGCAATGGTCGGCCGATGGCAGGAGCATATTCTTCGAAGTCGAGCAGGGTTCGGTGGAAGGTGCGTACGCCGACGTCCAACCACGGATTTACTCCGTCGATGCCGCTAGCGGCCAGCCGGTGTGGTGGGGGGCGGGCTTCGAAGGCGCGGTCAACCACTTTGCGCTGCAATCGAATGGTGCGCTGCTGGCCCCGGGAACGGTGGGCACGTCGACCGGGCTCTACCAGCAAACGAGCGCTCAGAGTGCATTTCGCAAGCTCGACGGCTGGCCCGGAACCTACGCTCACGCGACGACAGCAACGAATTCGCCTCGCATCGCGTTCCTCTACTCCGAGACCGACAAGCCTACCGAGGTGTACCTGGCTGAAAATATTGACCAGTTAGCCGCCGCTCGCCCCGTTACATCGTTCAACAAGCTCTTTGCCGAACGCGATTTGCCCCAAGGCAAGCCGTTCCGCTGGACCTCGGACGACGGCACGCCGGTCGAAGGCATGTTGTTGTATCCGCCAGGGAAGTTCGAAGCAAACAATCTGCGCTTGTTCGTGCTGATTCACGGCGGCCCCATGGATGCCGATGGCAACTATTTCGGTGCCGACTGGTACAACTGGGGCATGTACGCCGCCAGCCAGGGATGGCTTGTATTTCGCCCCAACTATCGCGGCTCGGCCGGATACGGCGACAAGTTCGCCATAGCCATCGTGCCTAAAATCGTTTCTGCACCAGGTCGCGATATCCTCAGCGGCGTTGAAGCGCTGGTCAAAGCCAGCATCGCCAATCCCAAGCAGATGACGGTCGGAGGCTACAGTTACGGCGGCTACATGACCAACTGGCTCATCACCCAGACCGACGAATTCAAGGCGGCGGTTACGGGCGCAGGTGCGGTAGAACATATCGTCAATTGGGGTAACGACGACACTACATTCGATGATGCATTCTTTCTCAGCGGCCTTCCCTGGGAAGCCAAAGCACGCCTGAACTACATCGATGAGGCAGCAATCTTTCGCTTCGACAAAGTGAAAACGCCGACACACGTGGTCGCTGGTGGAAGCGACGTCCGGGTCGCAGTTGCGGAAGATTACCTGCTGGAGCATGCACTGCACGTGCTCGCAATCCCCACTACACTACTGATTTTCCCGGAAGAGGGTCATTCTCTCGAGCAGAATCCCTGGCACGGCAAGATCAAGGTACGCGAAGAGCTGAACTGGCTTGAGAAATACTGCGACTGCCCACCCCGGTAGAGACCGGATAGGCCAACGCGGACCACGATCACCTGCAAAGAGACTTCTCCTTTTTCGGAACCTCGCTCTCCATCCGCATCGTTCATATCAGTGGGCCTTTTTCACCGGCTGATTGCCGTCTCTACAAACTGCACCTAACCAACGACCCGCAAAGCCGGTACCACAAGCGGACCGCGGTTTGCATAGGCCTCGGCAAGAGTTTGAGGCTCGCTCCAACCAGACCAGTCAGTGTGTCACCGGCAAAAACGCCACAAGAGCCTCTTTGGTGTCGCTGGTGCCCGCCACTCTACTCTGGGTACAAAGACCGGCAAACGGCTGTTGGTTCGTCGGGTGTCGCTTGGTAACCGGCCCGCTCGCTTCGGCCTTCCGGCTTACTCCTTTCATTTCTGGCCGATTCTGAGCGGCGCCTTTTGCCACATCGCAAAGGCAGAAGGACCATCGGAGTATCCGTGTGTATCATCGCCTCGGCGGCGTTCGCGTGGCCAGAGCACATCCGCTTCTCAAAGAACCATTTCGGCGCAGATCGATCCTAGAACCGGCGAATTCCGCCTGATGCAGCACTTGCGAACTTGCTTGACAATCGCCTGACCGGCCAACATACTTGCGCCGTCTGAGTGAATCGGTTGCCGGGGTGTCGTATGAAGAAGAAGTCCAAGTCAGGCACGGCGGCAGCAAGAAATACCGCAACCAGAGGTGCGGCGAAGCGAACGCCGGCCACTGCGAAGGCAAGGAAGAAAGCGATTGCGGCCAAACGAACGAAAAAACCGCCGAAAAAGTCAGCGACGACGAAGGCCGCAACCTCGGCTGTCGCGCCGGTTTCCTCAGGCGACGGTAAGCTGACTTTTAACCACGCCATGATCTACGTCAAAGACGTTGAACGCGGTCTGCGTTTCTATCATGACCTGCTGGGGTTCAAACTCATCGAAGACTTCCGCTATGACAACAGGCCGGTATATGCGCGTCTGCGTGCCCCCGGCGGCGACGGCACCATCGCCCTGCACCAGGCCGGTCCAGGCGCATCGCTGGTCAGCGAAGGCGTGCGCCTGTACTTCGAGGTGCGCGAGCTCGACGACTTTTGCCGCAAGCTAATACAGAAAGGCTTCTATATCACGCAAATGCCGCGCATGATGCCTTGGGGCTGGCGGCACGCTTACCTCAATGATCCTGACGGACACGAAATCAGTCTCTACTGGGCGGGCGAGAACCGAATGAAGAAGAGTGTGATGCAGGCCGTGCGCAAAGTGGCTAAGGGATGAACCGACCGCAAATGCTTCCATTTGCAGGATGACGTAACAAGCAAAACTCAGCCGACATATACGGGTTAGCTTTACCCGCCTCAGGCATCACATTGTCATCGATTCTCATCACACCGTCAGCGAAACGATCCGCTTACTTCGAAACCCGATGAGGGAGGCACCATGCCAACGAAGAAGACCACAACCAAGCGCAAATGAATGAAGAAAGCTTTCAGCAAGCATGAGGGCAAGCTGCATAAGAGGCTGCATGTTCCCCAAGACGAGAAGATTCCCGCATCCAAGCTCGAAAAAGCAACTCACTCCAGCGATACCAGCCTGAAGCGGGAAGCGGTCCTGGCCAAAACCGCCAAGCGTTACGCGGGTCATCGCCGCAAGAAAGCGGCCTGACCTTCTGTAGGGAGGAATGGAAAAGTGCTCCGGATTCTAATGGCGTCATTAACCGCCTGCATGTTGCTCGGTGTGCCGCTGACGGCGCAGGAGGCAAACACGGATCCGCGGGTCGCACGGCGCGCTTGAGCTACACGGAGGGTGCCGTGTCCTTCGAGCCCGCGGGCGAGAATGACTGGAGCCAAGCGACCCAGAACTACCCGCTTACAACCGGCGACCACCTGTGGACTGACAACGACGCTCGCGCCGAGCTGGAAACCGGCAATGTAGCAATTCGCATGTCGGCGCAGACGGACCTCACAACCACGAACCTCACCGACCAATTGATCCAGCTCGGTCTCGCGCAAGGTACCTTACGGGTACGCGTATATGACATGCGAAGCGGAAACGAGGTTGAGATCGACACACCGAGCGCCGCCTTCACCATAACGCGTCCCGGCAACTACCGGGTTGACACCCCTCCCGATCAAAATGTAACCCTGCTTACGGTCAACGCGGGCGAGGCACAGATCACCGGCAACGGGTTGAACCAG
>Ga0306925_10003881_pt1 | contig 13368 bp, 15 predicted proteins | sample flu12Cox44000176_FD_203755 | JGI IMG/M metagenome (GOLD analysis project Ga0306925, IMG submission 203755) | Lab enrichment of tropical soil microbial communities from Luquillo Experimental Forest, Puerto Rico - flux8day.12C.oxic.44.000.176 (v2)... | ecosystem: Environmental > Terrestrial >... | reverse complement strand
GAAATAACAAATAAGAAATGGACAATTCGCCGATCGGTGGGAACTCTCAGATGTTAAATCGCCGGTGGCCCCGTCAATGAACTCGACTGAAATGTACAACCTTGCTCTCGCACTGGTTGGTGTTGGATGTTCGTAGTGCGGTCATCGGATAGCCAAAAGCTATCAAGTAGGACCGCTCCGCCGCCGGCGCATCCGAGCAAAGCTGCGCAGGCAGCACACAAACAGTCTTGGCAAATTCGCGCTGTCGCGACACGATAAAAGGATAAAGGTCACACAGCGCGCGGCCTATGGCGCCATGCGGCTCGGATCGCGAGTGTTGCATCTTTAGTTTGTCAGTTCGTGAGATGGACGCGGCGCGCCTAATTGGTCATCGCTGCGTGGGAGGGAGGTTAAGATGACAGCAATTGATGTGCTTGATGGAACGGAGCCCAAACCTGATATAAGGCCAGAGGTTATCCCAACATACCGTCCTCCTCCGGGCCCGCCCGTCCCACGTGATCCCCCGCCGCGGCCTCGCGACGACCCGCCGCCCCGTGAACCCCCTACTTGGCCATCGGAACCAGGTAAGAAGCCTTGGCCTTTCGGGGTAGCCGGATAAACGATGCAGTGCTGCATGAGCTTTGACACGGATTCGCAATCCGCGAACGAAGAGTTATGACATGTCCGATATTTTCAAGGGCCTCACCGGTGGGGGCTTGGCAGGCCTTACAGCCTGGGTTCTCCCCAGCGGCTTCATATTGGGCCTATTCTGGCTGCTCGTTTACCCGGAAATGAGGGCGCACTTCGATCGATTCGACCATCTCAGTGCTACCCACAAGTTGTTCGTATGGGTGTTCGCGGCTGTCTTCCTTGGGGTGTTTCTTCAAGCACTGTCCACGCCGATGTACCGCCTGCTGGAGGGATATTCCTGGCCTCGCGCATGTCGCGAGCGAAGCGTTGCCAAGCAACGCGCAAAAAAGAGCAGGCTGGAAGGCAATATCGGAGGAACAGGCTGGGGGAAGGGTCTGCAGGAGGAGCAGATAGCTCGTTTTCCCGATTTCAATGAGGTCGCTCCGACGCGCCTAGGCAACGCGCTACGCGCGCTCGAGACTTACGGCGCAACCCGATTTGAATTGGATTCGCAGGTGATGTGGTCGGAGCTGAACGCGGTCGTTCCCAAATCTCTCCAAACTGAGCTCGAGCGGTCTCGCGCGGGCATGGATTTCTTCGTAGCGCTATTTTACCTAAGTGCGGCATGCGGCTTGGTCACTATCGGGGTTGCATTTGACGGTCGCATCAAACCACTGTTGCTGCTAATTGCTTTGGTCGCCTTTCTGTCAACTATAGTTTGGTACGAAATGGCGGTAATCAGCACGAGCTATTACGCCAACACCGTGCAGGCGCTCGTCAACCTCGGTCGAGTCAAGCTTGCCAACGAGATGGGCCTCAAGATGCCCGGCAGAATCGATCAGGAACGTCGAATGTGGTGGTTGGTGAAGTCGTTAATTTACTACAACGATCCGAATTCATTAGAAGAGCTCAACCTGTACCGACAACGCCCGCCAGTGTTGTCGCCCACCACTCCAGAGGCAGGAAACCGCGCTGAACCGGCGCCGGAAAGCCAAGAAGGCGAAGAGCCCGACGAAGCCGAGGTGGACCAGTAGCCTGACACGCGAGTGCGTGGGGTGACACAGCAAATGCGCTTGCACGTTGCTTCGGCGTGAGCCGCGCAGAGAGCTGGTGGTCGTCACAGTAAGCTAGAACCGGGTTGCGAAGTTTGCCGCCGGCACGATGGGGAGAGCGCCGAGGACATATCTCCTGCGCTGCGTCTCCGGTGTCTGCCGCGTGGTGGTGACAGGTTTGATCGGCGTGGGAGCTTCGCCGGGCGTCGTGTCCGCGGCCTGAGACTTTGTTTGTGCAGGTTGCGTCAGCGAGGTTTGTGCAGGTTGCGCCGGCGAGCTTTCGCGCACATTGGCCATCGCGCTGCCGGGCTTGGCGATCAGCTGTGCAAACAACGGCCGGATCCTGGCCGGCACGTCTGCGGCCACGCGCACCTTCACGGTTTCCGGTTCGGGGGAGGGGATGACGAAGGCGTCGCCGAGCCAGTCGGCCGGCACCCGCACATGCGCCGGAATGGTGCCGGATCGGGTAGGGATGTCGGTGTCCGGCCAGCCACCCAGGGATCTCAGCGCAGCGAGAAACACCGGATGCATGCCGCCGTCGCCACGCTCTGCGGCGGGCGCGGCGGCAACGCCTTGGCTGACGAGCGCGGCGATCTCGCTCGCGTCGCGCGATTGCTTGTCGCCAACGGCGGACGCGATCTGCGGCGGCACCCTGTAGGCAGGGCAGCGGCCGGCCGGGTTGAAGTTGCCGGAGGATTGCGCATCGAACACGTAGCGCCGGTCGCAAACCGCGACGTTCGGCTCCTTCCGGGCAACCTCGAAATGGTCGTAGCCCTGCTTGAGCACCTTCCAGAAGGCGAGGTGCGGCGAATCGCGATGCCGCGCCATGTTGAGCGGAGACATCCGGAACGGGTAGGCCTGCACTTGAAATGCCCGCTGGCCGGCGAAGAAGGCTTCGCGCGCCAGCGAATAGATTTCGCTGATCTGCTCGTCGGTCATGGCGTAGCAGCCGACCGAGGCGCAGTCGCCGTGGATCATCAGCGCCGAACCGGTTCGACGGTTGGCGCGGTCATAGGCGTTGGGGAAGCCGGTGTTGATGGCGAGATAGTAGGCGGAGTTCGGGTTCATCAGGTTGGGCGTGATCATGTAGAAGCCCTCGGGCGCCTGCCCGTCGCCTTCCTGGAATTTCGGGCCGAGGCTCCCCGACCAGCGGCAGATCGGATAGGTGCGCAACAGCGCGAAGCGGCCGCTCTTGTCGGCCTTCCATAACTCCAGCTCCGACTCCTCCTTGAAAATGCGAATGAGGATCGGCGCGTCCCTGGTCATTTGCCTGGCGTCGAGCTCGGCCAGGATTTCCGCGGAGAGCGGCTGCATGTGACGGCCGCTCGGGTTGGGGATTTTCTTTTCGCAAGCGGCGAGCGCCGCGGCGGCCAGCGCCGCGGCAAAGGCCAGCAGCACGCGCAAGCGAGCCGGCCTGCCGAGGCCGGTAGTCCTGCCCAGGTTTTCCGCTTCCCAGCGCGCCCCCACGACCCTTCTCCGCTCAGTCGCTTACCGATAAGGACCGCAAAACGCGGTACTGCAATGTTCCGGACGTCGTCCCGGCCGACCCCCGCGAAAGCGGGGGGAGAGCCGGGACCCAGTAATCACTGACAGTGCGGTCCCCAGCCTTCGCGAGGGCATGGATTACTGGGTCCCCGCTTTCGCGGGGACGACAGCGGAAGGATGGGCGCGCGCGACTCACTGCTGCTCGCACTGATCCATTGCCTTCGGCGCGCCACATTCCCCGACAGAAAGAACTACCCCCAGACTTGGGTCACACAAGGGCAAGCCCGCGACGGTGATAAAAAGCGATCAGGCCCGCCGAGGGGGCGGGCCTGATGCGCGCAGCGTGGTGATTACCACCAGATGCCGAACGGGCCGAAGCCGATCCCGGCGTACGGATAGTACGGATAGCCGTAGGCTCCGTAGTAGCCGTAATAGCCAGACCCGTAATAGCCGTAGCTGCGCGGCCAGGAATAGCCGTAGCGCGGCCAATAGCGGCGCACGACGTAGCGCCGGCGGTGGTAGCGGCGCTGCGCGCTGAACTCCTCGCCGGCGGTCTGCTTATGCACGCCCGGCTCGAGCTTCTGCGCCGCGCCTGCCGTACCCGGCAGCGCCAGCGTCGTCAGCAGAATTGCCGCCGCAACTCCTAAAAGTGCCTTACGCATGTGGTTGGTTCTCCTGTGTCGCACCCTGCATTGGTCGGGGCAAAAAGGCCGCTGGTTCACGTTCGCACCAGCTTTTACGCCGACGATAGTCCGGAGCTATCCAAAGAAATGGCCCCGCGCCGGAGGAGCGCGGGGCCTGCGTCTTGGGGAGGATACGCCGACCGGGGGTAACCGATCGGTAGTCTACATGTAAGTCCCGCCGCGCTCCCGCACTGTGACGGCGATCACAAAAGTGCGGTTTTGAGCCGCCCCGTGATGCGCGTCACAGCAGGGCCCAATGGTGCGGGATAGATGTCCCACAAGATAGCAAGGGAGACATCCCATGGGTCCCGAACTTCTGGTGTTGGCTTTCGGCCTTTCATTGTGGATGGGCGCAATGTTCGCCGCTCCGGAACAGGAAGAGCAAACCGTACCGACCTGGTGAGTTGCGCGCATGCGGGGCCAGTGATGCGCAGTCGAGTCGTGCAGCTGGTTGTGATCGCAGTTGCCGTTGTTGCGCTGGCGCTCGTTTGTGTAGCGGTCTTCTGAGCGAGCGTAGCAGCGGCGAAATCGGGCAGCGGCGCCTCGCAGAAAAACTCCGGATTTCGCTTCGCTCATCCGGACTACGAGGCCCGGCCATGACGCAGTCATCAAGAGCCGACAGCGCGTGCCGGCGCGTTGGCATCGCGAAACCAGCGCCGCCATGATTTTCCCGCGCGCGTCGGGCGGATGCGCGCCTGCGCCATCGCCTGCCATGCGTCGCGCTGTGCGCGCATGTCGTCGAGCGCCGACTTGAGCTCGGAGATTCTTTCCTCGGCGAGCATCAGCCGCAGATCGGCAAGCCGGTTGCTTTGCCAGGGCACCAGCGCCTGCAAGCGGCTCGGCGCCGGCTCCGCTGCGGCGGCGTCGCTCTTGCAACCGCCGTTTTTCTTGCCGTTCGTTGAGTGCCACCTGGATTTGATCGCCGCGAGCGATGGAATGCTCAATTTGTCCAATCCGGTCAGCCGAGCAGCTTGATTGAGTGATACTGTCGCCATCGTCGTCCTCCAGGTGTTCAATGATTACAGACCGTGCGAAACCTTTGCAGGTTGCGCACGACAGGGTTAACGATTGGCAAATGCCCATTGATGGTGACGGGGTAGCGCTGCGACATGCTCAGAGCGAGTACGATTGCTTTTCTTCTGACGGCGGCGACGAGCCTTGGCGCTCATGACAGCCTGGCCGATACCCCGTGCCGCGCGATCGAGTATGAGCGCAACGCGTACACCGTCTGCGAAGTCGATCTGCGCAAGCAAACGGTCAGGCTCTATTGGAAGCGGGCGGATGGGTCTCCCTATTCGTATCTTGCCTCGCTGCCGCGAACCGGCGGAGGCAAGGCGGACCGGCTGCTGTTTGCCACCAATGCCGGCATGTTCGATCCGGCGCTGAAGCCTGTGGGACTCTATGTCGAACAGGGGCGCGAGCTCGTGCATGCAAACACCAGATCCGGCTATGGCAATTTTCATATGAAGCCGAACGGGGTCTTTTACATATCCGGCGACAAGGCGGCCGTCGCGGAGACGCAGGCATTTCTCAAGCAGCGACCGCGGGCGGAGGAGGCCACGCAATCCGGGCCGATGCTGGTGATAAATGGGCGCGTGCATCCGCGTTTCGACCGGCGCAGCACGTCGCTCAAGGCGCGCAATGGCGTGGGCGTGCGCGGGGATGGCAAAGTCTTGTTCGCCATCTCTCAGGGGGAGGTGTCGTTCGACGCCTTCGCCCGCCTGTTCCGTGATGGGCTGAAATGTCCCAATGCCCTGTTTCTTGACGGCGGCAGCGCCGCGAGCTTGTACGCGCCGTCGCTCAGTCGCCTTGGCAATATCGTGCCGCTTGGCCCGATGCTCGCCGTGTTCGAGAGAAGGTGAGGCGCACGCGGGCAATAACCAGACTTGGCTACACGCTTGGGATGAATTTGAAGTACGGGAACCAGGTACCGAGCACGGTCGCCGGCCACGGAATGCTCAGCAGCTGATCGAACACCACGTAGATCAGCGTGGTCATGATCGCGGCCATCAAGGCGGCATGCCGCCATTTCTCGGGGCCTTCCAGCCGCATATAGGCAATGACGAAGATCGGCACCGTCGGGATCAGGCCGATCAGCGCCATCGAGCACAGGAACGCAACCATCCAACCGAAGAACATGGCGCCGCGCGCGAGGATGACGCCGCCCGGCAAGTGGGAGGTCTTGGAGGCGATATCCATGTGGATCTTCTGGGTAACAACCGCCTTTGCCTGTTCCGCCAATCCTGCCGCGCCGGCGCCGTGGCGCACGTTGAAGATATCGTTTGCCAGACTCAGCGAACACGCAATCACCGCGCCAACGCCGACGATGGTCGGCACGATCTTGGCTTCGAACGGCCACGGGATCGAGTCCCACAACATCAGCAGGAGCAGACACAGCAGCGCGGCCGGAAACAAATTATCGGAGGACAGGCGCGGCCGCCCGAAACTGGACAGTATCGCGCCGATTCCGTGATGCTCGCGGATGTCCTGCAGCATCGGCCGCAACAGGCTCAGCGCCGACATCGCGAACATGACGATCACGATCGGACGCAGCATCCACGAAATGCCGTAGCGTTCGATTGAGATGAACATGTAGCGCTCGAGAATGCCGCCGAGCACGAAGCCCAGAACCAGCGGCGGGCGCGGCCAGCGGAAGTGTTTCATTCCCCAGCCGAGCAGGCCGAAGAACAACAAGGAATACAGATCGCCCCAGTTGCGCGAATGCTCGAACGCGCCGATGTAAACCAGACTCAGCACGCACGGCATGATCAGCGTGTAGCGGAGGGTCGCGAGCTTGGCGAGCTGACCGCTAAATGTGAAACAAAGGCCGGATCCCACGATGTTGGCGACCGCGATGCTCCACACCATCGAGTACGTGGTGTCGAGATGCTTGGTCAGCATGTCGGGGCCGGGCACCAAACCATGAATGAGAAACGCGCCGAGCAGAATCGCCATTCCCGCGCTGCTCGGCACGCCAAACGCCACGGTCGGGACGAGATGGCCGCCTTCGCGCGCGTTGGTCGAGCTCTCGGCGGCGATCACACCGCGCACATCGCCGTGGCCGAAGCTCTGGGCTGCGCCCTTTTCGGTGCGCAGCGCGTGGCCATAGGCGATCCAATCGATCACCGCGACGCCGATGCCGGGAATTGCCCCCATTGCCGCACCGATCCACGAGCAGCGCAGAATGAGGAACCAATGCGTCAGGCAATCCTTGATGCCGAGCAGCATGCCCTTCTTGGTATCGAGCGTCATGCCTTCCTGGACCACCGCCATGCGTCCGATTGCGAGATCGCAAAGCTCGGGCAGCGCAAAAATGCCGAGCGTGAGCGGCACGATCGGCAGACCCTCCCATAAATAAAGACTGTCCATCGTCCAGCGCAGCGTGCCGGTCTGCGGGTCGCTGCCGATCATCGCCAGCATCATGCCGAAGCAGGCCGCGGTGAGGCCGCGCAACGGCGAATTGCCCGACAGCGAGGACACCATCGAGATGCCGAACACCGCGATCGCCAGCAGTTCGGGCGAGCCCATGAACAAGATGATCGGACGCAGCAGCGGCAGCGAGATGCCCATCAGCGCGGCGCCGAACAGCCCGCCAATGAGCGCGGACATGTAGGAGGCGCCGAGCGCGCGGCCGGCCTCGCCGCGCCGGGTCATGGGATAGCCGTCGAGGGTCGTCGCCGCCGAGGCGGCGTGTCCCGGCGCTCCGAACAGAATCGCGGAGATCGGATCGGCGGTCGTCGTGGTCGACCCCATGCCGAGCAGCAACGCGAAGGCGGCCGGCGCGTCGATGTTGTAGGTGAACGGCAGCAACAGCGCCAAGCCGGCGACCCCGCCGATTCCCGGCAGAATTCCCAGGGCGAGCCCCATGCACACGCCGCCGAAAAGATATGCCAGCCGGATCGGATCAAGAATGATCAGCAGGGCGTTGCCCGCGGCATGAAGCATATCCATTTCCATGAGTGTTCCCCGCCTCAGCCGGCTCTCGGATCAGGAACGCCGCAATTGCAATGCGCCGGGCGCGGCGCAGCGGCGCGCATCGAATGCAAATGAGATCCTTGCCAACGCATTTCGCAGGCCGCCGCTACCGGTTCGAGTAGGTTCCATGATGGTCAGTGCAGCCACGAGACGAGAAAATACACGGTAAAATGCACGGCGAGAAAGCAAACGCTGATCGACATGAAAATCGCCGTGATCCGGACGTGTGCCCAGATCGGCGAAACGGAAAGTCCCCGGTCACCGCGCAAAGATGCCATCGGCAGCAGGTTCTTGTGGGTTGCCAGAAAGAAGACTGCGGTAACCACCGACAATCCGATGACACGCGAGTAGAGAACGTGCCAATAGCCGAACAGAGCCGCGACAACGACTGAAAGCGCAGACTCGATCACGACACGCCTCTGTGTCGCTATGTGTCGCACCCCTATCTTGCCGGCATCTTCCGACAGTTCCGGCGCGTTTGCAATTGAAAGAAACGGGGTGGCGCGCATCTGCGACGCAGATCGCGCCGCGTGTCCGACGACAAGCTGAAGCCGGCGATTTCAGGAGCAGCGCACGATCCGGCATCGGCGAGGCCGTACGTCGCAACGCAGCGCGCGGAAATTTCTCCGCACCGACCGCGACCGACCTGGCAATGCCTGCTATTCTTTGCCGCCGGATGTAAGCGTTCCCCGTATCGACGGCACGCGGAGGTGTCACATGATGCGATCAATAACGACGGCCGCGCGTGCCGCGCTGGCTCTCCTCCTCGCCACGCTGACCTGCGCGCCATCTGCGCGCGCCGCCGACACGGTCACCGTCGGCACGGTCGGCTCGCCGTCGGCCAATCTCTGGCCGATTTTCATCGGGCTCGATAAGGGCTTCTTCGCCGCCGAGGGCCTCAAGATCGATCTGGTCTATGTGCAGTCGAGCGCGGCGGTGATCCAGCAGCTCGCCGCCGGAGCGCTGCACATGGCGGTATCGAACGGGCTGGTGGACCCGGTGCGCGCCATCGATCAGGGCGCAGCGCTCGCGATCGCGCGCTTCGAGGTGCAGGCGCCGCCCTACGCGATGACGGCGAAAGCGAGCATCAAGAGCTTCAAGGATCTCAAGGGCAAGATAATCGCGGTCGGCGGCGCCAAGGACATCACGCGCATCTATGCCGAGCGCATGCTGGGGCCGAACGGCCTCAAGAGCGGCGACTACGACTACTGGTTTGCCGGCGCGACCACCGCGCGCGCCCAGGCGCTGCTCTCGGGCGCGGTCGACGCCGCGCTGCTGCTGCCGCCGTCGAACTTCCAGGTGCAGGCGAACGGCTACAGCGATCTCGGCCTGACCATTCAATACGCGCCGGAGCTGCCGTTCTCCGGCACGTCGGTGGGCCGCGCCTGGGCCGCCGCCAACGCGAGTGTGCTGCGTCGCGTGCTGGCGGCGCAGAGCAAGGCGATCGACTATTTCTACGACGACCGCAATCGCGCCGAGGCGGTGCGCATTCTGGTCGCGGTCAGCGGGTTGAAGCCGGACGAGGTCGAGAAGTCCTACGACTTCTTCCGCAAGAACGATTTCTTCGACCGCACCGGCAAGATCGCGCGGCCGAAGATGAATGCGCTGCTCGACGCGCTGGTGAGCCTCGGCGATCTCTCGGCGCGCGGCAATCCCGAGCGCTTCCTGCTGCCCGGCGTCGCGCAGCTGTCGGATTGAAACGCGGTTCTTCCCTCTCCCCGCGCAGCGGGGAGAGGGAAAGAGCCTGCGGCTCGCGCGTAGCGAAGTTGGCGCGGGCCCCGGCGCCCATTGAAATAGTTCTTGACTCTCGACCGATAATTCGATATTCGTTGAAATATGGAAAAGAGCGACGCCGTCGCGGCTCTCGCCGCGCTCGCCCAAGATAATCGGCTCGATGTGTTTCGCCTGCTGGTGCAAGCCGGTCCCGAAGGCATGGCGGCGGGAGCGGTGGCGGAAGCGCTCGAACTGGCGCCCAACACGCTGACCTTTCATTTCGACCGGCTGCGCATGGCGGGGCTTGTCACTGTGCGCCGCGAGGGTCGCTCGATGATCTACGCCGCGCAATACGAGGCGATGAATGCCCTGCTCGCCTATCTGACAGAGAATTGCTGCCAGGGCCGGTCGTGCGCGCCCGCAAGACGCAAGGCCGCCACGCCGGTGGCGGCACGGCGTCGGGAGAAAGTCACGTGAGGCTCTATCTGTTCGAGCACTGTTCGCTGTGCTTCCGCGTGCGGATGATTGCCGCGCTCAAGCGCTTGCACCTGCAGGAAACGGTTGTTCTCGATGACGACTCCGAGACGATGATCGGCCTGGTCGGCAAGCGGGTGATACCAATTCTGGTGAAGAACGACGGCGCCCCCATGCTCGAAAGCATGGATATGGTTGGCTACATCAATGGCCTTGGCGACCCTGTTTTGACTGGCCCGGAACGCAGCGAAATCGCCGCATGGGCGGATACAATCGTCGCCAAGACGGTGCCGCTGACTTGGCCGCGCTATCCACTGCTTGGCCTGCCGGAGTTTGGCACGGTCGCCGCGCTCGACCATTATATCGTGCGCAAGCGCAAGCAGCTTGGAGATTTCGTCGAACTTCGGGCTAAGACTCGTGAACAAATCGATGCGTTAGTACCTGAACTTGAGAAACTCGATCGACTGATTGAGAGTCCGTTGGCGGTCAACGGAAAACTGTCCCTCGACGATGTTCGCGTCCTCCCATTGCTTCGATCTGCTGCCGTCGTCAAAGGGCTCCGCTTCCCGCACAAGGTTCGGGATTACTTTGAAACGATGATGGCTCACATTGGGTACGCGCCACTTCCCGCCGTATGAGGAGTCTCCTGCCATGAAACGCATGCACGTCCATGTGGGTGTCGAAGACCTGGAGCGCTCGATCAGCTTTTACTCCGCCCTGTTCGCCGCGCCGCCGGCCGTGCGGAAATCGGATTACGCCAAGTCGATTCTCGATGATCCGCGCGTAAATTTCGCGATCTCCACGCGTGGGAAGCGGCCGGGTCTCGATCATCTTGGGATTCAAGTCGAAAGCCACGAGGAATTGCAGGAAGTCTATGCGCGCCTGCACCAAGCGAGCGACAACGTGATCGAGCAGGGGAAGACCGCCTGCTGCTATGCGCAATCCAAAAAGTCTTGGATCGACGATCCTGCGGGCATCGCGTGGGAGACCTTCTTCACCACGGGCGAGAGCACGGATTATGGGGATGGCACGGGAGAGCGTGTGGCGCGGGTGGCTCACGAAAGTTCGTGTTGTGCGCCGCAGTCGTCCCCAGCGCCAGAACCTGCGTCGGCCTGCTGCGCAGGATAGGAATCGACATGGCTTTCAACGTCCTGTTCCTATGCACGGGCAATTCGGCGCGCTCGATCATGGCCGAGGCCATTCTGAACAAGGTCGGAGCCGGAAAATTTCACGCCTACAGTGCGGGTAGTCGGCCGACAGGGCAGTTAAACCCGCACGCGCTTCGGCTGCTGCAAAGCCTCGGCTACGATACGTCTCGGTTTCGCTCGAAATCATGGAATGACTTTGCGAAGCCCGGAGCCCCCGCACTCGATTTCGTTTTCACTGTCTGTGACAACGCTGCGGGCGAAACCTGTCCGGTGTGGCCCGGCCAGCCGATGACGGCGCATTGGGGCGTGCCCGATCCGGTCGAAGCCAAGGGCTCACCCGCCGAGATCGCGCTTGCGTTCAAGGATGCGTACCGGATGCTGCATCAGCGCATCGCGGTTTTCACGGCTTTGCCGATCCGAAGCCTCGATCAGCTCAGCCTGCAACGGCGGCTCAACGAAATTGGTCGTATGCGCGACGCGGCAGCGAAGGCAAAAGAGCCGACCTGATGCCCGCGCTCACTCAGCGCGCGTTCTGCGAATGGCTGGGGACGGCGTTTCTGCTCACTGCCGTCGTCGGCTCCGGCATCATGGCGCAAAGGCTCACGGGCGACGGCGCACTTGCGCTGCTGTGCAACACGCTGCCGACCGGCGCGATCCTCGCCGTCTTGATCCTGATATTCGGCCCGCTTTCAGGCGCGCACTTCAACCCGGCGGTAAGTATTGGATTCGCTTTGCGCAGCGAGTTGCCGTGGTCAGCGTTTACATCGGAGCGCAAGTGCTCGGTGGCCTCGCCGGCGTGTGGATGGCGCACCTCATGTTCGAATTGCCGGTGTGGCAGTTCTCGATCACGGAGCGTTCAGGTCCTGGACAGTGGCTGGCGGAAGCGGTCGCGACCTTTGGCCTTCTGTTGGCTATCTTTGGCTGTGTCTCGCGGCGGCCCGATTCGGTTCCTTACGCCGTCGGCCTCTACATCACGGCGGCCTATTGGTTCACGGCTTCGACCTCATTCGCTAATCCCGCTGTCACCATCGCGCGGTCGCTTTCCGACACTTTCGCAGGCATAGCGCCCGCCGGGGTAGCGGCTTTCATTGTTTCCCAACTCGCAGGAATGCTGGCCGCAGTCATCCTGAGTCGCTGGCTTTGGCGCGAGCGGATTACCGATTAGGGCCGGAAGCGGCGCCGGCAACCGGCCGCATGTGGGGCGGTGCCGTTGCTTGAATGCTCGCTGTTTCGCAACCGATTGCCGGGCAGATGGTGGTCCTCGTCCGGCCTAGGTGACGAGCAGCAGGACCACGCCGCCGACGGTTATGGCGACCGCGGCTGCCAGCCGCGCATCGACGCGCTCGCGTTTCAAGAATCGCGCGCTGAGCAGAAGCGTGACCAACGGATAGGTGGCAATCAGCGGCGAAACCAGCGTGACCGGCCCGCGGCCGAGCGCGGCATACATGGAAAGAACGGCGCAGCCATTGCACAGCCCGACGCCTGCGAACCACAGCGCACCGCGGCGGTCGAAGCGCCGTTCGCGGGTGCGGCCCGGCACGAGCGCGGCGAGGATCAGTACCGCCGACGAGACCGAATAGCCGATGACGACCGCGGCAACCGGATTGGGCCAGCGCTCCAGGCCGAGCTTGACCACCGGCTGCACGAAGCCGCGAATGGCGGCGGCAGCGAGCGGCAAAGCCAGCAGCCACGGTCCCCTGAGCGTGAAAGCCTGCCCTCGCCCAGTGTAGATCAGCACGACACCGGCAACGATCGCGGCGATGGCGGAGAACTGCCAAAAGCGAAGCTGCTCGCCGAGCAGCATCACCGCCAGCAGCACGGCGAAGAGCGGCGCCAATCCGCCGATCGCGCCGGCGACGTTCGGTCCCATCAGGCGGTTGGATTCGAAATTCAACAGCGTGACCGCCGCGGGAAACAGCAGTCCGATGACGGCGAACAGGCCGGCCGCGGGCAAATCCGCTTCCGCCGGATCGATCGAGAACGGCGCGAGGCACCAGAAGAACAGCGTCGAGGTCGGAATGCTGAAGGCGGCGCCGAGCCGGGGCGGTATCCAGCGCAACGCGAATTGGGTCAGCACGAAGGCGGCGCCAAACGCGAAGCTCGAGAACAGCGCCAAAGCGACGGCGAGCGGACTGTAGACCAACGATCCCAGGGTTCGGTTTGTCGATGAAGGGGCGTGCCGGGAAAACTATCTGCTGGCCCGCTCGATAAGTCCAATGCATTTCCAGT
>Ga0306925_10003880_pt1 | contig 13369 bp, 10 predicted proteins | sample flu12Cox44000176_FD_203755 | JGI IMG/M metagenome (GOLD analysis project Ga0306925, IMG submission 203755) | Lab enrichment of tropical soil microbial communities from Luquillo Experimental Forest, Puerto Rico - flux8day.12C.oxic.44.000.176 (v2)... | ecosystem: Environmental > Terrestrial >... | reverse complement strand
CGCCCTACCTTCAAATTCCGATGCCGGTTTTCGCTATCGAGGCCCGTGGTCTCGACGAAGCAAGCATGCCAGATACCAGCGTTGAAGACATGGCATAATCGCGTCCGAGATCTGGAGATTTTTTCCGCTGCCGGCAGCCACCTAGGCATGGCGACGGTCTTTCCGAATGCATAAATAAAATTATTGGCACCGAAGCCAACGCCGCCAGGTCGGTAATTCAAAGTGGTGTGCCACACCTGCCATGTCCAACAATACCCTGAGGGGAGCCATGCGCGATGTCTCCGTCGTTATCACTGCCTATAATATCGAGCACTATATTGAGCGAGCCGTCTCCAGTGCTTTGGCACAGAAATATGTCGACATCGAAATAATTATAGTCGACGACTGTTCTACCGACAACACATGGTCACTTATTTCGACGATGACCCACCCCCGTATCCGTCCCATCCGGCTTGAACGAAATGGTGGACCGGGCGCAGCCCGCAACGCCGGATTCGCTGCCGCAAGTGCTCCCTGGATTGCTGTGCTCGACGGTGATGATGCGCTAGAACCGGAGCGCTTGCACCGGATGCTTGCACGTGTACGAGATGAGAAAGCTGACATCGTAGTCGATAACCTGATCGCCCTCCAAGAACGGGATGGGATGCAATACCCTCTGTTTCCTCCTCGGACGTTTTCCCGACTGGGCACCATGAGCCTTGCCGCGTTTATCGACGGCAATCGCTTCTTCCTCGGCGACCGGACATACGGCTACCTGAAACCAATGTTCTCAGCTGATTTCCTCCGTCAGCGTGGCCTCTCTTACAACCCAAACTTCCGTGTGGGAGAGGATTATCTCCTCATGTTAGAAGTGCTGGCCTGCGGCGCCATTTGCTCAGTCGAGCCAACAGCAGGTTACCGGTATACCGTGCGTGCCAACTCCGTCTCACGTCAGCCTCCGTTCTTCGACTCTGACCAGCTCATTGCCTGCGAGCGGTCGCTTCTGGAGCGTTATGTCCTGAATGCCGAAGCTCGTCACGCCCAGCGCCGACGGGAGAGCAGCTGGAGAGACGTGCGTCACTTTTCCCAGCTGCTAACCGCGATGAAAGGGCGCGACATAGGATTGGCCCTGAAAGTCGTAGCCGCCAACCCCCTAGCCGCTCGACATATCTGGCGGCCATTGTTGAGAGCTGCTCGGCGTTGCGCTTCTGGCCCGAGATGAAGATGCGGTGCCGGTTTTCCACATCATGGCCGCGGTATCCCTTGTCGACAAAGGCGCGCGCGATAGCGCAGCCGGTGAGTTTTCAGTGTCTTCGATCACAGCTTTGAGGGTATGACCGTCGTAGGGATTGCCCGGCAGCGTCTTGGTGTGCAGCACGAACTGGCCGCCTGAGCGCGGGCATTGGTGGTGACGATCGAGGTCTTCACCCCGAATTCTTTTCCAAGCATTAGGAAGCTGGAACGTGCTAATCCAACTGATCGAGGTTTATTCGGACACCGGTCGCGGATTCGCCTGAGCTGAATTGGCAACTTATCAAATACTCGATCTTCCCGCGCCGGGTCGTGGTTGTTTCCACTAAGCGGAAATTGAAATGCTCTCTGCAGCTGATGGAGGCCCCTTTAATCCCCTAAGGAGATCCAAGTACAGTGACCTTTGTCCTGCGGCGGCAACCAGCAGCACGCCGTGGAACACAATGACAAGAACACTACATTCTAGAACAAGTCGGAGCAAAGGAGAAACGAATTCGCCGCAGATTAACCGCGCTCCAAAGGCGACGCCTCCGGCAAGGGCCGCTGAGGCAAAGGGCCAGCTCACCGTCATAACGATGTCCCGGAAAGAAACTGCCGTACCGTGTACACACCATAAAATATACGGAATGACCCACAACATCATTACCGCCGAGTAGGCGAATGCGACTCCTTTTGGTCCGTAAGGCAATGCCATAGCGCAGCCCGTAATCATGATTGGCGCGAAGACAAGAAGGATCTTCAAGTTTCGAGCTACCAGTCCGATCGAAGAGATCAGCCATCCTAAGGGATTGATTATCGCAATGATGGCCACATGCGGAGCCAGCAAGCGAACAATTGCGACCGTATCTTTCCATTTAGGCCCCAGAAAAAAAAGAACCAGATCATCCGCAAAAAGAGCGCAGGCAATCGTAGCAGGCAGGATCAGTGCAAGGACCAGGGAGAAGCCTTTCAGGAAGTAGCTCCTCAGCCGAATGGGATCGTTCTGGAGTCGGGACAACCCCGAAAACGCTACTTCTCCGATCGCTGAATTCATAATATCAGTGGGGATCATGACCAGCGTGTAAGCCCTTCCGTAGATCCCGATTGCATCGACACCAGAGAAACGGCCTATCATGATTTTTTCGGCATTAAACGCAACATAAGCCACGAGCCCAGTCAAAGTGAGAATGCCGCCAAAATGCACCATAGAGCGAATTCCAACCCGACTGCTGGGTACCCTCGGTACCCAGCCCGTGGCCATCCAGAAACCGATAGAGGCAATTAGGGGCTGAGTGACCGACATCGCTGCAAGAGCCCAATATCCGTAGCCCGCTCTCGCACCACCAATGCCAATGGCAGTTCCGACAATCAAGGCGACAACGCTTATCACCGCCAAGACTGTAAAACGCATCTGCCGTTGGAGAAGTGCAGAGTGTTGTACTCCTGCTGAATTGAATAGAAATCCTGCCGCCAGAATAATCGTTACCCAAATGAGCTGATGCTCATGGTAAAAGGCGGCAATAGTCGGCGCCATCGCCATCGACACCAGGCCAAGCACCGTTCCAAAGGTTATGTTGATCCAGAATAATGTTGAAATTTGCTCCTCTGTAACCGTCGCACGTTGAACGACAGCAGCGGAAAGCCCAAAATCTCGGAACCAAACCAAGACTCCCGTGAAAGCTGTGACCATGCCCACCAGTCCGAAGTCCTTCGGGCTTAGGAGTCGAGCCAATATCATAAGAGAGCCCACCCGTAACAGAAGACTTGCGCCTTGGGCGCAAAGCCTTGCGAGACTACCACGAATTATCTTTTCCTTCAGATCCTGCATTGTGTTCACGGAATTCCCGAGGGATCAGACTCGCTGCATCGCTACAGCAAAAGCGGTCGAAGTCGGAAGCGAACATGTATATTGCATAGCCTTCATCTCCGCATTCCAAGTTCATTTCTGCGAGGACATCCACATTGGTATGTGCTGCCGTGTGATTTAGCACCACATCGATTTCCGCAACGTCGACAGGCTTGGATAAAGCGCTCCGGGCAGTAATTACCGACCCTCCGCTGCAAGATTTCGCGCTGCAGCTCGGTCGCAGTCCGTCTAAGAAAACCCACCTATTTATATGACGAAAGCACCCAAAGCCTATCGGTAGCGTTGTATCAGCAATGTAACAGTCCGGCACTTTCGACATGAAACGTCGATGAGGTAGATGCTCAGCAAACTCGATAATGGTAAAGATAGGAAGTGCAGAGGCCCCAATTGGCAGGGTGGCCCAATACAATAAAGGCTAAATAAGTGTCCGTGAGATCGAAAATAATCGTAGCGCTCGAACAGGTTGCTAAAGATAACGAGCGTACGTTGGCCCCACTGACCGATGATCTGGCTCTGTTTGATTCAGGGCTCGACTCCCTTTCCCTAGCGGCGCTCGTTGCTCGCCTCGAAGACGAATTGACGGTCGATCCGTTTACGGCCTCCGAGGCTGTCGATTTCCCAATCACGTTGGGTGACTTTTTAGCTCTATACGAACATGCTGTGAATTCTTCGCGCGTTGAAGCCGCGCAGGGAATCTCGTGACAAATTGTCCGCAATTGCGGAGAAACGTTAAGCACCATCACTTGATCGTGCCCAAGGCACCAGTTGCCGGCAAAGATACCGCGCCATTTGCCGCGCGCCGTACCAAGGCGTCTCCAGGAACTGCTAGTCGACAAGATGCATCAACCGCAACGCTCTTCGTTTCTCCGCTGTCGGCTCACCGTAGAAATAGCGAGCGACTGATCGATATTAGCTCGCACTGACGTACGATCGAGAGCCGAAGCGATCACCGAAAATGGAGTACGGGGTCAGCAACCCATCATCGATCTTGCAGAGAAAACTCTCGATTCGGAGGGGCCAAAGATCCGGAGGCGGTCACTTCCAGGGAGGAGCCCACCCTGAAGCGATCCAGCACTTTGCTCATCTCTCGAGCGAGCGTTATGGTATGTGGCTGCTGCATTATTGCTGTGTGACCCCCGCTCACTTGAATGATCTCCAGCCCTCTGCTGAATAGATTGTCCCAATCTAGGCTACCGTCCACAGGGCTTTCAGGGTCCGCCCGAAAAAAGACACCGCGACAGTCGAGGCAGCGCGCCTGATAAGATCGCAGCGCGTTCGAGTACAATCGGCTCAGTAATGGCCAGCGCCACGGCAAACCCTCTTCGTCAAACGACGTAGTAAGTTTGCCTGGATCTCGCAGCACCACCTCTAGGAAGCGGCGCCCCGATCTTCTCATCTCGTTTACGAGCATCCACCGGATTGTGGACCATGAACTTCCGAGACGGGAGGCAATCGATTTTAACGTTCGACCTGTCAACTGCACGTTAAAGGGTTGCTTCCAGTCCTTTTGCAATTTCTGCCACGCAACATGATGGGGAGTCGGATCTTTAAGTTGTGTATCCAATAATATCACCATTTCGACCTTGCCGCCCTGTCGATTGAGTTGATGAGCCGCTTCAAAGGCGATTAATCCATTGAACGAGTGTCCCACGAGCACACAGGGCGACGAGCGTGCATGGACACTCAGTGCCGCTACGTACCGAGCGACAAGTTGTTCCATTGTCGGTAAGGCATAAGACTGATGTTTAGCAGCAGCGTTACGCCATGCCGATTTGAGCGGGATGTCAACTCCAAAGATCGAACGCTCCGAACAAATTAATTGCGCGAGATGCAATTCGGTGAGCCCGGCGCCAATTAAATACACGGGAGTTTCGGCCGCGCCCTCCTTTAACTGAATCACTGAAGGATTCTTAATCGGTTGCCACGCCCGCTTTCCGATGTGCTTTGCTACAGCGAGGATTTCAGTCCAAAGAACCGCACGCGCTTCATCCGTAGACATGCTCATTAATCTCCAGTGCGATGTAGCGGCCTTTCGAGCGTCCATCTAACGCCGTTGCCGCTGCGGCAAATTGGGAAAAGCTCCTCGACGAGAGCCATCATCGCCGTTAGCAGCTCGTGTCAGTGGTAATCGGTTGGAGAAAAACACCCCTCATCAGATCGCTCCTTGATCTCGGCTTAACCCTACCCATTCGTTACGAAGTTGTCATTTTTAGTCGCGTGTTTGGCGCCGGATCGGCACGATTGTTACGTCATCGTTACAGCGCTGACAACAAATGTCGGATATCTTTTTTCCTAGAAATTCAAAGAGAGCCGCATAAGGTGCTTGCCGTCGTTCGGCCGCTGAACCCGACTCGTGCCATCGTGAAGGGCTGGCGTAAGCACCTCCAGAGTCTGGCACGACTCGCTGTGAGTCGTGCTCGTTTTCCAGGCATGGAAGGACCACTGGCTAACCTAACCAATTTTCTGCGTTGAAGTCGCTGCTGACAATCTCATGAGCAATTGTCCTCTGTCTGGTGACACCAAGTCACTGCGCGATCGATTGATGCTCGGCGCCGCCCGGCCCGAGCAATACCTCCATGCTACCAGTTCGAGCTTTCTTCTGACCGGCCTGTTGAAAGGTTCGAGCCTTAGTGTTCGTCGCTCCGAGCTTTACGGTCTATCCGTTCTTGTGGCGACACACGATCAGCTTACGGCAGCTTTGACGATGATCGAGCTCGACGGCTGCGCGCGACGCATCACCATTTTGCCGCCCGATGTCGAGACCGATCATATTGGTGCCGTGACGGCAGCGGCCGCCGTCGATGCCGTGGTGATCGATCGCGACTCGCCGCGATGCGCGCCGCTCGATCTTGCGGTCCGCGTCGTTTGCACTCCGTCGATCGTCTCGAATGAGCAGGCTGAGCTTGTTCCCTTGCGTACCGAGTGGGTGCTGCTGACCTCCGGTACGGTTGGTCTACCGAAGATAATCTTGCACGATCTTGCCAGCCTTACTGCGGCCGCGGCAGTCGCGAGCCCTGCGGACGGCGCGGCCGTATGGGGCACGTTCTATGACATTCGCCGCTATGGCGGGCTGCAGATTTTCCTGCGCGCAGTCCTGGGCGGCGCCTCGTTGGTCCTCTCGAGCGCCGACGAGCCAGTTGCCGACCATCTTGCGCGGCTCGCCAAACACGGCGTGACGCACATCTCCGGTACGCCGTCGCATTGGCGTCGCGCGATGATGAGCCCAGATCTCCGTGCCATCGCGCCGCGCTACCTTCGGCTCTCCGGAGAGATCGCAGACCAAGCTATTCTAGACGGTCTACGCGCGGCGTTTCCGCATGCCACAATCGGTCACGCCTACGCTTCGACCGAAGCCGGCGTCGCATTCGATGTCAACGACGGTCTGGCTGGCTTTCCCGCCGCGTTCATCGGCGAGATCCGCGACGGCGTGGAAATGAAAGTATTGGACGGCTGTCTCCAAATCCGCTCGCCGCGGATTGCTTCGCGTTACCTCGGTACGGAACAGCCGGCACTCACCGATTCTGACCGTTTCGTTGACACCGGCGACATCCTTGAGCAGCGCGGCGACCGTTACTACTTCGCCGGGCGCAGGGGCGGCATTATCAATGTCGGTGGGTTAAAGATTCATCCTGAGGAGATCGAGGCTGTGATCAACCGGCATCCGCAAGTGCGCATGTCGTTTGTGCGGCCGAAGCAGAGCGGCGTCACCGGCTCAATTGTGGTCGCAGAAGTTGTTTTGAAATCGGAACCGGATTGCGTGAGCGCGCAGCAAATTGAAGTCAGGAACGACATTCTAAAACTCTGCCGCGAAGCGTTGCCACGCCATAAGGTTCCGGCTGCGATCAGGTTCGTACCAACTCTCGCGGTGGCGGCGACCGGGAAGTTGGCACGACGCCAGGGCTGACCATGCCAGAAACAACCCGCAGCGTTTTGGTGACGGGCGGCAGCCGCGGCCTCGGCCTGGGCATCGCGCAAAGGCTCGCCGCCGCCGGTTATCGCGTCATCGCGGTGGCGCGCAAGAAAAGCAAGGACGTATCAGCTGCGGAAGCCGTGCACGGGGGGCAGGGCTCAATTCAATTCGTATCCTTCGACCTTGGCAAAATCGAACAGATTCCCAATTTCGTCCGCGACTTGCGCAAGGAATTCGGTCCTCTGTTCGGCCTCGTCAATAATGCCGCAGTTGGGCACGGCGGCGCACTAGCGCTGATGCACAACACGCAGATCGAAGAGCTAGTGCGCGTGAATACGTTATCTCCGATCATGCTCACCAAATACATAGTGCGCAACATGATGTCGGACCGCGCCGGCCGCATTGTCAACGTCGCCTCGATCATCGGCTTTACCGGCTATAGCGGTCTTTCGGCTTATGCCGCAACCAAGGCGTCAATGATCGGCTTCACCCGCTCGCTCGCCCGCGAGGTGGGGCGACTCGGCATTACAGTGAACGCCGTGGCGCCCGGCTTTTTGGCAACCGAAATGACGCACGGCCTTTCCGAGGAGCAGCGAGAACAGATTGTGCGGCGCACCGCATTGCGCCGGCTCACCGAGGTCGAGGATGTGGCGAATGCGGTCGAGTACCTGCTCGGTGAGAATGCACGCAATATCTCCGGCACTGTTCTAACCGTCGATGCCGGTGCAACGGCCTAGGGCGATATTTATAGTGTTGTGTTCCAACACGCCCTTGTCGGTACGTCTCGATAATTCCGCCGCGAATTTCCGGAGGATGGCGGCCAACCACATCGGCGAGGCCCAGTAGCCGAAGATCGAGTGAGACCCGGAGCCTTTGAAGAATTGCTCAGATTCGTATTTTTCGTGTGGTCAACACTTGGGCGACTGAGCGCTGAGTGTCATAGTGCGTTGCCAATTAGGTCGGCAGAGCGGCACCCCTCCCCCAAACACCCCATCGCCCAGCCCAGAAGCCTAGCGGCGACAACTGAGCAGCCTCAAGCCGCATCTCTGCTTGTTCCTTCATTGAACGCGTTTGTCCCAGGCCGAGCTTGCGTTGCCCAACCCGATCGGCCCCCTCGCCGGCGGCTCAAATGAGCTCGCGGCTGAACCTGGACAATCTTAAGGCGCCCGATCTGCTGGCTTTGCGAGATGCTGTGACGCGGCGGCTGCGCCAAGCTCCGCAGCCCTCTGGTACCATTTTTGCGCACTAGCAGCGTCGGGTTCTATGCCGATAACGTGGAGTCGCTGGAATACGATTGGGTCGAATGTCTCACCGAGCGCCAGTGCAGCTTCCGCGCTGCCGGCCTCGGCGGCGCGTCGAAGCAACAAACGAGCAGATACGAGATCGCCATTGGTGGCGAAATCCTGGCCGCGCTTGACGAGCGCGGCAATCTCGTCTGCGTCGAGCACGAGCGGACCGCCGATCGATTGTGATAACCCGCCCTTTTGCCCCTGGACGGGCGGGGTCTCCGCTGCCCGCAGTGGTGGCGCGTTCGCCTGCGCCGGGCCGTCAGAAATGGGGGGCGGCACTTCTGTCGCGGATTGCACCTTGGGTTCGGTGTTCTCCTGCGGCAGACTGTCATGAGCCCGGGGCGGCACTCCTGTCGTGGATGGCACGTTGGCGGCGACCGGCAGTTCAGTGCTCTCCGTCGGCGGGCTGTCATGAACTAGCGGCGGTACCCCTGTCGCGGATTCCACGTTGGCAGCGACTTCCGGCGGAGGAGTCTCGGCCTGTACAGTCTCGTTCGCGGCCTTCATTCCGCTAGGCAGCAATAGCAATACTATGCCCCACCCAACGAGCATTCCTGTCACTCCAGCGATGACGAATAACCGCCTGAACTGCCATCCAGTTCGAGCACGGCCTGCTGACGGAACTTTGCTGTGAGTGCGCGCGAGTCGATTTTGCTGCTCCAGCAGTGCGCGATCGCCGCTGAACCCAACGCTCGCGTTGTCGACCCGTCGGATTTGCGGCGACCCTCCGACCCATGGGGCGGGGAGCGGTCCAGCCATCGGCAACTCCTGGTCAGCCGCCCCTAGGTCGACGGTGAGATGATGCAAAAGCGACGTCAGCCTGCTCTGTCTGTCCTGCATAGAAACTGAAGCGGCAGTCATGATCGCGTCGTCGGCGTTGGGTTCGAAGGTAGTGCTGACCGACGGTGATGAGCCGGACCCTGACGACTCAACGGGCGGATTCTCCGCTGCCCGCAGCGGTGGCTGGTTTTCCGGTGCCAGCGCGTCAAGAGCCTGCGCTATCTGCTGGTCCAAATCGTTCTGCGTGGAAGCCAAAACGGCCTCATGATCTTTAATGGCGGATCGGAGGACTCTCCGCATGCTTTTCAAGCCACGATGGTTAGTGACCCACTGCTAAAACTGTCCCTGTCATTTGCTCGACGTGACTCCCGAACTAACCGCGATGGTAACGATTTTCTGGATCGCCTGGAAACCCAGTGGTTCCCAGGGTCCCGAATGGGGTGCCTGATCTAACCATCTTCTTGGCGCTGGAACGCACTGCTAGTTTGCTCTTTAACGCATGACCATCGAACGTTTCACGCTGGCGCTGATGGTGGGCTGCGGCACCAGTCCAGCGATGAGCCGTAAATCGCGCCAATGAGACGACGCGCAGGCCCACCCCGCCAACGAGCATGAGCGCAAACGGTAGATAGCTCAGCGGATAGTTGCCGAGCTCATTTCCATGTAAAGGGATACGAATAAAATCGACAAAGAAAACCAGGGCAATATATTCCATCGCAATTATGCAGGAAATCCGCCATAGCCGCGGCCCCAGTGCGTCGCGAAGCCGCGGCAATGAAAACAACGCGAGGAGATAGGTGCAGAGAATGCCGACCCAGAAAAAAACCATCCCACCATTCGCTCCGGGCGCCAGGTAAAAAAGCCAGAGGACGAGACCGACATGGACAAGTTGTGCCGAGGCAAAGGCAAGCCCGAAGTCGCGGCCATGGCGCGCTAATCCGGCGAGACGGGATCCGAACAGCCTTGCCATCGCGCTCCCGGTATAGGCGAACCAGAACAGAACAAACGACCACCGAGCCGTTAACCGCAAGGCGATCGTCGTACCCCGCTCTCCCATGCCGAAAATCGCTAGCGCGACTGCCACCGAAGCGAGCGCAATGAGGAAGGCCGCTACCATCCAGGACACCGTGCTCGTCGGCCAACCGCCGACCCAACGGGCTCCGAAGGCCCATTTTGCCTGAACGACAGCCACTACATTCACCCTCGTCACGATCCATTAGAAGGGATGGAGAAACCCGGCAGGTCAACAGCATAAGGTGTTCGCGCACGTCTCATTTTCACCTTTCCATCTGGCAGTCGCGCAATTATGCCGCTGCGCGCTAAAGCACAACAATGGTTATTGGGCGCTTTGAAAACTCCGCAGCCATCCCCTGCCGCGATCTAACAGCGACCGCAAGACATCTGCCGCCCGGATTGAATGCGCCGCGTCCAGTGTTTGAAGCTCCTGCGGTGTCAGTGAGAGGACGACGGCGTTCTCCTTCACATGTGCCACCGAACCGGACTCGGGAATGGCAATAACGTGACCACTGCGGATGGTCCAGGCCAGCGCAGCAGCAGCAGCCGAGCAACCGTGGGCTGCACCAATACGTCCAAGCGTGGCATCACGCAGCAGGTCGGCGTCGGGACCGCCGAGCGGGGAATATGCCATCACCGGGATCCCGTGCCGCTCACACCATGGCAGCAGGTCATATTCAATACCGCGGTGGCCGAGGTTGTAACGGACCTGATTGGTTGCGCAGTGATCACCCTGAGGAACACGAAACAGGTCTTCCATATCGCTGACCTTGAAATTGGACACGCCCCAAGCACGGATCTTGCCGGATGCTCGTAGATTTTCGAACCCTGCCACAACGGCTGAGAGATCGGTGTCGGAATTTCGCCAGTGCAGCAGATAGAGATCAAGGTGATCGGTACCAAGACGGGCGAGGCTCGCCTCGCAAGCACGCGCCATACCATCGCCCATCACGTGAGTAGGTGGCACCTTGGATACCAGGAATACGCGGTCGCGCTGGCCGGCAATCACTCGGCTGATCAGTTCCTCAGAATGGCCGTCGCTGTATATCTCCGCCGTGTCGATCAGCGTCATCCCGAGCGAAAGACCGGTGCGCAGCGCCTCTTCTTCTTCAGCCGCCGGATGTCTTCCCTGCGCGAGATGCCAAGAGCCCTGACCAAGCACCGGAACAATGGCACCGTCGCGAAACTTGACCGTCCGCTCGACGCTAGCTGAAGCCACGACTGTCTCCGCTCCAAGCCCCGATGTGCCTGTCACAAGCGAACCAAGGACCACACAGAGACCATTGAATTCACGCCGATTCAGCAATCTCATCTCCTTCCTGTTCACTATACGACCGCTTACCGTGCGCTCGTGCGCGACTCGGTATTAGGGGTGAGCTGCCCCGGCTTTTTGGCAACCGGAATTGCGCACGGCCTTGCCGACGAGCAGCGAAACAGATCGTGCAGCGCTGGGCAACTGCGCCGGCTCATCGACGTCGAGAATGCGGACGTGACGCACAATATTTCCAACTGTTCCAACCCTCGATGCCGACGCTTACAGCAAAGGAGGATCTTAGAGGCGCACATTGCCCGCCTGTATGCGTGCATAGTGCAGGCCGTCGAGCCGCACGAATGCCCGCCGATCCGGATTGTCGAAATAGATTGCATCGGCCGTGGCGGTGGGATCGTAACCTTGGCGCGCAAGCTCGACCTTTGTATGTTTGAAGGTGTCAGTCGCTTCGATGCGGTCCGTGATGCGCACGAACAGCGGCCGGGCATAGGGTGGCAGCCAGCGCGCGAGATGCTCGCGAAATCCCACGAAGTCGATCGGGCCGTCGGTCACGACAGCAGCCATGCCAGCGGCACCTTCAGTGCTGGGCACGCGCACGCCGTAGACGTTAGCCTCCCGGATGCCAGGAAATGCCGTGATCGCTGCGGCAACTTCCGATGTCGCAACGTTCTCGCCCTTCCAGCGGAACGTATCGCCAATCCGGTCGATGAAATAAAAGAAGCCGGCCGCGTCCATGCGCATGAGATCGCCGGTGCGGTACCAGACGTCGCCGCGCGCGAAAACGTCGCGAATTATTTTTCGCTCCGAATCGTTGACGCTGGCGTAGCCTTCGAATTCTTTTCCGAGCTGAGCCGAGTCCTTGGGGATTCTTCCGATTGCCTCGCCGACCTCGTTTGTTGCACAGCGTATGCAGAACCCGTTCAGGTCGCGTGCCGGCTCGCCGCTAGAGGCATCGGATTTCACCAACGCCAGCGGAAACCGATGCTTGAGGAACGACGGAATGCGGCCGATGGCTCCAACCTTGCCCTCGACGTTGTAGAGCGAAACGTTGCCTTCAGTAGACGCATAGAATTCCAGGACCCGCGGAATTGCGAACCTTTCTTGGAATTTCTCCCACACATCGGCGTTCAGACCATTGCCGCAGCAGATACGGATACGATGCGCGCGCTCTAATGGATTTTTGGGTGAATTGATCAGGTAGCGGCACAGTTCTCCGATATATTGAACCAGCGTACAATCCCAGCTAGCCACGTCATTCCAGAACTGATGCGCGACAAACCTTTCGCGGATCAACACCGAACCGCCGCGCACCAGCACGGCGCCGGTAGCGACGACGCCGCCGACGCTGTGGTACATAGGCAGGCAATCGTACATGCGATCGTCGGGCCCTGTGTTCATGAGCCCGGCGAACCAGAAACTCCACTCCAATAGCCGCCGATGGCTGACATTGGCGGCTTTTGGCAGACCAGTCGTGCCGGACGTGTAGATCAACAGCGCGCGATCCGCGATTGTCACCGCGCGGCGTTCCGCCGGCGTCAGCCGTTCTCCCGAAAATCGCTCGGTTGTGTAACAGTCAAATTCGCCGCCATGCGTCCAGATCTTTGGACGGCTAGCGAGCAAAGCGGCGGCCGAGCGAAACTTGTCGATTAAATCGTCGGCAACGATGACATGCCGCGGCGCGACAATGTCAATGCAATGAGCGAGCGAGTGACCGCGCAGATTCGTGTTGATAAGCGAAACGACGACCCCGACGCTGGTCAGGCCAAGCCAAATCGCCATGTATTCGGGCCGGTTCGGCATTATCAGGCATACATTATCGCCTTTGGCGAGACCCTGATCGAGCGCCCAACGCGCGGTGCGGTTCGCGCACTCGGCGAGCGCGCGATAAGTCAGGCAGCCATCTGCCGAGAGTAGCGCTTGCGAGTCGCCGCGCGATTCCGCCAAGTCCTCTATCACAGATGGCAGAATGTACTGCGGCTTGACCGCGATTGGCGCCGTCGCTTCGAGCGCCCCCAACCAAGTTTTGCTGA
>Ga0306925_10003879_pt1 | contig 13370 bp, 12 predicted proteins | sample flu12Cox44000176_FD_203755 | JGI IMG/M metagenome (GOLD analysis project Ga0306925, IMG submission 203755) | Lab enrichment of tropical soil microbial communities from Luquillo Experimental Forest, Puerto Rico - flux8day.12C.oxic.44.000.176 (v2)... | ecosystem: Environmental > Terrestrial >... | reverse complement strand
CGGTGGGCGGTCCGGTTCCGCGCTCACCCCTTCACGGTAACCCCTCGCCTGCTCGGGCGCGTCATGCCGCAGGCGTAGGCTGCCGGGCGGATACAGCGGCGGTATCGGGGGCCCGCGCCCTACGGGTGACGCGAAAAGCAGACCTGAGGATGACGACGCGGGGCGCCGTGCCCGCAAGGCTGGGATCGCCGCCACGAACGAGCGGCCGTTCCCCCGACTGCCTGATGAAGGCGAGGCAAGGATCCCGTGACCGCACCACCGCAGTTGCGCGCCGGGCCGGGTCCCGGCGACGCAGGCACAGCGGCGGCCGTCATCCAGACGGAGGCGCTGACCAAGCGGTACACCAGCGAGGTGACCGCGCTCGACGGCCTCACCATCGCGATCGCGCCCGGCATCACCGGGCTTGTCGGCGCGAACGGGGCCGGCAAGTCCACGCTCATCAAGATTCTGCTCGGCCTGCTTCCGCCGACCAGCGGCCGGGCGGTTGTGCTCGGCCACAACGTGGTGGCGAGCGGTGAGCGGATTCGTACGCTCACCGGCTACATGCCTGAGCACGACTGCCTGCCCCCGGACGTCACCGGCACCGAGTTCGTCACCCACCTGGGCCGGATGTCCGGGCTGCCTGCGACGGCGGCCAAGGAGCGGGCCGCCGAGTCACTGCGCCACGTGGGCCTGTACGAGGAGCGGTACCGGCAGGTCGGGACCTACTCCACCGGGATGAAGCAGCGGGTCAAGCTGGCGCAGGCCCTCGTCGGGGATCCCCGGCTGCTGCTGCTCGACGAGCCGACGATCGGCCTGGACCCCGCCGGGCGCCACTCGATGCTCGACCTGATCAGCAGGATCGGGACGGAGTTCGGCATCTCGATCATGGTCTCCTCGCACCTGCTCGGGGAGATCGAGCAAATCTGCGACCAGCTCGTCGTCATCGACGGCGGCAAGCTGCTCCGCTCGGACACGATGACCAGCTTCACCCAGGTGAGCCAGGTGCTGCTGATCGAGGTCGACGAGGGCACCGCAGCGCTGGCGGCGGAACTGGCCGCCCGCGGCCTGCAGCCGAGGCGCTCCGAGCGCGGGCTGCTGGTGCAGATCGACGGCGAACAGACCCACGACACCGTCAGGGACGCGGTCGCGGACCTCGGCCTGCCGCTGAACCGGCTGGAGCAGCAGCGGCGCCGGGTCGAGGAGCTGTTCCGGGACAACGGGGACGAGGAGGAGCACGGTGACGGCTGACAATGGCGCGGCAGCGGCCGGCCTGGCCCCGGCCGCCGGCGCGGGGGTCATCCACGACCTCGGCTACCAGCACTACGACGGTCCGCGCCTGGGCCGGGCCGCGATCATCCGGGCGCTGTACTGGCACAGCCTGCGGTCGGCGTTCGGGATCGGCCGCGGCGCCAAGGCCAAGATCGTGCCGATCCTCGCGTTCGGGCTGATGTGCCTGCCGGCGATCGCGAACGCGGTCGCGGTGGCCACCTCCCCCGACCACGCGCGGATCGTCGACTACGACACCTACACCTACCCGCTGCGCACCCTGGTGATGCTGATCTTCGTGGCGGCGCAGGCGCCCGAGCTGGTGTCCCGCGACCTGCGCAGTCACGTCCTGCCGCTGTACTACTCCAGGCCGCTGCGGCGCCTCGACTACCCGCTGGCCAAGTACGCCGCGTTCACCGCCGCCTGCCTGCTCCTGGTCGAGATCCCGCTGATCATCTTGTACCTGGGCACGATCGTCTCGGTCGGCGGCGGCAGCGCGGTATGGGACCAGACCAAGGCGCTGATCCCCGGTCTGGGCGTCGCGGCACTATGGGCGGTGCTGCTTGCCGCGATCGGGCTGCTCCTCGCCTCCTTCACCGGCCGCCGGGCGTACGCGACCGGCATGATCGCGATCTACTTCTTCCTCACCTGGATACTGGCCAATCTCCTGGTCAGCATCGCCCAGCATGGGCCCGGCGGGCCCGGGCCGGCCGGGCCGGCGGCGCTGGGCGCCCCGCTCGGCGCCCGCCTGCCAGGCCTGATAAGCCCGTTCACCGTTCTCGACGGGGTGCGGCAGTGGCTGGGTGGCACGAATCACGGTCCCATTCCGAACCCTGGTAGCGCGGGCGTGGCGTATGGCCTGATGTTCGTGCTGTTGCTCGCCGTCAGCCTGGGCGGCCTGGCCCTCCGGTACCGGAAGGTGGGCGCGGCATGAGTGGGGGCGGGCGCCGAGCGGGGGCGGGCGCGGAGCGCGGGGGCGGGCGCGGAGCGCGGGGGCGGGACAAGCAGAGCACGATCGAACTGCGCAACGTCTCCCGGTGGTACGGCAACGTGGTGGCGGTCAACGACATCACGGTGACCATCGGGCCGGGGGTGACCGGCCTGCTCGGCCCGAACGGCGCGGGCAAGTCGACCCTGATGCACATGATCGCCGGGTTCCTCGCGCCCTCCCGCGGGGAACTCACCGTCGGCGGCACCCCGAGCTGGCGGAACCCGGACATCTACCGGACGCTCGGGCTGGTGCCCGAGCGCGACTCGGTGTACGCGTTCCTCACCGGCGCCGAGTTCGTCACCGCCAGCGCGCGGCTGCACAAGCTGCCCGACCCCGCTGCGGCCGCCCGGCGGGCCATCGAGATGGTGGAGATGACCGGTGCACAGGACCGGAAGATCTCCACCTACTCCAAGGGCATGCGGCAGCGGATCCGGGTGGCCGGGTCGCTGGTGCACGACCCGGAGGTGCTGCTGCTCGACGAGCCGTTCAACGGCATGGACCCGCGGCAGCGGCTGCACATGATGGACCTGCTGCACGGCCTGGGCGAACAGGGCCGGACGATCCTGTTCAGCTCACACATCCTGGAAGAGGTGGAACGGGTCTCCGGCACCATCCAGGTGATGGTCGCGGGCCGGCTCGCCGCTTCGGGCGACTTCCGCGCCATCCGCCGCTTGATGACATCCAGGCCGCACGTGTTTCTGGTGCGCACGTCCGATGACCGCGGGCTCGGTGCCACGCTGATCGGCCGCCCGGCGGTGACGGGGGTGGAGGTCACCGACCACGGGCTGTCGGTCCGGGCCAGCGACTACGGCGCGTTCTCTCGCGAGATCGCGACGCTGACCAGGGACAAGGGCATCCGGTTGCGGGAACTGCTGCCCGAGGACGAATCGCTGGAGAGCGTCTTCGCCTACCTGATCGACACCGATGGGCCGAAAGCCCGGTGAACCGCACCGCCGGGTCCGTGGGCCCGCTGACACCCGGCAACGCCGGGAGAAAGCAGCCAGACAATGTTCGGTGACCAGGCACGGGTGATCGCGTCGATCACCTTCCGGGCGACCATGGGCCGCAAGCGCGCCCTGCTGTTCGCGATCCCGCCGCTGATCCTGGTGCTCGTGACCGTGCTGCTCAAGGTGGCGCATACCCACGACGCCTCCTGGCCCAGCCAGATTGTCGGCATCTTCGGGTTCACCGTGGTGCTGCCGCTGACCGCGCTGATCATCGGCACCAGCGTGCTGGGCGCGGAGGTGGACGAGGGGAGCATCGTGCACCTGCTCGCCACACCGGTGCCCCGGCTGGTGGTCATCTGGAGCAAGTACGTAGTCGCTGTCCTGCTGACCGCGGCGTTCGTCGCCGTGCCCGAACTGCTGGCCGGAGTGATCGCCACCGGTGGCCTGACCAAGCTGACCGTCGGGCTGTTCGTCGGCGCGCTGGCGGGCAGCGTCATGTACAACGCGGTCTTCGTCATGATTTCCGTGCTGACCACCCGGGCCATCGCGTACGGGCTGGCCTACGTGGTGGTCTGGGAGGGCCTGGTCGGCAACTTCGTCAGCGGTGCCCGGCTGCTTTCGGTGGGGCAGTACTCGCTGGGCGTGGCGAACGCCATCGCGCACGACGCCAAGAACTTGAACGCGAGCCAAGGCCTGAGCACGTCGGTCGTGATGGGTGCGATCGTGACCGTCGCCGCGCTCGTGGTCGCGGTGCGCGCCCTGTCGGCGTTCTCGCTGAAGGGCGACGCGGTATAAGCCTGGGGGAGCGACCCCCCTGGAACCCCCCGATGGCCTAGAGGCCCTCGCGACTTCGTCGCGGGGGCCTCGGCCCTGTCGGCTCGCGAGCCTGCAGAGTGGCTACCTGGGCGTGGCCGGGCCGGGGCGGAAGGCGGGGCCGTGGCCGGGGATGATCACGGTCGCGGTGGCGAGGATCCGCTCCCTGCTGGCCCGCAGCGCCGGTGCGGCGGTGGCCAGCGGGTCCTCCGCCGGGCCGTCCGGGCCCCACCAGGCGTGGGTGCACGCGTAGACGCCCTCTTGTGTGGCCGCCAGCGTGGCGATGTCCTCGGGCGTGTGGCCGGGCGCGGGCATCAGCCGGACCGACGGCGTCAGGCTGAACTCGCCCGGTTCGCGCCCGACCCACAGGTCACCTGTGTAGCTGGCCCAGTGGTCGTGGATGGTGGCGCCGGGGAACAGCGCGGCGTTGACGGTGTGGTCGGGATGGTGGTGGCTGAACACCAGATCGGTCACGTCACCGGGAACCGGGCCGTGCGCGGCGAGCGCGGCGATCAGTTCGTCCCGGTCGGCAACCATGCCCGGGTCGACCACGATCACCCGCCCGGCGTCCAGGATGAGGGTGACGCTCGAGCCCACCCGGTCCCCGGCTGGATCGTCGCGTACGTAGCCCTCGTGCAGTATGTGCACGCTGGCCGAACCGGCGGTCGGTGTGTCGGTCATGCTGGCAGACCCTACCGTGCTGGCCCGGGGGAGCACTCCGCTTCCCCGGGGGCAAGCCCCCGGACCCCACGGCCCGGAACCCCCCCGGTGGCCTGCGGCCCCCGCGGCTCCGTCGCGGGGGCCTTGGCCGACCCGCTGGCCCGGCCCGGCGGGCGCCTCAGGCGTTCTCGCGGACGAACGCGCGGCCAGCGATCCACAGGCACGCGACCGCCAGGCCGAGCGCCACCAGGATGCCCTCCAGCATGATCGTGGTGAGGTAATGCCCGGCGAACCCGCCGCGCATCGCGTCGATGATGTAGCGGAACGGGGTGGCCCGGGCGATGCCCTGCAGCCAGCCGGGCCCTAGCGTCATCGGCAGCATGATGCCCGACAGCAGCATCAGCGGCACCACCACCATGTTGATGGCGGGCGCGAGCACGTCCTCGCTCTTGGTGAGCAGGCCCACCGTGTAGGAAATGGCGGACAGGCTGATCGCCACGATCCCGATGAACCAGAGGCTGACCAGTATCCCGCCAAGCGGCGCGCGCATGCCGAACGCGACCCCGGCGAGGATCAGCACGATGCCCTGGACAAGCAGCGTGACCACGTCCCGCAGCACCCGCCCGGCCAGGATGGCCAGCCGGCTCACCGGGGTGACCCGCAGCCGCTCGATCACCCCGTAGCGCCAGTCCGCGATGATCGTGAATCCGACGAACGCGGCGCCGAACAGGCCAAGCTGGATGAGCAGCCCGGGCACGAAGAAGCTGTAGGAGTTGCCGGGCGGGAAGCCGGCCACGCCTCCCGCGACCACGCTGGACAGCAGCGGGCCGAAGAACGCCAGGTAAAGGATCGGCTGGATCAGGCCGATGATGACCCAGGCGGGGTTGCGCAGCGACAGCGTGATCTGCCGCCGGAAGATCAGCATTGTGTCGCGGGCGAAGGACATGTCAGGTGCTCCAGGGTGGATGGGTCCGTGTGGCGGGGTTCACGCCGCGGGAACCGGGGTCTGGGAGGCCGATTCCGGCGCGTCCTCGCGCAGCGAGCGGCCGGTCACGGTGAGGAAGACGTCATCGAGCGTCGGGCGGGCGAGCTGGATGGACTGCAGGCTGAGCCCGGCCGCGTCCAGTTCCCGCAGCAGGTCAGGCAGGGCCTCCTCGCCGTGGTCAACGGTGAGCCGCAGGGACCGCCCGCTGACCGTGAAGTCGCGGATCCCCTCGTGCGCGGCGAGCACCCCCTTGGCAGCGTCGGGGCCGCCGTTCACGCTGAGCGTGATCACGTCGCCGGCGATCCGGCGCTTGAGCTCGTCGGGCGTGCCCTCGGCCACGATCTTGCCGTAGTCGATCACCAGGATCCGGTCGCACAGGGCGTCCGCCTCGTCGAGGTAGTGCGTGGTGAGGAACACCGTGGTGCCCAGGTCCTCGCGCAGCCTGCGGATGTGGTCCCACAGGTTGCTGCGGCTCTGCGGGTCCAGGCCGGTGGTGGGCTCGTCGAGGAAGACGAGCCGGGGGGAGTGGACCAGGCCGAGCGCGATGTCCAGCCGTCGCCGCTGACCGCCGGACAGCGTCTTGACCAGCCGGTCCTCCAGGCCGCTGAGATCGAGCTGGCGGGTGAGCCGCGCGGTGCGGTCGGCGATCTCGGCGTGCGGCACCCGGTAGAGCTGGGCCTGCAGCGTGATCTCCTCGCCCACCTTCGCGTTCGGGTCCGAGCCGCCCCCGGTGACGCCGATGGCCTGAGCCACGTAGCCGATCCTGCGCCGCACCCCGACCGGGTCGGCGAGCAGGTCGGCGCCTGCCACGGTGGCGGTGCCCGCGGTCGGCCGCAGCAGCGTGGTCAGCATCCGCAGCGTGGTGGTCTTGCCCGCTCCGTTGGGGCCGAGGAAGCCGACGATCTCCCCTTCTGCGACGGTGAGGTCGACCCCCCGGACGGCCTCCACGGTCCGCTTACGGCTGGTGAACGTGCGGGCAAGCCCGCGCGCCTCAATGATCGCCATGCGAGTCCGGTGTCCCTTCAGGATGTTCGCCCGGTAGTTCAGACGCTTGGCCGCTGCCTTCCTTATCGGGCGGCAGTTCGGCCAGGATCTTGGCAAATTCGTCGTGCCAGCGCACCTCGGTTTCCGCGTGCAACTGGCCCCGGTACATCACGGCGGCCTGCAACGGGCCCACCTGGCCCCGCACCACCATGCGCTGCCGTTCCTCCTCCAGCTGGGCGGCCGCCAGCGCGCAACTGTCCCGGCGGGCCCGCAGCCAGCTCGCAAGCTCCTCCCGGTCGGCCCCATCGCCGGCGAAGGACAGCGAGACGCCGAGCGGATCGGGCCCCAGGTGGACGATGCGGGTGGCCTGCTCCCTGAGTATCGACAGCTCCAGGCGGCCCTCATCGGTGATCGCGTAGACGGTGCGGGACGGACGCCGCCCCACCCGCTCGGTCCTGACCGCCTCGACCAGGCTTTCGGTCTCCATCAGGCGAAGCTCCCGGTACAGGGCCCCCACGCTTACCCCGCCCCACTCGCCGACGTTGGTCAGCTCGGCGAGGCGCCGGATCTCGTGCCCGTGCCGTGGCCCGTGCCGGGCCAGCGTGCCGAGCACCATGAGGCGGGTTAGGTTCATGCGATTAGTATCATGAGACTAATCGCACGTTGTCAACTTCTTTTGGGTCGCTCTTAGGCAGGCGCGCTATACGGGGGACGTGCCGTCGCGGGGCTCGGGGATCTCGTCCGGCCGGACCGGGGCGTCGGGGATCGGCGGTGGTGTGCCGCCGAACGCGGGGCAGATCGCCTGGTGGGCGCACCAGTCACAGATCCGCCCGGGCCGGGGGCGCCAGTCCCGGTTCAGCGTGGCCCGCTCGATCGCGAGCCACAGCGCCTCGATCTTGCGCTCGGTGGCGAGCAGGTCCGCCTCGTCCGGCTCGTACCGCACGATCTCGCCGTTGCCCAGGTAGATCAGCTGGAGCAGCTTGGGCACCTGGCCCTGGGCGCGCCACAGCGTCAGCGCGTAGAAGCGCATCTGGAACAGGGCCCGCTGCTCGAACTCCTCTGGGGGCGCGCCGCCGGTCTTGTAGTCCACGATCCGCATCTGCCCGCCGGGGGCGATGTCGAGGCGGTCGATGTAGCCGCGCAGCCGCAGCCCCGACGCAAGCTCGGCCTCCACGCAGAGCTCGCGCTGAGCCGGCTCAATCCGGCGCGGGTCCTCCAGGGTGAAATACCGGTCGAGCAGCCCCACGACCTCATCCAGCCACGCGGCGCGCTGGGCGTCGTCGTCGAACAGGCTGGCCACCTCCGGCTCGGTCTCCTGCAGCCGGGCCCATTCGGGCTCCACCAGCGCCCGTGCAGCTTCCGGCGTCCGGTCTGCGGCCGCGGCGTCGAAAAGCCGCTCGAGAACCGAGTGCACGAGCGTGCCGCGTACCGCGGCCGGGCTCGGCGGCTCCGGCAGCCGGTCGATCACCCGATACCGGTACAGCAGCGGGCAGGTGAGGAAGTCGCCGGCCCGGGAGGGGGACAGCGATGGGCCGCGCGCCGCCGCGCTGGGCGCCGCCGCCTGGGGGTCCGAGGGCTCGGCCCCCGGGCTAGCACGGCGAGCGGCATCCGGTGCCTCGGCGGTCACGGTCGCGCTCTTGTCACCCATGCCTGGGAGGGTAGGGGAGCCTTAAGACAGTTGCCCGCCCATTCCGGGCGTGTCTTCGAAGACAGAGGGATCCCGGCCGAAGCGGAAGGCATGTCTTCGGCGGGGAAACAGCACACGCGCACCACGCGACACGCCGTCACGCGTTCTAGGACATAGCATCGGCGTGTGGCAGGCAATACGCCGGACGGCGAATCGCGGGAGCAGGGGCCGGGCGTGAGGATCGCGCGGCCCTTCGGCATTCCCGTGTTCGTCTCGCCGTACTGGTTCCTGATCGCGGGCGTGTTTGTCATTCTCTACGCCCGTGGCCTGGACCGCCAGGTCCCCCAGGACCTGCGGTACGTGGTGGCCGCGGCGTTCGTGGTGCTGCTCTACGCGTCGGTGCTGGTGCACGAGCTGAGCCACTCGGTGGTAGCCCGCGCGTTCGGGCTGCCGGTGCGCCGGATCCTGCTCTACCCGCTCGGCGGGTTCTCCGAGATCGAGAGTGAGCCCCCCACCCCCGGCCGCGAGTTCCTCGTCTCCGCCGCTGGGCCAGCAATCTCCCTGGTGCTGGCCGCCGCCGGGTTCGGCCTGGCCCGCGCGTTCCATCCGACCGGGGTGCCCGGGGTGCTGCTGAACCAGCTTGTGGTGGCGAACCTGCTGGTCGGGATCTTCAACATGCTCCCTGGCCTGCCGCTGGACGGTGGCCGGATGCTCCGGGCCGGTGTGTGGAAGCTGACCGGCCGGCCGACTTCCGCCACGGTGGCGGCCGCCTGGGCGGGCCGCGGGCTGGCGGTGGCGGTCCTGCTCATTCCGCTGGCCCTGTTCCTGCACACCGGCAGCCAGGTACAGGTCTTCGACGCGCTGTGGCTGGCGGTCATCGCCGCGTTCATGTGGACCGGCGCCACCCAGTCGCTGCGCGCCTCGCGGGTGCGGGAGCGGCTGCCCGGGCTGCAGGCCAGGCTGCTCGCCAGGCGGGCCATCCCGGTGCCGTCCAGCCTGCCGCTGGCCGAGGCCATCCGCCGGGCGGACGCTGCGCAGGCACGCGCGCTGGTGATCGTGGACCACGAGGACCGGCCGATCGCGATCGTCAGCGAGGCGGCGGTGATGGCCACCCCGGTGCAGCGCCGGCCCTGGGTCGATGCCGGGTCGCTGGCCCGTACCCTCGATCCGGGCCTCGTGCTGAGCGCCGACCTGTCCGGTATGGCGCTGGTCGACGCGGTACGCCGCTCGCCGGCCAGCGAGTACCTCCTGGTCGAGCCGTCCGGCCAGGTGTTCGGCGTGCTCGCCGCCGCGGACCTGGACCACGCGTTCGCCGGGGTATAGCCGGGACTGGCTCTCTGCTAGCCCGGGGGAGCGACCCCCCGTACCCCCCGATGGCCCACGGCCCCGTTCCTTCGTCACGCGGCCGTGGCCGTACCCTGTCGGGCGTGATCTCTCGCCGCGGACCGTTCGCCCCAGGTGACCAGGCTCAGCTCACCGATCCCAAAGGGCGCCAGCACCTTGCCCTGCTGCAGCCGGGCAAGGTGTTCCACACCCACCGGGGCTCCATCGCCCTCGACGAGCTCATCGGCAGCCCCGAAGGCAGCGTGGTGCGGTCCTCGGCGGGTACCCCCTACGTCGCGCTGCGGCCGTTGCTCGCGGACTTCACCCTATCCATGACCAGGGGAGCCGCGGTCATCTACCCCAAGGACGCCGCGCAGATCCTGGCCATGGCCGACATCTGGCCCGGCGCCCGGGTCCTGGAGGCTGGCGCGGGCTCGGGCGCGCTGTCCTGCTGGCTGGTGCGTGCCGTCGGCCCGGACGGGGTGCTGGTCTCCTACGAGCGCCGCAGTGACTTCGCCGACATCGCGCGGGCGAACGTCGAGCGGTTCTTCGGCGGCCCGCCGCCGTGCTGGGAGCTGCGGGTCGGCGAGTTCGGCCGGGAGCAGAACGCCGGCGGCGAAGGCACGGGCGACGAGGGCACCGGGGGCGAGGGCACGGGGGACGAGCCCTTCGACCGGGTGGTGCTGGACATGCTGGCGCCCTGGGAGTGCGTCGGTGCCGCGGCGCGGGTGCTGCTGCCAGGCGGCGTCCTGGCCTGTTATGTGGCCACCGTGACCCAACTCTCAGCAACAGTTGAGGCCGTTCGCGGGCACGGGGGTTTCGATGAGCCGGCCGCATGGGAATCCCTCACTCGCGGCTGGCACGCCGATGGTCTCGCGGTACGTCCCGAGCACCGGATGGTGGGCCACACCGGCTTCCTGGTCACCGCACGACGGCTCGCCGAGGGAGTCATCGCACCTCCGCGGCGGCGGCGGCCCGCCAAGGGAGCGCGTGACCCGCAGGCGACCGGGTGACCTGCGCCGGTGTCGCCGCAAGGCGGAACGCAATGTGCAGCGGGGCCGGGTAGTCGGATTGCCGCCTGGTCTTGGGTAGGTAGGGTCTAGGAGAGACCTGCTCTGGGAACGGAGGTGAGGGCGTGGCCACTCGTGATGACGGCTCATTCGCGGGGCGGCATGACGACCAGGTCAAGAGCCTCACGACGCAGATCTCCTTCCTGGAGGAGGAAGTCGCGGTTCTGCGTCGCAGGCTGACCGACTCGCCGCGGCAGTCCCGGCTGCTCGAGGAGCGGCTCGGCGAGGCCGAGGCGAGGTTGTCGACCGTCAACCGGCAGAACGAGCGGCTCGCCGACACGCTGCGCGAGGCGCGCGACCAGATCGTGGCGCTGAAGGAGGAAGTGGACCGGCTGACCAAGCCGCCGTCCGGCTTCGGCATCTTCCTCAACGCGTGCGAGGACGGCGCCGCGGACGTGTTCACCGGCGGCCGCAAGATGCGCGTCAACGTCAGCCCCGCGGTGGACCTCGACGAACTGCGGCCCGGCCAGGAAGTGGTGCTGAACGAGTCGCTCACCGTCGTCATCGCCCAGGGCTACGAGACCGTGGGTGAGATCGTCATGCTCAAGGAGGTCCTTGAGGGCGGCGACCGCGCGATGGTCATCTCGCATGCCGACGAGGAGCGGGTGGCCCGGCTCGCAGAACCGCTGCGCCAGTCCACGCTGCGCGCCGGCGACTCGCTGCTGCTCGAGCCCAGGTCCGGGTACGTGTACGAGCGGATCCCCAAGGCCGAGGTCGAGGAGCTGATCCTGGAAGAGGTTCCGGACATCAGCTACCGCGACATCGGCGGCCTCGCCTCGCAGATCGAGCAGATCCGGGACGCCATCGAGCTGCCCTACCTGCATGCGGACCTGTTCCGTGAGCACCAGCTCCGCCCGCCCAAGGGCGTGCTGCTGTACGGCCCGCCCGGCTGCGGCAAGACGCTCATCGCCAAGGCGGTGGCGAACTCGCTGGCCAAGCAGGTCGCGGCCAAGACCGCGCAGGACGAGGGGACCAAGGAGGGCAAGAGCTTCTTCCTGAACATCAAGGGCCCGGAACTGCTCAACAAGTACGTGGGGGAGACCGAGCGGCACATCCGGCTGGTGTTCCAGCGGGCCAGGGAGAAGGCCAGTGAGGGCATGCCGGTCATCGTGTTCTTCGACGAGATGGACTCGATCTTCCGCACCCGCGGTTCCGGCGTGTCCAGCGACGTGGAGAACACGATCGTGCCCCAGTTGCTCAGCGAGATCGACGGGGTCGAGGGCCTGGAGAACGTGATCGTGATCGGGGCGTCGAACCGGGAGGACATGATCGACCCGGCGATCCTGCGCCCCGGCCGGCTGGATGTGAAGATCAAGATCGAGCGCCCGGACGCCGAGGCGGCCAGGGACATCTTCTCCAAGTACGTGCTGAGCGTGCTGCCGCTGCACCCCGACGACCTGGCCGAGAACGGCGGATCGGCCGAGGCGTGCGTCGAGGCGATGATCCAGCGCGTGGTCGAGCGGATGTACTCCGAGACCGAGGAGAACAGGTTCCTCGAGGTCACCTACGCCAACGGCGACAAGGAAGTGCTGTACTTCCGGGACTTCAACTCGGGCGCGATGATCCAGAACATCGTGGACCGGGCAAAGAAGATGGCCATCAAGGAGTTCCTCGAGACCGGCCAGAAGGGCCTGCGGGTGGCGCACCTGCTGTCCGCCTGCGTGGACGAGTTCAGCGAGAACGAGGACCTGCCGAACACCACCAACCCGGACGACTGGGCACGTATCTCCGGCAAGAAGGGCGAGCGGATCGTCTACATCAGGACGCTGGTTTCCGGCAAGCAGGGCACCGAGGCCGGTCGCTCGATCGACACGGTCGCCAACACGGGTCAGTACTTGTGAGTGATGACGCTTAGAGGTCCCGGGGAGTGTCGTGACCCCGGCTAGGCTTTCACCATGAGCGTGCGGCGTGTGATGGGGACCGAGACCGAGTACGGCATCTCGGTGCCCGGCCAGCCGGGGGCCAATGCCATGGTCACCTCCTCCCAGGTCGTGAACGCTTACCAGGCGGCGACCTCGGCCAGGACGCGCCGGGCCAGGTGGGATTTCGAGGAGGAGAACCCGCTCCGTGACGCCCGCGGCTTCGACCTCACCAGGGAGGCGGCCGACTCCAGCCAGCTCACCGACGAGGACCTCGGGCTGGCCAACGTCATCCTGACCAACGGCGCCAGGCTGTATGTGGACCACGCCCACCCGGAGTACTCCACGCCGGAATGCACCAACCCGCGCGCGGCCGTCGTCTGGGACAAGGCGGGCGAGCGGGTGATGGCCGAGGCGGCGATCAAGGCGGCCACCGTGCCCGGCGCTGCGCCGATTCAGCTGTACAAGAACAACACCGACAACAAGGGCGCCTCCTACGGCTGCCACGAGAACTACCTGATGCGCCGGGCGACTCCGTTCGCGGACATCGTCAGGAACCTGACCCCGTTCTTCGTCTCGCGGCAGGTCGTCTGCGGGGCCGGCCGGGTCGGCCAGGGCGCCGACGGCCGCAACGAGGGCTTCCAGATCAGCCAGCGGGCCGACTTCTTCGAGGTCGAGGTCGGCCTGGAGACCACTCTCAAACGGCCGATCATCAATACCCGCGACGAGCCGCACGCCGACCCGGAGAAGTACCGCCGCCTGCATGTGATCATCGGCGACGCGAACATGAGCGAGGTCAGCACCTACCTCAAGCTCGGCACCACCGCCCTGGTGCTGGCCATGATCGAGGAACGGTTCCTCGA
>Ga0306925_10003878_pt1 | contig 13370 bp, 12 predicted proteins | sample flu12Cox44000176_FD_203755 | JGI IMG/M metagenome (GOLD analysis project Ga0306925, IMG submission 203755) | Lab enrichment of tropical soil microbial communities from Luquillo Experimental Forest, Puerto Rico - flux8day.12C.oxic.44.000.176 (v2)... | ecosystem: Environmental > Terrestrial >... | reverse complement strand
GCGCGCAATACGGCCACTGTCTCCAGCCCGCTGTCTTCTCAACAAGACCGCGACCCATCCGAAGGTGGCGATCGTAGCTGCTGAGGCGGGCGGCCCTCACTCCTCTGGCATCCCGGCCTTGCGCAGGCCGGCGAAATAGGTGGCTTCCCACAAGGCGCGGGTCTTCGGTCCCCAGTAAAATCCGGCGGTCCGTTGTTTGATGCTTGAATAACGATTGTCAAGTCGGCGAGCTTGGCAAAGCTCCGTAGCGGCGCGTTCGGTTTCGCCCTTGAGGAGATGCCCGTCGCTTGCCGCATCGATCAGTTGGACGTTGACGCGCACCTGGTTGCCTGATCGCCTGACGCTCCCTTCGAGCATATAGCGCACGCCCAACTCGCGGCCAATCTGCTTCGTGCTGATAGGCTTGTCGCGATAGGTGAACGCGGTGCTGCGCGAGATCACGAACATGTCTGCGATCCGCGACAGATCGGCCGTCAGCTCCTCGGTAATGCCATCAGCGAAGTATTGCTGTTCGGGGTCGTTGCTAAGATTAGTAAAAGGCAGCACAACGATCGATAGGCGTGGCGCTCCGGCCGACTGCGAGGCTGGTCCGGTAAGATGCGCGCTTGCTGCTAGGGGGCTGGCCGCGGCTTCGAGACGTAGTGCATAGACCCGCATTGGCCGTGCGATGTTCTTTACCTGCTGGTCACCGAGATCCTCGAAAGTGTAATCGAGTCTATCGCGGACCTGATCCCGCACGACCCGGCTGACACAGACCCCACCCGGCTCAGCGAGCGCCTCCAGCCGCGCCGCCACGTTCACCCCGTCGCCAAAGATGTCGCGTTCCTCGACAATCACGTCTCCGAGGTTGATGCCGATGCGGAACCTGATCCACCGCTCCTCGGCCACCTCAGGCTCGCGTTCGGCCATCCCACGCTGGATCTCCACGGCGCATCGGACGGCGTCTACGACGCTAGGAAATTCCGCCAGCAAGCCATCACCCGTGTTCTTGACGATCCGGCCCCGGTGCTCTGCGATCTTGGGATTGACCAGCTCCCCAAGATGGGCTTTGAGCCGTTCGTGGGTCCCCTCCTCGTCCGCCCCCATCAGGCGCGAGTACGCGGCCACGTCGGCGGCGAGGATTGCGGTCAATCGACGGACAGGGGGCATGAGTTGTCCGACGGTCAGGTGCGCTTAACCAAGTCTACCCTGAAACCCGCTGAGACCCTAGCGTCGCGATTGCTCCCCGAACCGAGGAGCGCCGGTGTCCTCATCGCGTCGTGGGTCTACATCTCCTCTTCCCCGCCATCACCATACCGCCGCGGTTCGGACCCCATCATCGTTGCGCTCTGGCAAATGGGCCGCGTATGGGGCTAGGGCTTGGCCCACGGGTGCTGATCGCGACGGGCTTGGCATTAACTCCTGACTATCCGGGCATCTACGTGCTCGACCGGCGATAACGCCGCCTATTCCTGCTTTTCGATGTTCCAGAGGAACGTGATCGGCGCATCAATCACGCCAGAGAGGTTCTTGCGGAAGGCCCGCCTTCCGATAGACTGCCCGATCGGGATATAGGGAACGAATTCAAAGGCCCGTTGCTGGATCTGGTCTGCAACGTCATGCCGCTTAGCGTCGTCCGTTGCTGCGAACCAGGCCGCACGCAACGTCTCGATCTTCTCGTCGGTCGGCCAGCCGACAACGGCTCCCGCAACACCACCCGTGTGTAACCATGCGTTCGTAGCCGGGTTCAACATGTCCACTGAGGCAGTGGCGCTATTCATGATGCTCCATCCGCCTTGCTCGACGGGCTCGCGCATCTCGCCCCGCTTCACGACGGTACCCCAATCCGAGGTCGCCAATTCGACATTGAGACCAAGCCGCTTCAAAAGGTCATTGGTGATAAGCGCCTCCGTATGAAGCTGCGGAATGTCGGCCGCGTCCAATACGACAATCCGCTCACCTTTGTAGCCCGCTTCGCTAATGAGGCGCGTGGCCTTCTCGTAGTCTCGCGGCCCGGAAAGCGCTTCACCGCCTTGTTCGTCCGGCTCCGTGCCATTGCAGGCGTAAAATGAGAAACAGGTGTGCCAATTTTGTGGGTCGCCCGCGATCGCGTTAAGGTACTCGCGTTGATCGACTACCGCGAGCACGGCTTGCCTCATTTTGATGTTATCAAAGGGTGGGTGCAGAAAGTTGAACCGAACGACCCCAATCAAGCCGTCCCACGACTGGGTCGATATGTTGGGATCGCGCTCCAGCACCGGGAAGTAATCGTGAAGCACGTTCTCCCAGTAATCAACCTCGCCCGCGCGGAGCGCCTGCATTCCAGTGACTGCCTCGGGTATATAGAGCCATTCGACACGGTCAACCTTGACCACTTTGCCGCCCGTTGCCCAACTTGGCGGTTCCTGCCGGGGCACATAGTCCGGGTTCCTGATGTAGACAACCTTGTGGCCGGGCTGCCACTCGTCTCTTGCGAACTTGAACGGTCCCGAGCCGATCGCCTCCTTCACTTGCGTGTAGGCGTCAGTCTTGGCCAGTCGCTCAGGCATGATAAACGGGCTCCGCGACGTCAAGGTGGCCAGCGCCTCCAGCACGGGAAAGGGCGTCTTTAGCTGAATGCGGAACCGGCTATTGTCGATGGGCTCGATCGCTGCTGTTGCCGCGAGTAGCGGTTGACCATAGGCGACGTTGCGCTGGCCCCAGCGTTTGAGCGACGCGACGACGTCGGTAGCGCGGACCGGCTGGCCGTCGTGGAAGTTGACCCCGTCCCGCAAAGTGAACTCGTAGCTAAGCTTATCGTCGCTCACCTTCCACGTGTCGACCATCTGGGGTTGCAGCCGAAACTGGCTATCCATTGCGAACAGCGTGTCGTAGATCATGTAGCCATGGTTGCGGGTGATGTAGGCACCCGTCCAATACGGGTCGAGTATTGTGAGATCGGCATGCGGGGATGAAACGTAGCGTAGTACCCGCGCCTTGCCCGGCCCTGCTGGGTAACCCGAAAGTCAATGCTATGCTGGCACAGAGTAAAAGATGGAATAGCCGTGCGAACATCTGCTCCCTCCCTGTCAAATGGAGCGGCTCTCGCCTTCTTATTGGCGGGGTCCGCACGAGGTGTATAATCCCGCCTTTCGGTTCTTGCTTCTTTTCGGCTCTGCTCGGAAGCGGCCACTGGGAAAAGTGTAGCATGGTTAAGTTTACCGCGCCAGCAACCTGCGCGCGAAACGCGAACACCTAGGCGCCGTAGTCGGCGTCCAAGCAGTCGCGCGGCCTCGCAAACGGGCTAATGTCGGGACCCGACGCAGGACCCGACCGAGGGCAAACGCGGTGCTCACAAAGGACATTCTCTTCGGCATGAACATCCTGACCCTGGCGGGCTTCGTCGTGATGGGGCTCACGCTTACCCTGAACCGCATGGGGCAGACTGGTAAGGCTTTGAGCATTGGCCTCATGGCCGCGGGGACTGCTCTTGTCTTCCTTGGGCTATACGCAGGAGGTTGGTCGGGATAGGACACCCCCTAGCCCGATCGTTTCAGCCCTCCACCCCATAGCTCATACCGCGGTGTGAAACTTCACAGAGTTTCTGCGGCTCTCAGGGCGCTTGGACCTTTGGCGCGGCGCCGATTTGCCGCAGGTGGCCCCCCTTCGCGCGGGATTTTGGTCGGCGAGCAGGCCCCCGGGGTTCGGCCCTATCGATGTTCGCTCGGCACGAATGCCGAGTTGGGGCTGGTAATAAATGGGCTGTTCGAGGTGCCGCTCGACGGCGGTGCAGAAAACTGCAGCATCAGGTGACCGCCGGGTACCCCGAAAGTAGTTCCGCCGGATTGCCCGTTCGACGTCTTGTCCGGGAGTTGCTCCGGGTCCGCCAGGCGGTTGCTCATCGCGTCGGAAGTGACCGGCTGCGTCGTAAATGCCCAGGTGTCTGGTGCCCCCGACAGAAAGGCGACCAGTCCGGCAACCGCAATCAGCATCCTATTCATTGGAAGCCCCTCGTAACGAATGATTGTAGGCTTCCTGTTAGGTCTGTCATCCCCCAACCTCTATTGACGCTCAGCGGGCCGTTTGAGGGCCTGGGGGATTGGCTGCGGGGTCAACACGGACGCCGGCCTGCGCCAGGTCCGGTGGCTCGTACCTGAAGATCTGGGCGGTGACTGCCAGGACGGCAGCGAGTGCCATCCGCGTATCAGCCCGTGCCGCACCAGCACCTTTGACCAGCTAGTCCCGCCATGATGCGCCCGCCGCAACTTCTAAGACCATCGCCTTTAAGTTATGGTTGGCCGGTTCGCGTACCGGGGAGACCGTATGCGCTGCCCGAGTTGCATGGCCGAAAACGCGGCGACGAGGCGCTTCTGTGGCGAATGCGGAGCGTCATTGCCATCGCCTTGTCCGGCCTGCGGCTTCGAGAACGAGCCCACCGTAAAGTTCTGTGGCGGCTGCGGAAAGCCCGTCGGGGAGACCGCGCCTCCGGCTCTAGCCTCGATGCCTGCGCCCCCTCGCGCCGATAACGCGGAGCGCCGCCAGCTCACGGTGATGTTCTGTGATCTCGTGGGCTCGACGGCACTCTCCACCGGGATGGACCCCGAAGATTTGCGCGATGTCATCGCGTTGTATCAGAGCCGGTGCAGTGCCGCGGTCCGGCGCTATGACGGTTTTGTCGCGAAGTACATGGGCGACGGCATCCTTGTCTATTTCGGCTACCCGCGCGCCCATGAGGACGAGGCCGAGCGTTCGGTGCGGGCGGGTCTCGACATCGTCGAGGCGATGGCGGGGCTGAATGCCGCGATCCCAAGGCCGCCCGGGGTCGAACTCGCGGTGCGGATCGGCATCGCTACCGGACCGGTGATCGTCGGCGACCAGATCGGCGAAGGAACGGCATCGGAAACCGCGGTCGTCGGCGAGACGCCGAACCTGGCGGCGCGTCTCAGGCATTGGCGCAGCCGAACCAGATCGTCGTCAGCGCGGCCACCCGCGCGATGCTCGGCGATCACTTCGACCTCGCGGATCTGGGGGCCTATGAGCTGAAGGGGTTCGCTGAGCCGGTGCCGGTCTGGCGCGTCTTGTCGGCACGCGATGTCGAGAGCCGGTTTGCCGCAACCAGGACAGGGAGCCTCACACCCCTTGTCGGGCGCCCGGCGGAGATGGGGCTGCTATTGCGAGCCTGGGAGAGCAGTAGCCACGGTCGCGGCCAAGTCGTGCTGATCCACGGCGAAGCCGGGGTCGGCAAGTCGCGCCTGGTGGAAGGATTGCGGGAGGCGGCCGGCAAGGACCACATCTGGGTGGCAATCCGCTGCTCGCCGTTTCACACGGCGAGCGCCTTCCATCCGATCATCGAACATTTGAAGCGCGTGTTCGGCTGGCAGCCGGAGGATACCGCGCCGCAGCATTTGGCGAAGCTCGAAGCCGGGCTCAGCGGCTTCAAGACCTTGCCGCTCGCCGAGAGCGTCCGCTTGTTCGCCGACCTGATGTCCGTGCCGGCGCCCGAGGACCGTTATCCGCGCCTTTCGATGACGGCGCGGCAGCAGCGCGATGCGACCTTGGATGCGATCGTTGCCTGGCTGATCGAAACGGCCGAGCGCACCCCGGTGCTGATGGCCTGGGAGGATTTGCACTGGGCCGATCCGACGACATTGGAAGCGTTGGGCATGCTGATCGAGCAAGTACCGACGGCGCCGCTTCTGGTCGTCGCAACCTATCGGCCGGAATTGACGCCGCCCTGGCCGCAACGCTCGCACATGACACCGATCACCCTCAACCACCTGGGGCGGCCGGAGGTCGAGACGATGGTCGGCCATCTCGCTGGCGGCCGACCATTGCCCGGCGAGGTGGTCGATCATATCGTCGCCAAGGCCGACGGCGTGCCGCTCTTCGTCGAGGAGCTGACCAAGGCCATCCTCGGCTCTGGGGTGCTCGAGGCCCATGGCGACGCCTACATGCTCAGGGGCGCGCTGGCGCAATTGCACATCCCGGAGACATTGCAGGATTCGCTGATGGCGCGGCTCGATCGGGCGCCGCGGCTGCGGGAAGTGGCGCAGTTGGGCTCGGTGCTGGGACGCGAGTTTGCCTATGATATGATCAGCGCGCTGGCTGGGCTCGAGGAACAGATGTTGCAGAGCGGTCTCGGGCAGCTGGTGGCGACGAATTGCTATACCAGAGCGGCCGCCCGCCGCGCTCGCGCTATTTGTTCAAGCATGGGCTGATTCAGGATGCGGCCTACCAATCGCTGCTGAAACGCACCCGCCAGCAATATCACGAGCGGGCAGCAAGGCTGCTGGAGGATCGCTTTCTCGAGGTGGCGAGCACGCAGCCGGAATTGGTGGCCCATCACTACACGGAAGCGAACTGTCCGGGGCGAGCGATCGCGTATTGGTACAAAGCCGGCATGGCCGCGGCGGGCAAGTCGGCGAACCTCGAAGCGGTCGACCAGTTCCATCGAGGCCTGGCACTGGTCAAGGCGCTAACGGATGGGCGCGAGCGGGCCGAGCGCGAGCTGGACCTGCAAATGGCGCTTGGTCCTGCCTTGGTCGCGACCAAGAGCTACAGCCACCCTGACGTGGGTCGAACCTACGCCGGGGGCTGGGAGCTCTGTCAGCAACTCGAGGATGACACACGGGGGTTCACAACGCTCCGCGGTCAGCAGCTTCACCATCAGAGTCTCCAAGAGCTTGAGAAGGCGCAGCATTTTGCCGAGGAGGCGTTGCGTATCGCCGAACGGCTTGACGATGCGGGACGTCTCGTTGGGGCGCACATGGCGGTCGGCGTGGTGCTGTTCTGGCAGGGGAAGCTCGAGCCGGCGCTTCCGCACTTTCGGCGGGGCTTCGAGATGTTCGATCCGAACATGCTGTTCCCGGATTGGCCCGGCTCCCACCCCGGCGTGCAATGCCGGTTCTTCCCGGCGCTGATCTCCTGGATGCTCGGTTACCCGGATCGGTCCCTCGATGAGGTGAGGGCAGCGGTAAGAAGCGCCGAGACGCTGGGGCACCCGCTGACCCTCGCCCAAACGCTGTGTTGGGGCGCGCTCGTTCATATCTTTCGCCACGAGCCGTCGGCGGTCGCCGACTATGGCGGATGGGCTTTGCGGATCTGCGAGGAGCACCGCATCGCGCAATGGCACACGCATGCCCTTTGCGCGCACGGATGGGCGCTCGGCGTCTCTGGCGAAACCGAGAAGGGGCTGGTCCAAATTGCGCAAGGGCTGGACAGCTACGGTACTGGGGTGGCCCAACATATGCTGCTGGCGTTGCAAGCCGATGCGCAATTGGCGATCGGCAAGCCCGAAGCGGCGCTCGCATCGGTCGCCGCCGGGCTGAAGGCGGTCGAGAAGGCGGGCGGAGCGCCGCTTGAAGCAGAGCTCCATCGGCTCAAGGGCGAGGCCGTGCTCGCTGGCGCCGGGACGCTGAGCGAGGCTGAGACGGCCACGCAGCAGGGCATCGACGCCGCGCGCCGGCAGAACGCGAAGTCCTGGGAATTGCGCGGTGCCATGAGCCTCGCCCGCCTGCGCCGACAGCAGGGGCGGCCGCACGAGGCGGCTGCCCTGCTCGCCCCCATCCTCGGCTGGTTCACCGAAGGCTTCGACACGCCCGATCTGAAGGACGCGAAGGCGCTGCTTGAGGAGCTGGGGTGAGAGCCCCCTTACGCGCCTTGTTTGCCCGCCATTTGATCGAGACCACTGCCCACCCCTTGCTCCTGCCGCCGCGGTACCGGAGCCGCTCTTTGAGGTCGAGAACCTTCGAGATCGCCGCCGACGCCAGCTGCGGCTGCTTGGTTCTAGAGATTGCTAGGCGGCGAGGCGTTCGGAAGCGACGTCGAGCACAGTTCCGCTGATACCCGCCGTCGTCGTTGCGGCCCGTCTTTCCTCGATCTGGGCGAGCAGCCAGGTCTTCAGCGCCGCGGCGGCCTCCCCTCTCGCCGCATCATCATGCGCGAGGCGGCGCGCCTTGAGGATTACGGAGCGCAGTTCGGCGACGCTCCCGCAACGAGTGTCGTTGAAGTGCACGAGTGGCAGGCCGGGGCGTGGCATCGCATCCTGCAAGAGCGCCATCACTGGCGCTGCCGGAAGCCGGTGCTTGCGGCTCAGATGCAGAAGAGCGCCAACAAGGCAGTGCCCGCCATCTCCGTCATCGTAACAGCCGCGCGCCCAGTGGTTGTCGTCAGCAAAAAACTCGAGCATCAGATCGAGCAACTGCACCGCTTGGCCGATTTCGGCTTTAGGCATTGGTTCGATCCCTCCCGATCCGGGGAAGCGCGCCTAGCGTATCACCGGCCGCGGCCGTCCGCATCGCGCTCCTCAGGTGTAAAATAGCCGGCTCGATCACGCTCGGTTCGTTGTTCTTCACGTTGCCGACCCGCGGGCAGACCGGCCAGCACAGCCATTGCCCGTGATGGATAGGGGGCGAGAAGGGATCGCCCGAGCGCGCCACCCACAAGCCACTGAATCAGGATCGCTGCCCGCTGATGGTCTGGGCCGGCGCCACGCTCAACTAATGGCCTGGCTTGACGAGAATTGCGGGTTCGGTTGCTTGGTTGGCTACCTCCACAATGAATAAGCGTTCTCTAGCAAGACGTTTCTCCTCTTGTTGCTTCAGATCAGCATAATATTTTTTCTTTGCTGAGCTCGCGTCCCAAAGCTGCTTGATTTTTTGACACTCGGGAACAGAATACACATGTTGCAGCCCGTTAACACCGGGAGCAAAATCGGCCTCGCAAAGTTCGTATGCCATCCTAAGCTTTTCCTCGGCAGAAGAGAGGCTGTTGCTGTCGATCGTAGTTTCTCGGAGCTGATAGCCCATTTCAGACATCGCAGATGTGCTTGTAAGCAGTAAGCCGGCGACGAGCGCAAACGTAATCTTCATCATCTGGCTTCTCCTCCTTCACGAAGGCCCCCGCATTAATTTACCCGCGCGTTCGCGCCTCTTGGTGGCCGCCGCCGGGACTTGCTAACCGCATCAGATTAGGGAGAGCAAGGCCTACACGCTACCGAAGCCGATCCACGCCATCCGACTGAGCCAAGCGCGCGCCGGCAGCCACGAGACCTGTATCTTCAGGAAATCTAATTCGTCGAGGATCGCGGCGAAATCCTCCCGCGCCTGATCGGCCTGTCGTAGCGTCAAACGCTCGCGGAAGACCTTTCTGTCGTTGGGACACCGAAATGCGCCTTCTCGGACTGGCATTGGCCGGGGTGCTCACTCTAACTGGTCCGATTGGTGCGCACGCTGGACCGCTGGACGGGAAGAGAGGAGTGGCCCCGGCAGGTCTGCCTTCCACGATCGTTCAAATAGGGGATGGGAGCGGTTCGGACTGGCGTGATCATGTCGCCAGCGATCACGGCGGCACCTGGCCATTTGGGCCTCGGGTAGAAGCGGTCAACCGTGGACGGCATCCGCAGCATTGGGTGCCAAACGGCGCACGGGGTTTCTACGGCGCCCCATCCGTCCCTACCTACTGGGTCTGGGTTCCTGGGAGCGCGGTCTTCGATTATCCCTTCGCTGATTGGCGAGGCCCAACAGGCGGGTGGGGTAATCCGTAGCCATTAACCGGCGCGCGGCTGTGAGTGGCGGGTGAAACTTCTCGCGATTACGACCGCATGCTCTCAGCTAGTGGTTGAATTGAGTTCGACAAACTCCTATAGAGAAACCGGGTGACGGCGAGGGACAAAACTTCGCCGTTGACCCGTTCTCCGGTGGGGGCCGGAGCCTTGATATGTGGGGGATTAAAATGCGCGTTCGAGGAATGCTCGTGGCGAGTGTGCTTGCTTTGAGTACTCCGCTGGCGGCACACGCTGTGCCACTCGGATCGAGCACGGGAGCGGAGATGACGGTTCCGGCGTCGGGGGTCGTCAAAGTCTGGGGCGGCTGCGGCTGGGGTTGGCACCCGGTGCCCGGTCATTGGAATCCGTGGGGAGGACAATGGGTTCCGCCCCACTGCGAACCGGACCATTATGGTGCGTGGGGACCCTATCGAGGATGGGGAGGTCCGTACGGTGTCAATAGCGGTTGGGGTCCTTACCCGTACTGGCAAGGTCCCTACAGTGGCTGGGTTTACTGGGGTAATCCGTAGCCGACTGAGTTAGATAATCCCGCAGCGTCGGCTGGGGGGCCATGCAATGTTCCAGCGGCTCAGAGAGGGGTGCTTCTAGGCCCTCCTAACAAGAAAAACTTCCTTCGGGAAAGTTGAACGGTGGCAACCTCGTTACCGGCCTAGTGGTCGACGCCGGTACGCTGCTAGACGACCAAGCGGACCTTCGCCGCCGCAGTGCCGCCGAGCATCGCGGGCGGACGGTGGAGGATTTCATAGCTGCGAGCGATGGGCTTCAAAGTCAACTACCGCGAATTAATTTTGACACCACTTGAAGGAGTTCCTGGACGTAGGGTTCGAACTCTTCGATCACAAAAATCGGCTTAGTCCTGTCCTGAGGCGAACGCGGGTAACGCGACCAGTGGTTTTCGTGAGCTTCGTCGAGTAGTCTGATCTCACTTTCCGCGTGCGAACCAATACTTAGTCCCCTAGCCCGAAGTTTTTACTTCGGATAGACGCATGTCATTGACGCGAAGGGAACATAGCTGCTGGTGGCAAGCGGTTACTGGCTACAGCTTGGTCGGGTCGACGGCGAGTAGGCTGAAGGCTTGGGCCTGGATCGGCGTCGGCGTGGCGACCACCGTAAAACTGTAAGCGTCGTTGAGTGTGGTGGTCATCTCGTTGAGCGTGCAGGTGGCGAGGTCACGCAGCAGGCTGTGGAAGCTGTGCAGCGGACCGCCATCGGCGGTAACTTTGCTGGCGCGCTTGCGCAGCGCCGCTGGCGAGGGCTGAGCCGGGGCGACGATCGAGGCGCGCTCGCGGGCGGCGGCAGTGGGATCGTCGTCATCGAACAGCATGGGTCTCAGGCGCTCGCGCATGTGCCATTCGACATGGCAGGCGAGCATGCACAGGAAGACATGGGCGCGCACCCGCGGCGCCAGCCAGTGGTGGATTGGGCGGAGGTGCAGATCGACGGTCTTCAGGCTGCGGAAGGCGCGCTCGACATGGGCAAGGTCCTTGTAGGCACCGACAACGCGCTCGGCCGCCAGCGCTTTGCCCTCGACGCTGGTGCGGATGACGTAAAAACCATCGAGCCTGGCCTCAGCAGCGATGCGCGCGGGGTTGCGGGCGAAGCTGAAGCCGTCTTCGGCGACGCTGATGTCAAACAGCTTGGCGAGCTTATAGCGGTTTTCGATGCGGCCGACGGCACGCGCGATCTTGTCTCCTCCTTTGGGGCCAGTGCCGCGGGCGATTTGGTCGGCTAGCTTGGCCAATGCCGCTTCGGTGGCCTGCAGCAGATCCTCGCGCTTGCGCGCCCGCTCCTCGGCCAACAGCGGGTTCTTGCAGACGACCAGGCGCTCGCCGGGAAATTCGGGAGCGGTGATCTCGGCGAGATCGCGTTCGTCAAACAGCGACAGCTGGAAGGCGCCGGTATCGAGCAGGGCGCGGATCTGCGGCGCTCTGAGCGCGGTGATCCAATCCAGTCGGGCGGGTTTCAGCTCGTCGCGGATGCGGGCGCTGGTGATCATGCCGCGATCGCCGACCAGCACAACCCGCGACAGGCCAAAGCGCCCTTTGAGCTTGTCGATTTGCGTGGCCAGCGTCATTGGATCGGCGGTATTGCCGGCAAATACCTCGACCGCCACCGGGCAGCCATCGGCCGCACACAACAGACCGTAGACGATCTGCAATTTGCCCTTCTTGCCATCGCGCGAATGGCCGAAACGCGCCAGCTCGCAGCAGCGGCCTTCGAGCCAGGACGAGGAGACGTCGTAGAGCACCAGCGCCCCCTCTTTGAGGTGGCGGCGCGCGAGCGCGGTCTCGATCGCGCTCTGGCGCGCGCCGAGCCAGTCGAGCGCGCGATAGAGCTCGACCTCGTCGACCGCTCCCAGCCGCAATAGCCGGCCCAGGCTCGAGCCGGCGGTGGCGACGGCCAGCTCGCGCGCGGTGGCGAGCTTGGAGGCGGGCGCGATCAGCCGGCTGGCAATCAGCGCCATTGCCAGCGGCGCCAAGCGCTTGTCGGCCGGCTTACCGAGCAGCCGGTCGAGACCAATCGCGCGGAGCGTGCCTAGCACCGCGACGGCGTGGCCGTGCGGCAGCGCGCGCCGGATGCCAATCCCATCCGCGGCGACGGCGACCCCGCCCCTCAGCAGCGTGCGAAAGCCCTCGACCAGCGCGGTGGGCCAGGCGGAAAGATTGGCCAGAGTGCGCTTTCTGACCCGGCCATCCGCGCGAAAGCTTTCGCGCAACAGGATGGCAGGCGGCGAGCCGCGATTGGGTACCGATTCGATGTACATGGCGCCGCTTGTAGCACTTCACGGCGGCTGTCAGTAGTAAAATCCAATCGTTACATGGGTACAAATCGCGCGGCAAAATGCCGTCGAGCTCGCAGAAAACCACGGTCTTTATCGGCTCACGAGTAAAAACTTCGGCCTAGAGCTGGCCGAGCATGCCGACCCGGCCCGTTTTGAAGGCCCGAGGAGCCCGCTTGGCGGGCTCTTCTCTATGGTTGCTATCGATCGTGGTGCGGCGGCGGTCCCGGCGACGCCAGGACGTGAAATCGGAATAAATTTGGCAACGAGCGTCGTGTTCTGATGCCAACCCGATTCCGTGAGGGAGAAGCGCGATGGTCGTTCCGCCCGAGATGGCTGCAATCTCTAAGAAGCTGAGCGCCACATTTGCTAGCCGTCAAGATGTCGAAAATGCCACCGAGGAACTCGGCAAGATGTTGGCTCGGGAAGGGGAAACGCCCGAAGCGCTGACGACATTTGCAATGCTCGTGATCATGAGCCGCCTCAATCGAATGGAGAAGCGCCTCATATTATGGCTGGCGCTAGCAGCAGCGGTGATCCTCGCCGCGATTTTGTACTGACTGTCTCCGTTTGGTACTGTGAGCGAAGCATAGCGCATCAAGCATAAGTCGCAGAAATACTCAGCTTGCTGATTGCAACATACTGCAAAACCGCGCGAGGCGCGTTGCAAATCGCTAGACAACCAATGAAACCTCTTTCACCCTGGCGCAAGAGCTTCGCAACGGATAGAATGTGCACCAAGTGACCGTCGCGTCCCCTAGCAGCATGAAAAAACAACTGTTATTGGTGTTGTCGCTCTCAGCTTGCTTGGCCGCTTGTGACGAAGGTCAAGAAAAATCACTAGCCGAATGTAAATTCAGTGCGCTCCAAACATACAAAAGTGGACGGCCGGAACATCTCGATGAATGGGGTCCTTATTACCATTATTTAAGCACTTGCATTAAGACTAAAGGCTTCACCGAAAATGCTACACCACGTCTTTGCCAAGCGACGGATTATGATCTAACTTGGGGAATTCATTACTGTTATGAGCCAGATGACTTTTTAAGTAATCTCGTTTGGAGGGTC
>Ga0306925_10003877_pt1 | contig 13371 bp, 12 predicted proteins | sample flu12Cox44000176_FD_203755 | JGI IMG/M metagenome (GOLD analysis project Ga0306925, IMG submission 203755) | Lab enrichment of tropical soil microbial communities from Luquillo Experimental Forest, Puerto Rico - flux8day.12C.oxic.44.000.176 (v2)... | ecosystem: Environmental > Terrestrial >... | reverse complement strand
GCCGAGCTTGAAACGGATCTTGCCCTGCGACAGCTCGACCGTGACCTCCGCCTCGTTATCTTCGATCAGACGCTGCACCTCGGCGACGGTCTTGCGCGGAACGATGATGCCCGGCATGCCGCTGGCGCCGGCAGGCAGCGGCAGCTCGAACTGCGCCAGGCGGTGTCCGTCGGTTGCGACCCCGCGCAGCGTCGGTGCCTTGGCGGTGCCGGCAGTATGCAGGTAAATGCCGTTAAGGTAGTAACGCGTCTCCTCGGTCGAAATGGCGAATTGGGTCTTGTCGATGAGCCGCTTGAGATCGGCGGCCGCGATCTTGAACTTGTGCGTCATCTCGCCCGCCGCAAGATCGGGAAAATCGGTCTCCGGCAGCGTCTGCAAAGTGAAGCGGGAACGCCCGGCGCGGATGGTCAGCACCGCGCGATCACCGGACGCTTCGACCACGATCTGTGCACCCTCAGGCAGCTTACGCACGATCTCGTAGAACATATGCGCGGGGACCGTGGTCGAGCCGCCCGGGCCTACTTCGGCAGGGATCGTCTCCGTCACCTCGACGTCGAGGTCGGTCGCTTTGAAGCTGAGCTTGGATTTCTCCGCCTTGATCAAGACGTTGGCGAGAATGGGAATGGTGTTGCGCCGTTCGACCACGCGATGCACATGGCCAAGCGACTTCAACAGCGCTGCGCGTTCGACGGTGACCTTCATTTTTTCCATCCGCCCGCTCGCGTGAAGGGGGTAAGGAAGGTGGCGCGTGGGCGGTTTTTTCGCAAGGGCGGGGGCACCGACGCCGGCACTTACCCAACGGATTTGACGGGATGTCCCGGACGGGACGGCCGGCAAGCTGATCGGCGAGGGGCGACCGCGGCTTTCAGCCCTGAACGACTTTGTCCGTCGGTTTGCAGCACCCGTGCGGACCGGCGGGCGGCGCTCACTCTTGCAATTGCCGTTTCAGCAGCTCGATCTCCTCGGCGAGCGTCGAGTCGGTATTCACGAGGTTTTCGATCTTTCGCACCGCGTGCAACACCGTCGTATGGTCCCGGCCGCCGAAACGGCGCCCGATCTCCGGGAGCGAACGCAGCGTAAGCGTCTTGGCCAGATACATCGCCACTTGCCGCGGCCGCACCACGTTTGCCGTGCGTCGCGAGGACAGGAGGTCGGCGCGACTCACATTATATTGGCGCGCGACCACCCGCTGAATATCTTCGATTTTGACGCGCTTGGGGTCTTGGGGACGGATCAGGTCGCGCACCTCGCGCTCGGCCATTTCCAGCGTGACGGGCTGCCCGGTGAGCTTGCTGTGAGCGAGGAGGCGGTTGAGCGCGCCTTCCAGATCGCGGCCGTTATGGGTCACGGTCTTGGCGATGAACTCGAGTACCGGGATCGGGACATCGAAGCCGGGGTGATGCTGCCTGGCGGCCGCAGCCCGACATTTGAGGATTTCAAGCCGCAGCTCCTCGCCAAGCGATCCCATTTCCACCACGAGGCCGCCGGCAAGCCGCGAGCGCACGCGCTCTTCCAGGCTCTCGAGATCGGAAGGCGGCCGGTCGGCGGCGATGACGACTTGGCGGCCGGCGTCGATGAGCGCGTTGAGCGTGTGACAGAACTCGGCCTGGGTCGATCGGCCCTGAAGGAATTGCAAGTCATCGATGACCAGGACGTCGATGGTCCGCAGCGCCTCTTTGAAGGCCAGTGCATTCTGCGCCCGCAACGCCGCCACGAAGCCGTACATGAACTTCTCGGCGGTGAGATAGAGCACCTTGCGCTCGGCAGTCGCATTGCCGGCCCAGGCCAGCGATTGCAGCAGGTGCGTCTTGCCGAGCCCGACCCCGGCGTGGATGTAAAGAGGGTTGAACATCACCAGGTCGCCGCGCCTGGCCTGTGCCACCTGCTTGGCTGCCGCGTGTGCCAGCGTGTTGGAACGTCCGATTACGAAAGTCTCGAATGTGAGGCGTGGATCGAGCGGCGAACCGCCGAGAGCCTCATGCACTGCCGAGATCGGCCCTGCCGTACCGCGCAAGTCGCCGCCATTGAGCTTGATCTCGCGGATTTCGCGTTGCGGCGCGGGAGTATCCATCGGCTTGATTTTGGGCGACAAGGTACGGATCACCGCGGAGCGAACCGTGAGCTCGACCCGGGAAAAGTTCGGCTGCTCGGCTTGCCAGCAGGCCAGCACCCGCTCGGCATAGTGCGATTGGATCCAGCTTTTGAGAAAGCGGGTCGGCACGGACAGCTTGACGGTGTCCCCCTCGCTGCCGTCGAGCTCCATGCGGGCGAACCAGCTCGCGTAAACGTCGTCGCCGACCTCGGCACGAAGGCGATCCTTCACTCGCGTCCAGCGGTCCAGATCCATGCTCGTCATTCCGTATCTGTTGTTAATCGACGCAAATCGATGGGGAACGCGGACGAACCTGATACTTCGACGCGAAGTGACACCACGCAGGGAACGTTAGGAGGGGCAGGAGAGGTGCGGCGCGACCGGCGGGCCGGGAGGGAACTCGGGGAATCCGTCCGCGCAGCAGGATGAATGTTTCAGCGCGGGGGCGGAGCCGCTCCGCGGGCAGCGACAATGAAATGAAGTAAACAGCCGTAGGGCTGACGGTCGATTCCGCAAGCCATGTTAACCCTCATTTTCGTCATGCGACCCCCCTTGTTCATTGCCCATTCTCGTGAGGGCTATGCAGGCTCATCTTTTAGAATCGTTTTTGTCAGGCTTTTGCGTCACGAACGACCGGAAGCACGGCGCGACCAAGCGCAAGCTTACTTATCTCCGCTATGCAAGCCTCGCGAATCCGAAGCTGAGAACAACCAGGCATCACTCACCCGTCCTCATCTTCGATGAGCATAACTTACGGCCTTTTACTGAGAGCCGCCGGTGGCCCAGTGGCGATTTGAAAATAGCACGCTGCAGTCCCCCTGCAACGGTTGCAGTTCACGCGTCGGCGTGCATGCGCGCTCGCTTCGCGCGTCAGGTCTTCGCGACCGACGTGTCAGCTGCTGCCATAATATTTTGAATTGACTTGCGTATTCGTAGTGGGCGCGGCTGAGCGCGGAGGCCGAAGCGGCACCGCGATGTTGCGTTTACACGCAACAGTTCCAATGTCGGAAAACGACAGAAATCAAAGTCCTCCCGCTCGCTTTCCCTTTAAACCATTCTGCAAACAGTTATTTCCCTGCGAGAAAAGCAAGGGTAACCCCCGCCGTCACGACGGAGTCATGAGCGTAAGAAATCGTGCGCTGGATTATCCTGATTTTGTATGACGCTTTTTATACGACGAGCAGAAATTCTCGAATCGAAGGACGTTTTGATCGAGAGCAATGTGAAAGCCTGCGATATCGGCGTCGTCAACGGCACCGAAGCTCGTCTTTGGTCGTGTCGATGGACTAGGTTGCGAGCTTGGCGACCCGATGCGCCAGACGGGAGACCTTGCGGCTCGCGGCATTGGGATGCACGACGCCTTTCTGCGCCGCCCGCATGATGACCGGCTCCGCTTCTTTGAGCGCCGCGAGCGCCGTGCTGCGGTCGCCGCCCGCGATCGCTTCCTCGACCTTGCGCACGCTGCCGCGCAGTTGCGACCGGCGCGCCTTGTTGATCTCGGTTCGCCGCGCGATCTGGCGGGTGGCCTTGCGGGCAGAAGTGGTATTGGGCATAGGGCTTTGCTCGTCTGCGGATGGCCGCGATTGCGCGTATCGCCGTGCGGCCTAGATCGTAAAAAAACAAGCGGCGGCGAGCATCTCGCCGCCAGCCACGCGCTTATAATGGGCTCTCCCTAGAGCGTCAACGGCGCAGGGGCGACGCGCCCTAGCTTGCTCATCTGCCTTGCGCAGCCGCGACGGCGGTTTTGGCTGGCCTGGCGGCAACGCGTCGCAACTCATCATAGGCAGCCGCCACCGCGGTCTGCTCGCCTGCGGGGAAGGCGGTCAGCGGCGGCTCGACCCGCGCCCAGGCCGGATCGCCATGGATATGCGCGATGAGCGCCTTGACGCCGGGAACCAACGGTTTTCCATCGAACAGCTTGCGGATGCGCACGGCGGTGTCGAGGGCACCGGCGTCGCCCGTTCGCCATGCGCGCGCGCAAAGGTCGGCGTTGAGATTGGCGGTGGCCGAAATGCAGCCGGCGAACTCCCCCGCGCGCGCTTGGATCAGCACGGCCTCGGTCGAGGGAAACACGGCGAATCGAGGAGAGATTGCCGCAGCCTCGCGCGCATAGGCCATGTCGCCCGACGAGTCCTTCAGGCCGACGATGCGCGTGCCGAAGGACTCGAGGAGAAGCTTGACCAGCGGCACCTGCCACGGCAGGCCGGACTGGGCGGGAAAATGATAGAGGTAAAGCGGGATGGGTCTTGCGCTCGTGGCAGTGACGATCGTCTCGATATAGGCGACGAGGCCGGCGTCCGGCACGCCCTTATAGTAGAATGGCGGCAACAGCAGCGCTCCGGCAAAGCCGAGCTCGGCGGCATGTCGCGTCAGGGCGACGGCGTCGGCGACCGAGGCGGCGCCGGTGCCGACCATGAGGCGCTCGAGCGCAACGCCGGCGTCGCGGTACGCGGTCATCACGCGCTTGCGCTGTTCGAGCGAGAACGAGGTGGCTTCGCCGGTGGTGCCCAGCACGTTCAGTCCATCGCAGCCGTTGACGAGCAGAAAGCGCGCGAGCGCGACTGAGCGCGCACAATCGGGCTCGCCCCGCTCGTCCACCGCGGTTGCAATGGCGGCAATCACGCCGCGAAGTCGGTCGGTCATGTGGTCTCTCCGGGTCGTCACCCGCTGACGTTGAAAGCCGCGAGCGCGGCCATGTTCACGAGTTGGGCGTCGTTGGCCGAGAGCGGCACGATTTGCACCGACCGGTCGAGTCCGACCAGGATCGGGCCGATCACCGTCGCGCCGCCGAGTTCTTGCAGGAGCTTGGTGGATATCGAGGCGGAATGGAACGCCGGCATGATCAGGACATTGGCCGGACCCGACAAGCGGCAGAACGGATAGGCCTCGCGCAGTTCCATATTGAGGGCGACATCGGCGGCCATGTCGCCGTCATACTCGAAGTCGACGCGGCGCTCATCGAGGATGCGCACCGCCCCCTGCACATGCGCCGAGCGCTCGCCCGGCGGATGGCCGAAGGTCGAGAATGCCAGCAGCGCGATGCGCGGTTCATAGCCGAACCGGCGGGCAACGCCGGCGGCTTCGACGGCGATGTCGGCCAAAATCTCCGCGTTGGGCATTTCGATCACCGCGGTATCCGCCACCAGGACGGTCCGTCCCCGCGCCAGTACCAGCGATACGCCCATCACACGGTGGCCGGGCTTGGGATCGATGCAGCGGCGTATGTCCGCCAGCGCCACCGAGAAATTGCGCGTGACGCCGGTCACCATGGCATCGGCATCGCCGAGTGCGACCATGCAGGCGGCGAAATGGTTGCGGTCTTGGTTGACCAGGCGTTGCACGTCGCGCTGCAGAAAGCCCTCGCGCTGGAGTCGCTCGTACAAATAGGCGGCATAGGCTGCGTTGCGCTGCGACAGCCGCGCGTTGATGATCTCGATGCCGCCGCCGAGTTCAATGCCCAGGCCGCGCGCGCTCTCGCGCACGCGATCCTCGCGCCCGACCAGCAGGGCCGTTCCGAGTCCTTCGCTGACGAAGCTCGCCGCGGCGCGGATGACCTGCTCCTCTTCGCCTTCGGCGAACACGACGCGTTGCGGGCGTCGCCGCAACCGCTCGTGCACGCGCTGGAGAATCCCAGCCACCGGGTCGCGGCGCGAGCGCAGTTGCGCCCGGTAGGCATCCATGTCGACGATGGGACGGCGGGCGACGCCGCTGTCCATCGCGGCCGAGGCGACGGCAGGCGGGACGAAGGAGATCAGCCGCGGGTCGAACGGGACCGGGATGATGTATTCGGGCCCGTATTTCGGCCGCATGCCGTAGGCGGCGGCGACCTCGTCGGGAACGTCCTCGCGCGCGAGCGCGGCCAGCGCCTTGGCGGCGGCGATCTTCATTTCCATGTTGATGGCGGTCGCCCGCACGTCGAGCGCGCCGCGGAAGATGTAAGGGAAGCCGAGCACGTTGTTGATCTGATTGGGGTAGTCGGAACGTCCGGTCGCCATGATGGCGTCGTTGCGCACCTCCGCCACTTCCTCCGCGGTGATTTCCGGGTCGGGATTGGCCATGGCGAAGATGATCGGCTTTGGCGCCATCGACTTCACCATCTCTTTGGTCACCGCGCCCTTGACCGAAAGCCCGAAGAAGACGTCCGCGCCCGCGAGTGCCTCGGCCAAGGTCCGCGCCGAGGTTTTCACCGCATGCGCCGACTTCCACTGATTCATGCCCTCGGTGCGGCCCTGATAGATAACCCCCTTGGTGTCGCAGAGGATGATGTTGTTGGGCGTGAATCCGATCGCCTTGAGCAGTTCGAGGCAGGCGATGCCGGCGGCGCCGGCGCCGTTGCAGACGAGCTTGGTCGACTTGATATCGCGCCCTGTGAGATCGAGCGCATTGATCAATCCGGCCGCCGCAATGATCGCAGTGCCGTGCTGGTCGTCATGAAATACCGGAATGTCGAGCAGCTCCCGCAATCGTTGCTCGATGACGAAACATTCCGGAGCGCGAATGTCCTCAAGATTGATGCCGCCCCAGCTCTTGCCCAAAAGCTTAACGCAATTGATGATCTCGTCCGGATCTTGGGACGACACCTCCAGATCGATCGAATCGATATCGGCGAAGCGCTTGAACAGCACCGCCTTGCCTTCCATGACCGGCTTGGCCGCCAGCGCGCCGCGATTGCCAAGGCCGAGAATGGCGGTGCCATTGGTGATGACGGCAACGAAATTGCCCTTCGTGGTGTAATCGAAGGCGCGGTCCTCTTGCTCGGCAATGGCCAGCACGGGGAGCGCGACGCCGGGTGAATAGGCCAGCGACAGATCGCGCTGGGTAGCCATGGGTTTGGTGGCGACGACTTCGAGCTTGCCCGGCCGGCCCTGGCTGTGGAACAGCAGCGCTTCCTGCTCGGTGAATGTCGGTCGTTTCCCGCGGCCACCATTTTTAGCAGACATGTCAACCCCTTACTAAAGCCGTGATGGCCGGATAGCGAAGGTAGCGGATCGAACGGGCTCGGCTCAAGGCGAGTCGCGAAAGGGGGCCGCCGCCCGTCCCAGCATGTTGCAGGGAATGGGCGAGCAGGCTAACCGGTAGAGGGGCGATGGGTGTTTCCGTATAAGACGCCATGATCCGCTTTGTTCTACGCTTCCTCGGTCTGTTGTCGCTCGCGCTGGGATTCATCTTCTTGGTCTATGACGGCACCAAGTCGATCGCGGACCAGACCGTGTATATCAGCAGCGTGGAGTCGACCTGGTCGAACGTCGACCAAAACTCGCTCGCATCGCTGCAGCCGGAGGTCGAGCGCCGTGTCGGGCCGCAGGTCTGGCAAGGCTTGGTCAAGCCCTACTTTCTCGATCAGCCGGTTTCGCTCGTGCTCGCTGTCCTCGGCGCCATCCTGATTCTGCTTGGTCGAAAGAAAAAGCCGCTGATCGGATACGCGCGGGATTGAAAGACAAGGGACCGCGGCATTGGCGCCGCGGTCCCATTTCATGCTCCCGACGGCGATTATTTGACTGTATCGGCACCAGCCTTGCACGCCACCCCGTCCTGGTCACCGGTGGCGCCGCTGCAACCGATTGCGCCGATGAGCTTGCCGCCCTCGATGAGCGGGAACCCGCCGGTGGAGGCGACAAGCGTCGGATCGAGCGTGGATATATAGGCGCCGGCCGGGTTCTGCATGACCGCGAAGAAGGCGCCGGACGGCCGCCGGTAACGCGCCGCCGTGCGAGCCTTGCCCTGGGAAATGCCGATCGATGCCACCTGCGTCTGATCCATCTTGTAGAAGTAGACGAGATCGCCGTTTGGATCGACGACCGAGATTGCGAGTTTCCAATTGCGCGGTGACTTCTTTGCTTCCGCCACCGCGGCGGGACAACTTGCGCGGCGCGATCGGCGGTGATCGCCGGCCCGTACGGAATGTCGAACGGCATCTGATCGGGGACCGGCGCCGCAGGGGCAGGTGTCGGTGCCTGCGCCAGCGCCTGCCCAGCTACGCAAAGCGCCGCGCCGGCGCCGAGCAAAGTCGCAACAAAACTACGCATGAATGGTTCCTCCCGTCCTTGTCATCGCCGTCTGGCGCTGGATAGCGCTAGGGCGGATTAAGCATAGGGGTTTGCCGGCAGCGGCGAAACCTTGTTTGCGCGGCGATGGTGCGGTCGGACGCCGCCTCATCAGCTCGCACGCACAAGCAATGGCAAGAGAGATGCGTTGCAATTATATTCAGGCGCGACCAAGGGAGACGTCGCCATGCTGATGTTCAAGAAGAAGCTCGAAATGCCGTCGCCCGCCGAGGCGCTGCCCGGCCGCCCGACGCCGATCCCGACGGCGCGGGAGCACTTCATCTTTCACCGTCCGCTCAGAGGACCGTATCCATCCGGTTTAGAGACGGCGGTGTTCGGGATGGGCTGTTTCTGGGGCGCCGAGCGCAAGTTCTGGGAATTGGGCGAGGGGATTTACATCACCGCCGTCGGCTATGCCGCCGGCCATACGCCCAACCCCACCTACGAGGAGGTCTGCTCCGGCCGCACCGGCCACAACGAGGTGGTGCTGGTGGTCTATGACCCGAAGAAGATTTCCTACGAGCGGCTGCTCAAAACGTTCTGGGAGAACCACGATCCGACCCAGGGCATGCGGCAGGGCAACGACGTGGGCACGCAGTATCGCTCGGGCATCTACACGTTCAGCGCCGAGCAGCGCCGGGCCGCCGAGGCGTCGAAAGCCATGTATGGGAACGAGCTCAAGGCGCGGCGCTTTGGTGCAATCACCACCGAAATCCTCGATGCGCCTCCCTTCTATTTTGCCGAGGACTATCACCAGCAGTATCTGGCGAAGAACCCGATGGGCTATTGCGGCCTTGGGGGCACCGGCGTGAGCTGCCCGACCGGCGTTGGCGCCACGGCGCAAGCTTAATGGTCAGTAGCAAGGACCTGCGGAGGGGCCAACCGTGCTGGACCCGTCATGCGCGGGCATAAGCGCGTCTTCCGACGCGCTATGCCCGGCAATGACGGTGTACGTGGATTGGGGTCACTTCTTGACGTGCTTCTTGAGGAAATCCGTGGCGCGCTGCCAGGCGGTCTTGGCGCTTGCCTCGTGAAAGCTCCCACGCTCGTCGCAATGGAAGCCGTGCGCGGCGCCGGAATAGACGTAGATCTCGCTGTCGCCGCCGCGTTTCTTCTTGACGATCTCCACGTCGCTCATCGGGATCGAGGCGTCCTGGTCGCCGAAATGCATTTGTGTGGGCACCTTCGGCTTCTCATCGGCGTTCTTGGCGATCTGTCCGCCGTAGTAGCAGACCGCGGCGGAGAGGCCGTTGAGCTTGCACGCGGCCAGGAAAGCGATCGTGCCGCCCATGCAGAAGCCCACGATGGCGACCGGCCCTTCCTTCTTGAGCTCGTCGATTGCGGCTTGCGTGTCGCGCAGCATCGCGCCCCAATCCGGGTTGGCGATGAATTTACGCGCATTGGCGATCTCGTCGGGCGTATAGCCCGATTCGAAATTCTTCTGCTGACGATCGAACAGCGCAGGCGCCAGCGCGGTGTAGCCTTCGCCCGCGAGCCGGTCGCAGACCGCGCGGATGTGATGATTGACCCCGAAGATTTCCTGGATGACGACGATGCCGCCTTTTGCCGGGCCCGCCGGATCGGCACGATAGGCACCCAACTGAAATTTATCGGCGGACGTGAGCGAGAACTGCTTACCCAAGACGACCTCCTGTGACTGCTGCCGGCCGGGCGAATGTCCCCGGCATCGCAACGCAATGTCACGCTTTCGCCGCCGCAAAGCAACTGCCCAACGACCGGGACTGCGTTGCCGACGTCAGGACTTGAGCTCGAACGCCTCTGCGAGCAATTCATAGGAACGCCGCCGCGCGGCGTGGTCGTAGATCATGGCGGTGATCATCACTTCATCGGCTTTGGTGGCGGTGATCATCTGCGAGAGCCGCTCCAGCAGTGTCGCCTTCGTGCCGACAAACAGGCGCAAGCGATTGCGCGCGATCAATCCGCGTTCGGCCGGCGAGTAAGGATAAGCGGCGGCCTCCTCGGGGCTCGCCAACGGCAGATATTCGCCGCGGCTGCGTCGCACGAAGTTGAGATCGACCGTCGAGGCGAGCCGTTCCGCCTCGGCCTCGCTGTCGGCGCAGATCGCGGCGCAGGCGAGAATGGCATAGGGCGTCTCGCGTGCCGAGGATGGCTTGAAGCGATCGCGGTAGGTGAGCATCGCGGCGACCGCGTCGTGCTCGGCGAAATGGTGCGCGAAGGCAAATCCCGCGCCCACCATGGCGGCAAGCTGCGCGCTGTATCCGCTCGATCCCAAGAGCCAGATCGGCGGCAACGCGACGTCCTGCGGCATGGCACGCACGGAGCGGAACGGATGGCCTTCGGGGAAGGCGTTGTTTTCGAACAAGAGCAGCTCCTGAAAGCGCTCCAGGAAGTCGTCATCCCCGGCATCCTGCCGCCGGCGCAGCGCATAGGAGGTGACCGGATCGGTGCCGGGCGCGCGGCCAAGCCCGAGGTCGATGCGCCCGGGAAACAGCGCCTCGAGCACCTTGAAGCGCTCCGCCACCATGAGCGGCGCATGATTCGGCAGCATGACGCCGCCGGAGCCCACCCGGATGCGTTGTGTCGCCGCGGCGATCTGCCCGATCATGATGTCGGGCGCGGAGCTCGCGATCGAGGGCAGGTTGTGGTGTTCGGCGACCCAATAGCGCGTATAGCCGAGGCGGTCTGCAAGCCGCGCGAGATCGAGCGAATTGCGCAGCGAAACGGCGCCGGAGGAGCCGGCGGCGACCGGCGACAGATCGAGAACGGAGAGGGCGATGGGCGGTGCCGCCATACGCTCGTCAGAACGGCCACGGGCGACGCAAGCGCCAATCTTTTTTCCACCCCGTGAGCTGTCCGTTGCGAAATTGCAGTGCGAGGGCGGAATCGACGGGGTAGAAGCCGGGAATGCCCGGCGATCCGTAGGCCAGATAGATCTCCGAGCCTCCCCGTCCAGCGTAATAGACGAGCGGCACGCCCAGCGCGAGCGAAGCCTGCTCGGGAGTCATGCCGAAAACGAGCGGGGCCGTGTTGGACTGAGTTCCGCAAAAGGCGGCCCAGCAGACCCAAAGCGCAACACCGAGCCGTTTGAATGCCAATGCTTATGCCTCCGCGCTGGATGCAGCGCAGCGCGCCCCCGGCGGCCGTCTGACGACGGGTGCTCCATCTTCGATCCATCTGCGGAAGCCAGTCAAGCTCGTGCGTAACGCACGGTCTTGCGCTACGACGCAAGCGCTTGGATGGCGGAATAGGGGAGCTGATCGACCGCGCCGAGGCCGTCGGCGCGATCAGCCGAGCCTTCTCACTCCGCGGCGATGAGCTGCCCGGAGGGAAGCTCGTAGCTCTGCACGTTCGCGGATTTCGTTCCCCAGCATACGTACCAGGAGCCGAACAGGAATTCTTCCATCTCGAACGCGTCGGCGATTGCGGCCAAGTCGGTCCAGGCCTTGATGAGCGGGTTGCCGAGCAGGGTATGCTTCATCAGCCAGAGGCCGAAGGGCAGCGCGAGCTTCCCGCCGCGGCCGTATGGAAGCTTGCCGTCCATGATGACGATGCGACCGCCCGGACGCAGGTGCTTCCAGGCGTGGCGCAGCACCGCGAGGTGATGCGGCATCGTATTGTAGCAAAGGCCGAACATGATGCCGTCGAGCGGCTCGCAGGGAATGTACTCGATGGCGTCGCACTGGGTCAGTTCGACGTTCGTCCAGCCCTCGCGCTGGCACCGCTCTTGCGCCCGGCGCAGCATTCCGCTCGACAGATCCACGCCGTAGACCGTGCCGGTAGGCCCGACCGCCTCGCGCAAGAAAGGGAAATTACGGCCGGTGCCGCAGCCGATTTCGAGCACCCGCTCGCCCGGCTTAAGGTTCAATCGCGCGACCGCGCGTGCACGCAGGTGCGGCGGCAGAAACAACAACCGGTCGAACAGGCCGATCAGGCCGGCAAAGCGATCGTAACGGCGTGCAATGAACGCAGGGTCGCAATCGACCCACTGGTAGGTCACGTCTGTCGCCCCCGCGCACGCGCGGCCTCTGGGTGCCGCTTGCCGTGGCCTAAGGTGTTTCCTTCCCTTCACGCGCCCTTGGTGCGCGCGAAAGCCGTCGCAGGTCGAAACGTGAAGCGCGCGCGTTACAAAGAATAGGTGGCAAAAAGTCGCATAATTTTCAGTCGCTGTTGCGGTGCGGCGACGCAGCGCAATCGAGCGCGCCGCTAACGTTCACTCGCGCGCAGATGCGTCGAGTCTGCGGCGCGCACAACGCGCGCACGATTGCGCTCGAGATCGCGATGCGGGAAAGAAGTAAGCCTGGTGTAAGGTCACTCGTTCGCGGGCAGCTTTGCCGACCGCGCATTGGTCTCGCGCCACAACAAGAACAGACCGGAGGCGACCACGACACCGGAGCCGATCACGAGCGAGACCGTCGGCACATCACCCCAGACCGCGAACCCCAGAATGATCGCCCATACGAGCGAGAGATAGTTAAACGGGGCTACGGCGGAAGCCGGCGCAAGGTGCAGCGCGCGCGTCCACCAATACTGTCCCACCGCGTTGGAGACGCCATTGAACACGATCCAAGCGGTATCGGCCGGGGTCGGAGAGCTCCACCCCAAAGGCAGCAGCAACGCGAACAATGCCGTGAGCAGCGCGAGCTGATAAAGGATCAAGGTTTCCGCCGATTCGGTCGCCGTCATCCCGCGCACGCCGGCGGTCACCGACCCGTAGAGGACGGCGTTCGCCAGCGCGAACAGCGCGCCGATCTGGAACGTCCCCATGCCGGGATTGGTGACGATCAGCACGCCGCAGAAGCCCACGAGCAGCGCCAGCCAGCGCGCCGGCCCCACCGTTTCCTTGAGCAGCAGGGCGGAAATGAGCGCCGTGAACAGCGGGGCGGAGAAGTTGATGGCGATGGCGCCGGCAAGCGGCATCAGGCTGAACGCGATCAGGAGGAAGGTCTGCGAGCAGCCCTGCGAGACCGACCGCATGACGTGATGGGACAGGCGCTGGGTGCGAAATACCGCGAGCCTGGTCTGCGGCATGATGAAGAGCGCACAGGTCACCAGCGCGACTGCGGTCCGGGTGAACAGCACCTCGCCGACGGGATAGCTCGCCACCAGCCATTTCGAGACCGCACTCGAGGCGGCAAACACGATGGTGGCGCCGACCATGTAGAGAATGCCGAGCGGGACGTGCTCGCGTCGCGCGCCGTTCGCCGGCACGATTACATCGGTCGCTTCGCTCATTCTTTAGTGGTCTCGACCGGT
>Ga0306925_10003875_pt1 | contig 13374 bp, 10 predicted proteins | sample flu12Cox44000176_FD_203755 | JGI IMG/M metagenome (GOLD analysis project Ga0306925, IMG submission 203755) | Lab enrichment of tropical soil microbial communities from Luquillo Experimental Forest, Puerto Rico - flux8day.12C.oxic.44.000.176 (v2)... | ecosystem: Environmental > Terrestrial >... | reverse complement strand
CTTGACCAGGAAATAGCGGGCGTCGACCAGGAATTTCGAGGTCTCCGCGATCTCGTCGAGCGAGGCGATCGAGGGCCCGAGAATATGGAACACCGCGAAATTGAGCTGGTCCTTCTTCGCCATGTCGAGGAAGCCGATGTCGCGCAGCGCGCGCAGCGTCGGCAGCATCAGGCCGGCGCGGATGTCGATCAACGTGATCTGTGCCGCGGAGGATTCGATGGTGTCGAAGATCTTCATCTGGTCCGGCACCGAGGTGACGTCGACCACGTCGGTGATGTCGGGATGAAACCGCGTGAGCGTGCCGCGCGGATGCTCGGTATCGAAGGCGCGGGTCGGAACCTTGCGCGAGGCAAAATAGTCGAGAAGGGTGCGCGACACCGTGGTCTTGCCCACGCCGCCCTTGTCCGCGCCCACCAGAATCACTGCCGGTCGTGCCATGTCTGTTGTCCCCCAACCCCGTAGAAAGGAGCGCGGAGCATCCGCCTCGGCGGGTACGAAAACATGGCGGCACCGCAGCAAAGGTATGGAATTTGGAGCCCCCGCCGGGATGCCCGTTTTGCGGGCGTTTCCGGTGCTCCGCCGGCTTGGCCAAGCAACTGGTGGGGAAACGCCACCGAAGGTAATTGGTTAAGCGAATCAACAGATCGAAGAAACGCCGCGTGGCGCCGGGCGACCGATGGTCGAACTCATTTCGGCCGCCTGCGCGATGCATGACGCACGCGAATGATGCGAATCTCTTGGCCGTTCAGGATTTTGTAGAACATCAGATATCGGTAGCGCACCAAGGGAAACATGATGACCCCCGGCCTATTCGTCCGAACGCCCATCCCCGGATAGTCTCCCAGCAGATCGGCCAGGGAATGAGCGGCCTCGACGAATTCTGCTGCTGCCAAAGGGTTGTCTGCTTCGATATGGTCATGGGCCGCACGCAGCTGCGCCAGGGCGCGTTTGTTCCACCGTACCTTCATGCACGGCGAAGATCGTCGAACGTCGCCCGCACTTCCTCGTCGGAGGCGACTTCGCCCCGATCGATTTCCGCAAGGCCCTCACTGATGTCAGCCAGTTCGTCCTCGTCGAGCTGGTAGATACCGGCGTGTTTTCGTTCGATCTCGAGTGCGGTGCGCACGAGCTCTTCCTGGGCCTCCTGCGACCACGTCTGGGCCCGTTCCAGCAAAAGGGACATCTGTTCTTTTGTCATGGCCTAACTATAGCACTTCGTCTTCGCACGAACAGCACACCGGAAGCCCACCCGCCCGAACCTGCAAGTGCCGTACGTGCCTCTCTCCCGTGCTATGCTGCCTGAAAACAGAAACACAGGGAGACGTTCCATGGATCACGTGATCGGCCGCCGCACCTTCATGGCCAGCGCGGGCGTTGCGGCACTGGCGGCAACCGGCGCGCTCGGGCCTGGCGGCAGCGGCGCACAGGAGAGCGGCGCCGTTCCCAACTCGTCCGGCGCCGAGGCGCCGAAGCTCAAGGCGCCGGCGCTCGCCTGCGACTGCCACCACCACATCTACGACGCCGCCCGGTTTCCGCCGAAGAATGCCGACGCCCGCATCATCCCGGATGCGCGCGTTCCGGAGTACCGGCGGCTGCAACGCCGGATCGGAACTGGCCGCAACATCGTGGTGACGCCGGCGGCCTATGCAAACGACAACAACGTGACCCTCGATGCCATCGCCCAGTTCGGGCGCAATGCGCGTGGCGTCGCCGTCGTCAATCCCAAGGTCAGCGATGCCGAACTCAAGGCTCTCGATGCGGGCGGTGTTCGCGGCATCCGCTTCAGTCTGGCGGCCACCGCCGCCGTGCCCGCAATGGACATCATCGCGCTGGCGAAGCGCATCGAAGCGCTGGGATGGCATGTGCAGGTCAACATGACCGCCGAACAGATCGCCTCCGCCGAGGATCTGTGGAACCGGCTCCCGACCCCGATCGTGTTCGATCACATGGGACACATTCCGCAGCCAGCCGGCATCGCACATCCCACCTACAGGATCATTCGCGGGCTGATCGACAAGGGCCGCACCTGGGTGAAGCTTTCGATCACCTATGACAGCACCAAGGTCGGCCCGCCGACCTATGCCGACGTGAACATGGTCGGCAGGGCCTATGTCGAGGCTGCACCCGAGCGGGTCGTATGGGGCAGCAACTGGCCGCACCCCAACGAGACCGCCAAGCCGGATGACGCCGCGCTGATCGACCAGGTCACCGTGTGGGCGCCCAGCGAGGCGCTGCGCCACCGCCTGTTCGTCGAGAACCCCGCGATCCGCAATCGCCGGTTCTTCTCGGCCCCGTAGGGCGGGTTCGCGTTAACCCGCCGCCGCGCGGTACGTAGGGCGGGCTCGCTTTAGCCCGCCGCCGCGCGGTATACAGTGTTTCGACCGCGTCCCAGCATGCCGCCCTCGTGAAGCGGCGGAGTGCCCCATGAGCAACATCAATCCCAATCCCTTCACCACGCGGCCCGAGATCGAGGGCACCTTCGGCGTCGTCACCTCGACCCATTGGATCGCGACCGCAGTCGGCATGGCGACTCTGGAGAAGGGCGGCAATGCGTTCGACGCGGCGGTTGCCACCGCCTTCACCCTGCAAGTCGTCGAGCCCCATCTCAACGGTCCCGGCGGCGACGTGCCTGTCATCGTCCATGACATCCGCAAGGGCCGCGTCGAGGTGATCTGCGGCCAGGGGCCGGCGCCGGCCGGCGCCACCATCGCCCATTACCGCAGCCTCGGCCTCGACATGATGCCGGGTACCGGCCTGCTCGCGGCCTGCGTGCCCGGCATGTTCGACACCTGGATGACGGTGCTGCGCGACTACGGCACCATGCGGCTCGCCGACGTGCTGACGCCCGCGATCTCCTATGCGCGCGACGGCCACCCATTGGTGGAGCGTGCCAATGCCACCATCGCCACCGTGGAGAAGCTGTTCCGCGAGCACTGGCCCACCTCGGCCGCGGTCTATCTGCGCGGCGGCACGGTGCCGGAGACCGGCACGCTGTTCACCAATCCCGCCCTTGCCGAGACCTATACGCGCCTGCTGCGCGAGGCCGCAGGCCCTGGTGGACGCGAGCAGGAGATCGAGCGCGCCCGCAAGGTGTGGTCGCAGGGCTTCGTCGCCGAAGCGATCGACCGGTTCTGCCGCACCCAGGAGATCATGGACACCAGCGGCAGGCGCCACCGCGGCGTGCTGAGCGGGCAGGACATGGCGCGCTGGCAGGCCACCATCGAGGAACCGCTGACCTACCAATACGGCCGCTATACCGTATGCAAGCCGGGGGCGTGGGCGCAGGGACCGGTGATGCTGCAGCAGCTTGCGCTGCTCAAGCATTTCGCGCTCGACGGGCTCGACGTCACCGGCCCGGAATTCATCCACATCGTGGTCGAATGCTCCAAGCTTGCGTTCGCCGATCGGGAGAAATTCTACGGCGATCCCGACTTCGTCACCGTGCCGGTCGAGACCCTGTTGTCCGACGCCTATAACGACGAGCGGCGCAAGCTCATCCATCACAATGCCTCGCTCGAGCTGCGGCCCGGCTCGGTGGAAGGCTTCGGCGCGGTGGTCGAGCTCAGACGCGCCGAAGGCGCGCGCGAAGCGGTGGGCGCCATGGGGGCAGGTGAGCCCACGGTCGGACGGTTCGGCGAGATGCGCGGCGACACCGTGCATTTCGACATCGTCGACCGCGCCGGCAACATGGTGTCGGCGACGCCGTCGGGCGGATGGCTGCAGTCCTCGCCGGTGATCCCGGAGCTCGGCTTCGGGCTCGGCACCCGCGGCCAGATGTTCTGGCTGGAAGAGAACCAGCCGGCCTCGCTGGCGCCGGGCAAGCGCCCGCGCACCACGCTGTCGCCCACCATGGCGCTGCGCGACGGCGAGCCCTATCTCGCCTGGGGCTCGCCCGGCGGCGACCAGCAGGACCAGTGGACCACGCAGTTCTTCCTGCGCCACGTCCATGCCGGGCTCAATCTCCAGGAGGCGATCGACGCGCCGGCTTGGCATTCCGAGCACTTCCCGATCTCGTTCTGGCCGCGCACCGCGCGCCCTGGCGTGCTGGTGGTCGAGAGCCGGGTGCCTACCGACACCCGCAAGGAGCTGGAGCGGCGCGGCCATGTGGTCGAGGTCGGCCCGGCTTGGTCGGAAGGCCGGCTCACCGCGGCATCGCGCGAGGGCCGCCGCCGCCGCGCCGCCGCCAATCCGCGCGGCATGCAGGGCTATGCCGCGGGACGATGACGAGGTCAGGCAGCTGCGCGGCCGCGATCAAATGAGTTGTTCTGATGGAAACCGGAGTTTGGAAAAAATGACAAAGCTCCTCACCGCCGCCCTCGCTTTCTTCGCCATGCTCGCCACCGGCGCCGCCGCTGCCGACTATCCGACCCGGCCGGTGACGCTGATCGTCGCATTCACGCCGGGGGGTCCGAGTGACGTGCTCGCCCGCATCATCGGGCGCCAGCTCGAGAAAATCCTCGGCCAGACCTTCGTGATCGACAACCGGCCCGGCGGCGCCGGCAACATCGCCGCAGAGACCGTGGCCCATGCGGCGCCCGAAGGCTACACGCTGCTGATGGGCAACAACGGGCTGCTCGCCACCAACCAGAGCCTGTTCAAGAAGCTCAATTTCGATGGCGAGAAGGATTTTGCGCCGATCAGCCTGATCGGCTCGCAGCCCAATATCCTGGTGGTCAATCCGAAATTCCCGGCGACCACCATGGCCGAGCTGATCGCCTATGCGAAGGCCAATCCCGGCAAGCTCAACTATGCCAATTCCGGCTTCGGGGCGGCCGCGCATCTTTCCGCGGAACTGTTCAAGTCCGAGGCCAAGGTCGACATCGTGTCGGTGTCCTACAAGGGCGCCGCGCCGGCGCTGCAGGACCTCATCGCCGGACACACCCAGCTGATGTTCGCGACCTCGGCCTCGGTGGTCGCCTTCGTCAAGGCGGGTACGCTGCGGCCACTGGCGGTGACCACGCTCAAGCGCTTCTCGCTGATGCCGGAGCTGCCGACCGTCGCCGAACTCGGCCTGTCCGGCTTCGATGCCACCACCTGGCACGGCTTGGTGGCGCCCGCAGCGACGCCTAAGCCGGTCATCGATACGCTCAACCGCGCCATGGTCCAGGTGCTCGCCGAACCAGATGTGCTGCGCCAGCTCCACGATCTCGGCGTCGAGGTCGGCTCCAGCACGCCGGCCGAATTCGCCGCCTACATCAAGAGCGAAATCCCCAAATGGGCCGCCGTGGTGAAGGCCTCCGGCGCTCAAGTGGAGTGACTTTCTTCTCCGAGATGTGGAGCAGCGCCTTGATATTCACGCCGCCGCCTTGCAGCCTGCGAGTTCCTTGAGGTCCGGGTAGAATCGCGCCGTCATGCGGCCTACATAACGGCGCAGATTGTCGTGCCGCTCCGCGGCCGCGCGGGTGCGCGTCTCGAAATCGGGACACAGCACCCCGCATGCGAAGGCAAAGATGGTGGCGTCGATGCCGGTCGGCTCACTGCCCATGAAGAACGGCTTGTCGCCGAGGAAATCTGCGATCGCATCGATCGACCGCGTCGCCAGCGCGTTGACTTCGTCCGGCGAATGCCGCCCGATGCCCTGGCCATGAAGTGTCGCGCGCAGCTTGCGCCGCACCATCGCCATCACGATGGGCCGGAGTGGCGCCGGGACCTTTTCGAAGAACGTGGCCGGGCCCTTGCGGAAATTGGCGTCGTCCATCCAACGATCGCTGACCACGACCCAGTAGAGCTGATCCTCGGCCATCTTCTCGAACGCCCAGGCGGTCGCCGTTTGGCTCTTGTCGAGGCCCTTGTCGAAATCGATTCCGTATTTCTTCTCGAGGTGCCAGCGGATGAAGGTCGAATCCGAAACCACGGTGCCATCGTCGTCGATGTAGGGAAGCTTCCCCTTCGGCGCTTTGCCGAAGCCCGTGGTGTCGGTGCGGTAGGCGAGCTTCGCCATCTTCAGCAGCGTTTCGACTTTCATGACGAACGGACTGGGATCGGGCAGGCCGAAACCCGGGCCGAAGCTATAGAGCGTGATCACGGCACCTTCTCCGGACGATGTGTGACATCCGGTGTTTCAACCCGACATTTGGGGCGATTTTGCGCATGAGGGGCCGCGCGGTTCCGGTCAAGTCGCGGCGCGACCCAATAGCACGCAGTCATCACCGGGCTTGTCCCGGTGATCTCGACGAACAGGGCGTGGCGCCACGAAGCACAACGTCGTTGTGCGTTTGCCCAATCAAGGTGCTGCGATCTCATCGTACAAGTCACGCCACGTCGCATTCGACTGTTCGATGAGATTGATTTTCCATGCTCTTGGCCAGTGCTTTATGTTCTTCTCGCGTTGAATGGCCAGCGGCGCAGAATCGTAGATTTCAAAATAGACCAAGCGCTCGATCTGATAGCGTTTGGTGTGTCCTGGAATTGCCTTTTGCCGGTGCTCATAGACGCGGCGGATGAGGTCATTCGTAACACCGACGTAAAGAGCTACGTCGCGACGGCTCGCCAGGATGTAGACGTAGAATTGGTTCTTATTGCAATTCTACAAAGGGAAGTGGTCCTTCGCAGTCTCGGGGTCTGTACCCTACTCGTCGAGATCACCGGGACAAGCCCGGTGATGACTGGCGTGGGGACCCCTTCACTTCACGAACGTCTTCCCCGTGATCGCCTCCAGGTTCTTGTAGTAGATCTTCTCCTTCACGTCCTGCGCGAGATCGAGCGACTCCAGAATCCGCAGCGTCTCGCGGATGTAGCCGGTGCCCTTTTCCGGGTCGAACGGGCAGTCGGAGGCGAACACCACTTTTTCGGTGGGATAGAACGCGAGCCCGCACACGGTGGCGGCGTCGGCGCCGAACACGGCGGTATCGGCGTAGAAGTTCTGCTTGAAGTAGTCGAGCGGGCGTTTCTTCAGGCTCTTGCGCAGGGTGACGTAGTCCTCGTCCGAGGTGCGTGCACCGAGCTGGTCCCAGCCGGGTCCGATGCGGCCTTCGAGAATCGGCACGATGCCGCCGAAGTGGTGGACGATGAGCTTGAGGTCGGGGTGGCGGTCGATGGTCTTGGAGAACACGAGGCGCGCCATGGCGGTGGCGGTTTCGTAGGACCAGCCGAAGGTCCACCAGATCTCGTAGAGCGATTTCTTCTCGTCCACATAGTCGGGGCGCTCGGCCGTGCGGGCCGGGTGAATCCAGATCGGCTTGCCGATCTTCTCCATGGCCGACCAGAATTCCTCGTATTGCGGGCGGTCGATCGGCGTGCCGTTCATGTTGGTGTAGACCTGCACGCCGCAGGCGCCGAGATCGTCGATGGCGCGCTTGGCTTCCTTCACCGCGCCGGCCGGCGAGGCGAGCGAGACCTGGGCGACGAAGCCCGGAAAGTGGTCGCGATGTTTCTCGACGATGTCGGCAAAACCGTCATTGATCATCGTGCAGAGGTCGTCGACCTCAGTGGGCGCCGCGAAGTTTTCCAGAGGCGGCATCGGGTAGGAGAGGATTTGCGCGTAATCCGAAAACAGGCCGACGACGCGGCGGCGCTCGTCGAGGTCGTAGAGGCAGGGCACGCCGCGCATGCGCTTGCCAATGTCCTTGCCGGCGCCCGGCATCTTGTCCACCGCTTCGAAGAATCGCTTGGGGATGAAGTGGGTGTATGCGTCGATGCGCATGAGCGGTCCTCCGGATCAGATGGGCAGCCGTTCGGCGAAGGTTTGCGGCCTTGGGCGGGAACAGGTTCGGGAAGGGGCACGGCTGGGCCGCGCTGTCAAGGCGGTCACTCGGCGGCGATGCCGAGGCCGGGACTGCGCTCGATGTCGGCGAGGCACTTGGCGAGCGCTTCGCCCTCGGGGTCGAGCAGCGCAGCGGTGCGGGCGCTCGCGATCGCGTCGATCCCGCGCGGCAATGAAATCTGTCCCGCCAGCACGGGCCGGATCACCCGCGATTCTATCTCAGCGTAATTGGCCGCGCCGCGCTTCCAGGTGTCGCCATAGCCCTTGATCAGCCGCGCGCATTCCGCGATTTCGAGCGCCAGCGCTGCTGACTTTGCCGAAGCCGCCACGATGAGCCTGAGCCAGGCTTCGATCGCCGCCTGCTCCTGCGCGTACCTGTAGGTGCGGGGGCGGAAGCGGCGCAGCTTCGCGAGCATCAGAAACCGGAGATAACCGGTGACCGAAGTCGTCTTGATTTCCATGCCCCAGTGGAAGCGGCCGATCCAACCGCGGTGCTCGGCGACGCGCAGGATCGCCGACGCGAGCCGCGGCGGCAGAATCTGGCAGATCTCTTCGATCCCGGGCTTGAGGAATTCGATGATCGCCACCGGCTCGCCGGGCTTGCCGCCAGCGGTTGCGACGATGCGCGCGATGCGGTCCGGCGCGATCTTCGCCTGAGCGACGCGGATGACATCCTCGTAGGACATGCGGACCGCGAGATGGCGCGCGGTCTCGCGCAGCAGCCGCCCTTCGGCTGCAGCGCCCGCATCGGCCTGCGCGATCGGCGCCACGCGGTCGAAATAGAGTCGAGCGTAGGCCGCGTCCTGATAGGCCGCGAGCCGGCGCAGGCCTTCGACGATGATGTCGGCGGCGCCGGCAAAGCGCGTGGCCTGAGCTTCCAGGTCGGCGAGCGTATCCGTGGCGGCGGCACGGCTCTTGGCTGCTGTATCGGCGCGCGGCGCTGCGGCGCCTTGTCGAGCGGCGGCGAGCCCCGCTGCAAAGCCGCGCAGGTTGGCCTCGACCGCCTTGCCGTCGGCACGGATGGCGGCCTCGAAGTCCTCGGCTGCCACCGGCAGCCGGCCGGACGCCGCGATTGCGCCCAGCATCACCGCATTGATCATGGCGCCGGCGCTGTGCGCGACGGCATCCATGTCGAACAGCACCGTATTGCGCGCGTTCTTCGTGACTTCGCCGACGAGCTTGTCGGAATCGAACCGGCCGTCGCCCATGGCCATCTTCTCGGTGATGCTGTGGGCGCGATGGGTGGAGGCGATCGCCAGCGTGCGATCGGGCGTGACGAAGCCAGCAGCGACGGTGCGGCCGGCTTCCAGCAGCTCGCTCGCCACCACGATGTCGACGTCGCCGATGCCCGGCGACAGCGCCAGCACCGGGCGCAGCGTGCCGAGCTCGCGCCAGGGCGTCGGGAACACTTCGATGTAATAGGTGGTGGCGCCGGTGCGCTGGGCGACGCCGGGGATCGAGGTGCTCTGCACCGGCAGGCCGCGGCGCGCCGCTGCCGCGATGATCCAGTCGGTGAGCACGCCGCCGCCTTCGCCGCCGAGCGCTGCGATCAGCAAGGTGACCGGGCGCGACGTCATCGGACGTTCTTGCGCGCTCATGCGGGGCTCTCCCGCACGGCACCCGCGAGGATGCCGATGACGCGCCGGCGCAGGGCCGCCACCATGCGATCCCACCAGGTCGGGTTGCGGATCAGCTCGGCACGGTAGAACGACGGGCATAGCACAGCGGCGTGCGCGACCTCGCCGCACAACCCGCAGCCGACACAGCTGTCGATCACCGTGGTGACGGGATCGCTGCGCAAGGGGTCGGGATTGGGCTTGATGGTCAGCGATGGGCAGCCGGACAGGCGGATGCAGGAATGGTCGCCGGTGCAGATGTCCTCGTCGACGCCGTAGCGCGTGCGCACCACGCGCTCGCCGCGCTCGAGCTTCACCGCGTCTTCGGCGCGCAGGCGGCGCTGGCGCACCAGCTGGCATTCGCCGTCGGCGATGATCACCTTGAGGCCGTGCTCGGCGCTGCGCAGTGCGTCCTTGAGGGCCTTGACCATTTTGGCGACGCCATAAGTGCGCACCTTGCGCAGCCACGTCACGCCCATGGCGCGCAGCGTGGTCTCGACATCCATGCACGGCGCGCCGTTTCGGCCGGCCGGGCTCGACGGCATGTATTGCTGGCCGGTCGCCGAGGTGTAGCCATTCTGCATGACGATGAGCACGCCATCGCCCTTGTTGAAGAGGTTGCTGGCGACGCCGGTGATGAGGCCGTTGTGCCAGAAGCCGCCGTCGCCCATCACGGCGATGGCGCGCTTTGCGAGGTTCGGGCCGACCGCGGCGGCGCTGGCGAGCGACATGCCGTAGCCGAGGATCGAGTTGCCCATGCCGAACGGCGGCATGGTCGCGAACGAGTGGCAGCCGATGTCGGCGCTGATATGGGTCGGCCCCAGCTCGCGCTGCACCAGCTTCAGCGCGCTGAACACCGGCCGCTCCGGGCAGCCCGTGCAGAAGGCCGGCGGCCGCGCCGGCAGATCGCTTAAGCTCGCAGCCGCCTTGGGACGATGGCCGATGATGTCGCGCACCTTGGCGACGATCGCATCGGTGTCGATGCCGGCGGGCCGCACCTCGGCGAGGAAGGCCGCAATCCCGTCGAGCAGCACTTCCGCGGTGTACTCGCCGGCCTTGGGCAGCGGGCCCTTGCCGAGCACGCGGGTCGCGATGTCGGCGCGGCGCAGCTCGACGTTTACCGCCTGCTCGATGTATTCGGGATGGCCTTCCTCAACCACGAGCACGGCGCACTTGCCTGCGCAGAAGCCGCGCAGCTCCTCGGGGACGAGGGGATAGACGACATTGAGCACGAGGAGCGGCACCCGCGAGGCGCCGAAGATATCGGCGAGGCCGAGCCGCTCCAGCGCGCGCAACAGGCCGTTGCCGAGCCCGCCCATGACGATGATGCCGATCTCGTCGAGATCGCCGCAGATCGCCTCGTTGAGCTTGTTGTCACGGATGAAGGCCTGCGCCGCCGGCATCCGGCTTTCGACCTTGAGACGCTCGTGGACGAAGGTCACGGGAGGATGGGCGAGGCGGGCATAGTCGAAGCGGGGCGGGCCGGGCAGGCGGTTGCGCGCCGAATATGTCCCCGGGCGGTTGTTCCTGGCGGTAAACGCGCCCGTGACATGGCAAGCGCGGATGCGCAACTCCAGCATGACCGGCGCATTGCTCGCCTCGGAGAGTTCGAAGCCCCGCTCGACGCAGCGCACGATGGTCGGAAGGTCGGGCCGCGGATCGATGAGCCACATGGAGGACTTCATCGCATAGGCATAGGAGCGTTCCTGGATGACGCTCGCGCCCTCGCCATAGTCCTCGCCGATGATGATCATGGCGCCGCCGATCACGCCGGGCGAAGCGAGGTTCGATAGCGCGTCGGCGGCCACATTAGTGCCCACGATCGATTTCCAGGTCACCGCTCCGCGCAGCGGATAGTTGATGGAGGCGCCGAGCATCGCCGCGGCGGAGGCCTCGTTGGTGCAGGTCTCCAGGTGGACGCCGAGCTCGGCAATGATGTCCTGCGCATCCACCAGCACGTCGAGCAAATGCGAAACCGGCGCGCCCTGGTAGCCGCCGACATAGCTCACGCCGGACTGCAGCAACGCCTTGGTGACGGCGAGGATGCCTTCGCCGCGGAACTCGGCGCCATCGCCGAGCCGCAACGCCTTCACCTCGGTCTTGAACGAGCGTTCCATCGGGGCCTCACATCCGCGTCGGCAAATAGAGCGCGATGATCGGAAACGCGATCAGGATCACGAGACGGATGAGATCAGTAAGGATGAACGGTAGCACGCCGACGAATATAGTCGAGAATTTCACGTCCTTGACCACGCTTTTGATGACAAAGACGTTCATTCCCACCGGCGGGTGGATCAACCCCAGCTCGACCGTCATGACGATGATGACGCCGAACCAGATGGGATCGAAGCCGAGCGACTTGATGACCGGGAAGATGATCGGCACCGTGAGGATGATCATCGCCATGGCGTCCATCAGGCAGCCGAGGACGAGATACATCAGCATGATCAGCGCCAGCACGCCGTAGCGGCCGACGCCGAGGCCGGTCAGGAACTCGGTCACCTTCTGCGGGGTCTGGGTGATGGTGAGGAAATAGCCGAACAGCAGTGCGCCGATCAGCACGGTGAACACCGCCGCCGCGGTGCGGGTCGCCTGCAGCAGGGAACTGCGAATATCAGCCCGGTCGAGGCGTCCGCGCAGCACGCCGATGAGGAACGCACCGCCGGCGCCCATGCCGCCGGCCTCGGTCGGCGTGAACAGCCCGCCATAAAGGCCGCCGATCACGAAGACGAACAGCAGCACCGGTGCCCAGACGCCGCGGATCGCTTTCATGCGTTCGGGCGCGCCGGCGCGGACGCCCGCGGGCAGGAAGCCGGGCCGCAGCTTGCCGATCACGGCGACGGTGAGGATGTACATGGACACCGCGAGCAGGCCGGGCAGGATGCCGGCGATGAACAGGCGTCCGATGTCCTGCTCGGTGATGATGCCGTACACCGCGAGTACGGTGGACGGTGGGAACATCGCCCCCAGCGTGCCGCCGGCCGCGATCACGCCGGTCGCGAACGACTGCGGGTAGTCGTAGCGGCGCATCTCGGGATAGGCGACAGTCGAGAACGTCGCGGCGGTCGCCACCGACGAGCCTGAGATCGCGGCAAATCCGGCGCAGGCGACGATGGTGGCGATACCGAGCCCGCCGCGCAGATGGCCGACGAAGGTGTTGGCGGCGCCGAACAGCTCGCGGCTCATGCCCGAGGTCGTGACGAAGGCGCCCATCAGCAGGAACATCGGGATGACGCCGAAGGTGTAGTCGGTCACCGTGCGCATCGAGGTCTGGCCGACCAGCTTGAGCGCAGGTCCGCCGCCGACCAGATAGGCAAAGCCCGACACGCCGACGAGGCCCATCGCCATCCCGACCGGCACGCGCAGCAGCATCAGCGCGAACAACGCGACGAAGCCGATGACGGCAACCGCGTCGGGGCTCATCTTGCAGGACTCATGCTGCGGGCCTTCATTCGACCGCCTTGACCTGGTCTTTGACCTGCGGATCGCGTTCGATCCAGTCGGGGTGGAAGACGAGGCGCCAGGTGCGGATCGCGATCAGCGGCACCGCCGATACGTCGCCGGCCCAGGCCACCGCGAAAAACGGCCAGGTCGGCAGGTTGAGGTCGAAGGTCAAGACGTTGTCATTGCGGGTGGCGATGACCTTGTCGAGCAGGGTGTAGGTCTGCACCGAGACCACGAACAGCAGCACCAGCGTCGCGAAGATGTCGATCAGGCGCTGCGAGCGCGGCCCGACATTGGCCCAGACGAGATCGACGGTGATGTGGGTGCCGCGATAACTCGTCGCCGCGATGCCCCAGAAGATCAGAATGGCGAGCAGCATGCGGCCGAAGTCGTAGCTATCGGGGATCGAGACGGAAAAGAAATAGCGCAGCAGCACCGAGATGAAGATGTCTGCGGCGACGAGGCCGACGAACGTCGCGGCCACCAGCTCGATCGCGTCGATGAAGCGGTCCATCCGGTTGCGGCTCATGACGCGCCCTTTTTCGCGCTGGCATTTGGGGCTGACACTTCCTCCACTGTCATCGCCCGGCTCGACCGGGCGATCCAGTAACC
>Ga0306925_10003874_pt1 | contig 13374 bp, 14 predicted proteins | sample flu12Cox44000176_FD_203755 | JGI IMG/M metagenome (GOLD analysis project Ga0306925, IMG submission 203755) | Lab enrichment of tropical soil microbial communities from Luquillo Experimental Forest, Puerto Rico - flux8day.12C.oxic.44.000.176 (v2)... | ecosystem: Environmental > Terrestrial >... | reverse complement strand
CTCACCGGGGGTACCGCAGTTGCGGGACGCGGGCAGGCCAGGTGCTCAACCCAGGCCTGCCCACGCCGCCGTAGACGCGAGGCGGCCGGCATCAGAGCCGCCCCTCGGAGGGGCCGCCACGACCGTAGCGATCTTCACAGCCACCTGGAACCAAGGTTGCATCCTCGCCATGGCGAAAGTGCCATCTGGGTCAACAGCCAAATGCGATGTACTGACATATGAGTTCTCGGCTTTGAAGCTAGCGGCACGGCAACTGTCTTCCCGTAATAGTGCGCCCTGCCGAATCTGGCGTCGATCGAGGCTCAGACTCGGATGTGGGGGCCGTGGCGCGGGATCGGCAGCTATGGCGCGTCTGTCGTACGCTGCTGTCAGGCGACTGCGTTTGCGGCGGCGCATGCGCGGAAGAACTCGGCGCTTAGCTTTGGCCTGCGTTCCTGCGTCTCGTAGTTGACGCTGTAGAGGCCGAAGCGCGGTCGTAGGCCTCCGCTCCACTCAAAGTTGTCCATCAGACTCCAATGGAAGTACCCGCGGACGGGGACGCCTTCGGCGGTCGCACGCTGCAACTGATTGAGGTACGCCCGTGTCCAGACGATCCGGTCGGTATCGTTTTCGACGCCCTCGATGGCGGGCTCTGTCCCTTCGGCGTCAGCTTCGTGGGTAAAGGGGCCGCCATTCTCGGTGATGTAGATCTCGTTGACGTTCCATAGGTCAACGAGGAGCTTGGTTCCCCAGTACATCGACTCGGGTGTGAATGGTAGCGAGACGATGTTCTTAGGAATGCCGGGCCAGAGCGCGTTTGGGTGCGTGCCCTGGTAGGGCACGAGGGCGAATCCGGCGTCGTTGTTCGAGGCGCGCACGAGGTGGTGCGAGGCGTAGATGTTTGTACCAACGAAGTCGGTGCGGCTTCCGATGATTCGGAGATCGTCGTCTGTGAACTTGGGGGCGTCGGCGCCAGCCTGAGAGAGGAAAGCATCGGTGTACTTTCCTTCGAGCATGACGGTCAGGTACCCCGCGTTGAGTTCACGCATCGCCGTTCGGGTTGCCTTGATGTGATCGGGTGTTTCGATGATCGGCTGAACGTCGATGGCCTGTTCTGCGGGGCCGACCTTCGTCCCGGCGGGACCCTCTGCGCGGATGGCTTGGACCGCGAGGCCGTGCGCGAGCACAGCGTGGTGGCGGACTTGGTTCAATCCGGCGGGCGATAGTTGCAAACCGGGTGCGAGCGTGCCCGTTCCGTATCCGCGCTCGACGAACGTGGAGAACTCGTTGATGGTGAAGAAGTAACGGACGCGGTCGCCGAGTTGTGCCGCGACGTAGCCCGCGTAGTCGCCAAACGCCTGCGACGTGTCGCGAGATTGCCAGCCACCCTTGTCGTGAAGCACTTGCGGCAGGTCCCAGTGGTAGAGCGTCGCGAACGGCTCAATCCCGTTAGCGCGCAACTCGTCGACGAGCCGTGAGTAGAAGTCGAGACCCCTGATGTTGGGGTCGCCGGTGCCTTCCGGGAAGATGCGGGGCCAGGCGATCGAGAACCGATACGCCGTCGCGCCGAGTTGCTTCATCAGTTGCACGTCGTCGCGGTATCGGTGGTAGTGGTCGACCGCGACTTCGGCGTTCGAACCATCGTAGATCACGCCAGCTTGACGAGCGAACGAGTCCCACATCGAAGGACCGCGCCCGTGCGTGTTGAGAGCCCCCTCGATCTGGTACGCCGCAGTGGCCGTGCCCCAAAGGAATCCGTCAGGAAAGCGGCGGCTCTCAGACGCCGATGGACGGCTAGTCACGGTGCTCATCACGCCTCCACATCACTGTCGATCTGACCACCCGCAAGCATAAAGACTCAGCACATGATGCCCGGTCCACGTGCCTGCCGCCACCTTTCGGACATCGCGCCAGATCGGCGGCTCGGCCCGCGTTATTCACAGTCTTTTGCTGTCCGGTCGGCGGTCGACCAGCCTCCCTGGGAAAGAGCCATTCCAAGAGCCAACGCAGGCCGACATCAGGCGACGCCCAGCGACGCCAGGCGACTGTCAAGCCTGGTCAAGTGCCCACTGAGCGACACTGAGCCACGCCCAGCGACGCTAGGGACGTGACTGGGGGTCAAGGGGCCGCCGGTTCAAATCCGGTCGTCCCGACTGATAGTAGAGCTTATTCGAATATACTTTCACCCCGCAAGAGCCAACAAAAGAGCTATCTTGTCCTGTAATGGCCTTCTTAGAGGTCCTAACACAATGCGTGGATCTTGAGGCGTCGCCAGCAGATGATGGCGCAGCCGATGCTCAGGAATGCTTCGTGGATGTCGTCGCGGACCTCCCAGCGGATCCGCAGCCGCCGGAACGAGTGCAACAGCGCGATGGCCTGCTCCACGACGTAGCGGTACTTGCCCAGTCCGGAGCCGTGCGGGGACGCCGCGGCGGGCGATGACCGGGCGGATGCCCTTGGCCTGGACCAGGGCCCGGTACTTGTCGTGGTCATAGGCGCTGTCGGCGAGCACCTTGACCGGCCGCCGCCGGGGCCGGCCGCGGCGGCCGCGGATTGGCGGGATCGCTTCGATCAGCGGCAGTAGCTGGGTGACGCCGTGGCGGTTCCCGCCGGTCAAGGTGGCCGCCAGCGGGATACCGTGGCCGTCGGTGATCACATGATGCTTCGACCCGGTCCTGGCACGGTCGACCGGGCTGGGCCCGGTCTTGGCCCCCCTTTTAGCGCCCGCACATGCGAGCCATCGACGGCAGACCGGGACCAGTTGATCATCCCGGCGGCATTCAGCTTGGCCAGCAGCACCTCATGCAGCCGCTGCCAGACTCCGGCCTCGTGCCAGTCCCGCAGCCGCCGGCAGCAGGTCATCCCCGATCCGTACCCGAGCTCCTGGGGCAAGAACTCCCACGGAATCCCGGTATAGAGCACGAACAGAATCCCGCACGGCGCCTTGCGGTCATCCAAGCGCCTGCGGCCAGGATGGCGGAACCGTCGCTCCACCTGCGGTAATAGCGGCTCGATCAGCTCCCACAACCCGTCCTCGACTTCCCATGGCCTGCGCTGGGCCACCCCGCCTCCCCCCGGACAGCCGTCACGGACCAGCAAGATCAAACCACAGCCAAGATCATTCTGTTAGGAGTTCTTAAAGGCGCGCGCCGATGGGTGCCACTGCGTCCTAACAGGGCATGTGCCAACACGGCAGGACCGGGCTGGGGTGACGCTAAGATCTGGGCGCGTCGTCGTCGATAGGTGGCGCTCGTTCGGGGGTGCCTGAGCGCGGGGACAGGGGGGTTATGGCCATGTGGGAGGATCCGCCACTGGTTCGTCTTGATGGGCAGGTGGCGCTGGTCACCGGCGCGAGCCGGGGCATCGGCCGGGCCATAGCCTTGGCCTTGGGTGATGCCGGGGCGGCCGTGGCGGTCTGCGCACGTTCGCATGACGATGTCACTGGGGTCGCGGAGGAGATCGCAGACCGCAATGGGCACGCGGTCGCGGTAAGGTGCGACCTCACCCGCCGTGACGAGGTGGAGGACGTGGCCGCCACGGTGGAGGCGGCGCTCGGCCCGGTCGATCTGCTGGTGAATAACGCGGCGCAACCGGGCCCGATCGGGCTACTGGCGGCGACTGACCCTGATGAGTGGTGGCAGACGCTAGAGGTCAATGTGCGCGGGCCGCTGTATTGCGCGCGGGCGGTCTTGCCGGGCATGCTCGCCCGGGGTCATGGCCGCATCGTCAACGTCTCCAGTGGAGCCGGTTTCGAAGCGTGGCCCATGCTGTCGGCCTACGTCGTGAGCAAGGCTGCGTTGTACCGGCTCAGCGAGAGCATCGCTGCCGAGACCCGTGGCCAGGGGGTGGCGGTCTTCGCCATCAGTCCCGGCTTTGTGCGCACGGCAATGACCGAGTGGGGCTTGATCTGCGGCGAACCCAGCGTCGAGCAGACCTACACGGAATGGTTCGCCAGCCAAGAGGACGTCTCCGCCGAGGTGCCGGCCCGCCTGGTGGTCTATCTTGCATCAGGAGCAGCCGATGTCCTTTCTGGCCGCAACATCGACGTATCCGACGACGTAGCGCAAATGGTGGCCCGGGCAGCGGAGATCCAAGAGCACGACCTCTACGTGATGCGGCAACGGGAATAGCTCATCCGGGCTCCCCGGGCGTTTGCGGCACGGCGATGCCGCGAATTGCTACCCAGACCCCAAAGGCCGAGGCCCAAAGAGGCCCACACCACCTCCGATGCCAGGTGCCCTTGCTGCGTTCCCTGCGTGATTCCCATGCCTCGAACCGACGCCCCTGTTTCGGCAAGTTGGAAAATAGCTGGTTTCAGAGAGGAGCCGGCGTTCTGACAGGTACTGCTGTCCTACCGCTGTGCTACCATGATGGTCATGGCGGTACGGAAGAAGCGCTCGATCTCGATGCCCCCCGACCTCGATGCCGAGATAGCGGCTGCCGCGGCGCGGGCCGGAATGAGTTATAGCGCGTGGCTCGCGGATACGGCACGAAAGGAGTTCGCCATTCGGGCCGGGCTGGCCGCCGTCAGCCAGTTCGAGCGGGACCACGGGTCGTTCAGCGCGGAGGAGGTATCCGCAGCTGAGGAGTGGGCGGCTACGGCACTCGAGCGGGCCGGGAAGACCGGTAGCAGCACCCGGCGCCGGACCGCTTGATGGGCATCACTTACGACGCCGGCGCGCTCATCGCCGCGGACCGGGCAGAACGCCGCATCTGGGCCCGTCACCGTGCCCTGCTGGCGCTGCGTGAAGTGCCGACGGTTCCCGCGCCCGTGGTAGCGCAGTCGTGGCGGGGAGGAGGCCGCCAGGCACTGCTGGCCCGACTGCTAGCCGGATGCGACGTGGAGGCCCTCGACGACGGCCAGGCCCGCTCGGTCGGTTCACTTGCGGCCCGCGCCGCCACCACCGACATCGTCGACGTGTGCGTGGTGGAGGGAGCCATACGCCGCCACGACCTTGTGGTCAGTTCAGACCCAGATGACCTGCAGGCCATTGCCGCTGCCGTCAACCGCCGTCTAGAGATCGACCGGCCATGAAGGCACGCGCGCCCGTAAGCACGGACGTCGAACACGCGACAGGCATTTGAACAACGGCCGATTCGCCCCGCCCAGGAAGAGCCAAACCAAGAGCCAACGCAGGCCGACTTCAGGCGACACCCAGCTACGCCAGGCGACTGTCAAGCCTGGTCAAGTGCCCACTGAGCGACACTGAGCCACGCCCAGCGACGCCGGTTCAAATCCGGCCGTCCCGACTGGTAGTCAAGCTTTTTCGAATACAGTTACTCCTCACAAGAGCCAACAAGAGAGCCAACTTGTTGTGCAACGGCCCTTCTAGAGACGCGCATCGATGGGGTGCCACGGTGTCCTTATCGGGCATATGCCAACACAGCAGAGCCGACTGAGGCCCACAGTCAAGGACCAAAGATCACTGAGCCGCCCCAAATCTGCACGGCGACCCTGCCAACTGCGAACCGGCGGCCACCATCCGCGCCCACCGCCTGTACAGCACCCGCGGGACGCAGGCAAGCCAAGGCGCTCAAGTTGGGCATGCCCACGCCACTGTAGACGCGAGGCAGCCGCCATGAGAGCCGCCCCTGGACAGGCCGCCACGACTGTGGCGATCCTCACCGCCACCTGGACACGGACAGACCGCATCCTCGCTACGGCGAAAGTCTGCCTGGGTCAGCAGCCAATGCGATGCACTGACAAATGAGTTCCCGAGCTTTAAAGCTAGCGGCACGGCAAATGCCTTCTCGTAATAAGTACGCATAACGATGCTCCTATGGTTGTCAAGGGTTTGAAATGGCATTTTGTCCTTTTTCAAGGTCATGAATCGGTCTTGCCCGCCCCGCCCGCGCCGGTCAACGTCACCAGCCGCGAGCCCGCCACCAGGGAGCGCACCGCGGCCAGTTCAGCGTCGCGGCCGATGAAACTCGACACCTGCGCGGGCAGGTTGTTCAGCGTCAGCGTCTGCGTGGCCATCAGCCCAGGGCTTCTCGTCGAGGTCGGCGCTCACCGCACCGGCCAGAAAGCGGGCGGACTCCGCAGCCGACCGGCGTGAACATCATACGTTCACCCCAGCTTCCGCTGATATGACGGCGAGGGCCAGCCGGAGAGATCACGATCGAGGAGTATGGCCCGGCACACTGGGCTCGCCGAGCTGCTCCGCGAGGCTGTAGATGGGCTGGTCGGGCTGCGGTGTACAGATGGGCTGCTCGGCGCGGGCTGACCGAGCACGACGACCTGGGCAGCGGAACATGCAAGCGCGTGACGCGCGTCAAGCTGGGGCCGTGCGGGGTCCTTCAGTCCTTGAGGGTGAGGTGAGAGGCAACAGCGCTCGCGCAATCGGCGGCGTTCGCCGCCGCGCTGCCCACGACCAAGTCGTAGACGACACCTCCATGCACCCGCCCGGCTTGAAGGCGGGCCATCCCAGGCACCGGTCCAGTCGAGCACGCTCCCGGGCCTCGGCAACGCCGGGATCGCACTGAACTCCCACCCACACCACCGGAACACCGGATGGGGCTGCCGCCAGCCGCTCCTGCGCCGACCTGCCGCCCATGAACACCTCGTCGATGATCATTGCGGAAAACCGTGTCCTTGCGGCGGTTTGTTGTCCCATGTCCCGGCCGCTGGCGGGCGCGGCCTGGAGCGTGCGCACCGGGCCGCTGCGAATCTGGCCCGGTCGGGCCATCTGCCGCGGCCAGGTGATATTGGCCCGTCTGGGCGATGCGGCAGCGGTGCGACGCCGCCTATTACTGGTCTGGTCGGCACACCCGCAGGTTCGCCTGCGGGTCACCACCGGCCGGCCAAGCCAATAGGGAGTGGAAAGCACTTCACGACAAGGAGCAAACGACCATGACAGACCAGCAGATACTCGCCGGGCCTGGTGAGATCACCGAGGACAGCAAGCGCCTCGGGCTTAACTTCTACGCGTATTTGGACGGCACCCTGCAGACGGTGTTCAGCTCTCCCGACATGGGTCAGGGGCCGGGTGCCGTGGCCTGGCTGACCGGCAATTTTACCGGTCCGGCGGGCGTCGCGCAGATCGCGCAGCTGTGGGACAACAACGGCAACCTCGGGCTGATCGGCTACGGGCTCGTCGGCTTCGGGTTCGAGACGATGTTCAGCGCCCCCGACCTGGGTCAGGGATCGGGTGCCCTGACCTTTCTGACCGGCGACTTCACCGGGTCGGGCAACGATGAGATCGCGCAGCTGTGGGACAACAACGGCAACCTCGGGCTGATCGGCTACGGGATCGTCGGCGCGACCCCGCAGAAGGTATTCGACTCTCCCGACCTGGGCCAGGGATCGGGTGCGCTGGCCTTTCTGGCCGGCGACTTCACCGGCTCGGGCCACACGCAGATCGCGCAGGTCTGGGAGGACAACGGCAACCTCGGGCTGATCGTCTACGGGTACGCCAACGGCACCTTTCAGACCGTGTACAGCAACGTCATCGGCTTTAAACCGGATGCCCTGGCCTTTTTGACCGGCGACTTCCTCGGTTTCGGCAACACTCAGATCGCACAGCTCCGGGACGACAACGGGACCCTCGAGCTGCTCATCTACGGGAGTACCGAGGGCACCCCGCAGCTGTATACCGACCTCGACATGGATCAGGGACCTGCTGCGCTGGCCTTTCTGACCGGCAACTTCACTGGGTCGGGCCACACGGAGATCGCGCAGCTCTGGAACAACAACGGCAACCTCGGCCTGATCATCTACGGGACTGTCAACGGCACCCCTCAGACGGTGGACAGCGACACCGACCTGTTCGAGGGATCTGGTGCGCTGGCCTTTCTGGCCGGCGACTTCACCAGGTCGGGCTACACGCAGATCGCGCAGCCGTGGGACAACAACGGCAACCTCGGGCTGATCGTCTACGGCAATGATGGCCTCTCCGTGGTGGCGGTGTCCAGCTCTCCCGACCTGGGTCAGGGATCGGGTGCGCTGGCCTGGCTGGCCGGTACCTTCGTCGGGCCGGCGGGCCCTGCTGTGATCGCGCAACCCTGGGACAACTGAGCTGAGTTGACCCCGATCCATTAAGCCTTGCCCAAGAGCTTGCAGATGATCAACGCGCTGTCTTGATCTGTGGCGAGGCGATGACGCCGAAAGAAGAAAAGAAATGACAACAGTAAACAAGCCTCTCACCGGCACACCGGCTGCCCGCCGCCGACCGCGGCCCGGGCCGCTCACCAGGATCACGTTGTGGCTGTTCTACGCCCTCGCTGCCCTGGTCGTGGCGGTCACGATCGTCATGACCGCGCGCTCAGGCGCACCCACCTGCACTAGCGCAGCCCCCGCACGCGCCGCCCAGCATCACGCACAGATCAAAACCTGTGCACCGAATGTAATAAATCCCGTGCCCGGCCGCCGGTGACACGGCCTGGACACTGACCCCGCTGGCCGCCCCGGCCACTGCAAGCGAAAGGACAACCACATGTCACCCCTCAAAGAAAGAACGCTCGACGGCCGCACGGAAGGCTACCCGGCTCACGCCGGCTCCGCCGACGAGCCAGCAATGGAGCCGAGCACACCAAAGGCCCCTGCCCAAGGGCCGCCCCCGCGGCCAGCTCGCGCTCCGGCCACCGTTGCGGACATCACCAGGCCTTCAAGGGCAACGGTGCGGGAATACGACCACGTTGCGGCGGCCGCATACCTGATGAAGCACGCTGGCTCGGCCGCCTTGGTGGTGCTGGGTGGCCAGCATGGCGACCGGCCAATCAGCGTGATCACCGAGGCTGATATCGCCCGGGCGGTGGCCGACGGCATGGACGTGAACCAGACCCGGATCCACGACCTCCTGGCTGCCCACCCGGCCACCATTCCCGCAGCGATGAGCATCCGCGATCCGGCGAGAACCATGGTGGCAGAAGGTTTCCGGCAGCTGCCGGTCACCGACGGCACCGGCTGGATCGGGATCGTCGACATCGCCGACATCTGCAACGCGCTCCTTGGGCCGAAGCGAAGGTGACCGCCCGGACTCGCCTGGGCGGGTCGATAAGGAGCTGGCTGATCAGGTTCGCGGCCGCAGAAGGCGAAGGAAATTCCTGACTGCGTTCGGCGCCGCGTCCTACTGAAAGTACTGACAGGCAAACGTATGTACTTTTCGTCGCCGCCAAGAATGCCCAACGGAAGGAATCAGTATGACCGGCATGAGCTCAGCGACTAATGCCGCGTCATGCAACGTTGGTCTGGTAACCGGTCCAGGCCCGAATGACTGAGTCAACAGCGAAATTGCGCTCGGGTCGGGCGCGAGCGTTGCACCAGCGTATGTATCTGTCGATCATTTCTCCTTGCCAGGCATGGGTGCGGTGGTCAGTGCCGTTGGGCGCGAAGTACCGCAAGGCGGTGAATTCGGGTTCGTCGGGTAGCGGCGGCGCGTCGCCGCGCAGCCGCCCCCTCAGAACCGGCCATGCCCGCTTTCCAGGCAGCTCGGCTCAAGCAAGCCTAAAGGCTCGCTGCCGGGCAGAAGGGCTGGGCCGTTGCCGCTGCCGAGACGGCGGCGGCAGCTGGCGCGTATGAGATGGTGCGCGGCGGGGGTGGGCTGCCAGCGGCGCAGTGCTGGAAGACGAGCGCTGAGGCGGCGGCGAACACGCCAAAGATGCCGCCGCACCCAGGCGAGTGCCAGCCAGGTGCCGGTTCAGGCTGGCATCACCATCAGGTGAGCGCGGACGCTGTCGATCACCGGAGTGGCCAAGCACGCACCACCCGCTACCGATTGGGTCCACATAATGACCCTTGGCGCGGCGGCGGGGCCACTAGACCTGGGTCTCACGACGCGACCCGATCGGCGGTTATCTGAAGTCGTCCCCGTCTACGCCGGGCCTGAGCAGGGCGTCTGCGGCGTAGACAGTGTCGCCGCACAGCGTTCACATACTAGCTATTAAATTCGAAAAAGCGCAACGAGAAGAGGAATTGCACATGACCTGCGGCGGAGACAGTGTTCAGATAACGCCTCCACGACGCAGAAAAAGACCCCAAAACGCCCGTGGCGGCTACAGCGACGACACTCAAAACGGGACTAGAGATAACGGCGGCTCGGCGCGCGTTATTCGCAGTCTTTTGCCCTCCGGCCGGCGGTCGGCCGGCCTCCCCGCGCGAAAGAGCCATTCCAAGAGCCAACGCAGGCCAGGGCAAACCCGGGCCCTGTAACCGGACACAACCGGCCGTCAAAGCCCCCGGCACATAGATGACGGGCATCAGCCAGACCTCGCTACAGGCCCCAAGGCCTGGCCCCGGCAAGGTCATGGCCCCGCCGAGCGGACAAAGTCCGCCCCGGCGCGCGGCCCGCCCGGCCGCCACTGACACGGTAGCCACGAGCGGGACAAGGACGGGCGCGGGGAAGACAGCGGCATGATGCACCGCCTGCGGGGCGGCGAACGTCCCAGGCCGCTGAGCGCCGCGCACACACAACCGGATGGTCTGCCTGACCCACGGCCATGAGTGACGCGTCGGCCCAGCGCGCCGAGGCCGTGCGCAGCAGGAACAACGAGAGCAGGACCAGCGGGATCGCAGCTGCCGTGTGCGCCGCGGCGGCGATGGCAAGCCAGGAGACAGCCGTCACCCAGAGGGCCGCGCGTGGCCGCCGCGGCCCGTGTCCTGGCTGGGCGGCCCTGGCGGAGGATCCGGCGCCAGATGCTACGCAGGAAACGTGCCCCGGTGGCAAGTCGGCGGTTAGACCGCGCAGTTCTCCCCAGGTCTTGGCCGAGTAGGCGGCACCGGCCCTGTCGTGGAGCTCCGCAAGATCGATCCGGCCGGCCACGTACGCATTGCGGAGCATGTCCGCGGCATGCTCCCGGTCGCCATCCGAGGCGCGCATTACGTCGTCGCTGGTCATCTCGGCCTTCCCTCTCCTCACCCGCCCCGTTTATCTCCACCACCCGGAGTAGGGCCCGGCAGGCGCCTGCGCATACCGCGGAGGCAGGCGAGCGTTTCCTCCCCCGCCGCCGGTGACATCACGCCTCCCGCGCAGCGTCAGCCGCGGCATGCCTCTTCTGCAGTATGTGCTGCGCGGGCGGAAGTGTCGTCGTCCGGAAAGGGTGATAAGCGCCGGAGCATGCCGTCGCGGATCCAGGCGAAGGCCAGCAAGCACACCCCAGCAACTCTCCCAAGACGAGCCGGACAACTCGGCCAGCATGCGGGTACAGCGCAGCTCGGCGGCGAGCTGGCGGCGCCGGGCGCGGGGCGCGCCGGCCGCCCTCGAAGGTGCGGGAGACCTCGTTGCCCGGCAGGTCACCTGCATTGACGTGATACATCGATCAGCCCTCTCCCGGCGCGTATCTCACCAGCGACGATGATGCCATCGCAATGACCCGCGGTGAACATGGTCCCCGCGGCGGTCGTTCGGCGCATGGCGGATGTGAGCGGTAGCCCCGGGCGGTCGCGCGAGGATGGCCTTTGTGGAGTTGCTGAGGGCGATGCTGGACCGGCGGGCGTTCGACTGCCGTCTGACTCCCGATCGGGCGCTGGGCACGCTGGCGGAGGCGTTCCTGCGCGACAGGGGCCTGCTGACCCGCACCGCGGATTGCGCGCTTTCGAGCCTGTATGAGGCCTGCCACGAGGGCCCGTACAAGCCGGGCAGCCGGGGGTTCGCGACTTGGCCCGCGACCAAGTGGCCGTGGTTCGGCGAGCTCGCCGACCGCGGTTATCTCATCGCCGCGGTGCACCGGGGCAAGAACCTGCTGATGACCGGTGAGGTGGCAGGCTTGATCGACCCGATCTGCCGGGCCGAGATCACCCGCATGCGTGCCGCCGACCCTGGCTGGCGGCGGCTGCTCGATCATCTCGCTGACGCCGGGTCCGCCAGCATAGAGGATCTGCGCACAGAGTTGCGGCTCAAGCGGCAGGAGCTGAGCGCGCTGCGCGCCCCGCTGGAGCGGTGCGGTGCGATCCTCGCCCGCTCGCTGCAGGTCACCGCCGGTGCAGGGCACCTGCATGCCAGCGAGCTGATCCGCTGGGATCAGGCCCATCCCGCTTCGAGCGGCAGTCACGCCGATCCGCGCCAGGCCCTGGCCGACCTGATCGCCGCCGCGGTCCGTGCCGCCGTGGTCGCGCCCGAGCGGGAGGTGCGACGCTGGTTCTCCTGGCGGTGGTACTGGACCGGCGAGCTCATCGACGGCCTGCTCCGTGACGGCCGGTTGCGCAGGGTCGATGGTCACGTCGCCGCGGCAGCCTGGCCGCCTCGGGTCCGACGGCCCAGAACTCGCTTATGTCCTCGCCGATAGCGGCATCGGAGTCAAGAACGCAACCATACCCATGTCCTGGCTGGACATCGCCGGCCCTCAACGGTGGCTTGAGGCAGAGCAACGCTGACACCAAAGGTCCGCTGCCAGGCGGGTCGGGCTGGTCCGCCGCCCTGGGCAGGCGTGGTCTCAGCCCATCAAGCTGTCTTGTAGCGGGCGAGCGCGGTGCGGATTGGTGTTGGCGCGCCCTCGGCTACGGCCTGTTGAGGAAGTCGAGCACCCGCCCGGTGAGGAGTGCGGCGGCGTCCGGGTTGTAAGAGGGCAGGGAGCTATCGGCGAACAGGTGCTGGTCGCCGGGATAGAAGAACAGCTCTGCGTCCTTGGCCAGGTCAACCAGCGCGCGGGCGGCGTCGCTGTCTTCGCCGGCGAAGTACGGGTCGGCGTTCATCGCATGCACCTGTGCCGGCACCCCGTCGGGCCACGCGGAGCTGAACTCCGACACCGGGACGCAGGAGTGGAAAAGCAGTGCTCCGCGTGCTCCCGGCCGCGTCTGCGCCAGCTTCTGGGCCGGGAGCACACCGAGGGAGAATCCGGCATACACCAGCCCGGCGGGCAATCCCTCAACGGCGCGGACGCCGCGCTCGGTTACCTCGCCGAAGCCGAGCTCCTCGGCATGGCTCACCCCCTCCTCGACGGTGTCGAAGGTGCGCCTCGCGAACAGGTCGGGTGTGTGCACGGCATGCCCGGCGCGGCGCAGCTCACTGGCGAACGCGTTGACGCCCGGGGTCAGCCCTTGTGCGTGGTGGAAGAGCACTACCTCAGCCATCTTTTCCCTCGCATCTCACTTCTCCTCGCGCGCCGCGGTGGCGCTCGGCGTGGTTAGCAGGGCTTCCCGGTATTCGACGATAGATGCGATTCCGGACGATCTGGTTCCTGATTAGCGAGCTGTGTGAAGCCGACCTCATCCGGGCTCGCCAGGGCGGATTCGGTACACGCCCAGAGCACGCCATGACTCCGCGCCCCCCGGCAACCGCCCCGCGCAGAACTTCCGGCTCGGCGCGCGTTATTCACAGTCTTTGCTCTCCCGGTCGGCGGGCGGCCAGCCTCCCCGCGAAAGAGCCAATCCAAGAGCCAACGCAGGCCGACATCAGGCGACGCCCAGCTACGCCAGGCGACTGTCGAGGCTGGGCAAGTGCCCACTGAGCGACACTGAGC
>Ga0306925_10003872_pt1 | contig 13376 bp, 13 predicted proteins | sample flu12Cox44000176_FD_203755 | JGI IMG/M metagenome (GOLD analysis project Ga0306925, IMG submission 203755) | Lab enrichment of tropical soil microbial communities from Luquillo Experimental Forest, Puerto Rico - flux8day.12C.oxic.44.000.176 (v2)... | ecosystem: Environmental > Terrestrial >... | reverse complement strand
ACTTCGTGAGATTGGCATGCTGTGTGACGAATGGGATATTGACGATCGCGCCGCTCGGAACCGTGGATACCGAAAGGGTGACGGTTCGCACGAGCGTCTGCGTCTTGATGAAATCCTTGAGGGTTTGGTTGGGGTTGTGCGCGGTGAAGCCGGGCGTTTTCAGGTTCAGATAGGGGTCAGTGTAGCCGAGCGGGATGGGTTTCCTGGTGTCGGGAAAAGCGCTGTTGTCGGGGATCGCAGGCGCCCCTTGATTGATGCTGTGGGGGCCGATCGCCAACACCTAGTCTCCATGGGGAATCCGCGCGCTGCAGGCGCATGGCTGCGGCTTGCCCCGCCTACACCAGGATGGAATAGCCGCCGTCGATCGGGATGGCGGTGCCGGTGACGAAGTCGGAGGCCGGTGTGGCGAGGAACACCGCGATACCCTCGAAATCCTCCGGTCTGCCCCAGCGGCCTGACGGCGAGCGCGCCAGCACCCGCTCGTGCAGCCCCGCCACCTGCTCGCGCGCGCCGCGCGTTAGGTCGGTATCGATCCAGCCCGGCAGCACCGCGTTGACCTGGATGTTGTCCTTGGCCCAGGAGGTGGCGAGCGCCCTGGTCATTTGCACAATGCCGCCTTTGCTGGCCGCATAGGGAGCCGCATAGGGCGCGCCGAACAGCGACATCATCGAGCCGATGTTGATGATCTTGCCGCCGCCCGCGCGCACCATTTCCGGGTAGGCCGCCTGGGAGCAGAAGAACGCGCCGGTGAGGTTGGTCTCGACCACCAGGCGCCACTCGTCCGCGGTGAGCGCCTCGGGCGGCTTGCGCACCGTGGTGCCGGAGTTGTTGACCAGGATATCGAGGCGGCCGAAACCCGCGATGGTTTTCGCGACGGCGCCGCGGCAGGACGCTTCGTCAAGCACGTCAAGCTCCATGAATGTCGCCTTACCCCCATAGGCGCGCAGCTCCTTGAGCGCCGCCTCCGCCTTGGCACGGTTGCGCGCGGCAATCGCGACCGCGGCTCCGGCCTGCGCCAGCCCCCGTGCCATGCCGAGGCCGATGCCACCGTTGCCGCCGGTCACCAAAGCGACTTTGCCGGTCAGGTCGAACATGTTCATGGATCCCGCGACGCGCTCCCTCTCGTTTGTTGCGGCGCGATATTAACGGCCCATGTGCTGCGCGCCACCCTGCCGCGCCGGAATAGGCCTCCCTACTTGAAGACGGAATGCGCTATGCTGGTGTAATAGACGCCGCCGCCCGAGGAGATGAGCCGATGACTGCGATTCGTGGATACGTCCCGCCGACGACCGATCGCGACGCGGTCGGCGTGCATTCTCTCGACCGTTTCGTTCTCGCGGTGCCGGACCTCAAGCCGGCGGAGAACTTTTACAGGAGTTTTGGGCTCGACGTGCGCGAGGACGGCAACACGCTCGGGCTCAACACCTTCGGCCATGACCACCGCTGGGGCCTGGTGGTCGAAGGCAAGCGCAAGCGCCTGCATCATCTCTCGTTCGCTTGCTACGGCGACGACCTCGCCCGGCTCAAGGCTCGCGTCGAGGGCAACGGCGTCGAACTGCTCGATCCGCCCGCGGGCTTCGCCAGCAACGGCTTCTGGTTCCGCGATCCGTCCCGCGTGCTGATCGAAGTGAAAGTCGCGCCGAAGTCTTCACCCGACCGCAAAGTCGGCGGCGGGTTCACTTCGGCGCCGGAGGGCGTCGCCGGTGCGCCGTACCGCCGTTATGCTTCCGCGACCCGGCCGCGCCGGCTCTCGCACGTGCTCATTTTCACGCCCGACATCGATATCTCGCTCGACTTCTACGCCCGCAACCTCGGCCTGCGCCTGTCCGACCGGGCCGACTTCGTCGCCTTCATGCACGGCATTCACGGCAGCGACCATCATCTTCTCGCCTTCGCCAAATCCGACGCCGCCGGTTTCCACCATTGCAGCTGGGACGTGGGCTCGATCGACGACATCGGCGTCGGGGCCGCCCATATGGCCGACAAGGGTTACGTGAAGGGCTGGGGTCTCGGCCGCCACGTGCTCGGCTCGAATTATTTCCACTACGTGCAGGACCCGTGGGGCAGCTTTGCCGAATATTCCTGCGACATCGATTACATCCCCCGCACTCAGCAATGGCAGGCGCAGCAGCATAAGCCGGAGGACGCGCTTTCGCTGTGGGGTCCCACTCCGCCGGATTATTTCACCTTCAACGCCGAGGCGGCGCAGTAATATAAACGGCCACTCGCGCGCATTTCTCAATATCGTCATGCCCGGCCTTGTGCCGGGCATCCACGTCTTGCTTGCTTCAAACAAAGGAAAGACGTGGATGGCCGGGACAAGCCCGGCCATGACAGGCATCACGCGACCGCATTTGCCTCGTTGAGGCTGTCGAGGAGCGCGGCGCGGCGCATGTATTTGCGTGATGCTTCCGGGTCGTCGGCGATGCGGCGCAGCTCATCGAAATTGGCCGCGCGCACCTTCGGATCCCGCTCTTCCATCAGGCGCTTGTTGGAGATGGTTTGCTGCTGAACGTATTTGACCGCGGCGTGCCGGCGCTGGCGGCTGTAGAGATCGAGCAAGTCTTCGTCAGCCTCCCCGTGCAGCACGCGCGCGAGCTTGTCGGCGAGGTTGATGGCGTCGTGGATGCCGCCGTTCATGCCCATGCCGCCGATCGGATTGTTGACGTGCGCGGCGTCGCCCGCGAGCAGGATGCGGCCCGAGCGCATGGTCGCCGCGACGCACTGGCTCACCGGATAAACGTTGACGTATTCGACGTGATAACGCCCCGCCTTGGGGAAGAATTTTTGCAGACGGGCCTCGATCTTCTGCGGCGCCAGCGCCTCCGCGTCGTCCTCGTCGGCGCGCAAGGGAAAGATCGCGCGCCACAGCCCGCCCGGGCTTTCGCCACGGACCTTGAACAGGTTGCACCACTCGTCCGGGTCGGAGAAATAGTTGCGGTAGACAAGGTTGGGATTGACCTTGGCGAAGTCGAACGTGGTCGCGATTTTTATAAATTTCTCCGGATAGGTGAAGCCCTCGAACTCGATGCCGGCCAGTTTCCGCACGGCGCTGCGCCCGCCGTCGCAGCCGATCACGTAGGTCGCGTTCAGACGCTCGCTGCCGGACGGCGATGCGATCTCGGCCTCGACGTGGTCGCCCCATTGCGTCAGCCCCGTTACGGCGTGGGAGAAGCGCACGTCGAAGTCACCGCCGTTGGCATATTCGGCGGTAATCGAGGCTGTGAGTTTGTATTGCTCGTATTGCAGCACGAACGGGAAGCGGAACTCGTCCGCCATGCGATTCAAGTCGAACTCGGCCACGACCGCGTTGCTGACCCGGTCGTGGAAGCGATAGGTAGACGAGACGTGCCCGAGCGGGATGATCTTCCGCGTCACCCCAAGTTCGTCGAGGAGGGTGAGCGTGGGTGGATGGATCGAGGCAGCGCGCTGGTCGCGCACCGGCGCCGGCTCCTGCTCGCACACGGTGACCGCGACGCCGCGCCGGTTGAGCGCGAGCGCGCACACCATGCCGACCGGGCCGGCCCCGACGATCAGCACGCGCGCATTTGGCTTGCCGCTCGGCATCGACAACTACTGCACCTTGATCCCGAGGTCGTGCACGACGTCGCGCCATCGCACCGTATCGGCGGCGATGATGTCGGCGAACTCCGCCGGCGTCTTGCGGGCCGGCTCGACGCCGATCCGCTGCAGCCGCTCGCGGAACTCGGGGTTATCCTCCGCTGCTGCGATCGCGCGGGCGATGGCGTTGACGATGTCCGGCGGCGTCTTCGCCGGCGCCAGAATGCCATGGGTGGTCGCGATCGGCGGGCTCGGCAGGGTCTCGGAAACCGTCGGCACACCGGGAAGCTGCGGCGATGGGTTGGCGCCGGTGACGGCCAGGAACTTCACCTTGCCCGACCCCAGATAGCCTTTGGTCTCGACCGGCGTAGCCGCCATCATATCGATGTGGCCGGCGAGGAGGTCGGTGAACGCCGGCGCTATGCCCTTGTAGGGTACATGCACCATCTCGAGGCCGGCGCTCTTGAGGAACATGACCGCGACGATTTGCGTGAAGCTGCCCGGTCCGGCGGAGCCGTAGTTCAACTTGCCCGGCTTCGATTTCACATAGGCGATGAACTCGGAAATCGTGTTTACCGGTAAGTCCGCCCGCACCGCGATGACGAACGGGCTCGTCGCCAGAATCGAGATCGGCGTGAAGTCCTTCATCGGGTCAAAATCGACCTTGTGAGTGAACGGCGCGATGGTGATCTGGAACACCGGGCAGGACATCAGGGTGTAGCCGTCCGGCCTAGCGCGGGCGAGCCGCTGGGCGGCGATGACGCCGGCGGCGCCCGGCTCGTTCTCGACCACGAACGGCTGCTTGAACGATGTCTGCAGCCGCTCCGCCGCCACGCGCGCGATCACGTCGGTGATGCCGCCGGCCGCGAACGGCACCAGCACCTGCACCGGCCGCTCCGGCCATGCCGCCTGGGCGGCGCTTGCGCCGAGCACGGCCGCGAGCGCGGCAGTCACAATCCTCCGCATCGGAGTGGCTTCAGGCCATCGCTTTGGCGGGCTCGACGTCCTTGACCGCGCCTTTCCAGCCGCTCTCGGTCACGTCGAATACGATGCCCTCGGGCGTGGTGTATTTGACCTCGTAATAAACATTCGGCCCGGTCTCCTTGCGGCCGGTGAGATAGCGGCCACCCGCGGCCGTGATGGTCTTGTCCGACTCCTCGACGCTGTCGACCCACATGCCGAAGTGGATGAGGCCACGCACGTCGCTCTTGCCTTCGAAGCCGGCGACCGGCTCCTCGCCGAAGTTGAGCAGCGCCACGTTCATGATGCCGTCGGTCATGTAGACGCCGCGCTGGGCGTTGCCGGCCCGGGTCATCCCGAACGCCTGCTCGAAAAACTTTGCCGCCGCCTCCGGGTCGCGCACGGAAATGGCGATGTGACGCAGCTTGCTGGCCATGGGGTTCCTCCTGAAGCTGGAGCGCATAACACCGCAGTGGATATTAACGGTCAACTTGAGAAACAGAACAGCATTGCGGCGGGCGGGGTATCCTTGCGCCGCCCCCGCCTTTATAGAGAGTCCATGAGCTGGATCGACCACCGTCCGGACGATGCGGCGGGCGCCTTCGAGTCGATGGTCACGGCGACCACCGGCATAGGCGTCGATGCAGCAACCTTTCGCGAGGCGATGAGCCGGCTCGGCGCCGCCGTCCACGTGGTGACGACCGACGGACCGGGCGGCAAAGGCGGCTTCACCGCCACCGCGGTGTGCGCTCTCTCCGACGCGCCGGCCATGCTGCTTGTCTGTCTCAACCGGCGCAGCCGCTCGACGGGCCCCTTCCATGCCAATGGCGTCTTTTGCGTCAACACGCTGCGGGCGAGCGAGGAAACCATCGCCAACGCTTTTTCCGGCCGCACGGCAGATACGGCGACGGAGCGCTTCACGGTCGGCGAGTGGACGACCCTTTCGACCGGCAGCCCGGTGCTCGCCTCGGCGGTGGTGGCGCTCGACTGCCGCATCGTCGAGGTCAAATCGGTCGCGACCCACAACGTGTTCATTGCCGCCATCGAGGCAGTCCGGCTGGGCGACGCCGGGCCCGCGCTCGTTTACCACGACCGCGCCTACAAGCAGGTTTGAAGGAAAGCCTGTGTAAACGGGCTCGGGTCGCCTTGCGCCATGCCGTCGACCGCGAGCCTGCCGCTGTTTCACCTCTACGGCGATCCGCCCGACGACCAGGCATTCGACTTCATCCACATCGAAACGATCGCGTCGCGCTCGTCGGTGCACGACTGGACCATTCGGGCGCACCGCCACCGCAACCTGTTTCAGATTCTGTTGATCGAGCAGGGCGGCGGAGAGATGACCTACGAGGCATCGATCGCGCCGTTCGTGGCGCCGACCGTGATCGTGGTGTCACCCACTGTCGCGCATGGCTTTCGTTTCACGCCGCGCGCCACCGACGGCTGGGTGGTGAGCTTCACCGAGGACGTGGCCGACGCCCTCGGCGCGCGTACGGGCGAGGGCGCGGCACGGCTCAAGGCTCTGGCGGCCGAACCGATCGTGCCGCTCGCCGACCCGGCGGAGGGCGCCCGCCTCGCCCGCCTGTGCGCCGATCTCTTCGAAGAAGCCTCGCTCGCGCGCGAAGGCCATCGGCTCGCGACGCGTGGGCTTCTGGCGCTCATCGCCGTCGAAGTGGCGCGGCTCACGGCGAGCCGCGCCCGCACCGGCGCGGTGACGCTCGCCCCGACCGACGCGACGGTCGAGGCGCTACGCCGCCTGGTCGAGGACCACTTCCGGCGCGAACGCTACATCGCGTTTTACGCCGAGCGCCTCGCCATGACGCCCGACCGGCTCAACGATCACGTCAAGCGCGCAATCGGCGTCACCGCCGGGCACCTCATCCGCCAGCGCATGCTCACCGAAGCCAAGCGCCAGCTCGTGTTCACCAATCAGGCGATCACCGAGATTTCCTACGATCTCGGCTTCTCCGACCCGTCCCACTTCGCGCGCTTCTTCCGCAAGAATACGGCCATGACGCCGCTCGAGTTCCGCGCGCACCGCGGCGGCTGATTATGTCTTCTCTACCGCCGCCAGCGCTTCGCCCGCCTCCTTGAAGGCGCGGTTTCCTGCCGGCGCGCCGCAGTAAGTCGTCTGCTGCAAGATTGTTTCCTTGAGGTCATCGGCCGAAAAACCGCCTTCGACGAGCGCCGCACGCACGTGGGTGCGGAACTCCTCCCAGTGCCCGAGAGCCATCAGGGTGCCGATGACGAGCACGCGCCGGGTGAGCACGTCGAAATGCGGGCGCAGCCAGACGCCCCAGAGGTAGCGGGTGATCAAGTCCTGGAACTCGACGTTGAACGGCGTCTTGTTGGCCTCGGCGCGGTCGACGTGGACGGCGCCCATCGTCTTGCGCCGAAAATGCGATGCCGCGGTCGTAGTGCTCCTTGTCGTCCATTTGTCTGCTACCGCCGTTACTTCACGCCAAAGAAAAGGAGCAGCGCGTCGGTGTAGGCCTGTGCCTGCTCGACGTTGGCAATATGCGCGGCTTCGAGCACGACGAGCTTCGATCCGGGAATGCGGTCGCGCAGGAACTCAGCAGCCTCGACCGTGGTGCCCGGATCGTGCCGGCCGGCGATGATCATGGTGGGCGCGGTGATGTTGCGAATGGTCTCGCGGTGGTCCATGTCGCGCACCGCTTCGCCGCAGCCGATGTAACCTTCGACCGGCGTGTCGAGGACCATCTGCTTGAGGCGCGCGACGGCCTGCGGCGCGCGGTCGCGGAAGCCCTTGGTGAACCAGCGCTCCATCGTGCCGTCGGCGATCGCTGCCATGCCGCCTTCGCGCACCGTCTTGAAGCGCCCGTTCCAGATTTGTTTGTCGCCCATGTAGGCGGCGGTATTCGAGAGCACGACCCGGTCAAGGCGTTGCGGCGCATTGGCGCCGAGCCACATCCCGACCATGCCGCCCATCGAGAGGCCGCACCAGTTGACCTTCTGCACGCCCATGCCGTCCATCACCGCGAGCGCGTCGCGGCCGAGCATTTCCATGTTGTACGGACCTTTCGGCGCCTCCGACTTGCCGTGGCCGCGCCGGTCGTAGCGCAAGAGGCGGAAGTGCCGCGTAAGCGCCGGTGCCTGGTCGTCCCACATGTGCAGGTCGGTGCCGAGCGAGTTGCACAGCATGAGCACCGGCGCGCGCTCGGGCCCTTCGATCTGCGCGTTGAGCTTGGCGCCGTTCGATTGGATCATGGGCATGGGTGTCTCCTCCCTAATTTACTTGTGTGGGTCACCGTTTCATTGCGACGATCTGGCGGTCGATAAATTCCTGCGCCACGCCCTGGTAGGCGAGGGGATCGAACAGGCTCTCGAGCTCCTCCGGTTTAAGATGTGCCGTCACGCGCTCATCTTCGCTTAAGACCTCCTCAAGGTGCCGGTGTTCGGCCGAGGCTTTGCGGGAGGCTTCTTCCACCACGTGGTGGGCTTCGAGCCGGCCGAGCTTGCGGCCGAGTGCGATCATCACCGATTCAGCCATGATCGCCCCGCCGGTCGCTTCGAGATTCGCGCGCATGCGCGTGGCGTCGATCTCGAGGCCCTCAACGATCTCAACGGCGGCGCGCAGCGCACCCGACGTGACGAGCGCGAGCGCCGGGAACGTCGGCCACTCCGCGTGCCAGGCGCCGGCCGAGCGTTCGTGCTCGCCGACCTGCGCGGCGAAGATTGTTGCGGCGAGGTTTGGCGCCATGGTCGCGGCGGCAAGCGCAATCGGTGCTGCGACCGGGTTGCGCTTCTGCGGCATGGTCGACGAACCGCCGCGGCCCGGAGCCGCCGGCTCGAACGCCTCCGCCACGTCCGTTTGCATCAGCAAGGTCACGTCGCGCGCGAGCTTGCCGCAGCTGCCGGCGAGGATCGCAAGAGCCGCGGCGATTTCGGCGAGTCGATCGCGATGGCCGTGCCATGGCGCGTCGGGTAGCGGCAGCCGGAGTTCAGCCGCGAGCTTCTCGGCGATAGCGAGCCCCCCTTTGCCGAGCGCCGCGAGCGTGCCGGCAGCCCCGCCGAACTGCAGGACCAAATTCTCGCGCTTGAGTCGGGCGAGCCGCGCACGCGAGCGCGCGAGCGCCGCGCCGTAGCCGGCGAGCTTGAGCCCGAACGGGATCGGCAGCGCGTGCTGGAGCCACGTGCGGCCGGCGACCGGTGTCGTGCGGTGACGCTGCGCGAGCGCCGTGAACCCCGCGACGGCGCGGTCGAGATCGGCGAGGAGCGCATCGATGACGGCCGCGAGTTCCAGCACCTGGGCGGTGTCGATGATGTCCTGGCTGGTGGCGCCCCAATGCACATAACGCGCGGCCTCGGCGTCCGCCTTCTTCACCTCAGCGGTGAGCGCCTTGATCAGCGGGATCGCCAGATTGCCGGCGCTCACCGCGGCTTCGGCAAGCGCCGCGAGGTCGAGCCGCTCCGCTCGGCATGCGGCTTCGATCGGCGCGACCGCCTCCTGCGGGATCACGCTCGCCACGGATTCCGCGCGAGCCAGCGCCGCCTCAACGTCGAGCATGCGCTGGACGCGCGCGGTATCCGCGAGGATCGCGCGCATTGCGGCGCTCGCGAACAGCGGGCCGTAGAGGCCGAGGGAGGGGCTGTGATCGGTCATGGCAGGACGCGGGAGGTCAGAGTAGACTTCGCCGAATGTCGCGCCAACCCGGGCTCGCGGGCTAGGGCCGGATCGGTTGAGCGCCCGGTGTAAGGAGACGACGCATGGCCATGGTGATGAACGGCGAGGTTCAGCTTGCCGCGCCCCGCGAGCTCGTGTGGGAAAAGCTCAACGATACCGAGGCGTTGAAGGCGAGCATCCCCGGCTGCGAGACGTTGGAGAAGCTCTCCGACAACGAGTTCCAGGCGGTCGCGACCAACAAGGTCGGCCCGGTCAAGGCGCGGTTCAAAGGCAAGGTGCGGCTTTCCGACCTCGATCCGCCGAACGGCTATCGCATCTCCGGCGAAGGCGACGGCGGGGTTGCCGGTTTTGCCAAGGGCGGCGCCACGGTCGCGCTCACCGATAAGGATGGCGGCACGCTGCTCACCTACAACGTCGAGGCCCAGATCGGCGGCAAGCTCGCGCAACTCGGCCAGCGCCTCGTCAATGGCGCCGCCAAGAAACTCGCCGATCAGTTCTTTACGAAATTCGCCGCACAGTTTGCGCCGACTGAAGGCGAAGGCGACACTGCGAAAGTCAGTTAGCTAAATTTGAATCTCAGTTGGCGACGACAAGCGGACTGACCGCCGCATCGCCGAAAACCTTGATCGCCGAGGATGTGATCCGGTCCCGTAGGTCCGGATGAAGTGAATTGCGGGTGGTGAAATCGACCTTCCGGTCGAGCAGCCTCGCCAGGTAATCACGTAAATCCATGAATGGGATAAAGCTAAAACGCTGATAATCCACATCAGCGAACAGGTCGATCCCTAGTTTTCTCCGGCATCGTCCCGAGCCGGCCGCAAAGGTAAAGCGGGGTGACGCCGTGCGTCGGCGTGCGAGCGGAGGCTCTCGATGACCTGATTGCGGCGCATGGCCCACAGACGCCACCCCGAAGAGGCATCCGACAGGCTCCGGGATGCGGCAGGTGGCGCCGGCCGAGCCTGTCTTCGCCTTAACCAAGTCCCTTGACCGCGCCCGGGGCCACGGTTCAGATTGGCCCCTATCCCAATGCACATCCGGGCGAAAACGATGCGATTTCGCCCTCGGCCGCAACCACTTGACCCGTCCGTATAGAAAAAGGGCCCTTTGGCCCGCAATTTTGGAGGAGGAGCAATCATGCCCACCGTCTCGATGACGGTGAACGGCAAGCCCGTCACCGCCGACGTCGATATCCGCACCTTGCTGGTGCAATACCTGCGCGAGAACTTGAGGCTCACCGGCACACACGTGGGCTGCGACACCTCCCAGTGCGGTGCGTGCGTCGTCCATGTCGACGGCCAGGCGGTGAAGTCCTGCACCATGTTCGCGGTGCAGGCCGAAGGCGCAAACGTCCTGACCATCGAGGGCTTGGCGACCGACGGTAAGCTTCATCCGATGCAGGAAGCCTTCCGCGAAAACCACGGCCTCCAGTGCGGCTTCTGCACCCCGGGCATGATCATGGCCGCGATCGATATCGTGCGGCGCAAGGGTCATAACCTCGAGGAACGGACCATCCGCGAAGAGCTCGAAGGCAACATCTGCCGCTGCACCGGCTACCACAACATCGTCAAATCGATTGCCGCCGGCGCCCGCGCGATGGGCGGCGGTGCTTAGAGCGTGATCCCGAAAAGGGGTACCGGTTTTCGGAAAAGATCATGCTCCAATGAAAAGATCATGCTCCAATGATAAGCATCTCCATTAGGGAGGAGAGGCCATGAGTGCGACCGGGATCGGCGCCGCGGTGCGCCGCAAGGAGGATCATCGGTTCATCACCGGCAAGGGCCACTACACCGACGACATCAGCCGGCCGGGCCAAGCCCATGCCTATTTCGTGCGTTCGCCGCACGCCCACGCGCGGTTCAAACGGATCGACACGGCGGAAGCAGCCGCCATGCCGGGCGTGTGCGCCGTGCTCACGGGCGCCGCGTTGGCCGCTGACAAGATCGGCAACCTGATCTGCGGATGGATGATTCATTCCAAGGATGGATCGCCGATGAAGATGGCGCCGCATCCGGCGCTCGCCAACGGCAAGGCCTGCCACGTGGGCGATCCGGTCGCCGTGGTCATCGCCGAGACCCTGGCGCAGGCCAAGGATGCTGCCGAGAAGGTGACGGTCGATTATGAGGTGCTGCCCGCGGTGGCCGATCCGGGGAAGGCGCAGGCGGCGGGTGCGCCGCAGATTCACGAGGTCGCGCCCAACAACACGATCTATCAATGGTCGCTTGGCGACGCCAAGGTGATCGAGGCGGCGTTCCAGTCGGCCAAACACGTCACCAAACTCGACATCGTCAACAATCGCCTGGTGCCGAACGCGATCGAACCGCGCGCGGCGATCGGCGAATATGATTCCGGCACCGGCCATTTCACGCTGTGGAACACCACCCAGAACCCGCACGTGGCGCGGCTCGTCATTGCCGCCTTCGTCGGCATGGCGCCCGAGCATCAGCTGCGCGTGATAGCGCCCGACGTGGGCGGCGGCTTCGGCTCGAAAATCTTCATCTATCCGGAGGAGGTCGTGGCGCTGTGGGCATCGCGCCGCGTCGGCCGTCCGGTGAAGTGGCTCGCCGAGCGTGGCGAGGCATTTCTTTCCGACGCGCACGGCCGCGATCACGTAACCCATGCGGAAATGGCGTTCGACGGCGAGGGCAAAATCCTCGGCCTCCGCGCCAAGACGGTCGCCAACCTCGGCGCCTACATGTCGACGTTCTCGTCGTCGGTCCCGACCTATCTCTACGCGACGCTGCTCTCGGGTCAGTACGCGATCCCGCAGATCTATTGCGAGGTCGACGCGGTCTACACCAACACCGTGCCGGTGGACGCCTATCGCGGCGCCGGACGGCCGGAGGCGACCTTCGTGGTCGAACGGTTGGTGGAAGTTGGCGCGCGCGAGATGGGCATTGACCCGGCGGAACTGCGCCGGCGCAACTTCATCAAGAGCTTCCCGCACCAGACGCCTGTGATCATGACCTATGACGCCGGCGACTACGACGCCTCGCTCAAGAAAGCGCTGGAGATCGCCGACTGCAAAAACTTCGCCAAGCGCAAGAAGGAGTCGGCGCGCCACGGCAAGCTGCGCGGCATCGGCTTTTCCACCTACATCGAAGCCTGTGGTATCGCGCCAAGCCAGGCGGTCGGCTCGTTGGGCGCCGGCGTGGGTTTGTGGGAATCTGCCGAGGTGCGGGTCAATCCGACCGGGTCGGTCGAAATCCTCACTGGATGTCATGCGCACGGCCAGGGGCACGAGACCACGTTCGCGCAGCTCGTGTCCGAGCGGCTGGGCATCCCGATCGAGAACATCAGCGTCGTGCACGGCGACACCGACAAGGTGCAGTTCGGCATGGGCACCTATGGTTCACGCTCGGGCGCGGTCGGCATGTCGGCGATCGTCAAGGCGCTCGACAAGGTCGAGGCCAAGGCCAAGAAGGTCGCTTCGCACATGCTCGAAGCGGCCGAAGGCGACATCGTGTTCAAGGACGGCAAGTTCACCGTCGCCGGCACCGATAAATCGGCGGCGTGGGGCGACGTCGCGCTCAACGCCTACATCGCTCACAAATTCTCCGGCCAGGAACTCGAGCCTGGGCTGAAGGAAGGAGCATTCTACGACCCGACCAACTTTACCTTCCCGGCCGGCTGTCACATTTGCGAAGTCGAAGTCGATCCAGAGACCGGCACGACGGAAATCGTCGGCTGGACCGCCGTTGACGACTTCGGCGTCGTGATCAATCCGATGATCGTCGAGGGCCAGGTGCACGGCGGCATCGCCCAGGGCGTCGGCCAGGCGATGCTCGAAGGCGCGGTCTACAACAACGACGGCCAGCTCGTGACCGGCTCGTTCATGGACTACACCATGCCGCGTGCGCACGATCTGCCGACGTTCAGCGTCGACATGACGGTGACCAAATGTCCGTCGAACCCGCTCGGCATCAAAGGCTGCGGCGAGGCGGGCGCAATCGCGGCGCCGGCCGCGGTCATCAACGCGATCACCGACGCCATCGGCACGGAGCACGTCACGATGCCGGCGACCGCCTCGGCGGTGTGGAACGCGATCCAGAAATCGAACGGCGCTCGCAAGGCGGCCGCGTAATCAACGGAATTTCGGGAGAAGGCTCATGTACAATTTCACCTATCACCGCCCGACCGGTCTGCGGCAGGCGGGCAACATGCTGACCAAGCTTGAGGACGCGAAGCTGCTCGCCGGCGGACAGACGTTGATTCC
>Ga0306925_10003860_pt1 | contig 13392 bp, 21 predicted proteins | sample flu12Cox44000176_FD_203755 | JGI IMG/M metagenome (GOLD analysis project Ga0306925, IMG submission 203755) | Lab enrichment of tropical soil microbial communities from Luquillo Experimental Forest, Puerto Rico - flux8day.12C.oxic.44.000.176 (v2)... | ecosystem: Environmental > Terrestrial >... | reverse complement strand
TGAGTCGCGCCAAGCATGATCCGCTGCCTTGGAATGACGCGAGGGTGGTTAACCCCGCTCGCTTCATCGATCAAGCTCAAAATTTCCCGTCTATTTGGCAATGGCGGCAGCGATGTAGACTCCTCGCTGCCGCCATCCTCGCCTGCCTGACCATGACCTGACGGGCCACGACTAGCCTTGACCCGACTTGTCATGCCCAGCCGCGCCTTCTCTTCCGCCGAAGGCGAAGCGGCAGAAGAAATCTCAAGAATGTTGCCGGTAATGGGGTTGGGACGAAAGGCGGCGCACGCCTTAAGCCCCATATCATAGGCTTCCAAGTAAAGCTGTTCGAAATCTTCGAACGGCATGTCCTCCGGGCAATTTACAGTTTTTGAAATTGATGAATCGACATCCGGTTGAAGCGCGGCTTGCATGTTGAGATGCTGCCGCGGCGACAGGTCGTGAGCGCAGGCTTGGAACTGCGGCGGCAGCTCCATGCCAGGGAACTTCTCCCGATAAAGGCGCACTGCATAATCTTCGACTTCGACGGGCAGCATGCTTCCGTCCGGCTGCTTGATGTTGCGCGTGAATTGGTGCGCATAGATCGGCTCGATGCCGCTCGAAACATTTCCAGCAATCAGGCTGATAGTGCCGGTCGGCGCGATCGAAGTCAGGTGCGAGTTGCGCATAGGTTCAATAGTTCTAGCAGGATAATAGGTATTTCCCATCTTCTCGCTGAAAAGTGGGAATTTCCCCTTCTCCTCGGCAAGCGCGATGCTTGCCTCATAGGCGGCGCGATTGATCGTCTTCATCCAGGCAGCGGCGGTGGCGCAAGCTTCCGGCGAGCCATAATGCAAGCCGCACATGGCGAGCGTGTCGGCGAGTCCGGTGATGCCAAGCCCGATGCGGCGCTTGGCTAAGGCTTCTTCGCGCTGCGCCCGGAGCGGATAGTTAGAAACGTCGATCACGTTGTCGAGCATGCGGACGGCAATCTTGGTCACGCCGATGACGGCTTGCTCATCCCAATAGACCTGTGGCTCAAAGGGGTGCCGGATGAATGCAGTCAGGTTGATCGAGCCAAGCAGGCAAGCGCCGTTCGGGGGCAGCGGCTGTTCGGCGCAAGGGTTGGTGGCGCTGATGGTTTCGCAGTAAGCAAGATTATTAGTCTTGTTGATACAGTCGATGAAGATGACGCCGGGCTCCGCCGTCTCATAGGCGCTGCGCATGATCTTTTGCCAAAGCTTCCAGGCGTCGATGGTCTTGGAAACCCTGCCTCCGAAGCTAAGCGTCCAGCCTTCCTTGTTTTTCACTGCGCGCATGAAGTCATTAGTCACCAGGACGCTGATATTGAAATTGCGCAGCCGCAGCGGGTCACGCTTGGCGTCGATGAAGGCTTCGATGTCAGGATGGTCGCAGCGCAAGGTGCCCATCATCGCGCCGCGGCGCGCGCCTGCGGACATGATGGTCTTGCACATGGAATCCCAGCAATCCATGAAGCTGATCGGACCCGACGCTTTCGCCGCCACGCCGTGCACTTCTGCGCCGTTCGGGCGAAGCGTAGAGAAGTCCATGCCGATGCCGCCGCCTTGCTGCATGGTCAGCGCGCCATCCTTGAGCCGCTGAAAGATGCCTTCCATGGAATCCGATACGGTTCCTAGCACAAAGCAATTGAACAGGGTGACATCGCGGCCGGTGCCAGCCCCGGCGATGATCCTTCCTGCTGGAAGGAATTTGAAGTCTTCAAGCGCGCTGTAGAATCGTTTCTCCCAAAGGCGGGATTCCGCTTCCGGCGTGGCAAGGGCTTTGGCGATGCGCCGCCATGTGTCCTCGATGCAAGTGTCGCTGTTCAGCAATCTTGGGATTCCGCCTCGCGAGATGAAGCGATACTTGTCTTCCCAAATCTGCTTTTGGATTGGCAGCAGTTTCATTTTTAAAGTCCTTCTAGTTGCGCGTCGTGGTTGGCGCGGAGTTTGGTATTGCTAAGCTACAGTTTAGTCGCCTGAATAAAAGGTCTTGATAGTGGAATGCCACCGATCCTCGATGCCGCAGACTTCGAGCAGCTTAGGGATAGGGTGAAGCAGGTCGAATGGCACTTCGTAGTTTCGGTGCTTGCCGTTTTCGGCGCGCGGCGGATAAGTCCTTAGCGGAACTTCGGCTCGCCCAACCCAGCCATTGATGATCACCCTAACTTTTTCGTTATACCGCAGCGCATCGCGAACGGAATCTAGCAAAGTTGCGAAGATATAGACTTCACAATTCAGCGGCCTCGGCTTGCCATAATCGTTGACGGCGCGAATAAGTCCTTCTTTGGCTTTTTGATATGTGGAAGTTTTGATCTCCATTCGATAATTGAGAGGCGGCGGACCCAAGAAATCCCAAGGCTTTCCGCCGGGCGGCAGCGGACTCAGATCTGGGAGCCTATTCGAACCAAGCGCTTGTTTCCCGGCATGCTCTCCGCAAAGACCTATGATCTCAGCTTCTTCGGTATGCCCTTCGCCCCAAGGTCCGTCTTTGAATTGGGTAGACCATTCGGTGACGGCTTCAGCGGCTAAGCGCAAAAAGTCATAGCCAACAAAGAAAGGCTTAACGCGGGGGCGAAATGATAAGCTCGTACTTCTCATCTATGTCTTTCTCCTTGGTAGCTTCCCTTGTGTTCATTGGGGCTGTGATGCTGTATTTGATCGTCACTTTTTCGATGTTCGCCCAAGCGTAAAGCGCGCGGACTTCCGGGCATTCGTCGTAGCTCAAGATCCAGGTTTGACTGTCGAGCGCCTTAAGCGCATCGGCTAGCCGCGCATGGTCGGCTTTGCTGAATTTGTCGCGATAGAGGTCGTTGCCCTTCCTGTAATAGGGGGGATCCAGATAGAGGAGGCGATTGGGGATTAGGAACGGCTCGAAGTCGCCGCAGTGGATCTCCGCATAGCTCAGCGCCGCGTTCAAGCGGTCGATTTGCAGGCAAAGCCGGTCGGCATTCCATCGGCAGCCGACTTTATACTCTGCATCTGTCTGGTCTTTGCCGCCAATCGGCCCCGCCGCGCGCACGCCGAGCCCGCTATAAGAAATCTGATGGATAACTAATTTCATGAAGCCGGTTGCAACGAAATGCTCATCGAAGCGCGCCTTCATGAGCTTCTTTTGGAATTTATAAAAGTCATCCGGCGAAGGATTGTATTTTAAGACCATTTTCTTAAGCGCTTCAGGCTCATAACTCACCGCAAGCCATAGGCTTGCGATACCGGGATCTGAATCGTTAAGAATAAGCTTCATGCTGCCGCTTTTTCTGGCGAAAGCGATGGCGATAGATGCGCCGCCGCAAAAGGGCTCGCAATATTCTGCCTGCTGCTTATCGCGAAACCGCGTGCGAAGGCGCGAGAGAATTTGTCTAACTAATTTTCTTTTCCCGCCTGGATATCGGAAGAAAGCGGAAGCGTTGTCCCGCGAAAACGAAGGCTTTAAGTCTGGGTAAAGCTCGCCTTGAACGCTCATGTGTTTTTTCCTTTAAAGGGGGAAGCGAAGCCGGAGCCTCGCTTCCTTTGCTTTGCCGAGCCAAGTCTGGCCGCGCCCCGCCTTGACCTGACGCGCCATGCCTGCCTCGCCCCGCCGAGCCGTGCGTTGCCTCGCACCGCCAAGCCATGCCACGCCTGCCGCGCCTTGCCCCGCCCGGCCCGGCCGCGCCAAGCCCCGCCTGCCTAGCCACGCCAAGCCCCGCCGCGCCGTGCCTTGTCTTGCCTGCCTCACTACCGTCTTGCCTCGCCCAGACATGCCTCGCCTGCCACGTCATAGCTTGCCTCGCCCCGTCATGTCCGACCTCGCCTGCCACGCCGGGCCCCGCCACGCCGGGCCCCGCCGCGCCCTGCCGGGCCGCGCCCCGCCTGCCTCGCCACGCCTTGCCTCGCCCAGCCATGTCTCGCCCGGCCAAGCCAACCGCGCCTCGCCTGCCTCGCCACGACCTGTCGCGCCCTGCCCAGACGCGCCTTGCCTGCCAAGCCTCGCCTGGCCTGACCCTGCTCAGACTCGCCACGCCTAGACGCGCCACGCTCCACCCCGCCTGCCTTGCCTCGCCAAACCCGGCCTTGCCATGCCAAGCCTTGCCGCGCCTGGACTGGCCGCGCCTGCCTCGCCACCGCCATGCCTTGTCTTGCCGGGCCGGGGCAAGCCCCGCCACGCCTGCCAAGACTCGCCCGGCCGTGCCGTGCCAAGCCCAGCCCCGCCTTGCCCCGCCTGCCGAGCCCCGCCCCGCCTCGCCCCGTCATGCCTAGCCTAGCCGCGCCCGGCCTTGCCTGCCGGTCCTTGCCGCGCCTCGCCAGGCCAGTCCAGGCCTCGCCCCGCCCAGCCGCGCCATGCCTGCCTAGCCCTGCCTTGCCTCGCCAGGCCTCGCCGAGCCACGCCTCGCCTGCCTCGCCCTGCCATGCCAGGCCGGGCCTCGCCCGGACTTGCCAAGCCTCGTCATGCTTCGCCATGCCTGCCATGCCTATACCTCGCCATAGGTCTTTTATGCCGCCGCCATTAATTCACGAATGGCGGTAACTTGATCGAGCAAATGCTCGAACTCGTCGCTAAGATTAAGGCGGTCTGCTACAGCACGTCCTCGCTCAACCGCTCCTTCAATCCGAGCAAGCTCGGACTTGATAATACGCTCAGCTAGTTCAGCATTAAGCCTAGCCTCATCCAATGAGACATAGCCTTGCTGTGGCGCTCGATCTGGGTTACGAACATATACAGGAGGCTCAGTGAATCTGATGATTTCACTTGATTTTTTGATGTAAACCACAGAGCGAATTAAGACACGTGCTTGATTTTCGCGATAGAGCGGCCCAGCCACTTCATCATCCCATTCAAATTGATCATGCAGTGGGTGATTCTCAGGTGCAGCTTCATCAACGAGAAGTTTGGGTGATACATACCCATGCTTCTTTTCAAGACGCCTCAGTGTCTTCTCTAAAGCCGATATGCGCGCTTTTTTCATCCAAATACTCCATCGCCTCCTGTTAAGTTAACTACTTCTGCCTTGCGTTTGCTGGCTGGTTTGGCGGCAGAAGGTTTGTTTTTGCGGCGCAGAACTTCCTGTTCGAACCACGCCAGTAGTTCTTCGGTTTCTTCATCGTAAGCTGTGGGGTTGTCGTAGGCTTTTTGCTGTGCAGCGCGACCTTGGTTCTGAGTGATTGAGACATACTCAGGATCATTTTCACCGCAGATGCGCCACTTGCCGCACTTGCCGAGGATCGAGCCGCCGCCTTTTTCCGGCCTGGAATCCCCGACGCCGACGATTCTTCCAGCAGCATGAAGCAAATTTGCGATCTGACGATTATTAAGAGGGTCGGCTTTGTATTCGATCTCTACTGCACAAGCCCATTGGTTGAAGATTGGTCTGAAACGGATATCAGGAGTCCGCTTGATCGACGCATCGCGCACCATATCGGCGGACAACAGTGGCGTGCCGAAGAGATCGATCTGCCTGGAAGTAACGCTAGTCAGCCGCTCGATTTGCGCCTTGAAAGCGCCGGGGATATCGATAGCGGCTTGCGCAATAGCTTTCTCGAAAGCCCCAGACGGGACGTGGAAGAGCGCTGGGCTGTCAGGATATTGCCGGTTGCGATAGAAGCACTCCTGGTATTCATCCAGAGGATCGTGCTTCATAGTTTCAGCACGCTCTTGCGCGTTTTTCTTACCGGACGGGAATAGAAATTCCCGCTTAGCCTTTGCCGAGAACCTGTGCATGATCAGCGGCGCTAACCCGACGATGCAATAACCAACCGTGTTCAGTTGGATCTCTTCAATAATCGCAGGGGCTTTCTTGTCTGTAGTGGTAGACATACTTTTCTCCTTTTAGTTTGATTTTGCGGTAGTTTTCTTAGGCTTTAGCTGGTCGGTTCACCCCCCATTACCCATGCTTTGAATTCGGCGTAAGGGGTTTCCAGGCGAAGGATGTCCTGATCATCGTCGGCAATCCCTGCAAAGGTCACCCAAGTCTCGGATCCAAGGGGCTCTCCGGCTGGCCCGAAAGCTCGCACGCATTGCTTGCTGAGCGTGACGGGGCCGCCAATCATGGAGTCCTCGAATTCCCTGAATTGCGGCTGCATCGCTTCGGCGATCCGCGCAAGCTGGGATGCGACTTGAGCCAATGATTTCGCGGCTTCGGCGATGCTGTCTTGTGCGTTGTCCTTCATCGTGCTTTTCCCTTTTTTAAGTTTCTGAGGTAATTCCGATCGACGCCGTAGAACTTTTGCTTGGCTGCGAGCGCGATAATGTCATCCCAATACTCCTCTGGGATGATGTTGTTGCGCGCCCAATAGTTGACCTGCCAATAAGACTTCCCCAGCGCCTCTGCGAGCTGCGATCTTTTGCGTTGGCCGCCCGCAAGCTGCACCAGCAGGTCGGAGAAAGTTGTTGGCAGGAGCAGCATTTGAGAGTCACCCTTTTTGCTTAGCTTAGGCTTGCATTTGGCTGCCGGTTTCGGAATCGCTCCGAAACCGACCTCGCTTCTATCTAATTAATTACTGCTTCGATATTGTGGAGACGCACCCGGCAATCGCGCCAGATTAGCTCGTAAGATCGGCTTTCGGTAGCTTCCAGGATGGCGCGAAGTTCGTCTTCACCGCCTGATCCATCTCGCAAAAAGCGGCTGAGCCCGAGGAAGCAGCACAAGCTGCGCCGATTCTTACTGTTGGTCTGGCTGGGCGCTGTCGCTTCGCCGTCATTTCTTTTGCTTTCGGGATCATTTCCGCTTTCCTTTGGGCTGACGATTTTTGTGGACTCTATGATAGGATTGCTAGCAAAAAAAAGCTAGCAATAAAATGAAGAGGAGCCTAAAATAAAGCTGCACAGAGAGAAGGGATGCGAACATGGCTGATCGAAGCGATGCGATTCTTGAAGATGTGATGGAAGCTTGTGACGCTATTTTGACGGCTATCGAAGGGCGCGATACGGCTGCCTCCGGGGCTGCGCTTATGATCGCCCTGATTGTCTTGGCGCATGATGAGAAGCGAAGCAAAGAAGAGCTGCTTGGCTTTCTCACACGGCGCATGAACGAAAGCTGGGGTTTGTTCACCAGGGGGCAGGTCGAGCATGCAATCAGCAATATGCGCAAACGTAGAATGAACTGAGCATCGTACATCGCGTCAAAATTGACGCGGAGTTTGATATTGCTAAGCTTAAGATGGAGACGGGAATGGAAAATCTCAGGAAGGAATTTCTCATTATCCTGAATGGCGCGGTCCTCGCCGAGCGCGAGGCTTGCGCCAAGCTCGCCGACGCACAGGTGCCGATCAGCAGTTCCGCTTTGCGCATCGCCGCAATGATTCGCGCCAGGCCGCCTTTCAACCCGCCGCCAATGGCGCTTGAAACCAGCAAAATAAGGGTGCGGGATCTCATCGCGCCGCGTTCCAGAAGAGGGGGCAAATAATGTCGCTGCCGCCGGATTTCGAACACGCAAAGGCTGATGCAGCCTCGGCGCTCATCGATGCAGCCATAGAAGGCAAGTCGCCAAGCTTCGCTACCGGGCTTTTGCTGCTGGCGATGATCGAGATCGCCAACAAGCAGCATTGGTCGAGCGCGCGGCTCCTTGCGTGGTTGATCGAGGCTATCGCCGCGGTCGAGGACATCTTCGAGTACAAGCTGGATGACGAAGGAGAAGGAGAACCAATCCAATGACGGTTAGAGAGCGCAAGATCATCGATCACGATGAATGGATGAAATGGCGCGAGCCGAACATCAACGCCTCGGAAGCCGGGGCGCTCTTCGCTATTGATCTCTACACTTCGCCGCTGGCGCTCTATCATCGCAAAAAGAAAACCGTCCCGCTCGATGAAGAGAACGACGCCATGCGGCGCGGGCGCTGGCTGGAGCCCGCCGTCTTGAAGGCGACAGCCGAGCTTCGCCCAGATCTCGAAATATCCGAGCCTAAGTGCTATTTCGACGATCCGGCGCTAAGGGTCGGGTGCACGCCCGACGCTTTCGCGGTCGAGAAGAAAAGCAGGCGCATTGGAGTCATTCAGGCTAAGACGGTCGGGGAAAACGTCTTCAAGGATTGGATGGCCTCCGGCAACCTGGAAACCCCCTTAGCTTATGAGCTTCAAACGATGATCGAGGCGGTGCAGACGCTGCGCCCGGATTTCGCGCTGATCGGCTTGATGATCGTGAGCTGGCGAGTCGATATGCGCATCATTTCGGTGCCGATCGTCGGCAAGACCTGGGAAGCCTTTCTGAAGCGTGTCAAACGCTTTTGGATCGACTTCGAAAAAGGCGTCGCGCCGCCTGTCAGCGGCTTGGACGGCGATTTAGTCCGCAAGCTTTATCCTGGGAAGCCCGGCGCAACAATCGACTTGAGCAGCAACAACCGGCTGCCGGAGCTGCTTGAGAAGCACGACGAATTAGCCGCAGCCCTGAAGGCGGGCCGCGCGCCGCTGAAGCCGCTGGAGCGGGATTACGAAGCTATTCGGACAGAAGTCAGGGGCTTCATGGGTGACGCCGAATTCGCGACTCTGCCGTGCGGCAAGACAGCCACACTCAAGCCGCAGACCAATCCCGGATGGACAGCGAGAGTCCTTCGCATCAAGGACGCAAAAGGATGAGGATGTCTAAAAATGGATGACATGAAAAGAGACTTCAGGGTTACTTTTCCGCCAATCGAGCCTGATCCCGGCGAGCCGCCGCCGCGTTCTGGGCAGAGATGCGTCAACTGCAACGCCTTCACTATCATTCCGCATCCGATTTTCGGGCAGCAAATGGTCTGCGCCGCAAATCCGCCGACAGCGGTTTTCGTTGGCATGCAGCAAACAATGACCATCAACCCCAAAACAGGGCAGAAAGATCAATATCCTTTTATTATGGGCTTACAGCCGCCGACCGAGCCGGAGAAATGGTGCAGATCATGGGAATGGGTTGGCCCTGGGGATGGCAGCAAATGAATAAGCAGCCGTACCAGTTCATGCCGGTGGCTGCTTTTAATCAAGCCGTGGAGGAGTCAGCGCAAGTCGCCGACGCCGAAGCGGCGCATCTCGAAAAGCTGGCCGAGGAGATTCGGCTTGAGAATGCCGTTTCGCCGCGGCGCGGGCTGAAATGGCGCATGGAGGAATGCTTGGCGGGCGCGCGCGCCGCCCGCCGCATCGCCGCCGGAATCCGGCAGGCGCTGGTTGAGACAGAGGAAGAGAACTAACGAGGAAGCAGACCATGACCGATGAATTTGACGGCGATAACAGCGACCAGAGGATCCCGCCGCGCGCTCGGCCCAGCGATCCATCCACAAGCCACAAGGCGATTCCAGATGGAAAAAGACTAGGGGCGCTTCAACGAATTTACTTGAAGATCTTAGCGGAATCTCATCGACCGCTCGCCCCTTTCGAGGTTGAGGAGATCAGCGGCCACTTTGGGCTATGGCGGCGCAATTCCGAGCTGAAATATAAAGGGATGTCAGAGGAGGCGGGTGAAACTTTCAATCCAGAAACGCGCAGAACTTGCAAAACACACCGCCCCACTGGCTATGGACGCTTAATCTCCAAGAGATAAAAAAAGCATGAGTCGCGCAGAATTACAGGAAGAGAACGTCCGACGCATCTATCCGAAACTTCTTGAAGTTTTGGAAGGCGAGACTCCGGCCGACGCCGGGATCGCGCTTTGCACGGCGCTGACCATCCTCGCTTGGCGCGAGGATTATTCGCTGGACTCGATTTTGTGGATGACGCGCGATTCGATCATAAACGGATGGCGAGCCCTAGAGTGGGGAATTTTGACAGAAGGAAGCGAGAAGGATGAACAAACCGAAGCCCAGAAGGCCGTCAATGACGGCGGAACTGCCGATTAACGCCGTGGACGCCAGCCTCGAAGATCCGCCGCGCCAAGAGATCGTTCCAGCAGCAAAAGGGCTGACGCCGGAATCGAGGGCGCTGGTCGTGCAGTTGCAGGAAAGCCAGTTCCAGGTTCGGCTCACCTTAGCTGAGCGCAGACCGCGCCACATTCATCGCTGCATGGAAGCCATGGTCAAGATGGCGACTATGTCGGAGGAGGTAGCGGCGTCGATGAGCTATGCGATTCCGCGCAGCGGCAAGATTCTTGAAGGTCCGACGATCCGCTTCGCTGAAATTGCTAAACAAGCCTGGATGCACGGGGATTCGAGCGCCCATGTCGTCTTGATCAATCGGGAGGCTAAGCACGTTCTCGTATATGGCGTCTATCTTGATTTGGAGACAAACAACGGCTGGGAAGAGCCGGTTCAGCGGTCGATCCAAGATCGGCACGGCAAAATTTACAGCGATGACATGATCAATGTCACTTGCAACGCTGCATGCGCCATCGCCAAGCGCAACGCGATTCTGACCGGAATCCCGCGCGCCGCCTGGATGCCAGCATGGGAAGCGGCCAGGCGCAAGGCGGCTGGCGGCGTCGAAGGATTCGCAAAGAAACGCCAAGAAGTTTTGAAGCACTTCATGCAGGCTGGGGTTGCGCCGGATAGGGTGCTGGCGACGCTGGGGGTTCGCAGCGAAGCGGCGCTGACAGGCGAGCATATCACCAGCCTTCGCGGAATGTGGTCTGCTTTGCAAAGCGGGGAAGCGACGCTTGATGAGCTGTTCCCGCCGATCAAGGATCTGGTTCCGGCGGCTGCGGCGGAGCCGGAAGAAGCGCAGCGAAAGCCTCGGCAAACGCTTGAAGATCTTGCCGAGGAAGAAGCCGATACCGAGGCAGAAGATACTGCCAGGAAGGTGCAGGAAGCCCGTGAGCGGCTGTTGAAGCAGGCGCGCGACGATGGGCGCTTAGGCTTCCACAAGGGGCTTACAAGCGTTCCCAAGCGCTATATGGAAAGCGCTGAATTAGAGAAGGCTTGGAAGGAGGAGTTCGAAGCCACCAAGCGCGAAACAGAAGCGCAAGCCGCGGAAGACGATGAAGGCGAATACGACGGGGAAGTATGAACCTTATGGGATTCGCTCGGGGTGACCATGGATAGCCCCCAGAGCGCTGGCCCGGCGGCGAGCCGGGGAATAAGCGTGCAAGCCGTACAATCCCTCCAGTTTCTTTAAAAAGGACCAAGACATGGTGCAAGTAGTGACCTTAAAGCTTCCCAAGCAAGTTCTGATTAATCGGGATCGGATGATCGAGCTTGTCGATACTATGGAAGACACCACCCCGAATGAAGCCCTCGTGATGCTTTGCTTTGCGCTAAGCCTGCTCTATCGAAGCGCGGCTGATCGGCAAGAGATGACGGTGATTGAATTCACTGACAGCGTTGGCGTTCAAATTCGCAGCCTTATCACCAATCCGCCGCAAGGCTTTGATGATGAGCCGACGCCGGGCTGCGAATGCCAAGCATGCAAAGCTAAAGCGGAGATTAAAGCTCGTGCCAAAGCTCGCGCCAATTAGCGGTCATCGGCCGCGCATTTTGGCGCTCGATTTGATGAGCGCGCTAGGGTGGGCGTGCCGCTCGAATGACGGGGCGGTGCTCTATGGCACCGAGACATTCGTGACGCCCCAGATGGCGAGTCCCGGAATGCGGTGGCTGCGCTTTAGAAACTGGCTCAAGCGGATGCGGGAAGAGATTGAGCCGGACTTCGTTTTTTTCGAGGAAGTGCAAGGCTTCCCGCCAAAAAATTGCGGACGCGATTCGAAAATATATTATGGTTTCGAATCGACCCTGCTCGCGGTCTGCGCGGCTGCGGGGCTTGATCACCAGGGGGTTTCGCCTGGGAAAATCAAGAAATTCGCCGCCGGGAACGGCAACGCCTCGAAAGAGGCGGTAATCATAGCTATCAAGGCGCTGGGCTATCTGCCCAGCGACAGCAACCAAGCCGACGCCATAGCGCTGCTGCTCTATGCCGAAGCTTTTTTAAGAGGAGAACAAGGATGATTTCGATGGAACTAGAAGCTGGAGAAGGAAAAAAAGGCCGCCGGAAAGGCGATGGCGCAGTTGGGTTTATAACCAAGCTCGGGGCAGCGAAGCAAGCCCTCGCGCTCGCCGAAGATATCCCAGATATTTCCGAACTTCTTGACAATGCCGAAGCGATCCGCGCAGCGGCGAAAGCGAAACATGTCAGCACACCGGGCGTCAATGCTTGGACGCGCTTCGTCGTTGACATCGAGCGCACTGGCTGGAATCGCATCGAAGCGATGCAAAAAGCTGGCGAGCTACCGAAACGTGGCGGCAATAGAAAATCAAACCCCGAAGTTCGGGGATTGACTTTAAATGATTTAGTCCCTGATCAACGCGCATCTGAATGGTCAATGCTGGCGCGGCTTACTAATCAACAGCTTGATGAGATGGAGAGCTTGGCGAATGCAGAGGATCGCCTTCTTACGCGCACTGAGCTTTTGAAGCTCGCCAAAGGCGGAATGCCGACGCCTTCGAAGGCGGACGGAGCAGCGAAAATGCGCTCCGTAGAGGATCAAACTTTGATCGCAAAAGCGCGCCTGATCGCAACGGATAAGGGATTTGCGGGCAATGACATCCAAATCGATGACGACGCCGAGATTAACAAGGAAGATCGCGGCGCTTGGATTCAGGCTTGGATTTTCCTCGAAGACGAGCTGATCCGCAGCGATCTTCAAGACTAATACCATACACAGGGGAGAGAGAAGGATCATGACTTACATTGACACTTATAAAGGCAATGGCGCAGTCGCTTTTGTGAATAAGCTTGAGTCAGCAAAGCAAGCTCTTGCGGTCGCAACTGAACTGCCTGACATTGCTGCGCTTCTTGACAATGCCGAAGCGATCCGCGCGGCGGCGAAGGCGAAGCATGTCAGCGTAACCGGCATTAATGCTTGGATGCGTTTTATTATTAACGCTGAGCGTAAGGGGTGGGCACGCATTAAAGCAATGCGAGACGCTGGGGAATTACCGAAAAGATCAGGTAGGCCGAAATCAAATAATATCTTGACTTTAAATGACTTAGTTCCTGATCAGCGCGCTCATGAATGGTCTATTCTAACTAAGCTGACAGAATCCCAACTCGATATTATGGAACGCTTGGCGAATGCAGAGAACAGATTATTGACGCACACCGAACTCTTAAAGCTCGCTAAAGCCGATACGCCTAAGTTGAAAAAACCAAAGCATTCCGAACCAAAGCTGAAGCTAATCGAGTATGCGCAAGATATGGTTTCAGACCTAAAAGAAGTTGTTATTAAAGTAAATGACGACGCCAAAATCATCACAGAGGATCGCTACTCTTGGGTTGAGGCTTGGATTCGCATCGACTAATCAAACAGAAGGAACTGCCATGGCCAGAACCACAGCCAATAAAGGAAATGGGCGCGGGAGGGGGCGAGCGAGCCATCCGATCGTTTCCGACGACTTGCCACCGCCGCCGAAAGCGGAAGCCAAGTTCGAAACCGGAGGCGAAGCCTTTAGGCGCATCGCGACCAAGCGCGTGGATAATGTGCTCAAGAAGCTCAACGTCCTTGCCAAGCTTGCTTCCGGCAAATACA